>Ga0209023_10000095_pt1 | contig 155439 bp, 159 predicted proteins | sample LakOneMetagenome_FD_187468 | JGI IMG/M metagenome (GOLD analysis project Ga0209023, IMG submission 187468) | Freshwater and sediment microbial communities from Lake Erie, Canada (SPAdes) (version 2) | ecosystem: Environmental > Aquatic > Freshwater > Lentic | place: Lake Erie, Canada...
ATAAAACAAGAGCGGTCATAAACTGACCGCCCTAAACAGGCTGGCTTATGCCGCCTAAAGCATAAAATTAAAATAACTAGTGGTTATTAACACAGAATCTTTTTTGGAGAAGCAAAAAAGAACAAGAAAAGCTTGAGATGCTTAATTACCTGAATACTGTTTAAAAAATAAATGCCTTAAATCAGATTGATGAAGAAGATACTTATCCCGCTTTTTATCCTGGGCACCGGCTTCATGATGTATATTATGTCGCAAACCAGCACACTGCTAAAAACCCCCGAAACAAAAGCGGGCATCATAAACCTGGAGCTGGCAAACACTACCAGCAAAACAAGCGCCATCCTTACTGCCTGGGCACCCACAGCAACTACCAACCGAATTGAAGTAGCAAAGATCAACACTTACTGGGACCTGCTCTTCCTGTTCTTTTACGCAGGCTTGCTGTACCTGCTTTGTCATTTTATTGCCGATAATACAGCCGGGGCAATAGCCAGGGCCGGCCGCCTGGTTGCCAATGCAGCCATCGTTGCGGGCATTTGCGATGTAATGGAAAACACCGGTATGCTTTTTTCCCTCAACGGGCTGGTATCGCCCATTGTATCGGGCTGCACCGCTTTTTTCTCTGTAATAAAATGGGGATTGGTTGTAATTGCCATCCTGTATGTGTTGGTGGGCTTGCTGGTAGTGGGTTACCGTAAAGTGAGCGGTAGAGGTTGAGGCTGAGAAAGTAAGTAATCGTTTTTATAAAGACTTCGTGCCCTTTGTGCCTTCCCTTTGTGTTCTTTGTGGTAAAAAAATTGCGCAGCAAAAATCAGTGTTCATCCGCCCCAATCCGCGTCATCAGCGTTCCCATCCAAGTTGCGTAGCAACTTCTTCGTGCCTCTTTGTGCCCTCCCTTCGTGTTCTTTGTGGTAAAAAATTGCGCAGCAAAAATCCTTGTTCATCCGCCCCAATCCGTGTCATCAGTGTTCCCATCCAAGTTGCATAGCAACTTCTTCCTGCCCTTTGTGCCTTCCCTTCGTGCTCTTTGTGGTAAAAAAAATTGCGCAGCAAAAATCCGTGCCCATCCGCCCCAATCCGCGTCATCAGCGTTCCCATCCAAGTTGCGTAGCAACTTCTTTGCGCCCTCCCTTCGTGCTCTTTGTGGTAAAAAAAATTGCGCAGCAAAAATCCGTGTTCATCCGCCTCATCAGCGTTCCCAAAATGGACTCAGCCTTTGTATTAGACAGAACCAAGTGCGATCCAGCTAAAACAAAGGCTGATAAATTGACAAAAACAATCTGATGCAAAACTAAACGTACCTGCATACAATCAAAGTATCCGTTTCTTAAAATTTTGTGAAAACTTTTAACGGCTAAAAATACCTAAATTCGCTCCCTACATTTTTAATTCTTCATTCTTAATTTTTAATTGATATGCAGGCATGGAAAGATTACCAGGAAGCAAATAAAGACCGTTTCTTAAACGAATTATTAGAGCTGTTGCGCATACCCAGCGTAAGTGCCCGCAGCGAGCATAAACCCGACATGATAGCTTGTGCCGAAGCCGTAAAGCAGCGCCTGTTAGAAGCTGGTGTAGACAAAGCCGAGATACACCCCACTGCCGGCCACCCCATTGTATATGCCGAAAAAATGGTGGACCCCGGCAAACCAACTGTGCTGGTGTACGGCCATTACGATGTGCAGCCCGCCGATCCCTTAGAACTTTGGAACAGCGGCCCCTTTGACCCGCAAATTGTAGACGGTAAAATTTTTGCCCGTGGCAGCTGCGATGATAAGGGCCAGTTTTACATGCATGTAAAAGCATTGGAAACACTCATACAAACCAACACGCTGGAGAACAATATCAAATTTTGCATTGAAGGCGAAGAAGAAGTAGGCTCGCCCAACCTGGCCACCTATGTAAAAGCCAATGCCAATTTATTAAAAGCCGATTGCGTGCTTATCAGCGATACCGCCATGATCAGCCTTGACACCCCCAGCCTGGATATTGGCCTGCGTGGACTCAGTTATATTGAAGTGGAAGTAACCGGCCCCAACCGCGACCTGCACAGCGGTGTATATGGCGGCGCCGTGGCCAACCCCATTACCATACTGGCAAAAATGATCGCCAGCCTGCACAACGAGAACAACCATATTACCATACCTGGCTTTTATGCCGATGTACTGGAATCAAGCGCCGAAGAAAGAGCCTTGATGGCACAGGCCCCTTTTAACGAAGCCGAATACAAACACGACCTGGGCGTGGTAGAGCTTTGGGGAGAGACCGGCTACAGCACCAACGAACGCACCGGCATACGCCCAACGCTTGAACTCAACGGCATCTGGGGTGGCTATACCGGCGAGGGCGCCAAAACCGTATTGCCCAGCAAGGCATTTGCAAAAATATCCTGCCGCCTGGTACCCAACCAGAACAGCAATAAAATTGCCGACCTGTTGATAGGCCACTTACAAACCATTGCACCGCCCTATGTAACCGTAAAAGCCACCCTGCACCATGGCGGCGAGCCCTACCTTACCCCCATGGACAGCAATGCCTACAAAGCCGCAGCCAAAGCCATTGAAACCACTTTTGGCAAAGCCCCCGTACCCGTACGTGGCGGCGGCAGCATACCCATTTGCAGCCTGTTTGAGCAGGAACTAAAATGCAAAGTAGTGCTGATGGGTTTTGGCTTAGACAGCGATAACCTGCACAGCCCCAACGAAAAATTTGACCTAGCTAATTTTTATAAGGGCATAGAGACGATACCTTATTTTCATAAGTATTTTGAGGGGTAGGAAATTAATAAAGAGATAAATTATTTAGATCCCGGCGAGTTGATTGCCGGGATTTTTTTTTTGGGACAAACATTTGTTTTCATGGCGACATCGTTGTGTCACTCACTTGTACCGCATATCATTGGGGGACTTTAATAAAAAGATTATCGAGTTGTGGCCTACAATTGAAGTATTCTAATCAAAATCTTTATTAATATTCTTATCTTCTTCCACCATATGTATAGGTGATTCTCTTCCTAACCATTTATTTCCATTGACTAAAAATAATTCGTAAAATATAAACCATTCACATAACCACGGAATTGTGTACTTATAAATTGCAGTCCTCTCACTCCAAGGCATATCGGGGGTATAATGTAAACAAAGACTGTGATCTTTATACATATGAATCTTAATACTTGGTTCTATCTTGGGATACAATACCGTTGTTTTCGGTTCACACCCTGCAACACACTCAATTTTTACTTTATAACGTGTGTTGCATCCATCAGGCTGCACCCAGCCAGTACAGGTCAACACGTTATTCATATCAATATTGCATTGAAGAAATGGAAAAAATTTTTCGATATTTTTTTTCTGTGAAGACAAAAGGCCATACTTATTGTATGGCCTTTTGTTTTTGAAAAATTTACTTTTCATAGTGAAATCTGTGAGGTTGATTTTGTACACCTTCGATACTAACACTACCAGTTGGAGTCGTAAATGCATTACCGCTATTAATCAATGAAACTGATTTCATCAGTTTAGCAATTCGTTCTCTCTCGGCAGCTTCTGGATCAATAATGTATAATTTCCCATCGGCATCAGATCCGATAAATGACAATGATTTTAAATAATTATACCAGTTAAACGCATACTGTGTATAATTGAAATTTTTTGCCCTGTCCTGAAAAATATAACGATCAACCTCTCCTTTAGAATTGGTAACAAGACTAAAAAATGCATCGTCTGCCTTCAATTGAGTTTTCATGTTATCTCCCACAACAATCCCATTCTGTTTAGCTGATGAAACCATTTTGTGAGCAAGGCTTGTATGAAGACTAAGTGTTGTTAATTCAGATACATCCATCACTCCAAAATTTGCCCATAGTACATCCTTATCATCGCCAAAATCAATGCCTATCCTTGTTTTAATATTTTCTATTTCATCACCCAAGAAAATATTTTTTAGGTCATTGGCTACAAAATATGTGAACATACTACACGCTGTTACAGCCATCTCAGCCGCTTTTTGCTTTGAAATATATTTCCCACCAAAATAAGCAAACACACCATCTCCTTGAAGACGTTGTACATGACCCCCAACAGCAATGCAAGTATGCAATGCCGCTATTTGAATGGTATTCGTGATTAGGTAATTATCCTCAAGATCATAACTACGGAATAAGTTTGTAGATCCAGCGATATCCATAAATGCAGATACAATGTAATGCTGCTCAATATTATCAGTCCCTTTTAGATGCTTGAAGTCAGGATGTCCCAAAGTTGCATTTTGTAGCAATGCTGGGTTAAGAATATCCTGTAAAGGCTTTATCGCAGACAAGTGGATAGAAGCACCAAAATTACGTTGTTCCTGAAATTTTTCTTTCATAGAAAGTTGAGTTCCGGACATTTCATTCAAAATACCTTTTTGTAGATCTTTCCTTTTGCGACTGTCAGATAGGATATTTTTAATTCTGTTTGTGTATTGATCGTAAATCATGAGTGTAAATTTTTGAAGATGATATAAAAAAATGGTAATAGAAGTACGAACTGTACAAATAAAAAACGGCTGGTAATTTTAAGTCGTTTAAATTTCTTATCAAGTCCGTTTGCAAGGCAATGAATCTGTTCAGTCATGTCCTCTAATAATATTGCTTCATCCTGTTTCAGAAATTTTTGTTGAAAATCAGCGCAGGTATGTTTTGCAATACCACCGTAGAATAATAACGACGTATAATTACTGTATGCGTAACTATGTTTTGTAAAAGGAGTCATTGCGAATAGAGTATAGAGAATTGAGCCAATACTGCAAAGCATGTGAAAAATAGTGAAAGCATATACTTCAATGCCTGGAGTTATCTTTCCATACAACGAAACATAACCTGTACAGATGCCACCAAATAAAAATGTACTCAATGCAATGTAAAATGTCGCTTTAGTATTAATGGCGTTGAAAGAATCATCAAATCTTTGAATGATAAACTTTCCGTTATCAATTTTGTTCTCGTTTGTCATTGTAATTTGATTAATCATAGGCAGTATAATTTAATTACTGCCTATGATAGTTAACAATAAAAGAATTAGTGCTTTTTGTCGACCGGTGGTACAGGGTCATTACCATAAGAGTCCTTATCCCTTATTCTCCCATTTTCACCATGAATGACTAGTTCCGATTGATTGTTTTTTGCAATAGACCGCCCGACATCAATTGCTTGTTTTTGAGTGTCAGTAACTTTTGCAGCTTTACTGCTTCCTTCTGTTTTAGCCTGCCATTTGCCATCTGGGCGTGAGGCTACATGTACATTTTTTCCCATTTTATTTAATTTTAGGGATAAATTGATAGTGCTCCAACCTTTTAACGGAGTAGAAACTTAGTCGCCGGCAGCTTGAGTAAAGGAGTTGTTAAGAATTACTTGCAATTAGTATTGTGATTGGGAATCACAAGCGTAAGTGTTGTTTTATTAATGAACAACACTTACTTTTGCTTCAAGACAAACAAACTCGGAAAAAGTAAGCATGCGAACTTTTTTCCTCAGGGCTCAAGAATCTCACTTCTTGAGTCCTTTCTTTTTTAATTTATATCCATATCATATAATTGTAAATTTAAACAATATTCTTCAATGTCAATTTATTTAGCATAAAAAATACTAACAAATTGTGCATTTAATTTATTTCTTATTAACAGCCCTCTTTTTATTAACGTTCTTTGAAAGATTTTTTTTCTTTTTATCGACTAAATCATTTAAGTCAATTGAAGGAAATATATACCTTCCCAAAGGTGCATTTGCAGTTACCTGGCTAATAAAGCCTCTCAGGCTATTTAAAGCAATATAAATTGTAGAAAATCCTTCTATACTACTTTTTGACTCTTTTGAAATCTCCATGTCTTTATTAAACTCAAAAATGCAAGCTATTTCAGCAGCTATGCTGTAGCCAGGCAATACATTTTTACCTCGATTTATTTCTGTTTTAATAAATACTTGAATGAAATCATTATTGTGTATATCGAAATCAATATCAATTTCATAATCGATAAAAATATTTCGGATATCTACTTCCACATTTTCTTTAGATGGAATAAATTTAAATTGAAGATCCATTATTGCGAAATCAACAATATTTAACGGCGATGCTATTGGTTTCATTAAGCAGCTTGTTTAGTTTTATTTTCAGTTTTCAAATTCTCTACTATTTTATTAGCTTCTTGCTTCTTTTTATTATAACAGAAGTACCAAGTACCAGCCGAGGTGCTAATTCTTGTACTCGGAAAATTTGAGAGCATTAGATCCTCTCCAATAAATTGAGTTTTTTCTTCATTAAATACAGCATCAATTTTAAATGTTATATCTAAAACATCTTCAAACTTTGCCATTATTTGAGTATTAATGCTTTTATTACCTCTAAAAAGTTGTGTAATATAGCTTTTCGAGGTCCCAATTTTTAATGCCAAATCTTTCTTTTTTAATTTCCTTTCTTCACAAACTCTTTCTACTTCACTCAATATTTTATAAGAAATCATTTGAGCATTATGTTCATGCTTTTCTTTGTCATTAGCAAAATTAAAAAGATCAGCATACTCTGGACTAATTTGGATGTTGTTTGATTTCGTATTCATAATTTGCTATTTTTTGTATGATTGGTAATTCTTTTTTTGTCACTTTGTTACTCTTTTTTTTCAAAAATATCTCAGCAGTAACTATAATGTATATTCCATCTTTTGTTCTTTGTTCCTTGCAGTAAATTCTATCATTTTCCTGACCTTTAAAAAATTTCATTGCGGTAACATCCTTACATTTACCGTTTATGTCTTCTTTATCATACAGTTCTGTATTTTTATGCCCCTCTAACAATAACTGTAAAATATGCTTCCACTTTTTTAAATGACGGTCTGATTGACGAACATAAGCAAGAATTAAATCCTTATTCTGTAAATCAATGCATACCGCTTTTTTCCCATCGGCAGTTCTTGCTATAATCTCACATAATCGTGCCAAAAATTCAATTTATTATATAAAGTGATTTAATAATTAAGCAATAGCTTAACTACACAAAGTTAACCAATAGGTTAACATTTCCAAAATTATTTTTCCCGAATCTGGCGCAAGTTTGTTTTGGCCCCATCTGGCGCAAGTTTGTTTCTGGTTCCGCCCCCATCTGGCGCAAGTTTGTTTTTGCCCATCTGGCGCAAGTTTGTTTCTGGTCCCCCATCTGGCGCAAGTTTGTTTCTGGCCCACATCTGGCGCAAGTTTGTTTTTGGCGCAAGTGTTCCCAACACAATCATCAAATCCAAGAATAACCTTTCTGGGATCACTTGTGCCGTTCTAAATCGCCCGGTTTGCAACCGGGTTTAACAAACGAAATCTTTCTATATTTACGAGAACTTAATCAGTACGCAATGTCTTCAAAGTATAAAGTTGGCGAAGATGCAATTGCCCATTTCGTAACCTTTTCCATAGTAGGCTGGATAGATGTCTTCAGCAGGGAACTTTACAAAGAAATATTCGTAAGCAGTTTAAAATACTGCCAGGATAGCAAAGGCTTAACATTACATGCCTGGGTTATCATGACCAATCCTGCCTACCGGCAGGCAGGCATGTGCATTTAATCATCAGCAGTAACAGCAATAAAATTGAAAACATAGTAAGGGATCTTAAAAAATATACCAGCAAACAAATCATTGCAGCCATCCAGGAAAACCAAACAGAAAGCAGAAAAGAGTGCCTGCCTGCCGGTAGGCAGGGATGTTGAATTTATTTAAATATGCAGGTAACAATAATAGCAATAACAAAGACTATCAATTTTGGAAACAAGACTATCACCCGATAGAACTAAACACTGCCGAAAAATTAAAAGAGCGTCTCGATTATCTGCATGAAAATCCTGTGAGAAGTGGCCTGGTATGGGAGCCCTGGCATTACAAATACAGCAGTGCTATTGATTATTATACGAATGAACATGGGTTGTTATTAATTGAGCATTTGTGATCCTAACGCCGGATGCAATCCGGCAGATTTAGAGAGGCCCAAGTGATCCCACAAAGTTTTCGTTTGAATTTAAATGATTGTGTTGGGAACACTTGAACCAGTGAGGCTCAGAAGCCGGGCAATCATCAACAACCCCTAGACTGCCTGGAAACATAACCTAGTGCATTTACCCACTATAATCCTCAATGAGTTTTTTTGCATCATCTAATTCCTTTGCCTTTGCTTTCATTGCTGTAAAAGCTTTTCTGTAATTCCTACCCATGATCAATATCAACCCTTTTAAATAAAAAACCTGTAGCATTATTCTAAAAGCATGCAAGAAAAATGGAGCTAAAACTAGGGTAACTGAAAAATAAATGGTACAGTTATCCGATGGAATATGATCATATAACTTTGTATAGATAAGATTATTAAATAACACTGCAAACGTTACTAAGATTACTATAAAGATCAACAAAGTATGTAAGGGAAAAATCTTTGGGATTTTTTTCAAAAAACTGGAAAGTAACACATATAAAAATACTAGAGCCATTATACAATTCACTATGAATAAGGCATGATATAATTTCTCACCTGTATAATATCTATGAAAACCACATAAAATAATAAGCAAGAGAGAATAGAAACCAGTAAGTAAATACAGAGATTTGAATCTTTGTTCGTATTCTAAATCGAATTTTTGGGGATCTAAAAACTTATTGACTTTACTGCTTGTTCTAATAAAATCCTGATCTAATTTTTCTCTTAATTTCCCTTCATAGAATTTATTTTCTATAAACCTGCTATCCTGTAATTCCTGGACCTTTGAAGAAAATTTCGTGATAGCCTTTTTAGGAATGTCGATCAAAGGTTCAGAAAAAAACATTCCTATATTTTTACTGAAATTCTCAAAAGCCGAGTACAGGAAATTAAACGCAACACTAATGTGCAGCAGAGTTTCAAAGTCTGTTAGCTCCATGAAAAAAAATTTAGGAATAAATTAGTTTTGGTAAACCTTAGATTGGTTGATTAGGTCTGTGTATATATCTTCTAATATTCTTACAAAATCAGGGTTATTATACGAGCAGACAGCTTTATAATCGTCTTTAGAATATTCCAATCTAAACATTCTATCATCAGAAATGGCAAAATTATCTTCCTTTTTTAGTTTAACCCCATTCTTAATTTTTCTAATTGCAACCCTGTTGCTATTAAAAGATCGTATCAGTGCCAAAGCTTTGGAATTAGGATTCGGCTCATCTTCAAATATTATCGTTAACGGCTTTTCTGTTTCCAGATATAATTTTAAAGACTCCAAATAATATGGATTATCTGAAACAGCTCCGTTAAAATCCTTTGCAAATAGCTTAATATGCTTGGTGGCGTTCTTGAAAATATTACCCATAACTATCGCTGCGTGTTCTGGACCAGAATTACCAAATGTACTCTGGCTGTTATTTTTTGCGAGATTTTCAATAGCTATTTTATACGCATAAAACTCAGGTTGGATTATATGTTGAGAAGAATTTGGGATAGGTATGGATTTTAAATTCAGTTTATTCATTGTTGCATCACTAGTAGATTCAAAAACTTTTGTTTCTTCGATCATACGCTTAAGTTAGTTTTGGGTTAAAGCTTTAGAGTGTCGCTTTCTGGGGTACGTACTCAAATGTACTAACCTTAAGTGAATTAGTCTTATGCTAAATGAACAACGTGAAAATACATAAAAATATTTTATATTTAAAATATATTTATTTCTCATTAACATTTTATTAACATTTTTGCATGTCGTTAATTCAACGTATATAGATTACCTATTCTATACCAGTTCAAATATTAAGCCAAGGTTCCGCCCATCTGGCGGAAGTTTGTTTCTGGGCCACGTCTAGCGCATCCCCATCTGATGCAAGTGTTTTTTGCCCTTGTTGGTGTTCCCATCTGGCCGTCTGTCGTAGTTGGTGTTCGTGCAGGTGGCTTTGTAGCCTGGCAATCACCAACTACCAGCAGGGTGCATGCACTATTTACCAAAGCCAGCTATGTTGTTGGTGTAGCGGTGTATATGTACTCAGAGAACAAGTAGAAATTTTCCTTAATTCGAACGCGATTTTTTTTTATTTTTATTGAAAAAATAGCTTTATGAAAGAAATATTTATAGCCGATAAACAGCAGTTTATAAATGATGAATACCCCTTTGAATCTCCTCCCCAATTGACCGATAAGCGTAAATGTCTTCATTGTGGTGAAGTAATCACAGTAGGGGATTACAAAGTATTTAGAAATGAAGAGATGGGTGAAGACTACATTTGTTGTCCTAATGCACCAGATTGTGATGGGAGTATAATAGACTGGGTAGATCCAATTTAAAACCAAGTATATCTTTTGCCCTTGTTGGTGTTCCCATCTGGCCGACTGCCGTAGTTGGTGTTCGTGCAGGTGGCTTTGTAGCCAGGCAATCACCAACTACCAGCAGCATGCTTGCACTATTTGCTAGAGCCAGTCATGTTGTTGGTGTAGCTAACCCTGCCAATCCCAGGCACAACACGCAACAACGGCAATCAGTGGGCTTCGTATATTTTGCCCCGCCCGCCTGGTGCAAGTTTGTTTCTGGTTTAAGTGTTCCCTATCTGGCGCAACTTTGTTTCTGGTTCAAGTGTTCCCAGCATAACCTTAAATTCAATAACATCTTACGGGAATACTTAGACCGTTCTAAATCCCGGTCCTGTGGGAAGTCGAAGTATGGAAGGAACAACCGGGTTTAGCAAGGCTCTACTTGCTGAATAAATTATTTACTTCCTATTTTATGAACAAGACCTTGAATAACAGGAAATAATTCATCATAAAGTATTTGGTTTTGCTTTGGTACATCCCCTTTCTCCATTCCCATTACATAAATAAGAGATTCCGATACATTTAATGCATTTGCAATATTAATTATAGTAGTCGTACCAGGTCTTTTGCCATTTTCTATATGTGACAAAGCTGCTTGAGTAATATTAGAGGATTGAGCCAGTTCTGCCTGACTCAATCCCTGTTGCTTTCGTAGTTCTTTTATTGCTTTACCTATATTCATTACTTAAAAAAATTTGAGCCTATTCCTAGCAGCTTAATGATGATTTCTACTGCCTTCATAAACTGTTCTTTATTTTTTGCCTTCTTAACTATTATTATAACTTCATTAATAGCAAGTTTCTGTTCCTTTGATAAATCATTTTGTTTATCCAGTACTGAGTTTAAGTGTTCTATGATTTCTTTCTTTTCCATGATGAAAATATTTATTCTGATAATACAATGCTGTGAAAAAAATAGTATTCAAACCATTGTTATCATGTGATTCATCATCCATATTTTTGAAAAGAAATTTTATTATGTCTCTAAAAGATTGCCTTAAGTCTCGTGATACCAATAAAAATTTACTCCTAAGCGAATAGAAAATTTCATTTTTTATGTAATGCAATCTCACTTTTAATTCGCTAACATCAGATTTTTTAGAAAGTGACTCAAGGTGTAAAACAAGTAAATCATAACCATCTAAATAACTGTTTAATTCCAGTTCAAGCTTTTTATATTCATTTTTTAAATCTAGATCATCGTAATGGAGAATTAATTTATCAGTTACTGAAATAAGTTTAGATAAAAGGGTCTCTTTTGCATAATGGTGTTTGATATTTGGAAAAAAATTCCATAAGCTAGTTTGTAAATCAAACAAGATAGGATTTTCGCTAGAAGCATAAAATTCATAAGACTTTATAACATCTTGGGATTTAGCCAAAAGTCTTTTGAAGTAATTCTTTTTACCCTCATAGAAAATGTGGCTTTCAATCCTTCTTTTTTCTAGGAATAAATTGTCAATCTGAATTTGTTTCAATTGTATGAGGACTTTTGAGTCTAATAATATTTTTCTTAGTTTCATCAAACAACATTTCAGCAAAGGTACAACAAATATTCAAAATATTACCAAAACTATATAAAAAATTTATTAAAAATACGTTAAACTAAACAGAAAGTATATAAAACTGTTGCCGTCATAGGTAAGTTTCACATCTGGCGTACTGCTTGCCCCCCATCTTGTGCAAGTTTGTTTCTGGTGCATCCCCATCTGGCTCAAGTTTGTTTCTGGTTCAAGTGTTCCCGGCATTACCTTAAATTCAAAAGCATCTTACGGGATCACTTGGACCGTTCTAAATCCACCGGTTTGCAGCCGGGTTTAGCAAACGAAATCTTTCTATATTCACGTAAGCCTAATCAGTACGCCCATGTCATCCAAATACAAACCCGGCGAAGATGCTATTGCCCTCTTTGTGACTTTTTTTGAAAAAACAAATCTGTGACGTCACAAAAAAAATAAAACTTGTGACGTCACAAAAAATAAAAAATCTGTGACGTCACAAAAAATAAAAAAATAAAAAGGTCACAGATTTCCGCAAAAATTTGAGCAATGAAAATTGTGACTTTTTTGTACCCAACTTTGCAACTGGAAATATGATAAGTTTATTTGGTTGGCACCAGTAATTCCCGGATATCCACATCCAGGATGGCAGCTATTTCTTTTAAATCCTTTAAATGAGGCTGGGTTTTATTATTGCAGATGGAGTTAACGGTAGTCAAACTTTTCTTCAACTTTTCCGCTAGCAATGTTTGAGAAACATTCTTGATCACCAACACCTCCTTTATTCTGTTAATTCTGTCCATCAGAAAAATTTTCTTAATAAATTAAAGATAACGCTAATTAGCTGTATTTCTTACAGTTATGTAAGTGTGCATTGCAATTCTATGGGCTACACCTACATAATTATTTTTTTATTTTATAAGATATAGATATATTTATGTAAGCAGAGCTTATAAAACTTAGTGCGGAACTTAAAAACAGAATTATGAATAAATATTTCCAAGAAGCCAAAGAAGAACGCTTCGCCTACCACTCCATCCACGATTTTTTCGACATCTATATCCTGGAAGATGCCCTCCGTTTTTTACAAACCATATGTAAATCAGCCAGCACAAAAAAGATATGGAAAAAGGGCTATCCCTATAGTGTGTTGCATTATTTAAAGCATTTAAAAACATTGATAGACAGCGCCTATTACATCTGTCACGAACATGCACAGCGGGAGGATGCTATAATACCCAATGAGCAGCAAACCGAAATGCCGGGCATCGCATTACTGCAGGCATCCATGAATAACAGGAAGGGTGAAACGTTCTGGAACAACTTTCCCCGCCATATAACAGCCGAACAATTTTATAACCCTTACCTCGCCATCAGCAGTTTTTGTAAATACCAGTCGCAGCGGCGCTGGCTACTGGCGTTGGATGATATACAGGAATTTGCCCTGGTGGCCCACCCCATTTCTGAAGTACACCCGCCCTATAACCTGCTCAACATACAGCGCCACCTGTTGCGGTTAATAGAAGCCTGCCATTTGCTGGAACTGAGGACGAATGTAAAAATGAAGGAGTGAAGGAATGAAGGAATGAAAGAATGAAAAATGAAGGAGTTAAGGAATGAAGGAGTTAAGAAATGAAAGAATGAAAAATGAAGGCGTGAAGAATTGAATAAGGTTGAGAATTGAAAAAGAAAACAGCAGTTAAGCGATCATGAAAAAGCTAACAACAGAATGCATACCCAATGCTGCCATTACCGCAAACCAACTGCTACCATGGCGGCCCTCGATTTTGCTGTTACTATTTACGTGTGCTGCCACTGCAATATCTACTAAGCTGTTACCAACTTCAAAACCTGTTGAACAATAGGTTGAATATTGAGTTGCAACATAAACAGCATACTGGTACCGTGCGCTGGCCCGGCAAAACGGGCGGAGCCATCGGGTTTGCCTTGATTCCTGCCTGCCGGCAGGCAGGTTTTTTGTTACTTTTTTTTGTCAAGAAAAAAAAGTAAATGATCTGTATGTGTAACAAAAAAGAAAAATGAAAATGAAGAACACAAAAAAGAAAAAACAAAACAATCTCCCTCCCGAATGGATCCACATCGAAAGCTTCTTCCTCCACTTCGGCCCCAAAGAAAGCGACGAGCAATTCTGGCAAATGCTCAAACTGGCACTCACCAGCATCGACGACCCCGGCTCGCCCGAAGAACGCAGTGTACTCATTGCTTACTACACACAAGCCCGGGCCCTCATCAATGCCAGCTACCATATACTGCAGCAGGCAAAAAAACAATACGGCATTAAACCTTTACACGCATGATACCCGCAATACATTTCAATGAAGCCCAGTGGCTCAAACTGGTTTTTTTACTGGCCGATACCCAGCAATGGATAAATGATATGGCCCGGGATGCTTTTTTACAGCTGCCCGTAACCGATAAAAAAAAGTGCTTCCGCAAAAACTATTACCTCACAGCCGAAGCCATGGCACACATTATAGAGCGGCATTACTATAAAATAAACCGGCACCCGCAAACCGGTAAATTCCATATACCGGTAACAGAAATTGTACAACTCATCAGGGATGCCGCCGAACTGCCGGTTAGCCCGGTACCCGGTAGCCTCCATTTGCAGCGCAGCCTGCAGGTTGACCCTGTAATCGGCTATGATAAAGACGGGAATCCTGCAAACAACATTACCATCATCACCGATACCGGCGGAAAGATCATTTCCGCATTTCCGGGAAGCCTGCATTAATTAAAACCCCTCCAATACCAGCTGTAGCATTACTTTATAATAACGCATGGCAAATAGTAACTCCATACCAAAGCCTGGTGAAAGCCAGGTATAAGCCATGCATACAGGCAGTATACGATATCAATACTGCCCACCATACGTATTAGTACCTAACTTTTGTTTACAAACAATTTTTACATTGCAATATAAAAATCCGGCTATGGCAAAGCAAAAAGGCATCATACGCTTAAGGGGTAGCCTGCACGGCAAAACCTATTTCAAAGTACAGGAAGCATATTATGTAAAGAAAAAATCCTCCCTGGATAAAGAACGCTTTGATACCGACCCGGCCTTTGAAGGCAGCAGGAAAACTGCCGGACAAACTAAAATAACAGCACCCCTGGCCTCGCAGGTTTATTGGCAACTGCCCAAAAAATTACAAAAGTAGGGCATGATAGGCAAAATGATCGGTGAAGCCGGAAGGCTTTTAAGAGCAGGTTTTTCAGAAGCAGAAATTATCAGCAGGCTATTTCTGAAATTTAATGTGTAAGCCTTGCTTTCATTTGGCAGAGCATGGTAATGAACCCATACCCGGGGTATAGCAGGAAGCTTATTGACCCGGCCAGTTTAATTTATTTTACGCCCGTTAAACCAGGTAAACGTAGCAAAGCCACCCAGTATGGAGCTGCCTGCCGGCATGGAAAGCCTGATATCTACTATATCTCCTGCAGTTAATTTCAGGTCGGCATTGATCTGTAAACTGGAATTGGAAGCCGTGCTGTAATCAAATACGGTTTTCTTCTGAACCCCATTTACAAAAACAGATATATAGTTAAAGGTATTGATGGCCGTAGCAATACCTGAAAGTGCATCAAAATGATATATACCGGTGGAAGGTGCCGTAAACTCGGATGTAGCACCCGGTACAAAATTGCCCGATTCGTCATACTCTTCTGCGGGGTATTGCACTTTGGTAAAAGCGCTGCTGCCAAAAGCCTGTGCCACGGTGGTAGTTGCCGAAAATGCAACGGGCGTTCTATCTGTGGTAAGCCGCACCCAGTTGGGTACCAGGGGAGTTCCGTCGTTATAATACAGTCCGGGTATGGCATTTGTCTGGTAAATGATGAGGCCTGTTGCGGGGCTGCTGATAGCCGTTTTATCGGCAGCCAGCATGCGGGGCGCCAGCATACCTTTTGCCGTTGATTTAATATCCAGTAAAGCACTGTTATCTGCCGGCGAACCATCTGTATTGATAGCAAGCCCCTGGGCCCGGCTGTGTAAACATAAAACAACAACACATAGTAGTGATACAACAATTTTTTTCATGGTACAGTCAATTTTGTACTAAAGTAGTTTTAATAACCCAAACCAGCAGTTGCAATTAATTGTACCGGGCTGCATACCAGTTTTTAATCCCACCCGGCACCCGGATGTTGCAAGCTTTCCCTTCCCAAATGCTTAATTAAAAACGAAATAAAAACAGGATCGCCTGGTACCGTTTTAGACTTGCCTGCAGGCGGGCATATCTTCCGGTCTGTGTGGTGAATTTGTACACTGCATCCTACAAAAAAACAAATCTTGCCTATATTTACTTTACCTGGCCATTCACTTAAAACAAACCGATATGAAGCAACTGGTATTCATTTTTACATTTCTTGCCTGTACCAGCAACAGTTTCGCACAAACTGTAGTTGAAGCGAAAAAAGACAACGATCCAAACAGGATATTCAGCAAGGTGGATATAGAAGCAGGTTTTCCGGGAGGCGATTCAGCCTGGCGAATTTTCCTCAGGAAAAACCTGAACCCTTCGGTTTTGGCAGACAATGGTGCAAAACCAGGAACGTATAAAGTGATCGTGAGATTTATAGTAAGTAAAGATGGAAGCATCAGCGACATTTATTGTGTGGATGACCCCGGCTATGGTTCCTGTGAAGAAGCAATACGTGTTATTAAAAAGACCAGGAACTGGATACCGGCTTTGGTTAATGGAAATAAAGTAAATGCATATCGGTCTCAGCCTTTTACCTATGTTGTGGAAAAACCATTCTAAACATATCCCATGTAGACCGGACCCGGATTGTACAAATGCTTTTGCTTATTTGTGCTTAATTTCATGATCAGTTTTTTTGTCAACAGAACTTTTGCGGAAACGAAATAGATCATCCATCCGGTATAAAAAGCTGCAGCTTGCACAAAACCAATACATGAAACCGTTCATTGCTTTTTTGCTGGTATTACTGGTATCCTGTTCAACCAAACAAGATCAGCACCAGCCTGATGCAAAGCAAACAGGCATTCCCGATTCTGCATTTTTTGTGAGCGGAAATAACAATGGCTATTGGTGCCTGGCCGACATCAACGACCACAGGAACGGGGCCAAAATTACTGTATACGATGCCGCTAACGGCAAGCTGCTGCTGAGCAGGCGTTTTTCGCTTATCTGCCGGTTGAAGGGAGATCCCATTTGGCTGGAAGATCTCAAGGAGCAGGTAGATTATTTTGACGGAAAAACATTTCATCTGAAGCAGGTTCCGGGAAAAGACTCATGCTGGTTGCAATAATAAGTATAAGTGTTCCTGCACAGTGTGGCTGTATTTGAGCACCACAGGTAACAGGCCCGGCAATTGTGAGCCTGGGCTAATGCAGGACCCGATGCCTGTTATGGTCGCAGAAAATTGTCCATCCATCCACGTCATCCATCCATTTTACGATCGATATTGTCGCCGCACCTTTGCATGGTCAATAACGACAAATAACATCATAAAATAAAACAATGACAAAATTTACTATTCCAGGCAGAGAAGAAGTATCTGCCGGCAACCAGGCCATTTTCGACAACCTGCAAAAAGGCCTGGGCATGGTTCCTAACCTCTATGCAGTGATGGCACATTCAGACACTGCGCTGCAGAACTACCTTAATTTTCAAAATGCAAAGACCAGTTTTTCCAACAAAGAAAAGCAGGCGGTTAACCTGGTGGTAAGCCAGGTAAATGAATGTTTATATTGCCAGTCCGCCCATACCCTGCTTGCAACCATGAACGGTTTGACCGAAGAACAAACCATCGAAATAAGAAAAGGCGGTGCTTCCTTTGATCTGAAACTGAATGCCCTGGTGAGGTTGGCAAAAGAAATAACCGAACAAAAAGGCTTTATAGCCGAAACAACCCTGAATGGTTTTTTAAATGCAGGCTATACCAGGGGCCAACTGGTTGAACTGGTAATGCTGGTTGCAGAAAAAACTGCCATGAACTATTTGCATGCCATCACCAAAGTTGATATCGATTTTCCGGTGGCAAAACCGCTTTAATATTGTATAGCCGGGCCAGGTAAACAGCCAGCCCGGCTGTTCTAAAACATTGATATATGGAAACTCAAAAACACCCGTTGCCACCCTTTACACTGGAAACTGCATTACAAAAAGTACAGCTTGCAGAAGATGCATGGAACAGCAGGGACCCTGAAAAAGTTTGCCTGGCTTATACAACAGATACCGAATGGCGAAACAGGACCGAATTTATTAATGGAAGGGAACAGGTAAAACAATTTTTAACCCGGAAGTGGCAAAAAGAATTAGATTACAGGCTGAAAAAAGAACTGTGGGGCTTCCGTGAAAACAGGATGGCGGTGCGGTTTGAATACGAATGGCACGATGAAACCGGCCAATGGTTCCGCAGTTATGGAAACGAACTGTGGGAGTTTGATGAAAATGGTTTAATGAGAAAACGTTTTGCCAGCATCAACGATCTGCCCATCGCTGTAAATGAAAGAAAACTTACATGAGCCAGCTAAATACATTAACACTTACAGACCCGCAAAACGGAAACCTGGCTTTTAAGGTTTTTGCTTTTGAGCACAATGATTTTTTTGATCATGTTCAACGCAATAATTATTATTCCCTCATCTGGATACAACAGGGCCAGGGCATACTGAAAGCCGATTTTGCGGAGTACACGTTCAATGCTGATGTTTTACTGGCTTTTTCTCCCTACCAGCCATTTATGCTGCAGCCAAATAATGGCATTAAGGGAATAGCTATACAGTTTCATCCCGATTTCTTTTGCATACACAAACACCAGGAAGAAGTGGCCTGCAATGGTATCTTGTTCAATAATATTTATGAGCCGCCCTATGTGCTGCTCGATGATGCGTCAAAAGCTACACTTGAAATGCTGATTGACCGGATGAAGCATGAGATGCAGCACCTGGCCCTGGCCCAATACGAAATACTGATCTCATATTTAAAGATATTCCTCATAACTGCATCTCGGTTAAAATCGGCGCAAAATACCGAAGCAAGGGATGCAACTGCCGGCGCCAAAGAGCCCTTTATACTTCAATCGCTGAAAGAGGCCATTGAAAAAAATTACAAGGAAAAACATACTGCCAGTGACTACGCATCTATACTGAACATAAGTGCAAAGGCCCTGGCCAAAATCACCAAAACACATCTTAATAAAACCATCAGTTCTTTAATTTCAGAACGCATTGTTATAGAAGCCAAGCGGGAACTGTACTTAACAAACAAGCCGGTTAAGCAAATAGCTTACGAACTGGGTTATGATGATGAATATTATTTCAGCCGTTTTTTTAAAACCAATACTGATATTTCGCCCCAGGTGTACCGCAACACCGTTGGTTTTAACCGGCAAGCTACAGCAGCCAACAATTAAGATCAGTGCTGTTTTCGATCACCTGGCGCAAGTTTGTATGTGAACATATTATTTGTGAACAAACAAAATGTTCACAATATGATTGTTCACAATCCCATCTGGCGCAGGTTTGTTTTGCACCCGGTAGTCACTGCCGTTCCAAACACAATCAACAAACCCGGACACAGGATTTGAGAAATCACTTTCACCTGCATTTACCACCGCTAACCTGCCTGGATGAACTGCTACTCCTGCACCCACGAAGCTTTGACCTGGTTGCTTGGTAAGTTGATGCCTCTATATCAACCATTACAAAATACCCTGCAATGGGTAGTCATTCAACATAAAAATGCCGGTAGTTTTACCGCATACACTTCACATGTTTTGAATAAAAAAAGGATCATGAAAAATCTCTTACCGGCTTTACTATTGCTTTTATCTGCTGCCTGTTATGCTCAAACTGCGCCGGACCCCTGCTTAAAGGCAATGGCATTAAAAGGCCTGAATAAATTCAGTGGTAAAAAGTTTGAACTGAAAACAGAAAATGAATTGCCCTGCGTAGGCGATTGCATTTGCAAATGCAGGTATGCAGCGCCCGATGGCGGTTCAGCAGGGTTAAGCATTACTACCGATGCCGGCCGTAAGCTGTATAAGATGAGGCTGGGTATGGCACCCAATAGTAAAGCTGTAGCAGCAAGCGACTGGCTATATGCTTTCTACGATATCAACAACAGCAATCCGGGCAAACCAACGATGAGTTTAACCGTTTACAGCAAGGGTAAAACCTATAATGCCTATGTGGATGTGTACGGCACCGAAGAAGAAACAAAAAGTTTCCTGGTAGAAGTGGTAATGAGGGCAGAAGGATCCAAATAAACAATTCTTTCTCCCATCCGGCGCAGTTTTTTTTAACAGCGTGAGTGCCTGTTTGCAACCGGCCCTACCAGGTTACATCTCCCCGTTCTTTGTCAGTTCTCTTCTTATTCCTTGTTCCAGGTCGCTTAACAAGATGGTATTGCCGCCCCTGGCTGCAGCAGCTAATGAACAATAGCGAACAATATTGATGATATCGCCCCCGGTTAATTCATATTGGCTGCTGATGGCATCCAGGTCAATACTTTTTTCTAAAATGGTTTTATCGGAAAAAGCCTGCTGCCATAACTTTTTACGCAGTGCTGCAGCGGGCATGGGAAAGTGAACCACCGTTTGAAAGCGGCGGATAAAAGCTTTATCCAGGTTAGCTTTTAAACTGGCAGCGCATATTACGATACCCGGGAATTCTTCCATGCGTTGCAGCAGGTAGGCAATTTCCTGGTTGGCATACCGGTCGTGCGCATCACTCACCTGCGTGCGTTTACCAAACAAAGCATCGGCTTCATCAAAGAACAAGATCCGGTTTTTGCTGGCAGCCTGCTCAAAAATACGGGCCAGGTTCTTTTCTGTTTCACCAATATACTTCGACAGCAGCATTGACAGGTCGATACGGTAAACATCCAGTCCTGTTGATTTACCCAGCAGGTTTGCTGTTAGGGTTTTACCAGTACCCGCCGGGCCATAAAACAAGGCACGGTAGCCGGGGCTTATTTTTCTATTCAGGCTCCAGTCGTTCAGAATATGTGCTCCGTGTTTTATCCAGTCGCTGATCTCTTTCACTTCACTCAACGTTTGCGCATCCAGTACCAGGTCGCTCCAGTTTAGCTCGCTGGTCATTCTTTTAGCTGGAAAATCCATGTTGTGATCCGGCTTCCGGGTGGTGCCACTGGTAGCATAATGCAGGTATTCGGGGTAGATATGCAGCACGCCGCTCAGGAGGGGTTCGCCGGCTGCCACATTTGTAAGCCGTAGTATTGCATGCTTCCGGAAAAAATGATCTTCGGCAAAAATTTCAGTAACAGCAAACCGGCTTTCCAGGTCATTGGCGGCCAGTATAAAAGCGGCTGTTTCGCCGGTGGGTATAAAGCCGGCGTGGTTCTTTCCCTTAATACCACCCAACTCTGTAAAGCCCCGGTCGTAGTCGGCATTCTTCACAAAAAAAACATCCAGTAACTGTGGCTGTACATGTGGCACCAGCGACAGCAACAGGATGATGCGCTCATTAAAATTCATATTGTAATGCGCAACTGCCCGGGCATAATAAGAATCATCTTTGCTGATATCGGGCGGTTCAATATCATAAATGCTTGTATAGTCTGCAGTTTTACCCCAGTACAAATTCATGCGGGTATTAATAACCTGGTTAAGCCATTGTAATTCGGCAGCCAGGGTTTTGGCATTTGCTTTTGCAATTGTAATATCCATATACTGTTAATAATGTTTAAAAACCGGTTTAAAATACTGGCAATAAGCTTTTAAATATACAAAATTACATGCCTTTATGGCCCAGCTTTGTATTGTTGGCTGTTATGCTGATCATTGTATTGAACTGCCTCTTACCAGTATTTTAACAAAACTAAAACCACTCTCCTCATCTTCTGGCAGCCGTTTTGATTCATGTATAAGAAAGCACATTGTTTCAAATTAAAATGCTATTAACATGAAAAGATTTATTACACTTTCAGTCACATTCCTGCTGGCGGCCATTGTATTAAGCAGCTGCACCAAAGACAGGATCGTTGTTGCCAACGACGAAAATTACTGGTTATCCAAAGAGCAGGGCGAAGTGGTGTACAGCGATGCATCCTGCGGCTATTGGGTGCTGGCCACCTACAACGGATACACAGTGGTTTACAGTAACGCTTACAACCAACCCTACGAAGGTGAAATTATTTACGGCAATTTCAGCAGTGCCGGCACCAGGGATATGTATAATTACTCCGGCAGGTTTGTTTTTACAGCTACCGTAACCGACTACTGGTTAACCTATAACCAGTCGCAGGATGCACTGGATTATTATTGCCCTTTATACGGCGGTAAACAGGCACAGCCCAGGGTTTTTAAACAGCCAACCCTGGTAATGAAAAAATAATAAGAGCGGGTAACAATAAAAGCCACTATCACTCTAATGATAGTGGCTTTTATTTCATGGCCTGCTTTTTACTTTTTTTGATAACCTGAACCAGCCCGGTAATTAAGCCGGATATTGTAAAATATAGTTTTGCCCCGGTTCTTTACAATTGCTTCACAGGACTTTTACAGGACATTCACCAGACATCCACGGGACATTCACCTGCCCGTGCACTCTATCAAAGTCCTGCTTAAGCCGTCAGAACTTCCCGTAAAGTATGGTAATAACCCGGGTAAGCTTTGAGCTGCGCCCACCCTGGCAACTTACCGCTTGCAAACAAGTTCAGGATAATGCATTAATATACATTCCTGAAAGAAAAACGACAGGCCAGCTCAGCATTTACCTGGAATTTGTCCATAGAAATTTTACCCAGCAGATTGAGTTTATCCCGGTTATCCTGCAGCCTGTTCTGCAACTGCATTAATCTGGCATCCCGGCTTTTTATAGATGATAGGTATTGCGTTAAGAACCCACTGAACAGATCTGCCGGTTTTGCATTTTCAATGCTGTCAAAAATGCTTTTTGCTTCTTCCGGAAGTCCCGTGATAACCGATAGCATGAACATCATACTGTTGCAATAATCTTTTTCTTCGCCAGTTTTATTTATGAACATGGCATGTGTGCGGATGATCCTGTAAATATTAATATACCGCTTGATAGTTCTGGGCGATTCCCCGATAAGAAAACCCAGCTCTTCCATAAAACTGATCTCATCTTCCATCAGTATCAGGGCTTCGGGTTTAATTATTTCAGGTGCTTTTTCATTGATCACGGGTGCTTTACCGGGTAGTAAAACCCGGGTATTGGCAGATTGGGGCACCGGTAGCCCATCATCAATGATCACAGCATCATCTGGCTTACCAGGCAGCGGCGCAACATCGGGTGTTTCTTTTTCATCGGGTGTCCGTACATCCGGCTTCTTCTCTGTTTGCGACCTGATCAGGTTCTTTTTACCCATGTTATCCATTGGTTTAAGCGCAAATGGTATCTGGAATATTTTTTCCAGGTAATCATAACTGCTGGCAGCATGGCCGTTTTCCATACCTGGCATTTTTGCGTTTGCATCAGTATCCCCTTGTTCGGGGTTTGAAAGATATTTTGCATAGTAAGTATTTAATGCCCGGTGCATCCAGCGTGGATCAACACCCACCACCACAATAAACAAAGGAAATGCAAGTAACAGGTGAATGGCTTCCAGCACCCGCACTACAATATCTTCGTTACAGCGGTCCAGGTCATCAATATATAAAATGATGCGTTCCAGTTCAAACGAAACGGGGGTTTTGTCAGCATCGGGGCCGGCCATTTGCAGGGCCTGTTTTTGCTGGCCCAGCAATTCATCCAGTTGTTCAAAATCCTTTCGTACCCAAGAAATTATACCCAGGCTGCTGGTATAGCGCACGTCTGCAACGCGGCTTTCAATAAAGCGTATGATCTTTTTACCCGATACAATATCATCAATATCATGCTGCAGTTTTGCCTGTTCTACTTCCAGCAGTTCAATCTTCCGCTGGTTGTCTTCCGCAGCTACAGTAGCAGCAGCCAGCTTTTTGCCCAGAGCTTCCTTTTCTTCCGCAAATTTCCCTTCTGCTTTTGCACGCAATGCCTGCACTTTTACATCCAGCGATTGTAGCCTGGCATGTACTTTATTTACTGCTGCAATGGCCGGCTGTAAAAATTTAAGCAACAAAACCAGCGACCCGCTGATAGCAGATATAAGGCCGGTGTACTCGCCAATATATTTTTTTATGATGCCCGAGTTGGCAACCAGTATAATTACCCCTGCAGCTACCAGAAAGGTAAATATCAAAGCCCAGATCTTTTTTCCTTTTACCATCGAAAAAAACAATCTGCCCGATTCACGGGCCTTGTTGCCAAAACCTTCCAGCTTTTTGAGATTGGCATCTATATCATCATAGTCCTTAAGGTCAAGAAAAGCGTATTCTTTTTTAAGCGTATCAAAATCCCTTTGCACCGAAGTGTCAGTCATTAAATCTGTCAGTATGTCTTTTACACTTAAGGAATTTAACTGGCTGGCCTGGGCTTCCACATGGGCATCAAATATTTTTTTCTGGTCTTTCAGCACATCTATTTCCTTATCTATCCTTTCTTTATCCTGCTGTGTTTCCTGCAGCAGTTCACGCGTTGAATTCAGTTTTTGAAACAGCTCATGAACTTCCTCCTGCTTGCCATATCCTTCCAGTTCTTCAAATATCTTGGTGATGAGGCTTGCCCACAGATTGGAGTCGGAATAATGCCATGAATTAAAGTTTACAGCCAGCACCTTTTTACAAAATACATTACCCGGGTCCTTTGTTAATTCATCAATACGCTGTTGCAGCTTATTCATAAAAAAACTTTTACCGCTGCCCCAGTTTCCGAAAAGCCCGATAGCCAGCGGGGGCTTTACATCCCTGTAGGCAATTACAGCAGCCAGCGCATTTACATCTCCCTCAAAACCAAGCTGGTCTTTAATGTCTTTTGTTGCAGAATCGGAAAATACTTCAGATAAGGCCATGCTGCGTGCAGTAACAGGCAGCGGATCGTTTGGCTGAACCTCGTGCTGCATGACAGATGTAATGGCGCTGTTGATTATTTTATAATCTTCTGCAGAAAGCGGGTATAGTTTTCTTTCTGATGAAGTAAAAACTTTGTAAAGCTCTTTATCGATAAAAAGGTTGGGATCTAGAGATTCAATGGTTAAAGGTGGAGAAGCTACAGCTGTAATTTTAAATCCTATTTTGTCAATCCTGGCTTCGCGGGCTTTATCCAACCGGTCGGTATTTGTTATTTCAAACAGAAAAATAAGGCCCTGCGATTCCAACTCGTCAAACGCTACCCCCAGGTCTCCCTTTCTTATTAGTGCATACTCAAAATAAATATCAGGCCTTGTTGCTCCGCCATGCTTTATCGGAAAACTGCCTTCGTAACCGGCTTTTACCCCAGGGTCTTTTACAAAGGGCTCATCTGTTTTAACAAACCAGTATTGTACCGGCAGATCAGTGTGATCTGTAACAGGTGGTGTGCCGGCACTTGCCGACGCTGTTTCATAACTGTCGGCCGGCAACTCCTCTACTGATGCGGCTTCTTCTGTTGCTTTGTTAAACCTTCCGGAAATTGCATCATGGATTTTTTTTACAGATTCCTTAGCTGTTTTGTTTTCAATCTGTATGTTGTACAGGTCCCTTACTGTATAAGGAAGATCCAGCGATCCCTTTACTACGGGAATAAGAAACTTATTGTTCTCATCCATGTAGGTACGTGCCATACCTGCCTCGCTGTTTACATTTCCTGATTGAATACTGTTATTTGTAAAAAACACCACAGTTCCGTCAGCTTCCCTGATCGCATTTTTTAGTGTGTGCTGCATTTCGCCTCCGGCCTTCAGCAATGTATCGTCCATCAGAATTGTATGACCATACTCCCGCAGCAGTTCGGCATACTGAAGAACAAATTTTTTATCTTTTTGACTATAGGAGATAAAAATCTTTGCCATACAGGATCAGTTTTGATATAAAATATTAAAATAAATTAATTTTTCCAGTGTTGCAAATATTAAAGGCAATTACGGTTATTTTCCCTTCGGGTCGGCCTTATTCATGTAAGCTTATAAACTACCTGGGGCGGATATCATTTGGTCGGTTTGCATTTACCTTTGCAACTCGCAAACCTAAATCTCATGCAACAACGCATACTTGCTTTCAGCAGTTCCCGAACCGGTAATAGTGCTTACCTGGAAACCGCAGCCCCGGTTATTCATGATTTTATCAATAACCCGGCTGCTACCATTGCTTTTATTCCCTTTGCTTCGGCAGCCAACGACTTTGAGGAATACACATCTAAAGTGAGAAATGCATTGCCGGCAACGTATACCTTACTTACAGTAACGCATGATAATGCAACTGCTGTGATCGATGCTGCGGATGTTATTATGGTGGGTGGCGGCAATACCTTTAAACTGCTGCACGACCTGTATAAAACCGGTGCCCTGGCATTAATAAAACAAAAAGTAAACAACGGCACGCCTTATATAGGCTGGAGTGCCGGCTCCAATATTACCGGCGCAACCATCTGCACCACCAACGATATGCCTATTATTAATCCCGGTAGTTTTGAAGCGCTTGGGTTTTTCTCGTTCCAGATAAATCCGCACTATTATAATGTAACCGTTCCTGGTTTTAATGGCGAAACCAGGGATCAGCGGCTGGAAGAGTTTTTAATGCTGAACCCGCAGGTGCCCGTTGTAGCACTGCCCGAAGGCACGGCCCTGCTTTTACAGAACGGTCAATTACAATTAACCGGCAGCACCACTGCCTTCGTACTAAGCTATGTAAATAATACTTTGGTAAAAACCACGCTTGAGCCGGGCACCAGCCTGGAATTACCCGGCCAATAATTTTGCAGCGCCAGCATGTAACCATGTAACAAACAGGCCAGGCGGACCGGTTACAAAAAAGTGTACGGAAAAATAAGAACCCAACCAGTTTCCCCGGTTGGTAATGCATGCAGTTAATTGGCTTTGTTGTAATAGATCAGGCTACGCACTTCCACTTCTTCTACCTTACCGTTTTTGATGCTTACAGTTTGGGTAAGATTGCCTTTGGCATCGTAGGTGTTTTTCCAGGTGTAGGTATTGGTTACGCCGTTATCGGTATCCGTTTCGCTGGCCAGGCCGCCATGCGAATCGTAGGTGCTGGTAGTGATACGCAGCCCGGTTACCTTGCCCTGGTAATATTCGGTTCCTGTTACTTTTACCAGGCGGCCCGCTGCATCGTATACCCGGTCCCAGGAATATTTAGGTTTACCCTCTCTATCCAGGTCGGCTTCTTTTATTTTATTGCCTTTGGCATCGTAGCCAAAGGTTTTAACCGATGTAAGGTTTCGCTTGTCGGTATATTCTTCTTTGATAAGCATGCCTTTGTTGTCGTAGGTATAGGTACGTGAACTCTGAAATATATTGTTCTCGTCCCTGCGGATGATCTTGGTGAGTTTACCATCAGTCCAGATGCTTTCAATAGATTCATTGCCCACAAAACGCATCTGGTCGGCCGGTCCGCTTTTGGTTACCGACTTTATTTCATTGCCGTTGCTGTTGTACGTATACACAGTATAATATACCACATCAGAAGCTGCATTTTCCTGTACTTCTTTTACCAGTTTATCACCATCCCAGTAATATCTTTTGGTAGAGTTGGTAATATCTTCCGAGCCACGTTCATAATCCATAACCGACATCATATGCCCGTCTTCCTTGTATTCTATGATCTGGTTGGTCTTATAGGTTGTTGTTGATGGTTTGCTCTTATCGGGCTTTTCGGTGCCGGGCAGTGGCTGGTAAACGATCTTCTTTATAAAATGCAGGCCGGTGCTGTTGGGCTTTTCTTCTCTGATATTGATCAGTTGTGCAGGTAATTGAATGGAACAGATCGTGCCAATTAAAAGCAAGGCAATATATTTTTTCATGATGCAGGTTTGATACTGTAAATCTAAAAAAATGATATAGCAGTGCTATACCCTCCTGCACGTATTTTCACGCAGCAGGCCTTTATATTATTCCAACGTGCCGCATCCGTTCAGTGCCCATACCGGCCTGCATCATAAACATGGCATGATTTATGTTTTTTAGCCCCTGTAATCATGTAAAATCATCCTGTATTATGAAGATCAGTTTATTTAAGAAAAAGCCTTTACTGTTTCCGGTAGCCATTTGCCTGCTTTTATCAGGCCTCTCCTGCAAAAAGATAGACGAGCTGTTAACTTTCAGTATAAACGTTGAGAATAATTTTACCGTAGGTGCCACCGGCCCTATCAGTGTTCCCTTCGAAATTTTAACCCCGCAGGTTACCACCAATTCAACGCAGCAATTTCAGAACAACAATTCAAATGTTAATAAGGTAAAAGACATTAAACTGAAACAGGTCGATCTGCAAATACTCAGCCCTTCGGGTAAAACCTTTTCCTTCCTGCAATCGGTACACATTTATATCTCTACCAATGCCAGCGACGAAATTGAACTGGCATACCTGGATGATATATCATCAACAGCTACAGCCATCTCACTGATACCTACTACGGCCAGCCTGGATAAATATGTAAAGGCATCCAGTTATAGTTTAAGAACCAGGATAGTTACCAAACAGGCACTTACACAGGATGTGGAAATTAAGAACCTGTGCCGGTTCCAGGTTACAGCCAACCTGTAAACCGGTTCTGCAAAAGCCTGTTCTTGCGCAGCATATTTGCTACAATGGTTTATTTGCCGTCTTTCTTTCTTATTTTTGAAGAGAGGGTTTTATGATGTACATAACCTGCAAAGCCATTTTGTAATGCTATTCGAAAACGTTTTATTCCTGCTGATCATTGCCTGCCTGGTATTGCTGCTTATCGGATTTATTTCGCCCAAAATAAGTTTGTTCTGGTACCGGCACGAAAAAACCAGGAAGAAATCCTTGCAGCTTTATGGCCTCTTCCTCATCTGCTTCATTATTATATTTGGCCTTTGGGCTACCGCTTAGTTTACCTGGCTGCAAGAGCCGGTATATTTACCAGCCCAATCTGTGCAGGTACTATTATATGCAAAAAAGCAGGCCGCCTACCGGGCCTGCTTTTTTATCATCATACCTAAAACCGGATCCTCATTGTAAAAACTGATACATCCATGCATTCACTATCCTGTTCACAGTTTACTATACAATTGCACCTTACCATGCATACCTGCATCGGCAGTTAAAAGCAATTTGCCTTTTTTGCCTCCTTCATAATAATACAGCTTATCACCGGCTTCCATTTTAATGGTGGTGGTGGCATTTTTGGTAAGCCTGTAAGTGCCGCCACTGCCTGCATTGTACACGGTTACCTCATCGCCGCTGTCGTTCTTGATCTTAATGTCAAATTTTTCGCCGTATGCAACGGTAAGATCGTAACATGCTGGAAATGCGGTTGCCACATTACTTAAAGAAACCAGGCTGCAAGCCAAAGCAAGCGTTGTTAATACTCTTTTCATGATTATTTTTTTTATGTTGTAAAGCTATAGCCCTGTGCCGGTTTACAGTTTGCCGGTTTGTGAAACTTACATTTCGGTTTGTGAACCGTGCCTGCTGTTTTATAAAGGCTCTTTTGCCCTTGACCCGCAGGCCCGGGTAAATACTGCCATTTTTTTGTACATTTAATTTTACCCGCTTTCAAAAAAAAAATTATGAAAATACGCTCCCTGTTTTTATTGCTGGCCATCAGTACTTTGCTCTTTTCCTGTGATCATAAAACGGAAACAACAACTGCACCCACTGCAGCTGAAATATCCGAAGGCAAAAAACAAATAACAGCCATGCTCGACTCTTTTAATGTAGCAGCTGCCCGTGCTGAATACGAACGCTATTTTAATTTTTACACGGCCGACGCCACTTTTAATGGTACCGATGCCAGCGAAAACTGGGACAAAGCAGCTTATATGGCATGGGCAAAACCATACTTTGATAAAAAAACAACCTGGAACTTCAGCTCCATTAAACGCAATATCTATTTTGGCAAATATGCCGATATGGCCTGGTTTGAAGAATTACTGAACACGCAGATGAAAATATGCCGCGGTTCGGGCGTGGTTGTAAAACAGGGCAACGAATGGAAGGTTCAGCAGTATGTGCTGTCTACCAGCATACCCAACAGCAAGCTGGATGCAGTGATCAGTTTAAAAGCGGCGGAAGAAGATTCGCTGATGAATATATTGGGCAAAAAACCTTAACCAACACGACAATTATTACAGGACTTTGAATTCTGAAAAGATAGTTTTTTGCTGTTGCCATGATGCCTGGTCATAAGCATGTTCAAAAACAATAACCCATTTACATAAATCACTATCGATTATGAAACAGCTTTTACCCGTAATTGCATCCCTGCTTTTTTTAAGTTGTGGCAATGATCAGTATTCTTCTAAAAAAAGTTCAGAAAAGCAGGGCCTGGATACAACAGCAGGCATTTATAATGTTACCGCCTCCGATACCTCCATGAATGCAGCTATCAGCAAAGCAAGAAAAACGATCGGTGAATTTGATGAAGCACTACTGAAAAATAACCCGTCTTTTTCTGATTTTGCAGTAAAGAAAAAATATAGAACGCCCGATGATGGCGGAGAACATATGTGGATAGCAGGCATATCATTAGTAAACGGTGAGTACCATGGATATATTAATAATGATGCTGAAAGTACAACCGAAGTAAAATACGGGGACAAAGTGATCGTACAAAAAAACGAGATCACTGACTGGATGTACCTGGACAACAATGTGTTAAAAGGCGGATATACCATCCGTGAGATCAGGAACCGTTTAACTAAAAAAGAACAGATTAAAATGGACCAGGAGCTTGGTTTTATAGTTGAAGAATAAATATTCTTTCTCCAGGTAAAGAACCGGGTATGATCTTGTTTCATTTTCAGTAATTTTTTACCGGGTGATACCAGATCATTAATTCGCCTACCTTTGCCCATATTGGAATTTTACAAATGCCGCAAACAGACGCTATCTCGATAAAACAATTTTACAAAGATGTATTTGGAGGGGCCTGTCCCATGCTGGATAGTTTCCTGGATGAACAGAACAATAAAGACATCGGCCATTTTAACGTGTTCAATATTGCCGAGCTATACCACGATTGTGCAGGCAAGGCAGTAATGCCCTACAACCGCAGAACCTATTACAAGATAAGCCTGATACAAGGAAAGAACCGGGTAGAATATGCTGATAAGATCGTAGACATTAATGATTACGGCGTATTATTTGCCACCCCCAAAATACCATACAAATATGTACCTGCAGATGGTAAGCAGTCTGGCCATTTCTGTGTTTTTACAAAGGACTTTTTAGCCAAATCAAAAACCGGTATCATCATTGATGAACTTCCCATCTTCAGAAGCAATGGTGATTTTATTTACCATATTACCCCAAAGCAGTACAAAGAATTCAGCAGCATATTTGATAAAATGCACACCGAGATTGGATCGGATTATACCTTCAAATACGATCTGCTGCGTACCTATGTGATGGAACTGATCCATTACGGACAAAAACTTACACCGATTGCCGGCCAGGATATCAATGGTAATGCTTCAGCCAGAATATCGGCCTTGTTTATTGAATTGCTCGAAAGGCAGTTTCCGGTAGAATCAACCACGCAGAACATGCAGCTGAAAACGGCAGCAGATTTTGCAGAAACATTGGGCGTGCATGTAAACCACCTGAACAAAGTACTAAAGGAGGTTACCGGCAAAACCACTACCGAGATCATCAGCAGCCGTATTACCCAAGAAGCCAAGATACTGCTGAAGCAAACCACCTGGAATGTTTCAGAAATTGCCTATAGCCTGGGTTTTGAAGAAGTGGCTCATTTCTCCAACTTCTTTAAAAAGAACACCAAACTATCTCCACTCTCTTACCGCAACTGATTGTTTGATATTTACAAACAATGCATTGATTTTTGCAAAGGCCATGATGCTTTTGCCTGTGAACTTTGCATGTAAATTAAAACAGTAAACAATGACAAATAATGTAAACAAAATTGCCCTGGTAACAGGTGCAAGCCGCGGGTTGGGTAAAGACATGGCCCTTGAGCTGGCAAAAAAAGGATTTGATGTAGTGATCACTTATCAAAGCAAACAGGCAGAGGCAGCAGCTGTAGTAGCAGGCATACAGGCCACAGGCAGCAAAGGATATGCACTGCAGCTGGATGTATCGCAAAGCAGTGGTTTTGATGGCTTTGCTGACCAGTTGAAATCGGTGTTAAAGACAGAATTTAATGCAGACAATTTTGATGCCCTTGTAAACAATGCAGGTGTTGGCTTACATGCCGATATCAGCAATACTGATGAAGCCGGCTTTGATTTGATGGTGAACATTCACCTGAAAGCTCCTTTCTTTCTTACGCAAAAATTATTTCCTATCATCAACAGCGGAGGAAGTATTGTTAACATTTCATCGGGCCTGACCAGGTTCAGCTTTACCGGTTATGACGCGTATGCAACCATGAAGGGAGGCGTTGAAACCTTAACCCGTTACCAGGCAAAGTTCCTGGGCAGCAAAGGTATTCGTGTAAATACCGTAGCACCAGGTGCTATTGAAACCGATTTTGGCGGCGGTGCAGTAAGAGACAATAAAGACCTGAATACCATGATATCGGGCATGACCGCACTCGGCCGTGTTGGCCTGCCTGATGATATCGGCGGCGTGGTTGCATTCCTTTGCTCAGATGATGCGAAATGGGTGAATGCACAGCGCATTGAAGTATCAGGCGGCATGCTGATATGATGATGTGCAAAAGGTTTTGTAAATAAAGACAGGAGTAAGCAATGTATATGCTCACTCCTGTCTTTGTGTTAGTTAAAATGATATAAACTGCTTATGAAATAAAACTAGTATCCGGCTTTTATGTAGGCCCGGCCTTCTTCCTGTTTTTGTACAATTTCCAGTATGGCTACCGGCACAATGATGGCTTCCGGTATTACTCTTGCCTTATCAATATTTCTTCTCTTTAGCGAATTATTACAAACTGCAAAAACAACCCCCTGTTTGTACAAGGCATTGATCTGCATTTTAAAATAGCCGGTATCTTTCAGCATGGCATATACCGAATGGCTGTGAAATACCACTTCTATTTTTGTATCGGGTTCCTCGGCAAGTACGTTATTTACCTGGTTGAACAAAACACGCTGCTGGGCAGTATCGCCGCTGCTCATCTCCCAGATGATCTTATGTTGTGCCTGGGTGGTTGCAGAAAATGTTACAAGGAAAATAAAGAGTAATAATAGCTGGTAATTTTTCATGCTTGTGATTTTGAATAAAATTAGGCAATCATTTCAATAATGCAGGGTTTAAAAAACCAGTTCACTGTAAAAAAAAGCAGGCCGATCAGATCGGCCTGCGGATATCCCATGCACAGTAAAAATTTTTGAAAACGAATGGCGCAGGCGCCCTTTGCTTTATTCCATCTTCTCCAGCTGCAATCCATACACCGATTTATCGGTGATGGGGAAATGAATGATCAGTTTGCCATCGTCTTTAACCTTCATGAGGCAGCGATAGGTTTTGCCGCTTAAGTACAGCGTTAAAAACTGGGCAGTAACGGTAAACGTTCCCTTCTCTTCTGTTTGGCTGCCAGATGTTAGCAGCGCAAACTGTCCGTTGGGCGCAAACTCCCACAGGGCTTCTGCAAAAAGTTTTTTATACACAACTTCCACATCGGCCTGTTTGGCTTTTAGTTCCGGCTCAACAATTTTAATTTCTGTACCCGTTGTTTTCCAGGCACCCATAATGCCTTTTACGTTTTTGGCGTGGGCTGCTTTTTCTTCGGGCGTGCCTTCACGGCTTTCCTGCGCCTGTGTATAAAAAGAAGATGCCAGGATCATGATTGTAAAAACATATTTTTTCATTGATCAGTTTTTAAAAGATAATTGCAATGGCAGATCCTATTTATTCATTTTTATCTGCTGAACCAGTTTTTCCAAAACAGCTTTGTCATTCATGCCGGCTTCAACACTGAACTCATTTACTTTGGATTCATTTTCAAAATCATAAAAATGGCTTCCTTTTTCAGTCATCATGATGTCTTCCTTATCTTCCTTACACCTGAGCGATACATATAAAAAGCCACCTGCTTCATATGCATCGTTTTCTGCAGTCTCAACTTTCAGGTTAGCGGCATTAAGGGAAGCTGCGGGTATCAAATATTTGTAAATGATGTACAGTTCTTTTCCGTTGGCTGTAATATTGGTTTGTACAAGATGCAGGATATGTGTTTTTGAAGCTTTATCAAATCCATAGTAAAACTCGTGCAGCCTGTTGGGTTTTTTATCGGTACCGATAAGAGTACTCTGGCTTACTTTGGTACCTTTTAAAGTAACAGTACTATCCTTCCATTTAAAAGAAGTTTGGGCGTATGTATTGCTGGCCAGCACTGCAATACATACTACTAAAATGATTATTATTTTTTTCATGAGTTGATTTGTTATGTTGCCGTTGTTAAGATTGAATGTTATTTATACATCATCGCGTTTTCTGAATCCAGTATTGCTATTCCCGGAGTTACGGAATTAACATAAAAATTACCGGCAAAGCTTTGTCCACTTCCATCTTCTCTTACGGCTGTATATTGAAACGCTACATACTTTGTTTTATACTTATTCAGAGCCGGAACATTTGAATCAGCGATTGAACTGTTCTTACATACAACTACAAATAAGATTTGCCTTGCCACTTCTTTTTGTGTTAAAGGATCTTTTATAGATGTGTATAGCTGGTCTTTGGTAGTCTCGTATGCATACAGTGGTTCCAGGTGTGTGATGCCTTTTGTTGCAAAGTATTTTTTTAAAGCTGCAGGTGCTGCCAGTCTTGCCTTATCATAAGCTGCATTTTTTACATAGGAAACTCTATCTGGTAATTTTGAACCTTTGTCAATGTTTTTTACAAATTCATTGTATTTCTGGTTTTCTACAATGGTCTTGGCCTTTAATGATTCGGCTGTAAAATCCTTTAGTTTTTCTTTATCTTTTGAAAGCACTAAATATCCGCAGTTCAATATCCCGTCAGAAAAATCAATCAGCATCCATTTTAAATAACCTGGAACTTTTACTTCTGCTTTGCCTGGTTCGGTGAAGTATGAAAAATATCCGTACCTCACCATGCCTGCGTTATTTGTCTTTTCACAATCACCACAAATATTATTTTCCCAGGTGTAAGCTGATTTGGATTCTCCATTCCAGGAAAAAATGACTTTATCGCTTTTCCCTGCTTCCCATCTTTTTATTTGTATGGTTTTCCCCTCTTCCGGCAATTGGCCTTTCGCACTTTCAACAATGACTTCATTTGCCTGAGCATGTGGAAGAAATTTAAAATAATAATTACCAAAAATAGTTCCGGGTTCATCTTCCATCAATTGTTCTTTGCCGCTCTGGGCAGATGATCCGCCGCTGCCATTATTTTTTTTCTTAAGTAAGCCGCCCAGTTGTGCATGGCTTTGTGTTGCTGTAAAAACGGTAACGATGCAGATAGCAATTGCAATTATTTTTTTCACGAGTAGTATATTATAGGTTTAATGATTTTTTGATGTCTGCCAGTTTGTATTTGGCCAGGTCGGCTTTGTTCTTCACCAATAAATACTGCACCATGGCCGTGCCATCAAAATTTAATCCGGTGGTACTAAATAGATGTACCATTACACCAGGCGCAATTTCAAGCAGGTAGTAGGCATCCATGGTTGTATGCCTGAACACCAGTTTACCTTTTGCTTTTTTGGTAAGCGCCTCATCATAAATCATCGGAAATTCAACTTCCGAAATAGTGTAGGTTAACCTGGTAGGGTTGTTGTTGCTGGTAGTAAATACAATATTATCTTCTCCCAGGTCGGTGCTGTAAGTGCCCGCTACTTTTACAGGGTTGGTTTGCTTTGTTGCCGCAGATGTTTTTGCAGCCGCCGGTTTTGCTTTTTGCGCATGGGCAATTTGTGTAAACAGTAAGCAGGCAATAGCTGCTGTTAAAATTTGTTTCATAAAAAATAACTCATTTGGTTTTTAGGTTTTGTTAGAAATGAAGGGAGCTTAATTATTTGCCTTTGTTGGCCATTGCATTTGCCTGGGCAATACCATGAGGCCCCTGGAAACCGGTGATGTAGTACTCGCCTGTAAACTTGCTGCCATCTGTTACACCCGGCTGTACATCTTCCAGTAAATACATAAAGTAGTAAGAGTAGGTACCTTTTGGACTTTTGCCCACCACCACCAGTGGTATTGATCTGCGGACTACGATCTTTTCAAAACCCGCATTGGTTCGTCTTTCTTCTTTTATCAAAATCCATTTGGTTGGATTTTCCATACGGCCTTCTTCATAGCCCTGGTAGCTGCAGATGTACTCATCATCATCCATTTTCTTTTTGAAAAATGCCTTGATAGCTTCTACACCTTTGGTTTTAGCTACCGGGGTTTGAAAAGTAGAAACCGGGGGAAGTTTTACATCTTTAAAAGTGGTTTCCCATTCCTGTACATCCTTCTCGAATTTTTTGCCTTCACGCTGGCGTAATACATCAAAAACCTTTTCCACTTCAGTCCTTGCAAACGTGTATTGCTGGCTGCTGGTTGTATTGGCATTCAAATCATCGATGGCTGCCTTATCGCTGGTTATAAAATCAATGTAGTCCACATCATCAATGGTTGATTTATTCATGGGTTTGTCGCCCATTTTAAAAATTACCATTGTTTGGTTATTGATCTTTTTAAAATAACTCTCTTCATCAGTATACAACTCATCTTTAATAATTTCACGGGTAAGCCATGGACCCAAACCGCCTGCGCCGTTTTCATTTACGTAGCGTGTCTCCAGGTTTATAGTGCCGCTGCCCTGTGGAGAATTTTTAATCTGGTCCTCCGTTTTAGCTATTTCCTTTATGGTAATGTATTTCGAAAAGGTCATGATATTACCCCCTCTTTTTTTTCCGTTGATACGAAGCGTGTAAAGTTTAACACCGTCAGATTTTGAACTGCCGGATCCGCCGGCATCTTCTTTCTTTGCTTTCTTTAGTAAATTGCCCAATTGAGCTGTTGCATGATTACCGCAGCAAACCAGTGCTGTTAATAAAATTGCGATTGATATTTTTTTCATTTGTTTTGGTTTAGGGTACAAAAATGATAACTTGTTGCTGCTTTTTTTGAGTGGTTTTACCAAAGGGTATTTTCATTTTAGCAAACAGTTTTGCTCTTTACAATCACCACAAAAAAAAATTGTAAGGAGAAATTGTACGGTTGGTTTTTGGTAAACTAAAAAGCCGGTTTTGTAAAACCCCGCTATACTAAATCATAAAAATTGGTAGATTGCCGTCGTATGTTATTACGAAGCGGCCTTGCTTTTTTTATTTTCCTGCTTTCTACACTATGCAGCCCGGCGCAGGATCCCGTATGCCGCATCCTCAATAATATAAATGGCCTGCCCAGCAACACGGTGTACAACCTGTTGCAGGATAAGCAGGGCTTTATATGGATCGGGCACGACAAGGGCTTAACCCGTTACGATGGCAGAACCTTTAAAAATTATCCGGCACCCAGCCAGCAGGGGCGTAGCGTAAGCAACCTGCTGTCAATTGGCGGCCAGGTTTGGTGCCAGGATTTTGCAGGTAATTTTTATTTTACGCAAAAGGATAGTTTAAAAAAAGAAGAGCGGCTTCAATCAACCGGAACCTTTATTGCTGCCGGTGTGGTTAACGAAAACATATTGGCATCCATCGGCACCAATACCATCCGCTACCTGAACACAGCCAGTGGAAAGATCAACATATTCAACACGAACAATAAAAATATTGCAGCAGTAAATTACAGCAACAACCTGGTTAGTTATGTTGCTGAACATACAGTCTTTTCCTTTGATGGTACCAAAGTACAGCAGCAGCATAGTTTCAGCAGTAATAATATCCCTGCTGCTTTTTTGCGGCAGATCGACGGTGTTTACTACGGGTTTACAAAAAGTACATACCCATACCTGCACCGGTTCAGCAATAACGATTACATACCCGTTCCTGTTTTAAAACCGGGGCTGTTCATCCAGGATGTGAATGTCATTGCTGATGAAATATGGATAAGTACCAGCACGGGTGCTTATTGTTTTGATAAACAGTGGCAGCCTAAATACGATGGTCGTTGTTTTTTTGCCGGCAGTAGCATTACCCGTATTGTAAAAGACCGGGAAGGGAATTACTGGTTTGGCAGCCTGGATAAAGGTATTTTGGTAGTGCCCGATATCAACAGCAGGCTGTATCAATACCAGGCAGAGGGTATTACCGCCCTGGCAAACGCAGGCGAAAATATTATTGCAGGCACGGCAAATCACCGGGTGCTTTCTTTTAATGAAAAGGACAATTCATTTACTTCTATATACAAAGAAGAAGCAAACCACGAGATACTTGGTTTGTTGTATGATGAAGATAAAAAGCAAACTATTTTTTATTCTGACAGGATCGCATTTTTAGATCAGAACAAAAAGTTGAGAGAACAATTGCTGGGCGCAAAATGTGTATGTGTCATTAATAAAAACCTGTATGCAATTGCTTACAGCGGTGGCATTGGCCTCGTTAAGCGCAGTAATGGCGCACCTGTTGTTCCGGCCTGGTTAACACAGCCTGCTGCCGTATGGAACAATAATATTTACCCGATACTCAGCTTTGCAACCCGGGGAAGGTCGGTTGCTTTCAGCAGCAGGGACAGTGTATTGTATGCCGCTACCACCAATGGCTTACTTTATTTTTCACCAGGCGGCAGTGGAAAAATTCAATACCAGGGCAAGGATATCTATGGTTCGCAGATAAAATCGGATTCAGATGGGGTATATGTTGCTACCTACGCAGATGGCTTGTATTTTATTAACGAACGGCAACAGGCCATTCATGTAAACAATAACAGCATCAGCAAAACCATTTACAAAATGGCAAAGTGTGGCGATAATATTTGGATGATAGGTGACGAGGTATTACAGCAATACAATATAAAAAACAATACGGTAAAGAACTATACCTATGCGGATGGCTTGCCCATAGCTGAGTTTAAAGATGTGCTGGTATATCAGCATAAAATATTTTTAGCTACCACCGAAGGCCTGGTAGCTTTTGATGAAGCCCTCAACAATCAGAATAAAACTGCGCCGGTGCTGGTATTGAATGATTTCCTTGTTAACGGCCGGGCGGTTGATCTGGCTGCCAACAAATATTTTCAAACCGGCGAAAATAATGTGGAGATCAGCTTCTCCCTGCTATCTTTTAAAAGCAGTGTCAATAACGAACTCATTCAATACAAAATAAATAATGGAGACTGGCAAAACCTGGCAAAGGGTTCCAGGCAATTAAATCTGCCATCGCTGGCAGCTGGCAGTTACAACATACAAGTGAGGGCTTTTAACGAAGATGGGATAGCAACAGAAAAATATCTTGTATTTACATTTGCCATTGCAGCACCCTTTTATAAAACGGGATGGTTTGTGGTGCTGATGATACTGGCCGGTATGGCCCTGGTCTTTATAATCTCTATGATCCGGCTGCGGAATATCCGGCAGAAGAATGAACTGGTTTCGCAAAAGATAAAACTGGAGCAAGCGCTGCAGCAAAGTATGCTGGCATCTATTAAAAGCCAGATGAATCCACACTTTTTATTCAATGCACTGAATACGATACAATCTTACATATATACCAGCGACAAAGAAAATGCAAGTCGTTATTTGGGTAAATTTTCTGAATTAACGAGAATGATACTGGATATGAGCAATAAAGAAATTGTTGCTGTTGCTGAAGAGATAAAGGCTTTGCAATTATACCTGGAGCTGGAGCAGATACGCTTTGAAGACAAATTGATGTATTCATTAAACGTAGATGAAAACATCAGTACAGAAACTTCTTACATACCATCCATGCTGATACAGCCATACGTTGAGAACGCCATCAAGCACGGGCTGCTGCATAAAAAAACAGACCGGCAATTACTGGTAAGTTTTGTGAAAAAAGATACTGGCATAATGGTAACTATTGATGACAATGGTATTGGCAGAAAGCGCAGCGCTGAACTGAATAAGGCAAAAACAAAACATCATGAAAGTTTTGCTACAGGTGCCAATGAAAAACGCTTACAAATTTTAAACAAAGGAATGCAGCAACATATTTACCTGGAGATAATTGATAAGGAAGATGCAGGCGGGCATGCAGCCGGCACCAGCGTACATATATATATTCCGTTTATAACAAGGTAGTAGATGCATGGCTGCTAAAACCAAAAGCAGGTTTGGTAAAACAAAGTTGGCAATAAACCTGCAACAACCTTTTTTTGTAGTATGATTACATGTATCATTATTGATGATGAACCCAAGGCCAGGAATTTACTGCAGGCCATTATTGAGCAATATTGTCCCAACCTGCGTATTGAGGCTTTTTGCGAAGACCTGCCCACCGGTATTAAAGCCATCAAGAAACATAAACCTGAACTAATCTTCCTGGACATTGAAATGCCCGGCCACAGCGGGCTGGAGCTGCTTGATTTTTTTGATGACGAGGAGATCAATTTTGATGTGATTTTCACAACAGCCTACGATGAATATGCCCTGCAGGCTTTTCGTTTTTCGGCCATTGATTATTTGCTGAAGCCCATTCAGCATATAAAACTAATTGAAGCTGTTGACAGGTATATAAAAAATAAAGGTATTAAGCAGGCGCAGCAATTGCGCAACCTGCAGCATAACCTAAATGCACAGGTTGGTTGGGAAGAAAAAAGAATTGTAGTACCCAGCGGGCAAAGCCTGCATTTTTTAAAGCCAGCCGATATCATCATGATAAAAGGCGAAGCTGCTTACAGTGAACTGCATCTTGCTGATGGCAGTAAAATGCTGGCCAGCAAAAACCTGAAACATTTTGAAGATGCCTTATCAGCCATGCCTGTTTTCTTCCGCAGCCACAAATCTTTTATAGTAAACACGCAGGCTATTCTGCAATATGTAAAAAGCGATGGCGGTTACTTGAGCCTGACAAATAACCTTACAGCTTCTATCTCGCCAGATAAAGTAGATGCTTTTATTGGCTTGATGAAAATGTAGATCAGCGCTGCAGCCTCATTCTATAAGAACAACATGACCAGTACAAGTACAATACCTGCCAGCGTAAAATAAAGTCCCTTCTTAAAAATACTGGTCTTAGGCATAAACATCCAAAAGGATGAGATTACAAAGAACAACAAAGAAGCGCCAAAGAAAACATTGAGGTAAAACAACGGGTCTTTGGTATTTGCTTTATGCAAATGCGTGAGTTTTTCAACAAAGGGTGGCAGTTTTTTGGTAGTATAGGTTACCGCACCGGTTACAGTGTTGTAATTGCCTCCTTTAAAGAACTGCATATCTCCGCTGGATGAATCTATCTTCAGCTCACGGTTGCGTACGGCCTTGCCCAGGTCGGCAACAGCAAGTCCGGGCTTCAGTTGCTCCTGCACTATTTTTTCTCTTTTCAGAAAATTGGTATCCCTGAAAATTAGCACAATACCACTAAGGGCATATATAGCCATAATACCTGCCAGAAAAAAGCCCAGGTAGCGGTGATAGATACGCATGCGGTTATGTGTAGTTCCTTTACTGCTCATACTGTAAATTTTTGCAGCAAAGAAAAGGAAAGAAAAATATACAGCGCAATCAAGCGGGAAAATAATTTACATAAAACGGAAATCTGCCACCGAAAAAGCAAACAGCTGTTAACCCATTTTATTTTTATATTGCATATAAATACAGCATGAACGGGGCAATAAATAAAAATACAGTGTGGTTAAGCCTGGCAACCATGGTGCTGGCGTGGATTGTATGGACATCCTTGTTTTATAATAAGCCGCCTTTACAGGATGTTCTTTGGGAAATACATACCATATACACGGGAACACTGCTTGCCTATTGTATCATACGATATACGATACCAGCCGTATGGATAGAACTGTTCAAGGTATTCATCAGAACCATGTTCAGGGTATGGCTTATCATTTTTATTACGCTCAGCATCAACAAACAGATGGAAAGAGTGGGTTTTATTTTATCCATAACTTTTATGTTTGGCTACTTTGAAGCGCTGATCGATATTGACCGCTGGCTCCTCAGTAACAAGCAGCGGGAAGTGTTCAGTTTATTCAAACTATCAGGCAATAAGTATAACCACATTTTTGCCAGCATCTTTGTGTTGAGTGTAATTCATATTTGTTGCGCCATTATCATCCGTGTATTTTATTTATTTTAAAGATCATCTTAAACCCGCACAGCATGTTGCAGATACCAGTAGAAGGCGAATATTTTTTCAGGAAGACCGAAATGGTTGCCGGTTTTAATTTCCTGGCAGACGGAACATTTCAATTCTTTTTCAGCTATGGTGCTGTTGACCGCAGTGCCAATGGAACTTTTACGGTAGAGGGCAATCTTGTAAAACTAACAAGCAATAAAGAAGCCGGAAAGGATTTTACTGTAACAGAACAATCAAAAACCGGTTCAGGATATACCATTCAGTTCAGCCATCCCAATGCCTACCTCTGCGAAAATATCCGTTGCCTGTTCTTTACCGGCGAAACCCCTGCAGAAGCATATACCGACAGGAACGGAAAAGTTCAGGTTGACCTGGCATCCTACGACCGCATCTATGCCCAGCATCTTTTATACCCGGATATTGTGACGCTTATAAAGGATACCGGCAATGATAACGATCACTTTATTTGCAGCCTTAATCCCTCATTAGAGCAGCTCAGCTTTAAAGGCATTGATCTTACCATAGAAGATGACGGCACGCTTAGCTGGCTGCCTAATTATTTCCTGGCTATGCCTGATGTGAAATTTGTTAAAGCATAGCGGCTGACTTACCTGATCATTTGATCTTTTATGCATACCGAACATTTGCAGGCGTTGTTTGTTATATGCAAAACAAAGTTCAATGGCAAATTATCTCATTATTGGAGGCTCATCGGGAATTGGGTTAAGCCTGGCAAACCTGCTTGCCGCTGAGGGGCACCGTGTTTATGCAACTTATAATACGCACCCGGTTGAATCAGCAAACGATTCAATAAGCTATCATCCGTTAAATGTGCTGGAAGAAAATATTATAACGGACTTTTTACCAGAAATACTCCATGGCATTGCTTATTGCCCGGGCAGCATTAACCTGAGGCCCTTCGACAGGATCAAACCTGTTGATTTTATATCCGACTACCAGTTAAATGTGGGGGGTGCTGTAAAAATGATCCAGGCTGTTTTGCCCCGCTTAAAGAAAGCATCAAATGCCAGCATCACTTTATTTTCTACGGTGGCCGTACAAAACGGCCTGCCTTTTCATAGCCAGGTTGCTGCATCTAAAGGTGCTGTTGAAGGATTGACAAAAGCACTGGCCGCAGAGCTGGCACCGGGCATACGGGTAAACTGCATTGCCCCTTCACTAACCGATACGCCGCTTGCAGCCGGATTGCTGAACACTGATCAGAAAAGAGAAGCCAATGCACTCAGGCATCCTTTAAAGACAATAGGCATGGCCGAAGATATTGCCAACATGGCTGCTTTTTTAATGAGTGAAAAAGCAGGCTGGATAACCGGGCAGGTTATGCATGTGGATGGCGGTATGAGTACTATCAAATAAAATACAAGCTGATGGAAAACGAACTATCCCAAAAAGATATTGACCGCATTATTGAAATGGCCTGGGAAGACAGAACCCCCTTTGAAGCAATTGCTTTCCAGTTCAACAAAAATGAAGCCGCCGTAATTGCCATCATGCGCAGGGAATTAAAACGTAGTAGTTTTAATTTGTGGCGCAAAAGGGTTAACAGTGGCATCAGCCAGAAACATTTGCAAAAAAGAAATGCAGGCATTACCCGTTTTAAATGCAGCCTGCAAAGAACTATCTCTATGAATAAGATAAGTAAACGATAATCATTTACCGGCATTGCTTTGAAAAATATTAAAAAAGAAAACCGTCCGCAAAAGATCTGTCTTACCTGCAACCGCCCATTCACCTGGCGAAAAAAATGGGCGAAGGTTTGGCATGACGTGAAATACTGCAGTGATAAATGCAGAAGATAACACCGCACCTTGAACCGGCATGATTTTACTGCACCGTTTTATAAAGCAGGCTGTGTATTTTTATTTACTTTTATGATATGGATACTGATTACCAGAACGCCTGTTCACTGTTACGTAAACATATTGAAGCATTTGTAAAACTACCTGATACTGACTGGGAATTATTGCTTCCACATCTTACATTACAATCCCTGCAAAAAAATCAGTTCTTTATACAGGAGGGTAAAAAAGAAACCAGGGTTGGCTTTGTAATCGATGGCATGCTCCGGCAATTTTATACCAAAGATGGCGAAGAGAAAACAACCTATTTCTTTTTTGAGAACCACTTCATGACTTCTTATGTAAGTTGTATTACAGGTAAACCATCGCTGATAACCATTGAAGCCTTAAGCAAAGTGGCTTACCTGTCTTTTCCTTACCACATATTGCAGGAGCTGTTTGAACGAAGCATGGCCTGGCAAAAGTTTGGCCGGCTGATTGCTGAATACCTGGGCATTGGCCTGGAAGAAAGAATGGTAAGCCTGTTATTACAAAGCCCCGAAGAGCGTTATATTGACCTGCTTAACAGCAACAAAAAGAAGATCATTGAACGCATTCCGCAACACTATATCGCCAATTATTTAGGCATTACCCCGGTGAGTATGAGCCGCATCCGCAACAGGATAGTAAAAAATAAATAGATCATTTGTTTTCCAGGCTTCCCAGGTGTGTGTTTTTAAAACTGTCTGCGTATTTTAATCCATAGCCCATGACCCTGTCGAAAGATGCATGCGCAAATAATAAGATGCCGACAGCAGTTAAAACATCATTACCAAAGTAATAACCTGCAACAGCCAGTACAATAGCAATACCCTTGTGGTGAAAAATATTGTAAGTAAAAGCGCCTATCCTTGTATTGATAAGGTAGCCCAACATGCCGATATCCGGCGTAAAAAATAAAATGACCCAGATCCAAACCGACAGGTTACAATTATAAATAACCAGCAGGTAAATACCCACGGCTGTCATGGCAAGTTCTTCCAGTTTTACTACTGTTTTCATTGTTTTTAATTTTACACAAAGCTATACAGCGTAAAATGGCGATACGTTAACATAAGATAATAAAAGACTTGGCGCAGTGGCGCTATTGGCCAGGAATCGGTCATTTTTGCTTTTAACCCATTTCCCCGTAAATTGTGGTACTAAATTGACAATATGATATCTAAATCATTTGCAGGGGTTTCACTGTTTGCTGTTATATCATTGGCATCCTGCGCCGGAGATGATAATAAAGACTATACGGATAAATCGGTAATACCAACCGAAGCCGAGAAAGCTGCGGCGCAAAAAAATGCATCCAATGCTACTGCTTTACCGGCTGCTGCCAATGCAGTTCCTGTAAATGCGCAACAGGCGGGCAGCACCATAGCCATGCCTGGCGGAAATACAGTAACAATTCCAGGAGGCGGACCCGTAGCTATCACGCCGGTTCAGGGCCAGCAAAGTAATGTAGTAATGACACCCGTGCAAACCCAGGTGCAACCAACAGCGCCAGGCATGAACCCGCCACATGGACAACCCGGCCACCGCTGTGATATACCGGTGGGTGCAGCATTAAACAGCAAGCCTGCTGCACCGGCGGCTACAACTGCTAATGCACAGCCCCAGGTTACCATGACCGAAGTTCCCACTAAAGTAAAAACGCTGCCAGGTATGAATCCTCCACATGGAGAACCGGGCCATCGTTGCGATATTGCCGTTGGAGCACCATTAAACAGCAAACCCGCAACGCCAACAACCGTTACCACTTCAAGCGCACCGGCATCTATTGCACCGCCACCATTACTTACCGCACCCAAAACCGACAGTTCAAAAAATTAAGAACGCAACTTGTTTATATAACAAAGCCCCCGGTTAACACCAGGGGCTTTTTACTCATAATACCAAACACAAACAAACTTAAACGCCGGTTCTGCATGGCAGAACCGGCGTCGGCTATTTTAATCAGGTTTTTTTCCTTCCAGGAAGCTGTTAAGAGTACTGATCTCTGCCTGGTTGTTCTCGTCTGTTTTTACAGTATAGTTGCTGTAAAAACTTTCAACATCGGCAATGGAATTGTGTAATTCCATATTGCGGCGAAGGTAAGCAGGCACCGTTTCAAACTCATTATTAGGGTCGGCTGCGTTAATGTTGAACGACAGGTTACGCAGTTTTGCAATCCGATCCATGGCCCTGCGCCGAAGGTCCTCTGCTTCGTCCTGCATGGCAGGTTCCTCAACATCGGACATCATGATGGGCTGAGCTGGTTGTACATGTTGCTCGTCCTCCGCCGCTTGATGGGATTTAACTACCAACTGCATTTCAATTACAGGTTCGTCTTCCTGTTGATCTGCCTGCAACGGTAGTAGCTCATCAATCGAATTGGATTCTGATTTTGGCTTCTCCTCCACATAAATTTGTGCAGGTTTAGCCAGATACCCTCCAGACGAAGAAGGGGTGCTAGCATCTTTATTATTTACATTAATCGGGTTTTGAACTTTTGCTGGTTTATCAACAGGAGGAGGACTTTGTGGGATATCAAATTCAATAACAGGAATCTGATCTGTGGCCGAAGATATTTCAAAAAACACAGGCGTTTCATCTAATTTATCCCCAGTATTTTTACTTGGTAATTTCACCATTACCGGTTCCTCTGTTACTTCTTTCATTACGGGCATCAGCTCATCTTCTTTTGCCTGTAATGCAGGTTGTTCAGTTATTTCTGCAATGGCCGCATCTTCATCTTTTTCTTCAAACTGCAGCACCGGCTGGTGCACTATTTTTTTCTCTTCATTAACCGGCATCTCCAGTGTCATAACAATTTTCTCATCTTTTGGCTCGGCTTTTACTTCCTTCTTTTGTTCAAAGGGGTCTTTATGATCGAAGCCGGTTGCTATCAGCGTAATGCCGATCTTTCCGCCTAAATTATTATCGTAACCCAAACCAAGTATCACATCTGTTCCTTCGCCGGCCTGGCTCAATAAATAGTTTTGTATGATCTCCACTTCATCCATGGTAAACTCATGCTCTCCTTCAGATGAATTGATGTTGATGAGTATCCATTTAGCGCCTTTGATATCATTATCGTTCAGTAATGGCGAGTTGATGGCGTTTTCAATAGCCAGCTGTGCCCTGTTCTCTCCTTCTTCTGCAGCGCTTCCCAAAATGGCAACACCACCGTTTATCATTACAGTACAAACGTCCGCAAAATCCACGTTGATCTGCCCCGTGCTGTTAATTACATCAGTGATACATTTTGCAGCTGTTGCCAATACATTATCTGCTTTGGCAAATGCTTCCTTCATTTTTAAATTCCCAAACTGGTGGCGCAGTTTGTCATTGCTGATCACCAGCAAGGTATCAACATGATTCTTCAGCAGCATCACACCTTCTTCAGCCTGTGCAATTCTTTTTTTGCCTTCGTATGCAAATGGCGTGGTAACAATACCCACGGTAAGTATACCCAGGTCTTTACAGATCTTTGCAAGTATAGGCGCACCTCCTGTTCCCGTACCACCACCCATACCGGCAGTAATGAATGCCATTTTGGTATTCACTTCCAGTATGCGTTTTATTTCTTCCAGGCTTTCTTCTGTAGCCTGGCGGCCAATTTCGGGATTGGCACCGGCTCCCAGGCCCTGCGTTAAATGCGGCCCCAGCTGAATTTTATTAGGCACTTTGCTTTGTGCAATGGCCTGTGCATCTGTATTGCAGATGATAAAATTCACACCTTCGATATTTTGCGAAAACATGTGGTTCACCGCATTGCTTCCGCCGCCACCCACACCAATTACCTTGATGATGGAGGATTGATCTTTAGGCAAATCAAAATGTATCATAGTTTTTTTTTAGTAACGCCGGCATTTTACAACGCTGCGTTCATTAATTAATGGGTTAGTACTTATTTGAAAATTATGAATTATTAATTTTGAATGTTGAATGTCAGGAGCAATTCATTATTCAAAATTCAACATTCATAATTATAATTTTGCGTCTTCTTCTTCCTTAAACAGATCGATCAAACCATTCTTGAATCCGTCCATAAAATTCTTCAGTGATTTACGCTGCTTCACTTTTACCGGGCCGTTTTCATCAACAACATCTAGTGTTTCATCAACTGGTTGCTGTTGCAATGATCCCGGAACTTCTACACGTTTGAACTGTTCTTCAAACTGCTTATTCTTGTTCTCATAATCATTATAACCTTTCAGTATTAAACCAATACAGGTGCTGTACATCGGCTTGGCCAGTTCTTCAATATGGCCACCTGCCAGGTGTTCGTTAGGAAAACCTATTCTTGCATTTAAACCTGTAACATACTCTGTTAACTGAATTAAATGTTTCAGCTGAGATCCACCACCTGTCAGTATTATACCGCCATTCAATAATCTTGTATCCAAACCAACCTGCTTTAAATGATAGGTCACAAAATCCATGATCTCACTCATGCGTGCCTGGATAATGCTTGCAAGATTCTTAACCGAAATTTCTTTGGGAGCCATACCACGTAAGCCCGGGATGGTAATAAATGCATTTGCTTTTGCTTCATCGCTTAATGCACTGCCAAATTGAATTTTCATTTGCTCGGCCTGTGTTTTTAAAACGCCCAAGCCGTTCTTGATATCGTTGGTAATATTTTCGCCACCAAAAGGAATTACAGCTGTGTGTTTTAAAATACCTTCATAAAAAACAGCCAGGTCGGTAGTACCACCACCAATATCTACAATAGCAACACCTGCTTCCAGGTCCTGGTCGCACATAACGGCTGCTGCAGATGCCAATGGTTGCAGTACCAGGTCTTTTGTTATTAAACCTGCTTTATCAACACTGCGGTTGATATTGCGGATGGCATTTTTATCACCGGTAATGATGTGAAAATTAGCGCCCACTTTTACCCCGCTGTAACCGATCGGGTTTGGAATGTTCTGAAAATTATCAACCGTAAATTCCTGTGGTATCACATCAATGATCTGGTCGCCGGCAGGTATATAAGTACGATACTGATCAGCAATCAGGCGATCGATCTCTTCCTGCCTGATCTCTTCCTCAATACTCTGGCGCACAATATCACCACGTGTTTGTAAACTTTTTATATGATGACCTGCTATACCAACATACACTTCGCCAATCTCAAGATTGGGATTGCTGTCGTAGCAGTTCTTTAAAGCCATTTCAATAGCCTTTATGGTTTGATCGATGTTTAACACCATACCGTGTTGTACACCATTACTGTTAGCACGGCCAAAGCCAAGTATTTCCAGCTTGCCGTACTCGTTTTTTCGTCCGGCTATGGCAGCAATTTTAGTTGTGCCTATATCAAGACCTACGATGATGGGTTGTTCCTGATTCATATTTGTTTGTTTTGTGTTTGTGTTTATTAAATGAGTATGTTTAGTAATCGTTTTTATTTTGCATTACTGCTTTTGGTTTGGCCGCTGGTTTTTTTACAGCAGGCGCTGGTTTCTGCACCGGTTTCAAAACCGGTTTTGCAACTGGTTTCGTTTCTGGTTTCACAATAGTTTTTGTTTCAGGTTTTGCAGGCGCTGGTTTAGTTGCAGTGCCTGCTGGCGATGCAACCGGAGGCATGACTGCATTTGCTGTTTCTGTAACGCCACTACTGGTACCCGACTCAGCATTTTCATCCCGCTGAATCGATTGCTGTATCATCGTACTGTCAACCGTATTGCGGTTATTATCCTGCTGAATGATCTGTAAAGAATCATTTGCCTGCTGCTGTGTTCTGTCTGCAAGCACCTGCATGATCTGTAGTGTGCGTAAAGAATCAGCCGTTATATCCTCTGCACCTTTTCGTTTTGCTACCACCTGGTTTTTGTACTGCACATTGATGACGCTGTAATTATTCCAACCAGCCTTCACCATGATCTCTTTGTAGAACAGTTTCAGCTTTTGCAGTTTGGCATCAACATCGGTTGCGTCGCCAAATACAATAAGCTGGTTACCGATTTTCGGTATCATCTCAAACATGCGCTGTGCCGTTATATCAACCTGCTCCACCATCGCCATGCTGAAAGAATCTTTTTGCAGCGCCAGGCTGATCGTTTTTACATCTCCCAACAAACTGCTGTCTGCTTTAGACAATACTTTTTTATCAGACGGAAAGCCGGTAAACACCGGCAATCTGGCTGAAAATTTATCGCTCAGCGGCAACATGGTAAGATCATTATCAATATAAAATGTGGTACCGGTTACCGAGAAAACCCTTGCAATGGGCTCACGTTCCTGCACCACCACTTTCAATACTTCATTATTATCAAAGAACAATTCAGCTGATTGTATCCATACATTCTTTTCCAGTTCGGTCTCCAGTTTTTTTAAATTAAAAGAGCCCGTGGCTTTACCTATCGGGTTGGCCGATTCGCTTACAGCTATTGCATTGAGTATATCTTTTTTATCAACAAAAAAATTATTACTAACTCCATGTATGGTAATATCAACCGCTTTACATGGATGTTCTCCCTTGCTCCTGATACCCGATGCCAGCAGAAAAACCGTAGCTCCGCCCAGTGCAATCCACAGGGTTGCCAGCATAATTTTTTTAAAACTGTATCGTTTTTTAATTGCCAAACTTATTGTTCAATATCTTTTTTATCGGTTCAACTAATGTATCTATATCACCGGCGCCGGCCGTAATTAATAATTCTGTTTTATTGTTTGTTATCCATTCCGGTACTGCTTCTTTATTGAGTACCTGTTTGTTATTATTTTTCATTTTATTTAAAACCATTTCGCTGGTTACTCCCTCCATCGGCAACTCTCTTGCCGGGTAAATGGGCAACAGGATCACTTCATCGGCCAGGTCGAGCGTTTCTGCAAAGCCATCTGCGAAGTCCCTTGTCCGGCTGTACAGGTGCGGCTGAAATATCACTGTGCACTTTACTCCCGGAAACAAATCCTTTGCACCCGTTAACAGTGCCCTCAACTCTTCCGGATGATGTGCGTAATCATCCACCATTACCTGCTCATCATTCTTAATGATGTATTCAAACCTTCTTTTTACACCTTTGAAAGCTGCTACCGCTTCTCTTATTTTATCGTCTGCAATTTCCAGGTAGTGCGCTACCGCAATGGCTGCTATCATATTTTCAATATTGTGCAGCCCGCCCATATTCAACAGCACATCGTTTAGTTCCCAATCCTTCAGCATAACATCAAACTGGTAACTACCCCTTTTCATTTTGATGTTTGCCGCATGTACATCTGCATTTTCATTTTGCAAATGAAATGTAAGATGCTTATCTGCTTTCAGATCATTGGTTCTTTTCAATCCGTACTTACTCAGCAACAAACCTCCGGGTTTTATCCTGGCAGCAAAATCAATGAAAGCCTGTTCCATATTTTCGGCTGTGCCGTAAATATCCAGGTGATCGGGATCCATAGAACTGATGATCGCTACATCAGGACTTAATTTCAAAAAACTTCTGTCATACTCATCCGCCTCAACCACACTCACATCTTTTTTGTTGCTCCAAAAATTAGAATTATAGTTCACCGCAATGCCGCCTAAAAAAGCATTGCAACCATAACCACTGTGCCGCAGTATATGAGCAACCATGGTACTGGTTGTTGTTTTACCATGTGTACCTGCAATGCATATACTGTAAGAACTGTTTGTTATTGCGCCCAGTACTTCGCTTCGCTTTAGCAGCTGGTAATTATTTTGTAAAAAATAATTCAGTTCTTGGTGATCCTTTGGAACGGCTGGTGTGTACACTACCAACTCAGCCGCTTTGTCAATGAGCTCTGTATTATCTTCATAATGTATGGCAATCCCTTCTGAAACCAGTTTTTTTGTAAGAACCGTTTCTGTTTTATCATAACCACTAACCGCAACCCCTCTTTCATTAAAATACCTGGCCAGTGCGCTCATGCCAATACCGCCTACACCCAAAAAATAAACTCTTTTTATATCCTTGATCTCCATTATTAAATCAATTTCAATATTTCTGCCGCAATAATTTCGTCGGCATTGCTTACTGCCAGTTTTCCAATATTGCTTTTTAATTCGTGTTGTTTGTTCTCATCCTTTGAAAGTTCAATGACCGACGGGACCAACATGGATAACGCATCGCTGTCCTTAATCATTATACCTGCACTTTTATTAACTAAATTTTGTGCATTTACCGTCTGGTGGTCTTCTGCAGCAAATGGAAAAGGCACGAAGATCACTGCCTTTTGCATTACACATAATTCAGCAATGGCCATGGCACCACTCCTGCTTATTACCAGGTCGGCAGCGGCGTAGGCAAATTCCATTTGGGTAATAAAATCATTTGCCCACACATTCGTTTTGCTTTTTGCAGCATGCTTTGCCTTTTCCACATAAGGTTTGCCGGTTTGCCAGATCAGTTGCAGGTTGTTCTGTTCAAACAGATCCAGGTTTTTATCCAATGCCTCATTAATACTTCTTGCACCCAGGCTACCTCCAACCGACAGCACTGTTTTTTTTGCGGGATCAAGGTCAAAGAATTTTATTCCTTCTTCCCTGCTTACCGTGCTTTTTGAAATGCTTGCCCTTACCGGGTTTCCGGTTATCATGATTTTATTGCCGGGAAAGAATTTTTCCATGCCATCGCTGGCAACAAATATTTTCTTAGCCTTTCTGCCCAACATGATATTGGCTTTGCCTGCAAATGAATTGCTCTCATGAATAAAAGTAGGGACCCCGTTAGCCTGAGCTGTTCTCAGCACCGGAAAACTAGAGTATCCACCTACGCCAATCACTGCTGTTGGTTTAAATGACTTTAATATTCTTCTTACCTGGAAAAAACTTTTCAGCAATTTTACCGGTAACCCAATATTCTTTATCAAAGAACTCCTGTTAAAACCCGCTATATCCAATCCTTCAATTTTAAAACCTGCCTGCGGTATTTTTTCCATTTCCATTTTACCCTTGGCTCCCACAAATAAAATTTCTGTTTGTGGTTCCTGTTTTAATATGGCATTTGCAATGGCAATTGCCGGAAAAATATGTCCGCCCGTTCCACCTCCTGCTATGATGATGCGAATGCCCAAACCCCCTCCGCCCCCTGAAGGGGGAACTTTTGCAGCTTTTAGGTTGTTATCATCATTCATTTTTTAACCATTTCAATTTTCTTTTTTTTAGGCCACGCCCTTCGCAACAATCCCCTCCATAATCAGTTCCCCCTTCAGGGGGCGGAGGGGGCTTCCGGCTTTGCAATCTTACCTTCAATGGCCGCTTCTTTTGCAGGCACAGCCGCACCCTCTAACTGCTCAACATTTCTTGCCACACTTAAAATAATTCCGATGGATAAACAAGTAAATAAAAAACTACTGCCACCCATACTCACCAGTGGCAATGTAACCCCGGTGTTTGGAAAAATATTTACGTTAACACCCATGTTTGCAATAGCCTGTATCACCAGCATAAAACTTAATGCCAGCGCTAAAAATGCACCAAATGCATAAGGGCATTTCCTGTACAACCTGATACATCGGTACAGGAACAATAAGTAAATAAACACCATAAATATGCCACCAAACAAACCATACTCTTCCAGTATGATGGCAAAAATGAAATCGCTGTAAGAGTGTGGTAAAAAATTGCGTGCCTGGCTATTGCCCGGGCCCAAACCAAACCAGCTTCCTTTTGCAATAGCAATCTTTGCCTGGTTTATTTGGAATAATTTTTCATTGGCATCTTCCTTATTGCTGTACATAAATGTTTGTATGCGGCCAATCCAGGTAGGGACACGACCTATGGAAAATATGGCCGGGATATCTTTTGCACGATGTTCAGCCTTATAATAAGTACTTACTGCAACAGAAAATAAAATGAGCACTGGTATGGATATAATTCCGACAGTAAGTAAAATATGTTTTGTACTTACCCTGCCAATGAACATGATCAAAATGCTTGTACCTCCAATCAGCAAAGCTGTAGAGAGATTAGCCGGCACTACTAAAACACAAACAATTGCCACAGGGGCAATGATTGGTAAAAATCCTTTTCTGAAATCTTTTATTACAGCCTGCTTGCGGCTTAGTTGTCTGCTTAAATACATGAACAGCGCAAGTTTGGCCAGATCCGATGTCTGGAAAGTCATGTTGATGACCGGTAATTTTATCCAGCGTGTACCGGCGTTAAGCGTTTGGCCAAAGAATAATGTATAGATCAGCAGTATTACAGAAAGAATAAATAACGGCAGTGCTATTCTTGAATAAATGGTATAATTAACCCGGTGTGCAAAATAAATGATAAGCACTCCAAGAATAATAAAACCAAATTGTTTGAAGAGATAACTTTCGGTGCTGCGGCTATACTTGTATGCAAGCGACCCTGTACTGCTATACACGACCAGTAAACTTACCAGTGTAAGAATGATCACTATACCCCATATAACACGGTCGCCCCTGGTTTTGCTTACCAGGTTGCCACCCATATTACTGAAGTTGGGTGTAAAGAACGACCGTATGTTTACTTCTTCTGCCATGCCCCTAGCCCCTAAAGGGGGACTATCTATTTTTTATTTTAAAAAACTAATTTCATTTTTTATTGTCGGTTTCTCTTCATCAATCTCCGCTATAATCAGTTCCCCCTTCAGGGGGCGGAGGGGGTTTTATAATTCTTTTACTGCCTGTTTAAACTGGTTGCCCCTGTCTTCATAATTTTTAAACAGGTCGAAACTGGCGCAGGCCGGGCTTAATAAAACCACATCGCCCTTGCCGGCAAAATGAAATGCTGCATTCACTGCATCTTTTGCATTTTCAGTATTCACCATCAACGGAACGATATCGCCAAAAGCTTCATGTATTTTCCTGTTCTCGGTTCCCATGCAAACAATGGCTTTTACTTTTTCCTTTACCAGTTCTGTCAATAAAGAATAATCGTTGCCTTTATCTACACCACCTAAGATCAGGATCACAGGCTTTTCCATGCTTTCCAATGCAAACCAGGTACTGTTAACATTGGTAGCTTTACTGTCGTTGATGAATTCTACGTTCCTGATCACACCAACTGTTTCCATCCTGTGTTCCAGGCTTTCGAAAGTCTGCAGGGCTTCCCGTATCTTTTCCTTTCGGATATCAACCGCAGTAGCCGCCAGGCTTGCAGCCATACTATTGTATTGATTATGTTTGCCCTTTATAGCAAAATCTTCAATACTCATCTGCATCTCTTCGTTTTTCCATTTTAAGTGCATTTTTGCATTCAGCAAATAGGCACCTTGCGGCAGTTGTTTACTCATGGTAATGGGGGCTAGTGTTGATTTAATGGGATAATTACTTATTGTTCTCACAGTTACTTCATCATCCAGGTTATAAATAAAAACATCTTCCGGTTGCTGGTTCATAGCAATGCGGAATTTGCTGCTGATGTAATTCTCAAATTTGTAATCGTATCTGTCTAAATGATCTTCTGTAATATTTGTAAGCACGGCTACATCAGGCCTGAAAGTCTGTATATCATCCAGCTGAAAAGAACTGATTTCGGCCACATATAATTCTTTGGGCTCTACGGCAATCTGTTTGGCAAAAGAAAAACCGATATTACCAACCATAGCACAATCGGCACCGGCAGCCTTGCATATATGATAAGTTAATGCCGTGGTGGTTGTTTTGCCATTGCTGCCTGTAATGGCAATGATCCTGCTGTTTCCTTTGTACCGGTATGCGAACTCTATTTCACTGATCACGTTAATACCTTTGGCACGGATCTGCTTGACCAGTTCATTTTTTTCAGGAATGCCCGGGCTTTTCATCACTTCATCTGCAGCTAATATTCTTTCAGTTGAATGCTGATTTTCTTCAAAATCAATTTTATTCAGCTGTAGTTCCATTTTGTAGTTGTCTTTGATGGGAGCGCCATCACTTACAAATACATCATACCCTTGCTGCTTTGCAAGCAAAGCAGTGCCTACTCCACTTTCTCCGGCACCGAGTATGATCAGTTTTTTGTTCATTTTAATTCAGTTTCTTACTTCTTTAGTGAAGTAAAAAGGGTTCTTCAACAGCATAGAATTTAACAGGTCTCATTATCACTTAATAAAGACAGCGCTTTACAAAAAAAGGTTCTTCAACAGCATAGAATTTAACAGGTCAAGTCTTCAAACAGTCAGAACTGGTTGTTTTTACGGAGGATATTGGTCAGCATGAAAAACTCAGCTTTTTACAATGCGTAAATTGCCAGGTTGGTTTTCCAAAACTTTGTTATCGCAGTTTCAGCGTTACTATTGCCAAAACCACACTTAATATTGTTATGATCCAGAAACGGACCGCAATCTTACTTTCGTGATACCCCAGTTTTTGATAGTGATGATGCAGCGGACTCATTAAAAAGACCCGACGCCCCTCGCCATACTTTCGCTTGGTATATTTGAAATAGCTCACCTGTATCATCACACTTAAATTCTCAACCAAAAACACAAAGCAAAAAATAGGTATCAGTAATTCTTTACGAACAATAATGGCCAGGGCTGCAATAATGCCACCCAGTGCCAGGCTGCCCGTATCGCCCATGAAAACCTGCGCCGGATAGGCATTGTACCACAGAAAGCCAATGCAAGCGCCTACAAATGCTGCAATAAAAATGGACAGCTCGCCCAGGTTGGGTATGTACATGATATTGAGATACTCGGCAAATTTTATGTTGCCGCTCACGTATGCAAATATGCCCAGGCAAATACCTATGATGGCGCTGACACCTGTTGCCAGGCCATCAAGTCCATCCGTAATATTAGCGCCGTTACTTACGGCTGTTACTATTAATATTACAATGATGATGTAGAGTATGTATGCATAGCTTTCCCAGCTTTTGGGCAAAAGTTTCGCATAATTAAATTCATGATTTTTTACAAATGGTATAGTTGTGATTGGTGTTTTAACAATTGCAAAAATGTGTTGCTTTCCATCAATATTAACGATGTGAAAAGAATCACTCATCAATCTTTCGCCTCTTTTCAATACAGAATCCTTAACATACTGTACACTTGGATTATGAATCTCCCGTTCAACTACCACGCTGGGTGTGAAATATAATGTAGCACCTACTATGATACCCAGCATTACCTGGCCAAAGATCTTAAACCTGCCTGCCAGCCCGTCACTGTCACTTTTCTTATAGGCAACTCCCTTAGCCTGTGCAATACGCTTGGCACGTATCTTTAAATAATCATCAATAAAACCAATCGTACCAAGCCAAACAGTACATAATAACATCAGTCTTACATAAACTTTGTTAAGATCAGCTAGTAAAAGAGTTGGAATCAAAACGGCCATTAAAATAATAATACCGCCCATAGTTGGTGTTCCCTTCTTTTCACTCTGGCCGGCAAGCCCGAGATCTCTTACAGACTCACCTAATTGCTTTTTTTGTAAATATTTTATAAGTTTTTTTCCATACACCGTTGTGATCACCAGGCTCAATATCATTGCCAGCATCACTTTAAAAGTGATGAATTGAAAAAGATTAATCCCCGGAAAACGGAAACCTTCTTTGTAAAGCCAGTTAAAAATGTGATACAACATACATTCTGTTTTGTGTTTGCCTTCTGCAACATTCAACCTTCAACTTTCAACCATTTTATTTTTCTAACAATTCAAACATTTCATTCAATATCTTCTTATCGTCAAAATCATACTTCACTCCTTTAATATCCTGGTACTTCTCGTGCCCCTTGCCGGCTATTAAAACAATATCATCGTTACCAGCCAGGCTTACTGCAGTTTTAATGGCTTCTTTTCTATCGGCAATGGAGATCACTTTTTTCTTAGCAGCAGCATTTACTCCTGCCTGCATATCTTTCAAAATTTCCAGCGGGTCTTCACTTCTTGGATTGTCTGATGTGAGGATCACTTTATCACTGTACTCACAGGCTACTTCGGCCATTACCGGGCGCTTGGTTTTATCCCTGTCGCCACCACAGCCCACCACTGTAATTACCTGCTCATTTCCCTTGCGCAGGTTTTTAATGGTTGCCAGCACATTCAACAAAGCATCCGGTGTGTGTGCGTAATCAACAATGCCTTTTACTTTTTCTTTTGCACTTACTGCGTAATCAAATCTGCCTTCGGCTCCATCCAGGCTGCTCAACAGCTGCAGCACCGTATCTTTATCTTCGCCCAGGCAAACGGCAGCACCGTACACTGCCAGTAAATTATATGCATTAAATTCTCCTATCAGCCGGAAGTACACCTCCTTGTCATTCACCGTCATGTGCAAACCTTCCAGGCTGTTATCCAATATTTTTCCTTTAAAATCAGCCATGGTCTTCAGGCTGTAGAAAAGTTTTTTTGCGTTTGTATTCTGCAGCATTACTGCACCACGTTTATCATCGGCATTGCTGATGGCAAATGCGGTTGATGGCAATGCATCGAACCATGATTTTTTTACCCGGATGTATTCATCAAATGTTTTGTGATAATCCAGGTGATCATGGGTAATATTGCTGAACAAAGCCCCGCTAAACTGCAGGCCTGTAATTCTTCCCTGGTGAATAGCATGGCTGCTGCACTCCATAAATACATACGCACAACCTTCATCAACCATCTGTTTCAATAACGCATTCAGGTTAATTGCATCAGGCGTTGTATGTGTTGCTTCAACTATTTTAGTACCTACCTGGTTTTGTACAGTGCTTATCAATCCGCACTTGTAACCTAACGCAGTAAACAGTTTCCAGAGCAGGGTTGCAATGGTGGTTTTACCATTTGTGCCTGTAACGCCCACCAGTTTTAATTTCAAAGAAGGCTCACCGTAAAAATTATGACTCATATACCCGGCGGCTTCCGCTGCATTGTCAACCTGTATATAAGTAACCCTTTCATCTATCACCCGGGGATACTCTTCGCAAACAATAGCTGCGGCGCCTTTTTCAACAGCACTTTCAACAAATTCATTGCCGTTTGCCTTAGTTCCTCTTAGTGCAATAAAACAATCTCCCTGCTTTACATTTCTTGAATCGATATGCAAGCCATTTACCTCCATATTGGTGTTACCCTTTACCGAGCGAATAGAAACCTTATATAGTATGTCCTGCAGTATCAATTGAGTATTAAAGCGATGTTTTGATTTTTATTAAAAGCAGTACCTGCCGCCAGTGACTGGTTCATTACCCTGCCCCTTCCGGTTACAGTTACTTTCAGTCCTTTATTTTCCAGTAAATACACAGCATCCTTCAAACCCATACCTACAACATTGGGGGTTACAGAACCTGTTGTAGGATTTGAAGCCGGTGTATTTAGCAAGCCTGCATTATTTTTTATTTGTACTGATCTCCAGTAACCTGAATTTCCCGAATCGGTGTATTGCAGATTCAGTGAAGTGAAGATGGAACTCAGTTCATTTTTCATTCCATAATAATTGTACAGGTTACTATCCGGTTTGTTTACAGCTACATATTTTCTTGTACTCAGGTAGCTTCCGTAAATACGGTCGCTGATCTCTTTAAATACAACACCGGATACATCAGCCCCATAAATCTTTACTGATTTTGAGCTATTTTGAATAACAACGGCAATGGTATATTTCGGCTGCTCAGCAGGAAAATAACCAATGAAAGAAGCCTGGTAAATTTTATTGCCTTTATTGTATCCTTTATTATCCAATGCAGTAACGGCTGTACCGGTTTTACCTGCTATGCGATAAGCTGAATCTTTGATGATCTTTGCGGTGCCATGTTCATTTTCAACCACTGCCAGTAAACATTCTTTAAGCTGGGCAAGTGTTTCATCGCTACAAACTTTTTCAACCAGCACTTGTGGTTTAATATTTTTAACTTCCACACCATATTGCCTGATAGAACTTACCAAATATGGCTTCATCATTTTGCCATTATTGGCAACAGCATTATACAACATCAGCATATGCAGTGGTGTTACCAGTTCTTCATAACCATGTGCCATATAAGGTATGGTTGTATTGGCCCAGCTGCGATTGGTTGGTTTTTTAATTGTGGGTTTGCCAGAGGCTGCAGTAAGATCTACGCCGGTAAGTGTATCTAATCTGAACTTGTGTAAATGATCAATAAATTTTGAAGGCTGGCTGTGATAATACTGATCGGCCAGTTTTGCAAATGCTACGTTACTGCTTCTTGCAAATGCATCTTTCACGGTCAGTTCCCCGGCTCCTAAATGAGAATCTTTAATTGTTAATCCATAAAAGTTTTTCTTTCCGCCTTCACAATCAACTATCGAATTCATGGTTACATATTTATCTTCCATTAAACTCATGACAGTTGCCAGTTTAAATATCGATCCGGGTTCTGTTGCCTTGCCAATACCATAATTCAAATCTTCTGTATAAGTGCCATCGGCCTGTTGCCCCAGGTTTGCAATGGCTTTTATTTTGCCGGTAGCCGTTTCCATAACAATGGCTGTACCATGCAGGGAATTATTGCCAACCATCATCTTCATCAGTGCCGATTCTGTAACATCCTGTATATAAGTATCCAGTGTTGAAATAATGTCTTTCCCATTTTCAGGATCCACTTCTCCGCCATCAACCGGCATATAGGCACCTGCCATATATCTTACCAGCTGTTCGCCTGTTTTGCCTTTTAGCAAACTGTCATATCGTTGCTCAAGACCTACATTGGCAGCATTGTCTCTTGCAAGGCCAATAGTTCGGTTGGCCAATAAAACATAGGGATTAATGCGTTTATCTTTCGACACAACAATAAAGCCGCTCTTATTTTTACCCAGTTTCACCAAAGGGAAATCTCTCAGCTGCTTATAATCTGTAAATGAGATTTTCTTTTTAAGCAGGTAGTACCTGTCTTTATTTTTATAGGCCAGCTTCAATTCTTTCTGGTATTCCTCTGGTTTTTTATCGTTAAATAAATTGGCCAGGCAAATACTCAGGCTATCTACATTGTCTTTAAACCGCTTGCCATCTTTTTCACGCAGGCCTTCGGCAGCAAAATCAACATACACATCAAAAACCGGTACAGATGTGCTTAACATATTTCCGTCCTCGCTGTAAATTGTACCGCGTTCAGCTTCGATGGGCAGGTATTTTAAATGCAGGTTGTTATCCATTTTGGTCCAGAAATCGCCCTGCACCTGTTGAATGTAAAAAGCCTTACCAATAACAAATAAGCCAAGTATGACGATACCCAGGAAACTGAGATAAACCCTCCATAGTATGTCTTTTTTAACGTCCAATTTGTGCTGCTTTTTACTGTTTTTTTTCTTCTAATAATACCGGCGGCTGTTTCAGTTCTTTAAGCCCCAATGGTTCAACTACCTTTATCAACTCACTTGCCTTGCTTCTGAATATCACATCGCTTTTGATGGTTTTATATTCGTACTCCAATTCCTTTATTTTTTTTTCTGTTGTACTGATCTTTAAAATCTGTTTATCGGCATGATGACCGTTGTAGATGTACAACACTGCCAATACGGTTAAAAACAAAAAGAAAGGAATATTCTTAACCACCCATTTGTGGCTGATCAGCTTCTTCCAGTCAATCTTCTGGCTGGCTACCGGCTGTTCCTTTATTTCATTTTCGGTTGACATTTTTTATCTGCTTCTTTTAACTTTTACTTCATGGCTGCCACCCGCAGTTTTGCACTACGTGAGCGGCTGTTCTCTTTCAGTTCCTTATCAGTGGCGGTGATCGGTTTCTTTGTTATCACTTTAAATGGATTTTCAAAACGATGACCATACACATCATCAATGGCTGTATCTTCAAAAGTGCCGTCGCGAAAAAAATTTTTCACGATCCTGTCTTCCAGCGAATGAAAGGTGATAACGGCAATTCTTCCACCGGGTTTTAAAACAGATACCGTCTGCTGCAGCAACTCTTTTAAAGCTCCCAGCTCATCGTTCACTTCTATCCTTAATGCCTGGAATACCTGCGCAAAATATTTTTGGGGGTTACCTTTCACTATAACATGTACCGCATTCTTAAATTCATTGATGGTTCTTATAGGAGCCAGGGCACGTTGTGTTACAATTGTTTTCGCCAGCGTTTTTGAGTTGGTTACTTCGCCATACTGCTCAAACATTTTATGCAACTGTGCTTCTGAAAAATCTTTTAGTATATCAGCTGCAGTATTTTTTTGCCGCTGATCCATACGCATATCCAGTGCAGCATCAAAGCGAATGGAAAAGCCGCGATCTGCTTCATCAAACTGGTGACTGGAAACGCCCAGGTCGGCCAGGATGCCATCAACCTTTGCGGCTTTATGCAATCGCAGGAAGCGCTGCAGGTGCCTGAAATTCTGTGGAACAAAAATCACCCTGTCATCATCCGGCAAATTTTTCCTGGCATCATCATCCTGGTCAAAAACGATCAGCCTTCCATTTTCATTTAATTGCTCCAGTATAGCCCGGCTATGTCCGCCGCCGCCAAATGTGCAATCAACGTAAATGCCACCTGGCCAGATGTCGAGGCCTTCGATGCATTCCTGCAGTAGCACTGGTGTATGATACTGTTGCATGGCTTCCTTGTTTAATTGTTTGTTTGCCTCGGAACGTTTTGTGTTCATATCAACCATTTAACAATTAAATACCCGGACCATTTACATTTTTATTCATCACTTCATTTGCCAAATCACTGAATGATTGTGGTGTAAAAGTTTCAAAGAACTGTTTGTACTTATTTTTGTCCCATATTTCAATTTTGTTAACCGCCGATACCAAAACAATATCCTTATCCAGCCCTGCATGTTCGGTTAGGTTTTTAGGAACCAGCAACCTGCCGGCCGAATCCAGTTCCAGTTGCGTAGCCCCGTTCAAAAAATAACGCCTGAATTCTCTTACCTTAGGGTCAAAATCATTCAGTTTGCTGATATCAGAAAAAATAGGCTCCCAGCTTTGCAGTGGGTATAATGTGAGGCATTTTTCAAAACCCCTGTTGATGATAAAATGCGTAGCACCCTCTTCCGGCAATTGCTTTTTAAAGCCTGCCGGTAGAAGAAAGCGCCCTTTAGCATCTAAAGTGGCCTCATATTCACCGAGGAAACCTATCATTTTCAGGTATTTAGTACATTAAATAACATAGACTCCCACAAAATAACACTTTTTCCCACTTTATAATCAAATTTTGGGGAAAGTTTTTTATCCACAAGGCTTTAGGCCATATTTGGTGGACTTATAAGCTGAAAAACAGCAAACTCGATGTGCATTGCATGTGGAAAGATGTGGATAGCTGTGAATTAGCGATCTTTTTTGACTGTTAAACTCAATTTTATGGCGGAAGCTGGCTATTCTGGTACTCCCCTGATCAAAAAATTAGGCATTAAGCCAGACATGAAGATTTTGGTAATTCATGAACCGGAAGATTATTTTAAGTTGCTGGGCGTAAACCTCAGCGATCAGTATATTCTGAAAAATGAAGTAGCGGACCTGGTACATCTTTTTGCAAAAAACCAGGATGTGTTTAAAAAAGAAATGAAAGCTGTTTTAGGAATCTGTAAAAAAAATACAGGATTAATTGTCTGGGTATCCTGGTATAAAAAAAGTTCAGGTATCAGTACAGATCTGTCGGAAAATATCATCCGTGATTTTGCCTTGCAAAATAACCTGGTAGATGTAAAAGTTTGTGCCGTAAGTGAAGCTTGGAGCGGCTTGAAGCTGGTAGTTCCGGTTGCTAAAAGATAAATTTATTTGGGTAATGGAAGAGAAATGGTAAAGCTGCTGCCCTTGCCTAAAACGCTCTCGGCCTTAATGGTTCCATGGTGGGCATCTATCATGGTTTTTACATAACTTAAGCCGAGGCCAAAACCTTTTACATTGTGTACGTTGCCGGTATGTGCCCGGTAAAATTTTTCGAAGATACGGTGCAGGGTTTCTTTGTTCATACCAATACCATTATCCTCAATTTTTATTTTAAGCTGATTACCAACATTTCTTGTACTAAGCTTAATATGCAGGTTGTCTTTCGAATATTTTACTGCATTATCCAGCAGGTTATTGATCACATTGGTAAAGTGTACTTCGTCAGCCATGATAAGGTCATTTTCGGCTTCCAGGTCCACATCAATCTTTCCGCCTTTTTCCTCTACCTGCAGGCTTATATTGTTAAGCACATGAACAATAATATCGTGCGCCAATAGTCTTTTCATGTTAAGCTGCACTTCATTCTTATCCAGCAAAGCTGCCTGCAGTATAGTTTCCACCTGCTTGTTCATGCGCTTGTTCTCTTCTTTGATGATGCCTGTAAAATATTCACTCTTCTCTTTATTACCACTAACCTTATCATTTTTTAAAGCATCCACAGCAAGTGAAATAGTTGCCAGTGGTGTTTTAAATTCATGCGTCATGTTGTTAATAAAATCCGATTTTATTTCACTTAGCTTTTTCTGTTTTAATAAAGTACGCACGGTAATAAAAAATGCAGTGGTAATAATGATGGTGAAAAGCACAGCGCCCAGTATGAACCAGATCATCTCTCTCCAGATAAGGCCCTTCTGATGTGGTACAATAATAGACAGGAATTCTTCATTCCCCATATTTTCAAAACTGCTGCCACTTGCCGGCTCCAATGGCAGCACGTGGTTTATGTTGTGGTTTGAATCGAGATAATATTTATAAAAATCATTACTGTAAACCTGGTCGCCGTTGATAGAATTAACACTTACATTAAACTCAAACGGATAATCTTTCAGGTTGTATTTAATAAAACCCATCCGTATAATATCGGATATTTCATCTTTGGAAAAACGTTTGATAACGGATGGCTTAAAATACTGCATCTGCAGCTTATCGCCCGGAAACAGCAGATCACTTTTCCTGGTAAGCGGCATCAATGAATTTCTTTCCTGTGTTAATACCGTGGCTGCGTAATATTGGGCATGTACAATATTGTCCTCCACCTGCTTGTCTTTAATATCTTTGGCGCTCTTGATCCACATATACTGGAAAAAGATAAGCCCCAGCAAAGAGAACAGTATCAGTATTGTTATGACAGGAAAAATTCTTTTCATTCAAGCAAAAGTAAATCAGTATTGGCTTGTAAGATAATTTAAAACAGTTAAACCATAAATTTAACTAAGGTTTAGATTATTTGATTAAAATTATTCCCGGCAATGGTTTTTCTGTAATAAAATATTACTTTAGAAATATGATTGAACCGGCTGCAGGTATATTGTTGATAGCGGACCCGTTTTTAAAGGACCCCAACTTTTTACGGACTGTAGTTCTCCTGTGCGAACATGAGGAGCAAGGCAGTTTTGGCTTTGTTTTAAATAAGCAGACAGAACATACCCTGGATCAGCTGGTGAGTGACATGGAGGGATTTAGTTTGCCCGTGTATTATGGAGGCCCTGTGCAAATGGATACGATCCATTTTTTACACCAGTACCCCGACCTGATTCCAGGATCGGTTAAAGTTGGTAGTGATATTTATTGGGGCGGAAATTTTGAGACCTTAACTGCATTGATAAAAAATAAGTACGTTGATTTTTTAAAGATCAAATTTTTTATTGGTTACAGTGGTTGGGGTAATGGACAACTGCATGATGAAATGGAAGAAAAAAGCTGGCTTACCGTACAAGCAAACCGAAGCCTGGTCTTTAATATCAGTTATGATGAAATATGGAAAAACAGCCTGAAAACACTGGGTGGTGAGTATGAACTAATGATCAATTATCCTATTGATCCGCAACTGAATTAATTTTAAATCGCTGCAATTATTTTGTTCTGTCTAATTATAATTAACTTCCTCTTTAAAATATCTGACTAATTGCTGTATTCATTTGTAAAAATCATTGCCCGGCTTGCCTTGCCTATTTACTGCAGGGATTTGGCAATTAACAAAAAAGAGCTGCTGAAACATAAGGGCCCATTGCTTTTAGCAGTTAATCATCCCAACTCATTTTTAGATGCCATTATACTCTGTACTTTATTTGATGGCACCGTTTATTCACTGGCAAGGGGCGATGCATTTAAAAATAAAATGGCGGCTAAAATTTTAACCCTGTTTAAAATGTTCCCGGTGTACCGCGTTAGCGAGGGAGTTGAGAATATGGAAGAGAATTACAAAACCTTTGACCTGTGTAAAGATATTTTTAAACAAAATGGTATTGTATTGATATTCAGTGAGGGCAGATGCATAAACGAATGGCATTTGCGCCCGCTGAAAAAAGGCACTGCCCGCCTGGCTATCAGCAGTTGGGAAGATGGTATTGACCTGAAAGTGCTGCCTGTTGCCATTAACTACAGTTCTTTTAAAAAATTCGGAAAGAATATCAAGTTGTTCTTTGGTGATGTTATTAGTAAAGAAGACATTCATTATAAAGATACCCATGGAAATGCCATCCGCCAGTTTAATGAAACACTAAAAGTTCAGCTGAACAAATATGTTTTTGAAATTGATGATAATGATAAGACAGCTTTGCATCAAACATTCTATGTAAGGCAGGGTTTAATTAAGCGTATATTATTGTTTGTACCTGCACTAACAGGGTTGCTGGCACATGCTCCCATTTTCTACCTGGCAAAATGGCTGGGGAATTCGCTGGTAAAGGAAGATGGCCATGATGATTCAAAGATGATTGGGTTTCTGTTTATACTCTACCCTTTATTTCTTTTATTACTATCGGTGGCTGTTTTTTTATATACAGGGAGCTGGCTTTCGTTTTTCCTGATACCCGTGTTGCCATTTACAGCCTGGAGTTATGTGCAGTTAAAAAAGCAGCTGGATTAAATGGTGAGTTGCCTTGTTAGTACAGGCTTACACAATAAAAAACCCATACACAATGTATGGGTTCTCTACTTATAAAAAATTATCTTTTAAATCTCTTTTGCACCTTCCACCAACACAGTTGTTTTGTTGTTCAACACTTCTACAAAACCGCTTTTTATGGTGTAAGAAGCTGTTTGAGTTTTATCTTTTAAAATTTTCAGGTTACCCTCCTTCAATGCACTAACCAACGGAGCATGTCTGTCCAGTACCTCGAACGAACCTGCAATGCCCGGCAATTGAACGCCATACACATCGCCGCTGAAAATTTTCTGTTCTGGTGTTAATATCTCTAGAGTCATAAATACAATTTGATGATTTGATAATTTGATGATTAACTGATTTGGTGTTTGCATTCATCAACACACATCACCAAATCTTCAAATTTTCAAATTATGCCTTAGCCGCTTCCATTAATTTTTTACCTTTTTCAATCGCATCTTCCAAAGTACCTACCAGGTTGAACGCTGCTTCAGGATACTCATCTACTTCACCATCCATAATGGCATTAAACCCACGGATCGTATCTTCAATTGGAACCAGTACACCTTTTAAACCGGTGAACTGCTCAGCCACAAAGAAAGGCTGACTTAAGAAACGTTGTACTTTACGAGCACGTGATACAACCAATTTATCTTCATCACTCAATTCATCCAGACCAAGAATGGCGATGATATCCTGTAACTCTTTATAACGTTGTAAAATTAATTTTACACGGTTAGCAGTGTTATAATGTTCGTCACCTACGATCAACGGAGTTAAGATACGTGAAGTACTATCCAAAGGATCCACCGCAGGATAGATACCCAGATCGGCGATCTTACGACTCAATACCGTAGTAGCATCCAGGTGAGCGAAAGTTGTTGCCGGCGCCGGATCGGTCAAATCATCCGCAGGTACGTATACCGCCTGTACAGAGGTAATTGAACCGTTTTTGGTTGAAGTAATACGTTCCTGCATCAATCCCATCTCAGTAGCCAGTGTTGGCTGGTAACCCACCGCAGATGGCATACGGCCTAATAAAGCCGATACCTCAGAACCTGCCTGTGTAAAACGGAAGATATTATCAACGAAGAATAAGATATCTTTTCCTTGCCCGGTACCATCTCCATCACGGAAGTATTCAGCAATAGTTAATCCGCTCAAGGCCACACGAGCCCTTGCTCCCGGTGGTTCGTTCATCTGTCCGAACACGAATGTTGCTTTTGAATCTTTTAATAATTCCATATCCACAGCGCTCAGGTCCCATCCGCCTTCTTCCATGCTGTGTTTGAATTTGTCGCCATAGTTCATGATACCTGCTTCGATCATCTCTCTCATCAGATCGTTTCCTTCACGGGTTCTTTCTCCCACACCGGCAAATACCGATACACCGCTATATGCTTTTGCAATATTGTTGATCAATTCCTGGATCAATACGGTTTTACCCACACCCGCACCACCAAACAAACCGATCTTACCACCTTTTGCATAAGGTTCGATCAGGTCAATCACTTTAATACCGGTGTACAGGATTTCGTTTGCTGTACTCAGGTTTTCAAATAATGGCGGCTTGGCATGAATAGGGCGGCCACCTTCTTTGCTAACCTGTGGCAAACCATCAATAGCATCGCCGGTTACGTTGAACAAACGACCTTTAATACCATCACCTACAGGCATGGCAATTGGTTTGCCGGTATCAACTACAACAGTACCACGCACAAGACCTTCTGTTCCGTCCATTGCAATGGTACGTACGCTGTCTTCTCCAAGATGCTGTTGAACTTCAAGCACCAAAGTATCTCCGTTTTCACGTTTCAACTCCAATGCGTTTAAAATTTCTGGAAGTTTGCTGTCGCTGTCAAACTGAACGTCAACAACGGCTCCAATAATTGATTTTACTTTACCGGTATTAGCCATAAAAATGATGTTTAAATTTCGAGCCGCAAAGGTAAGGGTTGGGGCTTGGAATTAAAAATTTGAGGGTATTTTTTTGGCTGCTACTGATATTTCGGTGTAGATGGGCTTTTGAGACCTGGCGAGAGAGCTTTGTAAACAACAGCTATCGATACTTTGTGCAACTAGTAATAATTATTTGATATGCAGAGGAATGCCTACGTATTAAATATTACCACTCTATAAAATTACAGCATTTTAAATATCAGGGCAGCTAATATGCCTCCAATGACAGGCCCAACAACCGGTATCCAGCTATAACCCCAGCCACTGCTGCCTTTATCTTTTATAGGCAGAATAAAATGCATGATCCTGGGGCCGAGGTCTCGTGCCGGGTTGATGGCGTAGCCGGTTGGCCCGCCCAAACTAAGACCAATGCCCAATACCAGTAATGCAACCGGCAATGCATCTAAAGAACGCAGGCCGGCATCGGCACCGGTAATAAACAGCACACCAAATACCAGGGCAAATGTGCCAATGATTTCTGTTGCCAGGTTGAAAGCGGTATTGGGAATAGCAGGACTGTTACAAAACACAGCCAGTTTTGCATCAGCATCAGCAGTTTCGTCAAAATGTTTTTTATAGGTAACCCAAACTAATAAAGCGCCCAGCATAGCCCCGCAAAACTGACCGGCTATTTGTACCGGTACCAGTGGCCAGTCGAATTTATCTGCAACAGCAAGCGCCAGCGTTACTGCAGGATTCAGGTGAGCTCCACTATGGGCTGCAGATACATACACGCCCACAAACACAGCCATGGCCCAGCCCAATGTTATTACTATCCAGCCACTGTTATGGCCCTTGGTTTTATTTAGTACTACGTTGGCTACAACACCATCGCCCAATAAAATTAAAAAGGCAGTGCCAATCAATTCGAAGAGGAAATTATTCATAAGCAGCAATTGATATTGAAAAGTAGGAATTATTTTGAAAAGAAGCAATTCAATTCTTCTTATCGTATTAATCAATCTCACCCGTTTGCCACGACATATTTTGTATGAAGTGAAAATTGCTGGCTAATTTCACCTTATTCTTTTTTAGTTTCCTTACAACATCTTTAAAGCGAAATACAGATTCAACTGAAACCACTTCATTCTTATTATTCAAGGTTACACTCCAGTCTTTAGGATGATATGAATAACTAACACCAACTTTTTCAAATTTAGTATAGGCTGTTTCCTTAAAAAGCTTTTTTAGCATGTAGCTTTTATCTAGCTTATCCACAATCAGCAATTTAAAACCCTCAAACTCATAAACCTTATCATATTCCATATCAAAAAGAAGGGCTGCGGGTACAAAGGAAATTCCTAAACGGATTGAATCCTTATCAATACTAATGGCGCTAATTAATATCACAGCATAGTCTTCACTTATATTCTTAAATGTATCGAGTTGAAATTCCACATACGATTTGGCTATTCTTACAATATTGTTTGTATCATTATTTTGCCCCAAACTATTAAAGCTTAAAGAGAGTAATAAGATAGTTATAAGAATAAATTGATATCGATTTTTCATTTTAATAATTTCAATTTTATTTATCATCTGCCCACGCAATAGCAGATTTAATCGCACGCTGCCATCCTTTCTTTAATGCATCCTGTTCTGCAACAGGCATGGCAGAATCAAAACTCACATCAACCTGCCATTGATTTTGTATGTCTTCAATATTTTTCCAGTAGCCAACTGCCAGGCCGGCAAGATATGCAGCGCCCAAGGCGGTTGTTTCGGTTATTACCGGTCTTACAACTTTTGTATTTAAAATATCCGCTTGGAACTGCATCAGCAAATTATTGGCAGTTGCTCCTCCATCAACCCTTAATTCCTTAATAGAAATTCCGGAGTCTGCTTCCATGGCTTTTAAAACATCCATGGTTTGATAAGCAATGCTTTCTAAAGATGCACGGGCAATATGTGCAGCCGAAGTTCCTCTTGTTATGCCCACCATGGTTCCTTTTGCATATTGGTTCCAGTGCGGCGCCCCCAGGCCGGCAAATGCAGGAACTACATACACTCCATCGGCGCTGTCAACCGATATTGCAAGCGCTTCTACATCTTTTGAATGTTTAATAATTCCCAATCCATCTCTTAACCATTGCACAACGGCACCGGCAATAAACACACTCCCTTCCAGTGCATATTGTGTAATGCCATTTACCTTCCATGCCACTGTAGTTAAAAGATTATTGCTGGAGATGACTGGTTGATCCCCTGTATTCATCAACATAAAACAACCGGTGCCATAGGTATTTTTTACCATTCCCGGCTGCGTACACATTTGCCCGAACAGGGCACTTTGCTGATCACCTGCAATACCGGCAATTGGGATATTATGCGATGTTAAAATATTTTGCGTGGTACCATATACTTCACTGCTGCTGCGTATTTGCGGCAACATATTTCCGGGAATGTCGAATATTTTTTCCAACTCTCCATCCCATTGCAGCGTATGTATATTGCACAGCATGGTACGTGAAGCGTTGGAAACATCCGTTACATGAATTTGGCCCTTCGTTAAATTCCATACCAGCCAGGTATCAATGGTACCAAAACACAATTCGCCTTTCTCAGCCTTTGCTCTTGCACCATCTACATTATCCAGTATCCATTTTACCTTGCTTGCCGAAAAATAAGCATCAACAATAAGTCCTGTTTTTTGCTGGATCAATTTATCTAAACCTTTTGTCCGCAGTTCATCACAAAAGGCCGCTGTCCTTCTATCCTGCCAAACAATGGCATTGTAAATGGGTTTACCGGTTGCACGTTCCCATACAACAGTTGTCTCCCGTTGATTTGTAATTCCGATGGCTGCAATATTCTCCGGCAGCAACCCGGCCTTGGTAATGGCTTCTGCACCCACTCCTAACTGTGTACTCCATATTTCACTGGCATCATGCTCTACCCAACCCGGCTGCGGAAAAATTTGTGTGAACTCTTTTTGTGCCGTGCAGATGATACTTCCTTTTTCATCAAAAATAATTGCACGGGAGCTGGTGGTTCCCTGGTCGAGCGCTAAAATATATTGTGCCATGAAAATGATTTTCATTCAAGATAATTTAATTTTTTAACAGGCAGAGATGCTGCTAATAAAAAAGCTGCAGGTTTTACCCCACAGCTTAAAAAAACACAACTAATTTTTACATACCTTGTTTATCCCCTTCTTCCCCTGCCTCTTCTGCGGTCATCATCGTTATCCCTTCTGCCATTTCCTCTCCTTTCAATGTTTGTATTCGTTCTTACTCTTGTATTGCCTCTTGGCCCGGTAACACGGGTTCTTGTACGGGTTACCTTATAATTATTACGGGCAACTGTTGTTCTGGTTCGTACAATGGTTGAACTTGACCTGAACGGAGTGTAAACCCTGTGTGCCACTACAACACGGTGAGTACGTACAACAGCGCAGTGCCTGTGATATACAATTACCCTTGGATGAAAAACATGCCATGCAAATGGACGCCATGGCCTCCACCAACCCGGGTAATGACGCCAGCGCCACGGAGAAACCCAGGGCACGTAGGCCGGGCGATATACAAAGCGTACAGATGGCCAGAAGAAAACGTTCACTACTACCCGGTTGCTCTCATATAAATTAGCAGCCGGGCCGTTTGCAGGCGTATTTGCATTATCGTCCATTTCATCTCCTTCATCAGAAGCTTCTACAATTGTTTGTTCTCCAAATATCTCCTCATCACCAACGATCTGTGCTACAGCAGTTGTATCGCCGGTCTTCTCCAGTTCTATCACTGCAATATCCTGGTTCTCTGTTTCAGAAACTGCTACCTGTAATACAAAAGCATGCACATCTTTATCAGCCTTGTCAATTACTTTGATGTAATCAATTTCACCATCACCATTCAGATCCAGGTTATTTACATTGTTGCTTTCGGTATTGATACGTTTTTCAAAATCTTCAACAGAAGAAGATTGTTTGAACATTTCCAGTGCGCCCTGCAGGCTGAAGTTGTCCCCGGGCAAACCGGTTGAATCTTCCTGTGCTTTGGTATTATTGCTTACCGCAACAAAGCATATAAACAGGAAGAGCAGCTTTTTAAAATTTTGCATGATGATCATTTTTTGTTTGGTTATGACTTTGTTAATGCATGAAGGTTTATTCCATTTTCACTTTTATTTTTTTCCGGATTAAAAATATAGATCTGTCCTGGGGGTTTTCTAACCCAAATGGGTTATTTGCTGATAATTTATAAAACGTGCTTTTTAAATCAGGAAGCCGTATATTTGCAACATTGTAGCAAATATTAAGAATTGTATAAACAGTCTTTTATAAGAAAAATTGCATCAGCATTTCTGCTGCTCGTGTTTGCATTCAGCATTACACCCGTGGTTGTTTTTCATAACTGGCTGGCTAGTCATACCGATTCTTACAGAAAAGCCGCAGACTCAAAAACTCCGCAACAGCTAGGCAAACAAACTTTTAATTGCCATTGCGATCATATTGTAGCCGAATCTCCTTTTACCGAAACAGTAATATTAACCAGTGCTGCTCCTGCACAACAGTTTGCAGATGTTATAGCTGTTGATATTATTCAGTTTCCTGCTTCTCCGGGTATTTTTTATTCGCTTCGTGGCCCGCCGGTAGTTTAATATTTTTCGTTTACACAGGGGTTATCATGCTTATGCATGAACCTTTCCTTATCACTTTACCGAACATTTATTAAATCTACTTGAATGCGAACTCATATTATATACTCACTGATATTGTTGCTATGCTGCAACTTGTTTACACATGCTGTTGCCGGAGTTCCGGACTTTCATAAAGCAACAATAAAAGCCCATTTACTCAATGGCAGTTTTTCCGGCAAAATAACAGATGCCAAAACCGGCGCCCCTATTGAGGCTGCCAGTATTTACCTTACAGATATAAAATCCGGCACGGCTTCAGATGCATCCGGCATGTTTGTACTTAAAAATATTCCTCCGGGCAAGCACCTGGTTGAAATTTCACATATTGGTTACAACAGCGTGGTTGAAACAATAGATATGAAAGGCGATATCAATAAAGATTTTGCACTTACAGGATCGGTTGTAGAAAGCAATGCAGTAGTTGTTACCGGCGTAACCGGTGCCACACAATTAAAGAAAGTGCCCTTTGCTGTAAGCGTTATGCGTAAAGAAGATTTTTTCAGAAATACCTCCAGCAATATTATTGAATCGCTTACCAAGATCGGCGGCGTATCAACCATGGCAACCGGGCCGGCCATTTCAAAACCGGTGATACGTGGTTTAAGTTATAACCGTGTGTTAACCATCAATGATGGTGTAAGGCAGGAAGGCCAGCAATGGGGCGATGAACATGGTATTGAAGTGGACGAGGCCAGCGTTAGCAAAATAGAATTACTGAAAGGCCCGGCCTCTATCATTTACGGCAGCGATGCCATGGCTGGCGTGGTAAATATTATTACCAATGTACCGGTGCAGCTGAATACCATCAAGGCAAACCTTTCCAGCAATTACCAGACAAACAATAACCTCAGCACGCTTAATCTTAATATTGGTGGAAACAGGAACGGCTTTAACTGGAATGTCTATACATCCAACAAAGCGGCAGGCGATTATAAGAACAAATATGATGGCCGTGTTTTTAACTCGAAATTTACCGAGAACAATATGGGTGGTTATGTAGGGTATAACGGCAAATGGGGTTTCAGCCATGTACTCATCAGCAATTTTAATTTAAAGGCAGGATTGGTAGAGGGCGAAAGAGACAGCGCCGGGTATTTTATTAAGCAACTTCCGGGCGGACTTACTGCAAGGGCCAATAACCAGGATTTTAAAACAAGCACGCCTTTAATTCCTTACCAGCATATCAGGCATTTTAAAATTGCCACCGACAACAATATTAAGTTTGGTAAAAATTATCTTACGTTCAACCTGGGCTTTCAGCAAAACCAGCGGGAAGAGTTTGGCAACCCCGATGATGTAAATGAACGCTCTTTGTTTTTCGATCTGAAAACCTTTACCTACACAGGGCAATTTCATTTTGCCGAAAAGAAGAACTGGAAAACATCCATAGGTATTAATGGTATGCAACAGCATAATACCAATAAAGGAGTTGAGCAGCTGATACCCGATTACAATCTTTTTGATTTTGGCATCTACGCATTTACTCAAAAAATAATCAACAAGCTTACCATTAGCGGTGGTGTTCGTTTTGATAACCGGAATGTACATGCTGATAACCTGTTGGATGGATCTGCCATTAAAGGAACCGGTTTTAAAAAATCATTCTCCAATATTTCGGGCAGTATTGGCCTGGCTGCACAGGTTAGCAAAGCGGTGAATCTTAAATTCAATATTGCAAGAGGTTTCAGGGCGCCCAGTATTCCCGAACTGGCCAGCAATGGCGCACATGAAGGAACCATCCGTTACGAATATGGCAACAACAATTTAAAAAGCGAAACCAGTATTCAGTTAGATGGCGGAGCAGAATACAGCGCCGAACATATTTCTATTGGCTTATCAGCATTTTACAACAGCTTTGATAATTTTATTTTTTACAGAAAATTAGAAGCAACTGCCGGTGGTGATAGTTTGGTGAACGTTAACGGAGATCTGTTAACTGCGTTTAAATTCGACCAGACAAAAGCATCATTAACCGGCCTGGAAGCAACACTCGATATTCATCCGCATCCATTAGACTGGCTTCATATTTTAAATACCTTCTCTATCGTAAGCGGACAATTACGCACTCCTATTGAAGGCAATAAATATCTTCCCTTTATTCCGGCTACCAGGCTGGTAACCGAATTTAAAGGCAGCTTTAGCAACCTGAGCAAAAACATCCATAATTTTTATGTGAAGTTTGAAGTGGATAATACCTTCAGCAAAAAAAATGTGTTTACAGTTTATAATACCGAAACCAAAACACCGGGCTATACTTTACTAAATGCGGGCATTGGTGCTGATATTGTAAACAAGAAAAATCAAACGCTCTTTAGTCTTGGTTTTAGTGCAATAAACATAGCTGATGTTGCTTACCAGAATCATTTAAGCCGTTTAAAATATGCTGAGGCAAATTTAGCAACCGGAAGAAACGGGGTGTTTAATATGGGAAGAAATTTCAGCATTAAACTAAATGTGCCGTTGAATATGGCATTGGGGAAATAATTTTTATTTGCCGGGAAGACGGAAAGACGTTCAGTAAAGCTGAACAACGACTTACCGCCTTACCGGCAATATTATTTTCGCTTCCTTCTCCGCCACCACAACAAAAACCCGGTAATACTCAACAATCCACCGCTCAGTCCAAAAACAAAATAAATAATTTTTATTCCCATACCGCCAAACCTGCCCATGTGCAGCTGGGAGTTAATGATATCATATCGGTCATCGGCACTGATCTCTGTTACCAATCTTGTTTTGGCAATGGCACCCGCACTGTCTAAAAAAATGGCATCGGCAAACTTTCTGGAGTGTATGTATGCATTGGATGCACGGCTGCCATAAACGGCTGTTTTGCCACTGTTGCTCTGTGCAAAATAAATGACGGCCGCGGTAAAATCGGGGTACTGCTTTTTTATATTGCTGTAAGCCGAATCAAATGTAAAAGGAATGGAAGGCGAAGTTTTTAATACCGGTGTGTAATCATACGATTGATAAAACTCCTTTTTAAAAACATAGCGCTGCATCCAGAAACCGGTAACGGCAATCATCAGGTTAAATAACAAGGCATACACACCTATCAGCTGATGCAGGTTGCTTCCTTTGTACACGGCTTTTTTAAACAACAGAACAGAAGCAATATTCTTACTGAACAGGATCAACCCGGTAACAAGGCTTAATAAAAATATCAAGGCAAAAACACCCAGCAGCCACTCTCCCGTTTTTCCCAGCTGTAATGAATTATGGAATTTAGATAACCAGCTTACAAAATTGTTGCTGCCGCCGGCCTTTAAAACTGCCGCAGTTTGCGGGTGCAGCAAAACCTGCATAGCTGCTTTACCTGTTTTATAAGAAGAGTCGTAAATAAAAAATGAAAACGGGCTGCTGCTGTTTTCCGGCAGTACCACATTGCTTATTTGTGCATGCGGATAATGATGCTGTATGGCCCGGTAAGCACTATCGATACTAATGTTTTTTGTGGATGATAGTTTTACTGCCGGTTGATGTAGGGCATCCAGGTTGGCATGAAATACCAGCACTGCACCGGACAGCGACATCAGTAAAATAAAAAGGCCGGCAATCAATCCGGCAATGGAATGCAGTTTTACAATAAAGTTCTTTGTCATTAACAGTGGTTTACCGTATAGTTAAATTACCTTGCAATATTAATATTTCAAAGCATAACATGAGGAAATATAAAAAACCGTTTCTACTAATGACCGCTATGGCCATTTATGTAAGCGCATTTGCTCAAAATGCAGATATCGACCTGTTGAAACCGATCAATAAGAACGAAACCAGTTTCAAGAACAAATATCTTGAACTGAATGCCTCGTCTGTAACGGCTGTAAGCATTGCCGTTCCTGCGGGCATGGCCATTGCCGGTTTTATTAAACACGACAACAAATTAAAGCTGGATGCATTGTACACCGGTGCCGCTTTTATAGCTTCCAGTATTGTTACCCGGGCAACCAAAGCTATTGTAAAACGGCAAAGGCCATTTGAAAGCTACAGTTTTATCGTTAAGCGTGATGATGAAGCAGGCGGCATGTCATTTCCTTCGGGCCATACTTCTGCAGCTTTTTGTACTGCGACTTCATTAGCGTTGCGTTATCGTAAGTGGTATGTAATTGCTCCTGCCTATATTTTTGCAGGCAGTGTAGGCTGGGCACGTATGTACCAGGGTGTTCATTACCCCAGTGATGTACTGGCGGGGGCCATGGTTGGGGCCTGCAGCGCCTGGCTGGGATATAAGGCACAAAAATGGATCACCCGTAAAAAAGAACAAAAAAAGAAACTTACTTTGTAGCATGATCGATATCAACATCAACACTCCGGCTTTGTTGTTTCCGGCTATTACACTGCTGATGCTGGCCTACACCAACCGATTTTTATCACTGGCAACACTGGTGCGTAAGCTGCATGATGAATATAACCGCGGCGAAAAGGAAAGGAATATTTTAAGCCAGATAAAAAATATACGCAGCAGGCTGAACCTGATCAGGTATATGCAGGCATTAGGTGTATTAAGTTTTCTTTGCTGCGTATTGTGCATGTATGCCATTTTCCGCGACTGGATACTGGTGGCTCACTGGATATTTGCAGCCAGCCTGATTTTTTTACTGCTGTCGATCATTTTATCGCTGCTGGAAATTAATAAAAGCACCAAAGCCATTGAGCTGGTGCTGAGTGATATTGAAGAACTGGATAAGGAAAATATTTTTACCGATATCTTTAAAAAAAGCGACGATTAGTGCAATTTAACCGGTTGGGTATTTTCATAATCAGGATCGTACTTTACAAAAAATCGCATGTACAACACCCGGCTTAAGCGCATCAGCCAGGGTTGTGTTATAATGAGTATGGCGGTGTTTATACCCAGCCACCAGAAGATGCGGTTATCATCGGTTGAAACACCAATTAATACCAGCCAGGCCACAAAAGTACTTACAGATACAGCCACAGCCAATGCGTAGCTTACATAACCTGTTCCGTACCAGAACCCCTCTTCCATATCGTAATGCTGTTTGCACACCGGGCAGTCGTCGTACATATCGAAGATATGAGAAAGCTTCAGGCTCCTGTAAGGGTTTGCATCTTTAAACATCTTGCCACGCCTGCATCGTGGGCATTTCATGGTAAGAATACTCCAGTAGTAATTGGGAGTTGGTTTTTTATCACTCATGCGTGCAAAGGTACAAAAGCTGTAACTGATAACAGTAACAAAAGTTACAGCACATAATTACAGGCATATGTAACAGGCTATCATTAAGGTTTCTTTTCCCCGCATAAAACAATCACTCAACATAAGGCAAGGCATAAACAATCTTTGTGGTTGGCGTGTCTTTTTTATAAACATTGATCTTATAGTCCATTTTCATCTTTGTCAATGAGTCTCCTGTTTGTATCTCTGCGTCCAGGTCTAAGTGGGGAACAACAAAGACAGTATTATCAGACAGGTGCAATGTGTGTGTTTTTTCTCCCGCTGCTTTATTGATCTTCATATCAAGAACCCTACCTGAAAAACTGAGGTTGCGAAACGCTGTGGAAGCCATCTTATGAGAAAACAAAAAATTGCTTACAAAATACCAGGCAAATAAAAGCAACGCAATGATATTCAGAAACGGGAGAAGGTACTTTTGCATACGCTATTTAAACTTGTACTTAAAATACAACATCACCAAACTCATCAGCAGCACCATGCTATTGGTATAAATGATGGATGCACTCATCACTACCAATCCATAGATAAGCCAGAGTACTACGCCCAGCATCAGCAGCAGCAACATCATAATAGAAAGATCTTTCGCCGATTTTGTTTGCCAGATCTTGATCACCTGCGGAACAAATGTGATGGAAGTGATAGTACCAGCTACCAGGCCCAGGATTTCAATAGATGCCATATGTTTTAATTTAATGAGGGTGTTGTTGCAGTTGGCCTTTTTCTTTCACCTATCTGCTGGCGCCACATGGCATAATACAAACCTTTTTCTTCCAGCAATTTATCGTGTGAGCCGGTTTCCACCACATCGCCTTTTTCCAGCACATAAATTCTGTCGGCATGCATAATGGTGCTTAAACGGTGTGCAATTAAAATGGTGATCTGTCCTTTTTGCGAAGACAGGTCTCGTATTGTATTGGTGATCTCTTCTTCGGTAATAGAATCCAATGCAGAAGTAGCTTCATCAAAGATCAGTAAATGCGGCTTGCGCAACAAAGCACGGGCAATGGAGATACGCTGCTTTTCGCCGCCCGATAATTTTAACCCGCCTTCACCGATCATGGTGTCCAGGCCTTTTTCGGCCCGGGCTAAAAGGCCCGTACAGCTTGCCTTTTCCAGCACATCATTCAGTGTTTCTTCGCTTGCTGATGGGTTCACAAACATCAGGTTCTCCCGTATGGTACCGCTGAACAGGTTTGTATCCTGTGTTACAAAACCGATCTGCTTACGCAGGTCATCAAAATGTATTTCCGTTTCATCCAGGTTATTGTACATGATCTTTCCCTCAAGCGGGCGGTATAAACCCACCAGTAATTTCATGAGGGTTGATTTACCGGAGCCCGAAGGACCAACAAAAGCAACGGTTTCGCCGATCCTTGCATCAAAGCTGATATTGTTGATGGCTTTATGTGTGGCCGTGCGGTGTTTAAAAGAAACCCCATTGAACGCAAGTGTTTCAATATTATTGAGCGCTTTAGGATTAGCCGGCTCAAGCTCCGGCTCTTTGATCATCAGGTTATGAAAATTATTTAAAGACGCTTCAGCCTCACGGTAAGAAAGCAATATATTTCCGATCTCCTGCAGCGGGCCAAAAACAAAGAAAGAAAATATCTGCATGGTTACCAGCTGGCCTGCATTCATTTCGTTATGAAAGATGAGGTACATCAGTATGAACAGGATCACCTGTCGCAAAGTATTTACAAACGTGCCCTGTATAAAACTGATACTGCGTATCTTCTTTACCTTCTTCAGTTCAAGTCCCAGTATTTTATAGGTATTTTTATTCAGCCTTTTAACTTCCTGCTCGGTAAGGCCCAGACTTTTTACCAGTTCAATATTGCGCAGCGATTCGGTGGTAGAACCCGCCAGTGCTGTGGTTTCGCCCACAATATTCTTTTGAATGATCTTTATTTTTTTGCTGAGAAAGTTGGTGATAACCGTAAGCAATGCAATACCAACAATATAAGCAACCGGAATACTCCAGTGTATATAAACGGCTGCATACACAAATACAAAAACTACTCCTATAATTACACCAAAAAGGATATTGATGAAATTGGTCATGAACCTTTCCACATCTGAACGTACTTTGGTTAAGATGGAAAGTGTTTCGCCGCTGCGCTGGTCTTCAAATTCCTGGTAAGGCAGTTTCATGGCGTGTTGTAAACCATCGGTAAAAACCTTGGCGCCAAATTTCTGTATCACCACATTTAAAAAATAATCCTGGAAAGCTTTGGCAATACGGCTGATCATAGCCACTGTAATGGAGGCCATAAGTATATACCAAACGCCGGGTTTACTCCATGAAAAAGAATTGAAGAACCTGTCATAATCGAATGGTTCGCTTCTTTGATGGTCATTGGCAAGGTTGATCAGCTTTCCCAGCAGGATCGGGTCAACCAAAGAAAAACCAATATTGATAGCGGCTAATGTTAATGTAAGTACTACCAGCCATTTATAAGGCTTCAGGTAGCGAAGTAATATTTTCATTCAGTAGTTGGTGTTTAATTATGTATCGAAAAGCTTCGATGCATCAAATATCGTACAAGTTCGTAAAAAATGACAATATAGCATGAAAGCCGCCAAACAACCACTAATATTAATTAGCCTGCCACATAAAAAATCCCGCCGATACAGGGATCAGCGGGATTGGGGTGAGGTTATCCAGTTATTCTCCTTCTCCTACAGGTTCTACACCTGTACCCAGGAACCCTCTTCCTGAAGCGAAATAAACCGTAATAGGATTTTCGTTACGCAGTACATCCAGCACATTTTGAAACATGGTGCTGGGCAGGTGCATGCGAATGATACCACCATCTACATAATCATTTTCAAAAACCATTCCCGGGTCGTTAAAACGTACAAAGGCAACCGTGCTGGCACCATTGTACAAGGCTATTTGTGCACGGTTGGTCTGGTATCCATCCGGACTACCATAAAATAAAACATGATAATTGGTTACGTTTGGCATTTTTAAGATTTTATTTGTTGTGCTTACTCTGTTCAAGGTTTTCAGCAAACCCTTTGTTCATGATTGAAAAATTACTGTTGGCTTCATCGTGAAACCAACAGTAATTCAGTGATGCATTACCTGCAGAATGCGATCTGATCCTGTACGGATGACATATTACCATCGCCTGTTGTTAGCAGGTAAGTTGTACTTAAGGTTACCAGGTATGCACATAATGGATCGGCCGGTGCAAATACATGCGTAATGGTGCCAAAATTATCTTTTGGATTAACCGGTGCAGGAACGGGTAATGCAATGGTGCCGCCAGGGCCTGTTAATGAAGCACTCACCGAGCCCAGGTTTGGATGGGCACAAGTGTACAGCACATCTACCTGCGTGGTTATTTTGGCACAACCCGCCATCTGCAATTGCAGAATATCAACCATGCAAACACCATATTCACTGGTAACTGGTTTGGGGCCCCATTCAGGATGATGGTTCATTCCGTTGTACATGGTGTTGTCAACCGCCATACGTGTGCACCTGCCTGCTTCGGCAACGGTGGCATTGTTTCCCTGCTGACGTACCAGCATTCTTACAGCTACTACCTTATCGCTGCCTAAGGCTTTGCCGGTTGATGTTGATGAATTGCCCGCAACCAGCCCTGTAAGATCAATGGGCGGAAATGATTCGACCTTGGTCGAATCCAGTGTTATCTGGTTTCCGTTGGCAACAAACATACCCACACCAGCAGCATTTAAAGGATTATCATTTTGCTGTGGCACTAATATCCAGCCTTGCGCATCAACCGGTACACCAATGATGCCAGGAGATGAGCCGCTGTTTACAACGCAATACTGGTAATCGTAATCATACCATGGGCCGGGGTGATTGATGTCTGGAAGCATTAACGTTGCTTTTTCTACATAACCAATATTACATTGGCCCATTTTATCTGCCGTAACCCTGTTCCAGTTAATAGGCTGACCGGCTCCGTTATACTGGTTTGTATATTCAAAACAATATTCCATAGCAACACCTCCATAGGTTTGCGCCAGTATGCCATTAAGTCTTAGCGAACTGAAGAAAGCATAGTTGCTGTTTGTAAGTCCTGATTCACCCACATGGCTCTGCATCTGGGTATTGTAATCAACACCACCTATACGCAGGAATGCCGGAATGGGAACCGGCTGTGGTATATCCACATCGGCACTCACACATAATTTTACGCAGGTGCAATTTCCTGCATTCTCTCTTCCGGGTGTATGCCCTTTTGAGCGTGGCTCCTGCAATAAAATGGTGCCATTCAGTTGTTCTACACGGAAGAAAAGATCAGGACCAGCAGGCCATTCCACATTCAGCCAGCTGAAGATGGTTTTGCTGAAGTCGGCCTCGGTATAATAAATTTTAAAATGTCCGTTGGCATCTGTAATGCCTTCGCCCAGGTAATCATCCTGTATCAGGTCCACATCAAAGGCTTTTACTTTTACATTAGCCAGTGGCACTTTTTTCTCACACACTTCTACCAGTCCGCAAACAACATACAGTTTAAATAACCGCAGCAACCAGCACCAGAACTTGCTGTTGATGGCATACTCCCAATAAGCTACAGCCTGCTGGCCGGTGGCTGTTCCTTCCTTCCACATGGGTTGCAGTGTGGTAATATGAAACTGGAAGGGGCCATGTGGCTTGGGTGGATTTTTAGGCCCGAACTTAATGGGCACGGTGCCACATTCAAAATCAATATCAAAAGCGCCGCCATCGTAATTCTTTTCCGACAGGTCAATCGAAAAATTACCGGCTTCGTCTGTAAGGCCCTCGCCTATCAGTTTTTTTGAAATGGCTTTCAGCTCTTCATCGCTGCGCTGGTGAAAGGTTTCCTTTTCCCTGGCAACAGCCAGTGCTGTTACATTTGCAGCTCTGTCAACTGCATAGATTTTTACATTTGCCTTGTAAAGAAAGTCGAAGCAATCTCCACAATAGAAACCACGCAGGTTTCCTTTAAATTGATATTTCATACTATTTTTTTGAGGTGTGCCTACTCTTTGATGCAGGATTTTCGGCTTACTCCTTTATAATTCCGGTTAGTGCTTTTGGTCTCAGAATTTTTCGCTGTTCCTTATTTTACTGATCAGGCCCAGCGAAATGATGCCTAAAACAGCTTCTGCTATTCCCAGGTATTTAAGTCCGTTCAATCCGCACACAATACAGGGCGGAGGATCGGGAAGTATGGGCCCGCGGATAACCACGATAATGATAGTGCCGCCAATAATAATAATGATGATGATGATAAATATCAGCATACGCCATAATGAGCCTGCTTTCATAACTGTTGATTTAGTTGCCTACTCTCAATCCCTTTTCGGCTTTCGGGTGCATACTCTTCTGGATTTTCTGCTGACTCCCTTTACAATGCCTGATCCTGCTAACAGGTAACAAAGCTGTAAAATGGAATGGAGTTTGTAACGGGTATCTCTACTGAATTAATCTTCCTGCAATACCCAAAAAAAACAGGTAGAAATACCTGCGGACAGGCTTTGTTTTGTACTTTACTTTGAAAATTCTTTAAAACTTAAACTATAAACAATATGAAATTGAGATTGAAACCTGGTGCAGCTGCCTTCCTGATTGCAGTATGTACATCACTGGTATTATTAAACAGTTGCGATAACGACAGCAAAAAATGCTGCGAGGGATATACGGGTAAAATAACCAATCCCAGGGCCGACAGCCTGGTAAAACGTTGTCATTTTTTATCGAAAGATTCTATTGAAGTATGGGTGGCACGTTACGATGCTTATAAAAAAGAATTATTAAGGAAGCAGGAAAACAGAACCGAAACAAAAGACACTGCCAATGCTAAAGCAGAAGAAATGAAAGCTGCCATGGATAATATGTCGGCCCGCTTTTTAATGGGTGGTTCTGTATCTTATAACAGCTGCATCATTAAAAAAATACTGTGCGATAAAAACTCGATAGGCCTGCGTGTACTGTATGGTATTGGCAGCGATAACCGGATACATATTATACTGGTAGGCATTCAGCCCGATTATACCAATTTATATGTTGACGGAGAAGATTGCTGCGATAAATCAATGAACAAAAACCTGGGAGCCGGTGCAGGTGATGGTTTAGCAGGCGGAACCAAAGGAGGCGCAGAATTTGGCCAGATGCCATAACTTCAGGAAACAAAAGAAGCAGGGCGGTAATTATGGATGCTGGATTAACTTATATTATGGCTATGAGCTGTACAATACCTGCTGCGGCAGGTATTTACAGGTATAAAAGGATCGGAAAAAAATTCCATCCTTTTATTTTTATGATGCTGCTGGATATGCTGATAGAAACCATTTTTTACCTGTCTATCAAAAATCCTGCATTGGGCAGGTTTCCGCAACTGGCGGTTAATTTGTACATACTGATCAACTTTGCTTTGTTCCTGTACCTGGTGCATATTAATAATTACGTGGGCAAAATAGTAATGCAGCTGCTGTTTGCGGCAGCAATGGCTATGGCGGTTTTTAATTATTTTTATGCCGGCACCCTGTTCAAAACCTTTTCGTTTTTGTTTTGTTTTATCTGGCTGGTGAACCTTATTATTTCCATTGATATTCTTTCCAGGCAAATAATGGCATTAAATGAAAAGCTGTTCAATAATTTCTGGTTTTGGGTAAGCAGTGCCTATATTTTATACAATGCTTTTAACCTGCTGATATTTGGCCAGGTCTTTTTTGCCACCACCGGCACCAGCAACGAAAAAGCCATTGGAAACATTCAGCATTTTGTAAACGTAGCCTGCTACCTGTTTTATGCCATTGCCATTTTCAGGATACCCGCAAAAAAGTTTATCAGCCCTCAATAAAACAAATACGAAAAGCCAGCCCTTATGTTCAACGTAGTTTTTATTGCAGCCATTATTATTGCCCTGGTCATTATCTTTTTTATACTATCGATCGTTCGTGAACATAAAAAGGTTTTAAAATGGCAGCAGGCCCGTATTGCTGCCGAAATAAACACGCTGGAAAATGAACGCAAAAGAATTGCAGATGACCTGCACGATGAACTGGGACCGCTTTTATCGGCCATTAAACTGCAAATAAACCACCTGGAGCCGACCAATGAAACAGAAACCGCCGTGCTTGAAAAATCGAGCGACCAGATAGACGGTATCATCCAGCGCTTCAGGGAAATATCCTACGATCTTTTACCAAACACGCTGGTGCGTAAAGGATTTATAAAAGCCACCGAAGAGTTTATCAGTAAGCTAAAACCGGTGCATCCATTGAACATCCATTTCACTTACTGCGATTTTACCCTGCTGCCCGAACGTGAAATAAACCTGTACCGCATTTTACAGGAGATCATTCACAATACCGTAAAACATGCCAGGGCCACATCGCTCAGCATCAGCATACAAAAGAACAATAAAACCCTGCAGTTAAAAACCAAAGACGATGGTATCGGCTTTAATTACAGCGAAAAAAAACAGATTGCCAAAGGACTGGGATTGCTGAGCATACATAGCCGGGTGGAATTACTGGGCGGGCAGCTGCTGGTAACATCGCAACCAGGTTCCGGCACCATATTTGAAATTGAAATGCCATTATAATGATGAACACAACAGCCGATATAAAACTGATCATTGCCGATGACCATGAAATTTTCAGGGACGGGTTTAAACTGATGCTCTCTAAATTTCCTGAAATTACGCTGGTGGGTGAAGCTGCCAATGGCCGTGAGTTAATGGAATTAATAGAAAAAGAGAACCCGGATGTGATACTCACCGATATTAAAATGCCGGTGATGGATGGCATTGAAGCCACTAAAAAAATCACAGAATTATATCCCGATAAAGGCATTATCGGTTTATCGATGTATGACGATGATGAACTCATCATTGAAATGCTGGAAGCCGGTGCCAAGGGCTACCTGATAAAAAATGCAGGTAAGGACCAGATCATTGAAGCCATTAAAACAGTGTACAACGACGAGCCTTATTATTGCCGCACTACCAGCAGCAAGCTTACGCAGATGATTGCCAAGAGCCGCTTTAACCCCTATAAAAAAACAGAGAAAGCCGAGTTTAGTGAAAGGGAAAAAGAGATCATTGCCTGTATTTGCGCCGAAATGACCAATAAGGAAATTGGAGATAAACTATTCATCAGCGTTCGCACCGTGGAAGGGCACCGCCTGAAAATTTTAGAAAAGATGAATGTGAAGAATACGGTTGGGTTGGTGGTGTATGCGATAAAGAATGGGATAGTGAAGCCGTTGTAAGTTCCTAATCCACTATCAGCAGATGGAGATAACTTTGCCTTTGTTGACGTAGTTGTAATTACATAAGCGCTGCAATCTATCCCGCACGCCGTCGCTGTGCGTCTCGCCAGCGACCGAAGCCTGCAATAACAGGCACTTAAAAACTCCATACAGCTGCACTATAAATTTAATATTTTTACTTTTATATGAAGCATCCTGTTTACTGGCCGCAATTTTATACCGCCACCATCCTGGAATGGAAGCATCTTTTAAAACAGGATAAGTACAAAGATAAAATAATAGAAAGCTTACAGTTTTTAGTACATAAAAAACGGATCACGCTTTATGCATTTGTTATTATGAGCAATCACATACACCTGATATGGCAACCCTTACCTGAATTTACACCCGATGATATTCAACATAGCCTGATGTCTTTTACTGCTCATCAATTTAAAAGCGACCTGGAGATAAATCACCCACAGGTTTTAGCGCATTTTAAAGTGGGTGCTAAAGATAGAAACTACCAGTTTTGGGAAAGAAACTCTTTAGGTGTGGATTTATTTAATGAAGTAGTGTTCATGCAGAAACTTGAATACATACACTACAATCCTGTAAAGGCAGGGTTGTGTTTATTGCCGGAAGAGTACTATTATTCTTCAGCAAAGTTTTACGAATATGGTGTGGATGATTTTGAAATGCTTACTCATTACAAAGGCTAAAATGGCTTACGCTTCGGTCGCTGGCGGGGACGCACAGCGACGGCGAGCAGGATAAATTGCAACTATGCCAACAAGGGCGAAGCCGTTGTGAGATAATTACCACCTGGAAAGTCTGAGCATAGAAAAAAGTGTGTCAAACATTTGAATAAGACTTGCTATTTGCTGAGTTCTTTATAATATTTAAAATCAAGTACTTTTAAAAGCACCAAAGTGTTTTTAAATTTTTTCTTACAATATTTTATCTCATTCCCATCAAATCGATTTTGCTCACAATATAATGTAGGTATATACCAATCAAATTCTCCAATATTTATAACAATGAATTTTGCATGAAATTTTAAATACTCGATATTCTGTTTGTTTTTAAACGTGCTTTCAAGAAAATAAAACCTACTCTTCTTATATTTTTGATTTTCCTTGTTTAAAAACAGCTTATCTGTTTTACTTAAAAATTCATTTAAAGAATTGAGATCAATACAAGGATTGTATAAATAATAAGGTATTCCTTTACGCCAGGAATAAATAAATACTGAATCACTTTTGTAAAAATTTTCTGCAGTAGCTACGTCAATATTTTTAAAATCAGGATAGATTAAGTTGTTTTGGAAAATAACGTGTTCGTCGGAGTAATATAGGTATTTTGAATTAACCTCCATAACAAAATTGCATTCGATAGTATCATGTTTTAGAGCATTACAGTTTTTACCATTGGTTTCCTTATCTTGACAAAATGCAGATAAATTGAATAGTAAAAACAAAAATAATAACCTACTCAGTTTCATTAAAACTATTTTACTTTATTTATTATTCGTAAATTTCTGAAAACCATTCATTGTCAGTAATAATGACAACGTAAAGTGAATTGAACTCACCCTGTCTATCCTTTCTGTTCCAAACTCCTGTACTGTATGGCTTATGCCAAATGCTCTTGTTTAAGAAAACAGCTCTCAAACACCGCTCTTCATTTTTGTACCAATTTTATTTTTTTACTTTTTGTACCAATTTTCAAAAACGGCTTTTTGTACCAGGTACATTTTTCATTTTAAATTTTGGTACATTTTATTTTCCAGAATTTGGGGGCCGTTTATTTTGCCACTAAAAAGCTGCCTACATATTTTCCGGCCGGTTCTTATAACCAGGTTACAATGTACGAAAGGCTGAAAGTGCAGGTTCCCACAATTGCCAACATTTGACCTAAAATGCCGGCAATTGCCAATATTTCCCAACAAATGTCAACATGCATATCCATTTTACCCCGTCCACCCTTCCCTGTCCAAACTCCTGTACTGTATGGCTTCTGCCAGGTGCTCCGGTTTTATATCAGCGCTTGATGAAAGATCGGCAATGGTGCGGCTTACTTTTAAAATACGGTCGTAGGCACGTGCAGACAAATTTAATTTTTCCATCGCCACTTTCAGCAGGTTTTGCCCCGCCGTGCTGATGACACAAATTTCCTTCAGTTGCTTGCTGCTCATTTGTGCATTGGCATATACGCCTTCACTTTCCTTATACCGTTCGGCCTGTATGGCCCTTGCCTTCACCACACGCTCCCGTATGCTGCCGCTTTTTTCAAACTGCTGTGCCGATGATAGTTCATTAAATGCAACCGGCGTTACTTCCACATGCAGATCGATACGGTCTAATAAGGGCCCCGAAATTTTATTCAAATATTTTTGGACAGCACCCGGCGGACAGGTGCATTCTTTTTCCGGGTGATTGAAGAAGCCGCAGGGACATGGGTTCATGGAAGCGATGAGCATAAAACTTGCCGGAAAATCCAGTGCCACTTTTGCACGTGAGATGGTCACTTTTCTTTCTTCCATCGGCTGCCGCATTACTTCCAGCACCTGTCGTTTAAATTCGGGCAGCTCATCTAAAAACAACACGCCATTATGTGCCAGCGAAATTTCGCCGGGCTGCGGAACACCGCCGCCACCCACCAACGCCACATCACTGATGGTATGGTGCGGACTACGGAATGGCCGCTTTGAAATTAATGTGGCATTCTCCGGCAGTTTGCCTGCCACAGAATGAATCTTGGTTGTCTCCAATGCTTCCTGCAAACTCAACGGCGGCAGTATGGTGGGCAAACGCTTTGCCAGCATGGTTTTACCGGCACCGGGCGGACCAATCAGGATGGCATTGTGTCCGCCTGCTGCAGCAATCTCTAAAGCCCTTTTAATATTCTCCTGTCCCTTAACATCACAAAAATCAATTTCAAAATCGCTTTGTGCTTGGGCAAATTCTTCGCGGGTATTTACAATAACCGGTTTAATAGAATTTTCGTCTGCAAAAAATTCAATCACTTCGGTGATATGCCCCACTGCATACACCTGCAGGTTGTTCACCATCGCCGCTTCTCTTGCATTTTGTTTGGGAACGATCAATCCTTTAAAACCTTCCTTGCGTGCCTGTATGGCAATGGGCAATGCTCCTTTAATGGGGCGTATTGCTCCATCCAGGCTTAGCTCGCCCATGATCACGTACTCCGCTAAACGTTCGGGGTTTTCAAACTGTTCTGTTGCGCCCAGTATACCAATGGCAATGGGAAGATCGAAAGCCGTACCGGTTTTTTTAATATCGGCCGGCGCCAGGTTTACCACCAGCTTGGTACGGGGCATAAAATAATGATTGCTCTTGATAGCACTCTCTACTCTTTGTAAACTTTCTTTAACGGCATTATCGGGCAGGCCAACAATATAATAGTTCTGGCCCTGGTTGTTTACACTTACTTCAACTGTAATGGTCACCGCTTCTACTCCATATACAGCGCTGCCAAAGGTTTTAACCAGCATGGGTATGAATTTTTATTAAAGTTAGAAAAACTTTAATAGGAAAAGAGAAATTTTTAAAAAGTTCATTTCAAACAGCTAACAGCCCTGCTTATTAAAAATGTATAGCTATTGCAATTTCTTCTTTTAATGATTAATTTTCTGAAAAGGCTGGTGGCTTTGCTAAGCCTTGCCGGAATTTTAAAGCCCTCTAATTATGAAAAAAGTATTTTCTGTTCTGCTGGCTGTAATTTGCTTCTCCTGTTTTTTGAAAGCCCAAAACCTCGGCATTAATACAACCGGTAACCCTGCAAATGCCTCAGCCGGACTGGATGTGGATTTCAGCAACAAAGGAGTGCTGGTACCACGTGTTGCACTTAGTTCTGTTACGGATGCGGCTACTATAACTTCTCCCGCAACAAGTTTGCTTGTTTACAGTTTGGGCGGAGGCATAGCCGATGGTTATTATTACAACAGCGGAAGTCCGGCAGCACCCAACTGGTCTTCTTTTGTTACCACTGCATCTGCCGCTAATGGTTGTTTCAGTAACTGGCAGTTGTTTACAGCCAGCGGAACTTTTACCGTACCTGTTGGTGTTAGCAAAATAAAAGTTTGTGTGTATGGTGGCGGTGCAGGTGGTGGCTGCGGAAATATTCCCGGTGGTGGCGGGGGCGGCGCTGGTGGTTATGCCGAAGGAACTTATACGGTAACACCTGCAGCAACTTATACGGTGACCATTGGCAGCGGGGGCATTGGCGGACTTTCAGGATTACCCGGCACCAATGGCGGCACTACCAGTTTTGGTGCATTGATCAGTGCAACTGGTGGCTCAGGAGGAACAGCCGCATCCTTTGGAGGTATTGGTGGAATAGGCATTGGCGGATACCTGAATACCTCTTTGGGTAATGGTGGCAGCGGATCAACCGATGTGCTGAGTGGTAACGGAACAGGAGGTGGTGGTGCAGGTGCCAATATTTTTCCGGGAGGATATGGCGGAGGCGCAGGTGGAGGTGGCTTTGGCGGCGGAAACGGTGGCAATGGCGCATCACCCGGTGCAAATGCGTTGCCCAATACAGGTGCCGGTGGTGGCGGAGGCGGTGGTGTAGGAGGGGGTGGTGGAAATGGTGCAGCAGGTAAGGTGATCGTGCTTTGGTAATAGAAAGTTGGGTATTTGTTTTACATTCTTTCCGGCATCTGCACCACGTCCTCTCCTTTCAATATCAAATAGCCGGTCCGGTAATTACTGTTGCCTTTTTTGTGCTGTGAAACCCCGGTATTTGCTGACTCATACAAACATACCGATTCCAACTCTTCAGGTTTAAACCTTACCCCTCAACATTAGGAACCCTGCGCAGGCTGCTACCCCGGCTTGTTTTAAATAAATAGGCTGGAAGTGCATTCTTTTTTAATCGTATTTTACCTTTTTTCTCGGTTGCATCCCGGTAATAAAATCCCAATTTCCATCCGTCTGGCAGGTCAATAAATAATCCAATATCCCCATCAAAATAAATGCCTCCTTTTTTTAAGGAATCTAACACTGCTTTGTTACGGGTTAAATACCTGAAATTATTTATTAAAAAATTAGAATCCCTTGTGGAGTAATACACAATCTTTCTGTTTGTTAAATAAGCAATATCAAAACTTATTCCTTCAATTACACAATGGTAGCCCTCTTTTATATTACCTGAACCAAATGCAATCATAATATCTTCTGAGCAGCTACACTCCCGGACAGAGTCAACCGGGATATCCAACAGGTTAATGGCTGAATAATTCTGAGCCCTCCCCTCAAACAGCAGCAAACAAAACAAAATAATGGCAAATAGTTTTCCTTTCATAAATCAGGTTAAAAGGTTTAACAGACCACGAACTTCCTGCAACACTGTATTGCAAAGCTATTACATCTTCTCCAGCATCTCCACCACACCCTCTCTCTTCAGTATCAAATAACCCAGCCGGTCGTTGCTGATGCCGTCTTTTAAATGATAGCTGAAATGCAACTGATCGTTAATGACAGATGTTTCAAAGAATTTAAAATCAATATTGGGATATTTTCTCAGGTCTTCCCCAATCTCGTATAAATGGGTAGAGAGAATGAAAAGTGAGTTCTTCATTTTCAGTAACCCTTCAATGACCGTGCTGCTGCACTTCATCGCATCCTGCACATTGGTACCTTTAAACAATTCATCAATGAGTATCAGCCATTTTTTTCCATCGTTTATTTTGGTGATGGTGGCTTTAATGCGCTGCACTTCATTATAAAAATAACTTTCGCCCTTGCTGATATTATCCACTACGTTTATATTGCTGAGCATACCATCAAATAAGGTAAGCTTCATCTGCTGCGCCGGTACGCCCATGCCAATATGCGCTAAAAAAACTGCCGTGCCTACCGATTTGATGAAAGTACTTTTACCCGCCATATTGGCCCCGGTGAGGAACAAAAAATTTGTTTTCTGGTTCAGCACTACATTATAAGCCACCGGCTCGTTCACCAGCAGATGAAACAATCCTTTGGCTTCAATAACAGGGTCGGTATTCTGCACAAATTCAGGAAATACCAGTCCAAACTTTTGTACTGCCCGGGCCATACCATACCAGGCATCTATCTGTGCATACAGCACCACCAGGTCCAGCATATTATGTTTGTAGCCATAGCGTATAAAATGCGCCAGCTCCAGTTTTTGCGCATGCGTAAGATCCTCTGCCCTGGCTGTTTTTGCTATAATGTTGAACTGGTCTTTGGTATTTATTCTTTCGATGGTTGCAAGTACCTTTTGCAACGGCGCCGGAATATCTTCACCTGCAAATAATTTTTGCAATTGCTGAAATCCTTTGATAAACTCAAAGCAATGTTTGGCAGAATAAGTAACCAGTGCAAAGTCGGGACCATGCAGGAGTTTATACGTTAACGCTTCAATTTTTGAAGGGTGGGCCGGGATCAGGCTGATCTGTGAATCGAAGAATTTTTCTACCACCATCACCGTTCCGTTACTGATAAGCGTTGGCCATTGCTGCTGCTTTTTGATGAAAAGTTGAAGGATCTGCTGCACCGCAATAATTTCTTCCTGCGTTTTTAATGCGGTAGAAAAATTGATCTTCATTTGCTGACTGCCATGCGTGGTAGTGCAAAGGTCCAGTTTGCTGAAAATTGATACGTCTTCGCCTGTCTCAAACATCAGGAGGTCAGCTAGCGTGGTTTTGTCTATATCCATAGAAATGTAGTATTGAAGATTTGATATCTAATGGTTAGTATTTTTTACATGGTCTTTGCTTATTTCTCTTTATTAGTTGGCGATATAACAATTGGAGGCTTGAAAAAACCAACATGCTTCATTTCTAAAACTGAATCAACGGGTGATAATTTCCAATATCTATTTCTGTGAGTAATCCAATAAGCAAGTTGCTTCAAATTATCAGGTACGCTTTCGCTGTGAACCAAAATTGTTTTTGTTACTGAGTCATTCTTGATATAAAACTGATAACCCAGACCATCTTCATACGTCTGATAATACAAAGAGTCAAGTTTACCAAAGTCGATTTTAGAGATAAGACTATCTAACTTTTTACGCTCATAGGGCGTAATTACCCCAATAAAATTCGAGTCGGGGTAAGGAAAATAACGAGCCTTATAAACAGTGTCTCCCTTGGTAAATTTTATAGTGTATGAATCTTTAAAAGTGTTTGTGTATGAAAATTCGAATTCGTCAAACAACGGGATAGATGGTTTAGGCCTATTGCATGAATCGATTATCAAAACTATAATAAGTCCCAAAAATAGAAGTCTCATATTCCCTGATTAAATAAAAAATAATGCATTTTGTTCCTATGGACGTTGTAAGTTCTATTTACCAGATATTATCTCTCAAATAGCAATCTTAGCCCTTTTGCCGCTTCATCAAAGCTTCCGTTACTGTAAACCAGGTGTCCGCTAACAAAAGTCTTTTCTATAGATGCAGGAAATGTAAAATTCTCTAAGGGGCTCCAGCCACATTTGTAAAAAATATTTTCTTTGGTTACAGTATTGGGCTTATTCGTATCCACCACCACCAGGTCGGCAAAATATCCTTCCCGTATATAGCCCCTGTTTGCAACCTGGAAGCAATCAGCGGGGGCATGGCTCATTTTCTCTGCTATCTTCTCTAAAGATATCCTGCCTTCTTTGTTGTAATGCAGCATTAACAACAATGGATGCTGCACCAGCGGCAAGCCTGCATGGGCATGCTCGTAAGTACCTTGTTTTTCTTCCCAGGTATGCGGTGCATGGTCGGTAGCAATAATATCCAGGCGGTCATCCAGTAAGGCTTTCCATAAAGCTTCTTTATTGTGTGTCGCTTTTATGGCGGGATTACATTTTATTTTATAGCCCAGCCTTTCATAATCGTCCGCTGTAAAATGCAGGTGATGAACACAAACCTCAGCCGTAATTCTTTTTTCTTTCAGTGGCATCATGTTGCCAAACAATTGCAGTTCTTTTTCGGTGCTGATATGCAGGATATGTAAGCGGCTGCCGTATTTCTGTGCAAACTTTATTGCAATTAAAGAAGATTCAAAACAGGCTTCCTCATCTCGTATCAAGGGATGATCAGCAGGAGACAAATCACCCTTCGCTGCTTTTATTCTTTCGTAGTTGGCTTTAATGATGCGTTCATCTTCGCAATGCGTGGCTATCAGCATCTCGCTTTCGCGGAAAACCTTATCCAGCGCATTATGGCTATCTACCAGCATATTACCCGTGCTGGCGCCCATAAATATTTTTACACCGCATACATCATGCTTATGGTTGTTCATTTTCAGCACTTCATCAGCATTGGTATTGCTGGTGCCCATAAAAAAAGAGTAATTGGCCAGCGATGTATTGGCGGCAATGGTATATTTATCTTCCAGCAGTTGCGGTGTTAATGCATTGGGTATGGTGTTGGGCATTTCCATAAAACTGGTTACGCCCCCGGCCACTGCAGCCCTGCTTTCGGTATATATGGTTGCTTTATGCGTAAGGCCCGGCTCCCTGAAATGCACCTGGTCATCAATCACACCGGGAAAAAGATGTTTTCCCTCGCCATTGATCTCCGCTACTTTATACTTTGTTTCAATCTGCCCCGCAATTTTCTCTATCCTTTCGCCGTTAGTCAAAATATCGAGCGATTGAATTTTTCCCTCATTTACCAGCTGTATGTTCTTAAAAAGGTATTTTTGCATAACTTGAATACTGTTACTGTTAACCTAAAATTATCTGATGCAATTTATTAAAAGCTTATTCAAACTGTCGTTTTTTATTTGCCCTGCGTTTGCAACAGCCCAATCTACTTTTTTAACCCCGGGATCTAAAGATGTACATTTTGTTGACCGCATGGAAATAAAGCAGCAAAGAAATACGGATCTGAATTTTTCTGCAATAAGGCCGTTTAACAGGAAGTACATTGTAGAGCAGGTTGAATTCATTGACAGTGCCCGCCTTGGCTACATAGATACCCTTACCCAAAAAGATAAATACGTGGAATGGAACAGCCAGGACCTTACAGACCTGGATGAATATAACCTGAACAGTTTTTTAATGAACAACAGCGAATGGGTTACCGGGCCTAAAAAAGATTTTTTAAGCAAGCGCCCTTTTTTAAAAACGTTTTACAAGACCAAGCCCAATTTTTTAGAAGCAAAGACCAATAATTTCTTCCTGGCAGTGAACCCGGTTTTTCAATATGTGATGGGTGTGGAGACCGGTTATAAAAAGCCCATTTTTTTAAACAGTAAAGGCATTACCGCCAGGGGAACCATCGGTAAAAAAATAGGGTTCTCTACGTATTTAACCGATAACCAGGAAAGGGCTCCGCAGTTTTACCAGCAAACAGTAGGCGCTTTAAGAGCCGTACCGGGTGTAGGTTTTTACAAAACTTTTAAAACAAGCGGCTACGATTATTTTGATGCCCGTGGTTATATAACCGTACGTGCAGGAAATGCCGTGGATGTGCAGTTTGGGTACGATAAGAATTTTATCGGCAATGGTTACCGCAGTTTATTTTTAAGCGACTGGGGCAACAGCAATTTATTTTTAAAACTGAACACCCGTATCTGGAAAATAAATTACCAGAACCTGTTTATGGAACTGATGCCCCAGTTTAAAAAAAGCGGCGATACCTTACTTGATCGCAAGTATGCAGCCATGCATCACCTGAGCATGAATGTTACCAAATGGCTGAATGTGGGATTGTTTGAAGGCGTGATCTTTGGCCGTAAGAACCGTTTTGATTTTCAATACCTGAACCCCATCATTTTTTACAGGCATATTGAAGGCACCGTTGGCAGTCCTGATAATGCCATTGCCGGTTTTGATTTTAAAGCCAATATTGCACACAGGGCCCAGCTATATGGCCAGTTGCTGCTGGATGAATTTGTTTTATCTGAAATTAAAAAGAACAACGGAAGCTGGGTTAATAAATGGGGCATCCAGCTGGGCGTAAAATATATTGATGCATTTGGCGTGCCCAACCTGGATATACAACTGGAGGCAAACCGGGTAAGACCATTTACCTACACCCACAACGATACCATATCCAATTACACGCATTACAACCAGCCGCTGGCACACCCGCTGGGCGCCAACTTCCAGGAGTTTTTGGGCATCATACAATACCAGCCGGCACCCAAATGGCATGTGTATTTACAGGGTATTTATTATTATAAAGGACTGGATAGTGCCGGTATTAATTTTGGCGGCAACATCTTCAGGGATTACAGCACCCGCAGCAAAAACGATGGATTTAAAATTGGCAGCGGCGATAAGGCAACGGTGATGAATGCCTACCTGCAGGTATCTTACGAAATAAGGGAGAATGTGTTCTTTGAAGTATCAGGATTATACCGCCATTATAAAACCATCAACAACCCAACAGCAGCTACCACCACCATGTTTACAGGTGGTGTAAGAATAAATATGTTTAACAGGAGGTATGATCTTTAGCAACATGCTATTTTAAAGATCTCTTCCAGAAGCCGTCTTCCTCAATTTAATACTGACAGCTTTCTGTCATGTTGAGCCTGCCTTTGGCGGCAGACAGGCTGGTGAAAACATGCACAGCATGCGGTATTATGAAATGTTGTGTATAATTTTTAATGAAGTTTAAAGTTATTATAAAAACAGGGCTGATTATTCTCTATGTAATTATAGCGGGCTGTAAACAAACGCCATATAATGGAGCTTTAACTGGTAATAAATTAATCCCATTTACAGCTGTCTATATGGAAGGTGATGATGGTTTGCAGACTTACACTTTAAAAGTTTCGGGCCATTCAAATAATTTTTTCGCAGAAGAGATCAAAACCGATAATTATTCTGAGCCCAAAACATTTGATACGTCTAAAATTTTAATGCTTAGTGAAGCCCAGATTGTAAAGGCAAGGCAATTTTTAATAAAAGCGGCTGCTCTCCCGCAAAATTGCGATCAAACAACATCTGTAACTCAAAAATTAAATATTTTTTTTAGCAATGGCGAAATAAAAATCGAAGGCAATTGTGCATGGGATGACGCTTATTATTTTGAATTGCGAAAGTACTTATTTGGTAAAGAGTAGCAAGACAGCACTGAATACAATATGGGTATTGCAGCCCGTTTTACTCTACAGTCAGTGAAAAGAATACCGATCTCGAATTGATCTGATCGATGGTACTTGAATATTTCAGGTTTACATCCCTGCTGTGCAGGTTACCCAACCCCCAGCCCATTTTAATTTCGGGTGTTAGTACAAACATGGGAAAATAAAAATGAAAGCCCATTCCTACTTCCACACCATAATCAAATTTCTTCAGCTTCACCTGTTCCTCTGCTTTACGGGCGCCGGCATTGGATGCCAGGTCATATTCTACCTTTCCACCGGCGATCATGTACACTTTAAAATTATTGATACGGTCGCTGCTGAATTTTATCTGTACAGGAATGCTCAATGAAATAGACTGTGTTTTTTTGGCTGTTACAGAATCTTCGCCGGCAGGCTTATCAGGATAGGTGAGGTTGTATAAAAAATTCCTTTCTGTAAAAGTAAGGTTAACCGGGTAGGTACGCAGATCGAAATGATTACCCAGCCTGAAATTAACCAGCCAGGCCAGGCTAACGCCGGTGCTGTTCACACTTTCAATTACAGTAATACTATCCAGTGGCGGATTTTGTATGGTTTGTAAAAACCTGGGATGGTGCGTAAAGGCAAAATGCGACCGGTTTGCACCCAGTGTAATGCCAAAGCGTACCCTTTTTTCGTCATGATCTTCCTGGTTCAGTTCATCTCTTAATTGTGCAAAGCCAATTACAGGACAGCATAAAACCGCAATAACGAAAGTGATTATTTTTTTTCTCCGCAATAAATACTGCATATTCCTAAGCTCAGTGGTTTAGTGTAAGTATTTGCATACCCCAGGTTATCCAGGATATTTGTAAAATTCTTTCCTTCCGGAAACTGCTGAATTGATTCGTCGAGATATTGGTATGCGTTGCGGTTTTTCGAGAATATTTTACCCACATTAGGGGTAATTATCTTCATATATACATTATAAAATGCCCTTACAAAAACAGACCTGGGTTTGCTAAACTCCAGTACTACCAGTTTTCCGCCGGGCTTTAAAACCCGTAGGATCTCCGACAGGCCCTTCTCCAGGTTCTCAAAATTACGTACCCCAAAAGCCACTGTTACCGCATCAAACGACTCATTATTAAAATTTATTGTTTCACTATCTCCATTTAACAGTTCTATCCTGCCCTCAAGCCCCAGCTTCTGTATCTTTTTTCTGCCCAGTTCCAGCATGCCGTCACTGATGTCAATGCCGGTAATTTTATCCGGCTTTAATATACCAGATGCCATAATGGCCACATCTGCTGTACCGGTTGCCACATCCAATATGGTTTTTGGCTTGATAGCCAGCAATTGTTTAATGGCTTTTTTCCTCCACCTGATGTCAATACCCGCACTTAAAAAGCGGTTTAAAAAATCGTAGCGGAATGCTATTTCATTAAACATACCTGCAACCTGCTGCTTTTTGCCCAGCTGCGAGTCTTTGTAAGGTACTACTGTATCGTGTGCGTAATCCGTCATGGGTTGCAAATATACGAGGTTTTCGGGGAGAAGGATGGCTGGATACTGGTCGCTGGATACTGGATTTTGAATGCCGGCAACCAGTTTTATAGGAAGCAGCTTGATTTTATGATGCTGGTTTTCTATTTTGTTAATTATTAACTAAATAAATCCGTATGTATGAGTTACAAAAAGTTAGAGATTTGGCAATTAGCCAGGGAACTGACAATTGAGGTCCACAAAATGACTTTTACACTCCCCAAATTTGAACAGTTTGAAGAAGCTCAACAAATCAGAAGATCGAGTAAAACAGTAAGAAGCTGTATTGTTGAAGGTTATGGAAGGCGCAGATACAAGGCTGATTTCATAAAATTTTTAATTTACTCCCTATCATCAAATGATGAAACGATAGATCACCTGGAAACCCTTTTTGAAACAGGATCACTTGCAGATGAGGAACTATACAACTCATTGCATCAAAAACTAGAGTTGTTAGGAAAAAAGCTCAACAATTTTATAGCGGCCGTTGAACGAGATCACAATGAATCCAAACCTTAGCAGAAGCCCATCCAGTATCTGGTATCCAGCATCTAGTATCTAGTATCCAGCATCCAGCATCCAGTATCCAGCATCAAGTATCCAGCATCAAGTATCCAGTATCCAGTATCTTTGCCCCATGCAAATCAAATCAGCAAAGTACGTTATTAGCAGCCCAGACTATGAAAAATGCCCGGCACCCGACAGGCCCGAGTATGCTTTTATAGGCCGCAGCAATGTGGGTAAATCATCGCTTATCAATATGCTTTGCGATAATGATAAGCTGGCCAAAACCTCCGGCTCGCCCGGAAAAACGCAGCTGCTGAACCATTTTGAAATTTCATCGGCACCAACACCCAAAGCAAACCAGACAGCTCCGGCTTCGGGTGCCGCCAAAAGAACTTTGTGGTACCTGGTAGATCTGCCCGGCTATGGTTTTGCCAAAGTGAGTATGAAAAGCCGCAACCGCTGGGAGCAGATGATTGAGAATTACCTGCGCAAAAGAGAAAACCTCACCATGGTTTTTGTGCTGATAGATGCCCGCCACAACCCGCAAAAAATTGACCTGGAATTTTTATTGCAACTCAGAACCTGGAGTGTTCCCTTTTGCCTCATTTTTACAAAAAGCGATAAGGAAAACCAGAGCGTGGTAAGCAAAAATGTAAAAGCATTTTTAGAAGCCATGAAAAAGAACTGGCAGTTTTTACCACAGCATTTTGTTACCAGTGCGGTTAAAAAAACGGGCAAGACTAAAATTCTTTCTTTTATTGAGGAGACGAACACGAGCCTGGAAGCTAAATAAATACCTGCCATTGGGTATTGTTCCATCTTCATTTTATTTTTTCTTTTACTGAAAAATAAAATGAAGCAAATTTTCATTCTCCTCTTCACAATTATAAGCGTTACAACTTCAGCACAGGACCTGAGTAAAAGCATTGATAGCATGCGCAGGCAACTCAGTAAAGACATGGCATCTTACGACAGTGCAAAAAAAATAACCGACAGCCTGGTGCTGATCAGCAACAAAAGATTTGATTCGGTTGAAATGGCACGTTTTAATGAACAAAATTCCCGTAATCTTGATGGCCTGGTAAGCATGATGAAGGAAAGGGAACAAAAGCAAAAACAAGCTATGTGGTTGCGCCTGGGCTTTGGAATGCTGATGCTGGGCGTTTTGGTTTTCGGGCTTGTAAGAAAGAGGAAAAAGAAGGATACCCAGTAATTTTTGGGGAGAAGCTGCCGCCGCCTGTGTTTGTAGCACATGCAAAACATGTAATTTTCAAACCTGTTTAATTCACCACCTTATTGGCACAGCTGCTGCTGGCAAAGGCTTCGGGCTTGGCCTTAAACGCAAAACCCATTCCCAGGATGTAGCCCATGGCTTCACGCAGGGCTTCATTGCTTTTAAACTGTGGATTGGTGTTGATGTCGGCATGAACTTCCATGTCCACATCATACAAGGTAAACAGGTCGCACAGTTCATAGGCAATTTCAATACTTTTAGCCACTTCCACCAGCATTCTTTCTTTAATGCTGTATTGCAGCAATGTTTTTTCGTTGTGAATGAACATAAAGCCTCCATGGCCTTCACGCAAAAAAACAATGACAGTGGCAAACTCCGTTTCCTTTCCTTTTACCTGGCTGTCGGTGCCAATACAAACTTTTAAATGATAACCGGCTTCTGATTCTCTTTTGATAGCCTGTTCTACAGCATCTTTAATGCTTAGCTGGATGGGATCTCCGTTAAATTTTCTCCATAACATAAAAATGGGTTTTCTAAAGTTACTGAAAAAAAAGCGAAAAGACACCCCCTGCGCCCCCTGAAGGGGGAACTGGTAACAGTAAAAACCCCCTCCGCCCCCTGAAGGGGGAACTTTGTAACAGTACAATAATGCAAGAGATAATAAAAACTTAACAGCTTGCTATTAAAGCTGAAGACTAAACTATCGGGTTCTAAGTTCTCCCTTCAGGGGGCGGAGGGGGTATGGCCTTGGGTTGGGGGTAAAAAAAAGGGGGCAGCCCCTAACGCTACCCCCCGACTTACACATGAATCTACCTTACTGTCTTATAATACGTTCTGTTTGTCTTTGATCGTTGTTGAATAATTGAATGATATACATACCTCTTGACTGGTTTGAAATATTGAGGTGGTTGATACCTTTCAGCCCGGTTCCGGTGGCAATTGTTTTTCCGTTTATATCTGTTAATACAAACTGGTAGTTAACAGCTGCGTTAATAACAATATCATCATTTACCAGGGTTGATACCTTGAATGATTGCTCAGCATCTGCTGTGCCTTTCAATGCGATGGTATTTGAGTATACTACCTGGTTTAAAACCGAAGTAACTTTTAAGCGATATAAAATAGTACTGCTTTTATAAGGCTGGTACGAGAATTTAGTAGAACCTGCAGCCACATTGGTAAGTGCACTGAAGTTGTTACCATCGGCAGAACTTTGCACTTCAATAGTCTTTATAGGTTCGTCTGCTATGATGTTCCAGCTCAGGTTATGCGTGTTTTTTTCTGTGGTTCCGTTCAGCTTTACTTCATGTATGGGTAAGCCGCTGAATGAGCCTGAAATGGTATAAGAACCCAGGCTTCCGTAAGAGCCTATATTGCTGTTTCCGGTACCGCGTATTTTAATGTAGTAAGTACCTGCATTCAAAATAGTATCTACGGTAACACTTAATGTTGCCAGCGGGTCGTAGGTTCTGATAAGGGTAGCTGATGCATCGTACAGGTCAAACGCAATATCCAGGTTGGCACCGGCAGCATTTGCCCCAACACTGTAAGGTGCGGCCATCATATGAATATTTGAGTTGGTATTCAATGTCAATTTAAATGCATCTTTATCAGTATCCGTTGTGATGATACCATTCACATTAAAGCTGCTTCCGGGCAATGCAAATGTAGATGCATTCATAGTTTCAGTATAATCATCTGTGCGGTATCCAAAGCCATTGTAAGTTACGATGGTGTACAGGTTGTCTTCCACAAAGCCGCATCCATCGGGTGTAGGGCCATTGTTCCAGTTACTGAAATTTTTATTGGTAGCCTGGCTGTTTCCCATGATAGGTGCCCAGCCTGTTTCGCCGGTTCCGTAGCCGGTACTGTATGTTTCCATCAAATTACAGGTAACCCCGTATTTTGACTGGTGGGCTAAACTTACCGTGTGGCCGCTTTCATGAGAGATGGTTTCTGCCACTTTTTTGGTATTGGTGGGCCCCAGCCTGTCGCTGAAAACAAAACCGGGCGTATCATCTCCCCAGGTAAAAGAACCGGAATAGGCTACTCCGCTATAGCCAGCAGCATACCAGCTGCTTGAGGTTGTTATAATGATCCGCACACGCATATCAATGGGTGCTGCCAGGAAAACGGCTGAGTCTGTTGTAATATTCAGATCGAATGGCCTGTAATCTTCTGCAACACGGTTAAAAGCTTCTATGATCTGCGGGTCTGTTAAGCCAGATGCTGCGCAGCTGATGGGGTTGCCATTATTCCATAAACCGTTTTGTACATAATGTCCGTCAAAGTCAAGAAATATGGTGGCAACAGCAGAAGGGTAACTATTTAACTTAGGAACACTGAACGCACTGAACGAGATCAGCAGCAGCGCAGTGCAAATGAGTGATGTAAAAATCTTTTTCATTTCAGGGGTTTTAGGTGGATTGTTGGATATGTGGTAAGCTGTCTTGTGTTTATTATTTTACAATTGAGTACAATCCTGTATCACACGATCGCTCTCTGTTTTTTTAAGCTGGTAAACTCCGGATGCATTTTTCTTCAGATCAAACCCGTCAAAGAAATTCTTGTTTACGATATGGCCTACATAGGCAATGCTGCCATCAGCCTTTACAATTTTTGATACATTGAAAATGGTATTGGAAAAATCGGGCGATACAATGACGGCCGACTGCAGGTTGGCATATTTTGAAATATTGCTTTTTACAATGCCCGAAAATGTAAAGTTGTTTGAAAAAGAAATGCTGATAGTTTGACCGGGAGATGTTGTAAAAACTTTGGATAATTCCTGCTCGCTGCAGCTCATCATATCCGGAAAACTGCTGAACTGTTTTGGCTTGGCAGACTGGCCAAATCCTGTCATTATGATAAAAGATAGAAATAATGACAATGCATAGGGTGCATAAGGTTTCATAGGATTCATTGTTTCTTTGGTAAATTGGATATTAAACTCTATTACGAAACGCAGTGCAGGGTATTTTATTATCCTTTTTCCAAAAAAAATATTGAACCATGTTGAAATTCGTAAAACTACGAATCTTGTTGCCGTACTTATACGAATGGTTTAAAGTCAGTACTGGCCTGTACTTAACAGCACCAGCGTGCAGGCTTCAACCGGTTTGATATTATTTTGCCGGGCAAGATCTGCCAGTTCATCATTTTCAGTTCCGGGATTAAAGATGATGCGTTTGGGATGCAATGAAATAATATAATCGTAGTATTCTTTCTGAAGAGCAGGGTTTAAATAAAGCGTTACGGTATCAATATCATCTACCTGAATTTTTTCTGTAGCGATAGGGATACCGGCTACAGCACCTTTTTTATTGCCTATGGCAACAATGGGATGCTGATGGCTTTTTAGCCTGTTGATAGCCATATTGCTGTAACGTGCAGGATTTTCAGATGCGCCTATTACCAGTGTTTTTTTATTTTCCATATTAATTTAAAAATCTTGCTCTTATTTCCGGTGTTGGTATCATACAGGATTCTTTTTTGCCAAACCATTTATAGCGGTTTTTAGCGATCCAGTTATAGATACCATCCCGGATAAAGACGGGTACAATCATAAATCCATAACACAACGGCCACAATCCTCTTAAATGCCTGCATACATGCAATGCAGCGGTTGATCGCATATAAGCCCTGTCTTTTTCAATAAATACAAAAGATTCCATACTATTTGCAGTCAAATGGTACTGTTCCAGTAACTGCTGCCCGGTTACTGATTGAAGCGGGGCAAACACAATGTCGGCTTTTGAATTTCTCTTCAGTGTAAAATTAACCGCACTGTTACAGAAGTTGCAAACACCATCGAATAATATTATGGAACGATCGCTCATATAAAATGTAAAGTTACAGATTCAGCAAGTTTATTTCCTGTTAACATGCTGTAAACCGAAATTCCGTTTATTGTAATGCAATTACCCAGAAAACAGTACTCAGGTATACCCATAAGAAAATAAATAAGAGGTGCATGGATGTTTCAAAGGCTCTGCCTTTCCAGAGCTTTGATGAATAGCCAAAAAACTGAATAAACAGCCGTACAGACCAGAATACAGCAAGCCCATACGCTATTTTTTTTCCAAGGCCTGTTCCTATCAGTTCACCCGCGGATGTTACACAAAGCAAACCCATCAGAAATACTGTCAGCGCAATAAAAAAAGTGTGGATGGTCATTAATTGCCGGTTGATTAAACTCAGCGACTGAAGTTCTTTGTTCCAGTTAAAATATTTTGGAAAAACGATGTGGATCAATGCCAGGGCCATTAACAGAACCCCCGCAGTTTTAAGGTGAATTTCCATGTTCATAAATTAGGGGTTGCAATTAAAGACTGACATAAAAGGGGTGAATTTGGTTTCAGCAAATGACGAAAAGCCTGCTTTTTCAAACGCCGTTTGCCAGACTTTCCTGGAAAAGAAATGGGTAAAGCCAACCGAAAATGCCAGAAAATTGGAAAAGTCACGCAGGTGTTCCACCATGATCACCGTTCCGCCAGGCTTGCATATCCTGTGGCATTCCTGTAAAAACCGGATCTTCTCTTCGTGAGATCTTATTTCGTGAACCGCCGATAATAAAAAGATGACATCCACTGAATGGTCCTGCAAAGGAATTGAATCTGACCTGATCTGCCTGGTACCCGGGTAAACCATGCTTACTTTTCTTGCCCTGATGATCGCCGGTTCGGTATGCTGTGCAGCATTGTAAAAATCAAACACCTGCAGGTGTGATCCTGGAAATATTTTTTTAATGATAAAGCTCGTCTCATCAAAGCCTGCATTAATATTTATCATCTGCTTTGTATCAGCACTTTCAATATTGTATTTTTTTATCCAGTCAAAATTATAGTATCCTGAAAAATCGTAAACATAGGCAGACACGATCAGGGGCATGATGAGGCCATATAAAAAAGCTGCTATCACGGTCCAATATAAAAGAGCAGGCCAGCTGAATATAAAATAACTTGCTACCAGCAGCGCCAGGGCCAGCAAGCCAAAAACATAAAAGTGACGGTTAAAGCTTAAAATATTCAGAACGCCCTGAAATTTTCTTCTCGTTGTTTCCATGGTTCTATTTTACCTTTTTTCCAGTAGTAGGGAATGTTTTTAATAACGAATGCATTTGCCAATATAGGATTCGTAAGTTTTATTGAATTCAAAAAATCAAAATGATAGTCCATTACTTTTACAGGAGCCGGTGTCCAGTTTTGACGCACCCCTTCAATAACCAGAACCTCTTTGGTGGCAGCGTTATAAGTGAATGTAAAAGGCAAAGGACCGGCAAATCTCCTGGCTTCTTTCCAGTCTTTAAACGGTGAATCAGGGGGTAGTTGAATTTCCTCCGCTGTCAGATCTATTGTTACTTCAAATTTTGACCCGGAAGAGGATATCACTTTTGTTTCAGCATTTTCTGATTGCTGAATATCAGTGGTTGTGTAATGGTAGTGGGTAAAGATATTTCCCATAAACTGCATTTTCTTTTTATCAGTCTCTGATTTAAGAATGTATAAGCCACGTAAATTTTTACCTGCTTTGTTTTTGTAGCGCACAAATACACGATAGCCGATCAGGAAAAAATCGTTGCCCATAAATACGGGAAAACCCTTTGGCCGCAGGTCTCTCGTTTGAACCATCGCTATCGCTATAAAGGCCCATTGATCATCAAATACGTCTAGCTGCAGGCATTCGGGAATAAGCCCTTCCAGTTGCTCTTTGGGAACGGCGAATGTAAACACGAGTGAACTGTCAAAAAAAGCTTCAACGGCAAAAGGATGATTTTTTAAAAAGGAGAGCATGTCAGATCGGTTGTATGGATTTTTTTTTCAGGTAAAATTCATTCCAAAAAATAACCAGTATTAAAATGAAGGCAAATATTGCATTTGCTTTTCCCCAGAGCAGCATTTGTGGCACCAGTAAAAATTCCAGCGTGTTCATGGTTGCAATAATTAAGATCTGGGCTATTGCATTAAACCTCGATTTACATTTGCTTACGATCCAGATAGCCATCAAAATCTCAGAAAATCCAATTACGATGGTTATAGCCCTTGCATGCTCACTACCCAGGATTGTTGCAACAATTTGCTGGTGCCTGGGTACAAGATTCAGCACTTTACAAAACAACCCGTTTATCATCCAGATGATTGCTATGCAAAAACTGATGGCGGTATGAACTGATCTTGCAGTCATAGATGGAGGTTTTGCTCACTTTTACAAAGTCGCTATTTAAAGAACTTCAACAGGCTGCCTAAAAACCAGCTTTCATCGGCTTTGATCATTACTTCCAGAACCTTATCGGCCTGCCCGCCAAACTTGCGGATGCCGGCAATGGTTTCCACGAACTGCTTTACATCCTTATCTTTTTTGTCGCCTTCTATCTGCTCCAGCTGGCCCAGCAGTTTAAGCATGGGATCCAGTTCTCTTTTTTTTCTTTCCTTGATGATTTGTGTAGCTACTTTCCAGATGTCTTTTTCGGCAGTGAAGAATTCCTTGCGCTCGCCGGGTATCAGTATCCTTTCTACCAGGCCCCAGTCTATCAGGTCACGGGTGTTCATATTTACATTACCACGACTGATGCTCAGTTGCTCCATAATATCATCCTGTGTAATGGGATCGGGACTAACGAGCAGCAACGCATGAATCTGCGCCATGGTTCTGTTGATACCCCAATGCGTGCCAAAAGCGCCCCAACTGCTGATAAACTGTGCTTTTGCCTCGGTAAGTTTCATGATGGCTGATTTACAACACAAAGATAATACAGTTTTTGAATTTTCAAAACTTATTGAAAATATATTTATTAGTTATTGCCGATCGCATTTATTTCCCTCAGCGCTTCGCTGCCTGTTCTCCCTTTGAAAATAAAATATGAAATAACCGCTCCCGCTAAAGCACCCATAAAAATTGCGTATTCAAAATACAGTGCTTCCAATGGAAAATATACATGAGCAGGTAAATTCGTCATTACCATTTCCTGGCTTTTGATCCTGAATATATTCACCATGAATGCCAGCCAGATACATACCATTACTATCAGAATAGAAAACGATCTTCTTCGCAACGTCGTAATCCTGCCTGCCATCCAGGCAATCAAAAGCAGCAACGGAATGATCCCGACACTTGCACTAAGCTTTAAACCTGAAACAAATGGGCTGCTTACCTGCTGAGCAACGAATTGTAAATGACTTGCTTTAAAAAGGGAGAAAAAGAAATTATATATCTCATTGATCAGATAAAAGGAAGCAACAAATAAAATCAGTGAACTGGCTACACAATATAGAATAGTACGTTTCATTTGCTGTTAATTTTATTACCCGGAAAGATAAAAAGATAATTATACATAGAATGATCAGTTTTAGAAAAACCCGAATAATCAACTACTGCAAAAAAGCGCCCGGCAGCTATCGGGGCCAATTCAATAAAAAGCGCCGGTTTAAAAACCGGCGCTTTCATCAATTTTCATTTATCAATTTACAACAACATCGTTACCGGGTTCTCTAAATACTTCTTAAGCGTTTGCAGGAAAGCTGCTCCTACAGCGCCATCTACTGTACGGTGATCGCAGCTCATAGTAAGTTTCATAAAATTACTTACCCCAAAACCATCGCCTTTTTTAACCACTACTTCTTTAATGCGGCCAACGGCTAAAATAGCACTGTCGGGCGGATTGATGATGGCAGTAAACTCTTCAATATCCATCATACCCAAATTAGAAATGGTGAATGTATTACCGCTGAATTCGCTGGGTTGTATCTTTTTGTCTTTTGCCTTACCGTATAATTCTTTTGCTTCGCTGGCAATCTGTGATAGTGTTTTCTGATCGGCAAAACGGATCACAGGCACAATCAAACCATCAGGCGTGGCAACAGCACTGCCAATATGTATGTGATGATTCATGCGTATAAAATCACCCATCCAGCTGCTGTTTACATTTGGATGCTGGCGCAATGATAAAGCCACTGCTTTTATTACAAAATCGTTGAATGAAATTTTAACCGGGCTCAGTTCATTTAACTGGGTACGGGCAACCATGGCATTATCCATATTGATCTCCATGGTTAAATAAAAATGCGGAGCGCTGAACATGCTCTCACCCAGGCGGCGTGCAATTACTTTACGCATCTGGGTTAATGGAATGTCTGTATGGCCTTCCTGTCCGCCTGCAGTAAATGCAGCAACAGGTGCGGTTGTTTTTGGTGCAACGGTTTTAGCCGGTTCAGCAGTTGGTACATAACCATCCACATCTTTCTTGGTAACCCTTCCGCCATCGCCGCTACCGCTTACTTTGCTGATGTCGATCCCTTTATCGGCAGCCAGTTTTTTGGCAAGCGGAGAGGCTTTAACCCTTCCGCTTGATGAAGCTGTAGGCTCCTCGGCAGGTGCTGCTGCATTGGCTGTTGACTGGCTAACGGCAACTTCGTTTTGAGCTGCGGGCTGCTCAGTGCCAACTGCCTGCTGCGTGTTTCCACCTGCTTTTTCGGCTGCTACATAAGCACTCACATCAGTTCCGGCCTTACCAACTATGGCTATGATCTCATTTACTTTTGCTGCATTGCCGGCTTCTACCCCCACATATAATAAAGTACCTTCTTCGTAACCTACCACTTCCATAGTAGCTTTATCGGTTTCTACGTCGGCCAGCACATCATCAGCTTTTACAAAATCGCCTACTTTTTTATTCCAGCTTACGATCTTACCCTCCGTCATCGTGTCGCTCAACAAAGGCATACGAATCTCTTTGGTTCCTGCCGGCAGCGAAACAGATTGAGTTTTGGGTTCTGTATTTTCAGTTTTGGGTTGGGCAGCAGGTTGTTCTTCTTTAGCTGCAGCCGGTTTAGCTGTTCCGGCATCTCCGTCTAACAAAGACTTATAATCTTCTCCTGCTTTACCTACGATAGCAATGATCTGGTTTACTTTGGCAGCTTCGCCGGCAGGTACACCGATATGTAATAAAACCCCATCTACATAGCCGTTCACTTCCATGGTGGCCTTATCCGTTTCCACTTCGGCCAGCACATCGTCTGCTTTTACTTTATCGCCCACATTTTTATTCCAGGATATTATTTTTCCCTCGGTCATCGTATCGCTTAAAAGCGGCATGCGTATCACTTCTGCCATAGTATAATTCGCTTATTTTAGATTGAGGCTCGAAATTACGGCAAAATGAGGAAAATCAGGATAGTTTCAGGTATTAATCCAGCTCAAGCCGAAGCCTTTTTCGTAATTCATCCACCAGGGGATATTCGTTTGCAATAATGGCGTATTGTTCTTTACGGCTCAGCTGCTTTTCTTTAGGCCCGTCAGATTCGGCACTTTCAACAATGATCACATTATAAGTAAGCTGCCGGTTACAGAAATATTCCTGGAAATCTTCAATAAGGCCAGCCCTCTCCTGTTCAATGAATTTTTGCTGAATATTGTTTTCGGTGATGATCTCTATTGAATTATTATCGATGATCTTCAGTTCGGCCATTTTAAAATTGGTAACGGCCGAATGATTCTTTTTGGCAACCAGTTTTTCAATGAATTTTTCCCAGCAGATCCGGAGATCCTGCTCGGTTAGTTCCTTTACTTCCTTACCATTTTTATTTTGGGCCGAAACTTTATTGCGGATGGCAGCCAAAGAACCCAGCGATTTTTTTGGCTCTGTACTTACCGGTATTGTGGGCAACACTTTTGTTTCAATACGTTGCGCAGGTTCTTCAATGGTTAATTTAGCTCCGGTGTTTGGGGTAGTAACCGGCTTTTGCACAACAGCCGCTTCCACTTCTTTTATCCTGATTGGCTGAATGGATTTAAATGCTACGGGTTTTGCTGTCTCAACTAGTTTTTTTTTTGATACAACACCATCGTTGTTCAACATTTCAACCGCCTGCAACAGGTAACAGAGCTTGATGATAGCCAGCTCCACATGCAGGCGCTTGTTGCGGGCCTGCTTGTAATTGATCTCTGCCTCGTTCAGTAAATTCAAAGCAGCAATTAACCATCCGGTTGAAATTTGCTGGGCAGCCTGCAGGTATTTCTGTTTAAAATCATCGGCTACTTCCAGCAGGATAGCGGCTTTAGCATCTTTACTCACCAGCAGGTTTCTTACAAACTCGCTATAACCTTCCAGCAAAGTGTCTCCTTCAAAACCCTTGCGGTTTATTTCATCGTACAGCAACATGGCATCGCTCAGCTGCTGTTGCTGCATACAATCCAGCATCTTAAAATAATAATCTTCATCTAAAATATTCAGATGCTCTAAAGTGTTGCTGTAGCTTAATTCACCGTTGCTGAAGCTGACGATCTTGTCCAGTATGCTCAATGCATCACGCATGCAACCTTCGCTCTTTTGCGCAATCACATGCAGGGCAGCTTTTTCTGCATGTATTTTTTCTTTATCGCAGATCTCCTGCAGGTGTTCAGTGGTATCGTTGTTGGTGATCCTTTTAAAATCAAATATCTGGCAACGGCTGAGGATGGTTGGCAGAATCTTATGCTTCTCTGTTGTTGCCAAAATAAAAATGGCATAAGGTGGTGGCTCTTCCAGGGTTTTTAAAAATGCATTAAAGGCCGATGAACTGAGCATGTGAACCTCATCTACAATATATACCTTGTATTTACCGGCCTGTGGTGCAAAGCGAACCTGCTCTACCAAACTACGGATATCATCTACCGAGTTATTACTGGCGGCATCCAGTTCATGAATATTCATGGATGTGCCGGCATCAAAGGAAACGCAACTGTTGCAGGTATTACAGGCTTCGCCATCGGGCGTTTGGTTTTCGCAATTGATGGTTTTGGCTAAAATACGGGCACAGGTGGTTTTACCAACACCTCTTGGACCGCAGAATAAGAATGCATGCGCCAGTTGGTTATTTTTGATCGCATTTTTTAGCGTGGTGGTAATATGCGCCTGCCCAACCACTGTACTAAAATTCTGTGGCCGGTACTTTCTTGCCGATACTATAAACTTATCATCCATGAGCCGCTAATTTCGGATTTTATTTGCCACGAATTGCACGAATCTACACGAATTGTCTTTATTGGTGAAAATTCCTGCAATTCGTGGCTGATTTTTTTACGACACCATCGGGTGGCGATGAAATTCCTTGGTTCTGTCAAATAAATAACGATAAGTAGCCAGGTTGCGGCTACGGAAGGTGTCTCCAAAGCTTTCTGCCACATTGATCATCTTGGGATTAAAATCACCGATCCACTGCATTTCATAATCCAGGTATAGCTGGTTGGGCTTTTGTACAATTTTACGGCATTCGCCAATGATATAAGAATCGATCCCCTTTCCCTGCCATTCGGGCACTACGCCAAAAACAATGCCTACAAACTTCCTGGATTTCCTGAATTTTTGCCTCCATACAAATTCCAGCTTTTGCAGCAACCCGAATTTGCCATTCATATGTTTAAAATACTGGTTAATATCTGGCAGGTTAATGAACATGGCAATGGCCGTGCCTTTGTAATAAGCGAAGTATAAGATATCTTCATCCATTACCGGTTTCATTTTTTTGAACATCAGCGAAACCTGTTCCTTATTCAATTGTTTCAATCCGCCATGGCCCGCCCAGGCCTTGTTATATACTTCTACAAAATCCAGTACATATTTTGACAGGTTATTTTTTTTGATGGTATCAAAACTGATGTCGGGATTATCTTCATGCATTTTATGCCGCTCCATGGTTTTTTGAGCCAGTGGCTTTTTTGCATCCAAACCAAAACATACCTGGTTATAAAATAATTTAAAACCATAGTTCTCAAAAAGTGTTACATAATAAGGCGGATTGTAATTCATGCAATACAATGGTGCAGTATAGCCCTCCGTAATAAGTCCCCACCAACGGTCGCGTTCTCCAAAATTAATGGGGCCATCCATGGCTTCCATGCCATGCTGTATCAGCCAGTGTTTTGCATTATCAAATAAAAGATCAGCAGCTTCCTGGTTATTGATGCACTCAAAAAATCCCATACCACCTACTGGCACATCATCGCCTTTGTTCTTGTATTTCTTATTGGTAAATGCTGCAATGCGGCCAATCAGTTTACCGGCATCATCCTTTAATATCCAGCGTATCACTTCTCCAAAACGAAAAGCCTTGTTCTTTGCTTTGTCAAATACTTCATTGATATCCTTATCCAGTGGACGTATCCAGTTGGGGTCATTTTGATTGAGTTCAACAGCAACTGTAAGGAAGTCTGCGGCCGTTGTGGCATCTGTTACCGGAATTATCTGCATGATTTCTTTTTAAACATGCAAATGTAATTAAAAAACCAAGAGCCATTTTTCAATGGCTCCCGGTGCATTTATAACTCCACTTCACCTATAAAAACCTCACCCGATTTTCCTTTTTCCATCTGGAGGGTAACAATTCTTTTCTCTTCTTTATCCGTTCCATAATGCAGGTAAATTTCGGCCATGATGGTAGTTGGCCCTGCAATGGTAAGCTGCCTGTCGCTGTAATAGTTTATCTGAATTTTATATTTTCCTTTGATGCCGGACTTTAACATGAATTGTTCGGGGCCAAAACCTTCGGTAAAATCGTCAGACATGCGACCGCCTATTTCAGTTGTTTTATGACTGTAAAAACATTTTTCCCCATTAGGATCTGTTACCCACAGGTCGATATCTGAATTGTTCTTGTTCCAGTTCATTACAACTCTTACATCGGCAGGCATGGGAGCAACCAGGTTCTTATCAATACTTTTCAGGTCTAACTTATTTTTATGCAGACTGATCAGGCGGTTTATTTCAATTAAAAAGACTTCTTCAATTCCATAGTACATACGGTTCATTTCTGCACTATAGCTTTTTGTCATACCATCGTATAGCATATTCAAGGCCTCCTGGTAATTGCCCAGGTCTTCATAGGCCAGCGCACAATCACGGTAGCTTTGCGGATCGGCCGGGCGCAGCTCCAATACTTTTTTAAAAGCAGAAAGTTCGCCTTCATAATCACCGGCTTCTTTTAGTTTGTAGCCAAGCATTTTATATAATTCGTAACTGCCATTCTCCAGCTCGGCCAGGTTGCTAAGCACAGTTAGCCCGTTGGCCTTATCGCCGGTTTTTAACAGATAAGTGGCCACTTCAAAAAAGTAAGTCGGCTTGCTGCTGTAATACTGCCTCAACTCCAGGTATTTTGCATAGCGGCTTGTTTTTTCCGTTTGCCTAATTTCTTTGATATAGTCGAATGATTCGGCATCAAACGCAGGTTTGGTTGCCACTGTATTTTTATTTTCTTCAGCAACCTTATCCTGAATTTTTCTGTAGCTGGAATCGCGTTTAAAATTTTTAGTGGTAATAACCACAGCACCATTTGCTCCGTCGGGGCCAAACAAAGCAGCAGCAACAGGGCCTTGCAACACTGCAAGATCTTTAATGTCATCCGGATTAATATTTGCCCGGCCAGGTATAATATTTCCATCTACAACATACAATGCACCAGCGCCTGCCGCAAACCCGTTTTCACCACGTACCCGCAGCGTATTTTCTGCTCCTGATTTAAAAGTAAACTGATCTTGAACCTGTGCACCAGCCACTTTGCCGGCCAATGCATTATTTACATTTGTCTGGCGGATGGTATTTACTTCATCGCCGCTTAAGTTTTGAACATTTGTGGATGTGCTTCTTGCTTTACGACCTGTGCCATATCCAACTACCACTACTTCCTGCAGTGCTGAATTTGATTTTTCCAGGACCGTACTAATAATAGGCTGATCCGCTATTCTTACCTGCACCATCGCATAACCTGCGCCGTAAATTTCAAGTATTTCTCCATTTCTTGTTCTAACAGAATAATTTCCATTCGCATCGGCTGATACGCCAGAATTTTTACCCATGATCTTCACTGATGCAAAGGATACAGGGTTACCATCCTTATCTGTAACCTTTCCTGAAACAACTTTAGGATCACCTGTTGGATGGGGTGTTTCTGTAGGTCGTTGCCTTACAGGGTTTCTTACTGCTGTAGTTTTCACAGTTCTTGCTGCCTGTTTTTCTGCTGCTTCCTTCCTGGCTGCTTCCGGATCATACCATGCTTTTAAAGTAGCCATCATATTCAGTGAACTTTGCAGATCGGTTTTATTTTTTGTGATGATATCAGTACGCCTTTGTTTCATGATGCGTTCGTACTCTGGCCGCAGTTCTGCAGGTGGTTCAATTTCGTAGAGCACATAATCATTCACCGTTTCAAGAACAATTAAAGAAGTGTTGCGGGTTACCACGCCAAACTGCCTGCCAATGCTTTCTATTTCCCTTTTGTTCTGGTGATACTGGATATCGAGCTCGGCAATTTTCTTTTGTGCAAACACTTTGGTGATATCAAAATTTTCGCAAAGCTGTGTTTCGGTATTGATGTAGCAGGTTTTTTCGTACGTAACTTTATTACCGTAGCCAAACTGAAAAACAATTTCCTGTACACCTTCCTCCACAATACCTGCAGCAGAAAAATTACTGCTTACAGCAACCGGCATCGACGGGTAATTTTCCTTTAAAAAATCATTTTGTTTTATGCCTAAAAAACGAAATGGCTCATTGGTAAGTTTTTTCAGGGCAGCTTCTGTAGTCATATTTTGCAGGTCAATAACCAGCCCTGCAGTTTTGCCTGCAATGAATTTTAAATTGCTGTAATCAGCTGCAGCAGCGGAGTTGATGCAATAGACCGGTTTATTACTTAATTGCATCTGTTTATTTCCAAGTGTTTGATGGCCATCACTTACCAATAAAAATTCTTCTACCGGTATATTTTTCAGGTTAAGATTACCCAGGTTGGTTGCACCATCATATTGGGTCTTTTCAATAAAATTTTTCAATTCATTCCAGCTGCCATTTTGCACACTAAACTGGCTGCTGCTCTTAATGGTATTGCTGAATACAACCAGGTTTACCTGTACGTTGTTTAATTTTTTGAAATAGGCATCCAGTAGCTCTAGTTCTTTTGGTATGCTGCGGTTACTGCCGCTCAGCGATGCATCCCAAAGCAGCCCAATTACAACCGGCAATGTTTTTTCACGCTCGCTATATTGCAGCCTGCTGTTTACCAGGTAATAGTATTTATTCTCAAATTCCTGCAGCATTATTTCGGCTGCATCCTGCGGTTTGGGTATGCTGAAGGAAAGTGAATGGGCGGGTACATAATTGTTTTTGTAAACGGCAGCTGTGTACAGGTTATTACTGCTGTTGAATTGTATGTTTTCATGAAGGGACGAATCAAAAACGGGCCTGGTAGCGGATTGTATAACTGATACATCAAGATTAAAATCGCTGACGGTATCTTTTAATTGTAGGGGCAGGTAATAATTAAGTGTATTATTTGCAGTGAGTGGAAGTTCTTCTTCATAACCAATCAGAACCGTTCGGGTACTGTTTGGATTAATGGGATAAATTCTTGTGCGAAAAGTATTGCCATCTACTTTCTCCAGCAAACCAGGATCCACCCTTCTTCTTTCAATGGCTTCAAACACTTCGGTTCCCTTGCTTCGGTCAACGGGCACCGCTTCTCTCATTTTGCCATTAATATCAATAGCATAGCGGCTTACACTCAGCCCGTCTTTCAGGGGGAAATTCAGCGTGCCTTCCAGTATCCTGGATGTGGTGTTTTTAAAAGTCATCTGCCAGGTGGTTCTGGCAACCGTGCCACATACTTTTACTTCAATTTTTAATGCCTGAAGCTGTACGCCATTATTGGTTTTACCATCAACAGTAAGTTGCGGCATTTGTGCTTTAACTGCAATGGCAATAAACAGGATGACTGCGGTAACGGAAAAATATTTTCTCATAACAATGTTTGGCAACATGATGAGAAAACAAAAGCTTTTACATAAAAATATTTTTACCGCACTTTGATCATGGCCTTCACCTGCTGCATGGGCCCGTTTTGCAAACGTGCATAATACACGCCTGCCGGCAGCGGGCCACTATCATAATTGTAAGTGTACGATCCGGCAGCAAGATCCGCATCCACAGGGGTTTTTACCAGGCGGCCCATGGTATCAAATATCTGCAAAAGTGTATGGCCACCATCTGTTTTATATTTGATGATGGTAGATTGTGTAAATGGTGTGCCCCATATTTCCAGGTAGCTTTTTCCGGCAGCAACAGGTGGTACAGGATTACAGGTTGCACTGTTTACCAATGCCATTTGCTGAAAATCTTTTAACATGATCTGTTGCAGGTCTGCATTTTTTACACAAAGCCAGTCCTGCATCAGCGATGCATACACGCTTCGGAAATCATATTGCATCGGTATATTGTCATTCACATTTACGTTGGCCGGAATGGTTGGATTATCGCCCCATAATTTCGGTATCACATTTTTGCCAAATAAGAACATAGGTGCAGCGGCGCCATGATCGGTGCCGGTACTGCTGTTACTTTTTATTCGGCGGCCAAACTCTGAAAAGGTCATGCCCATAACCCTGTCCTCTATTCCTAAAAATTTCAGGTCATCCTGGAAGGCCTTAATGGCATCACTTACATTTTTGAGTAAAGTTGCGTGAGCGCCAACGGTGGTATCAGTTGTGGTTGTTTGTAAAGAGTGTGTGTCAAAACTGCCATAACTTACCTGGTAAATTTTGGTCTTCAATCCACCCTTGATCAGCCGGGCCACAATTTTAAGCTGGTCGGCCAAGGAATTGGGTGTAGGATATGGAGCCTGTTGCGTAACCGCATCTGCCGCAGCTTTTACTACGGTTGTGTAGGCCGATGTTTGCTTGGCAACCAGGCGAACATATTTTAATTCCTTGCCTGCATTGTTATTGGGTGCCGGATCTTCTATACCCGAGAGTAAATTATAAAAGCTGGTTGGATTGCTGATGCTCATACCCATGCTTACAGCCGGCCCCTGGAAAGTTAATGATGTGGTAGAACCAATTTGAATACCCAGTGGATCAGGCATAGAACTGTTGGGGTAGCCGACCGGAAAGTTAGGGTATTCATAATTTAAAAAGCGCCCGGCCCATCCATTCACAATTACCTGGTTGCTGTCGGATGCACTCATCCAGATATCGGTTGCTCTGAAGTGTGAGAAATTGGGGGTAGGATAGCCTGCAGCCTGCACCACACTCAGCTTACCCTGGTCGTACAGGGCTTTCATGCCGGTCATAGCAGGATTCAATCCGGTCTTTGCAGTAAGCTGTAAAATTTTATTTTCCGGTATAGCAATATTACTTCTTGCATTAAAATAGTTTGAATAATTCTCAATAGGTATCACGGTATTCAAACCATCGTTGCCACCACTTAATTGCACGATCACCAGCACATGATCGTTGGGCGTACTGCCATTCAATAATTGCGCCAGTGGCGATTCGGCACCAAAAGCTTTTACCGAAAAACCATTGATGACAGTTGGCAGCACTACTGCCGGTACTGATGTGCGTAAAAAGTCTCTACGTTTCATGTGTTACATTTTAATCTTTCCGCAATTAAACGGAGATAAAAGAATTACAGACTCTATAAAAATTAATAAGCCCAGGTTCCCCCTTCAGGGGGTTAAGGGGCTATTAAGCCAATTGATATTCTGCCAGTTTTAACAGGTACATATACAGATCACGCAGTTTTGTTTTTACAATATTTGCATTTACTGTATCGTTCGGGTTGGCGATCCATGCAGTCCAGGCATTGGTCCAGTAAGTATCATTTGTTTGCCCGCCTAATAAAACATCTTTTTTCAACTGGTCCCTGGAAGCCTGCGTTAATGGCAGCCTGAACAAATAAGTTATCGAGTCACTGATGAGCGCATTGGGATCCCCGGGATTGGGCAATGACTTTACAAAAATTGTCGGATCGATCTTTATATTTTTTCCGCTGCGTGTAAATCCCCCGTTTAACATCACATCTGTAAACTGGTTTCTCTTTGGAAAAGTATCTGAGTTGATCCATATTTCGTGATACTGGGGCTGCTGGTAATAGGCAGGCCAGCCGGCCACGTTAGGAGGATCACCGATGTATTGCTGAAATGTAAAGGAAAGCTGGTTGAGTATCAGCCACATATTATAAGCGCCCACGTAATCAGTTGTTGCATCGGGAAACACAACAGCAAACTCCCTGCAGGTACCAACTAAAATATCAACCGGGCTCTTTATCAGGCATCCCTGGTTAAGCACATCAAAAAAATGTTCGCTCTTGAACAAAGCATCAAGCACCGGCTTTATTTCATAATTACTGGTTCTGAAAATTTGTGCAAGTGGTGCTATCACGTTGGCTTCTGTTGCCGCATCAATTTCATAATACACAAACCAGCGGTACAGTTTACGGCAGATATGTAGAGAAGGATCATTGATCGATAAAAGCATTGTCAGCAGGTCATTCAGTTCCAGGTCGCCGGCAGTAGCTCCCGTGCGGCCGGTAATGACCGTATTGTTGTAAAAAGCCGAGAATTGTTTATTGGTTGAATCATGACGGGAAGAAGTAAACACAGCCGCATTTGTATTTCCATTGATCTGCCAGCCGGTTAACACTTTGGCTGCAGCTTTTACATCAGCCTCGGCATATCCCTGGGTCGCATTATCTGCACCCTTGCCTACTACAAAAAGCTCCTGTAATTCCCTGCCATAATTTTCATCAGGTGCAGTGTTGGTGTTCAGGTAGCCATTCTGGTAACGCAGCATACCTGTATTGGTTGTCATCTCTTTTACAAACTGCTTAAAATTTCCCAGGGCATTTTTTCGCAGCACTGCATTGTTTTGATAACACCAGATGGCACGGCCAATAGAATCTGTTTCTGTAGAAAAATGATTGTGCCAGAAGAGGGTCATTTTTTCCAGGATATTCCTGTCCTGGTTCACCATTTGTCCCATCCACCAGTTTCTGTAAGAGTTGGTGCGGTTCGAATCTACACTTCCATCATTGGTATTGATATTTACCCAGGTTTGGCCGGCAGCTATCGCATTATCCGGATCGGCCGGGTCAACAGAATTGGCATAATTTTTTACGGGCGGAGCCGGTGTAAACTGTGCCAGGGGCACATTCAGCAGGTAATTAACTGCCTGGTTCATGCTCATGGCAGCAAAAAAATCCACGTCTGCTTTTTTAGCACCAAACATGGTTCTTTTTAAAAGATGTATCACTTCATTGGTTGTCCACGGACCGGTATATGGATTGATACCGCTCAAGGTTCTTGTTGGTGAAGTCCCAATAGCAATCGGGGTAACAGGAGCAGCTGGTGCAGCTTTTGTAGCTTTGCCGGCAGTAAGAAAGTCTCTTCTGTCCATAGCAGTTAATTTATTGACTATGATGTATAAAAAATTACGACTAATTTGATCCGGTAAAGTTTAATCAGGTAGGGTATTATATGCACAAATAATATACCAGATAACGCTGACCAGGTGATATTTATTTCGCTGCGATGAAGTTATGGTTATTATTGAATATTTTCAATAATTCCTGCAATGCCCTGCCCGCCGCCAACACAGGCTGTTACAATACCATATTTTTTCTTCAGCCGCTTCATATCATTGGTAATTTGTATAGTTAGTTTACAACCGGTACAACCCAATGGATGGCCCAGTGCAATAGCACCGCCGTTGATATTTACAATCTCAGGATTCAGTTCCAGCGTTCTTATTACAGCCAAAGCCTGGGAGGCAAAAGCTTCATTCAGTTCTATCAGGTCAATATCAGCAAGGGTCATTCCTGCCTGCTTCAACACTTTAGGCACGGCTTCAACAGGGCCAATACCCATAATACGTGGATGCACACCGGCACTGGCACAGTTCACCAAACGGGCAATGGGTTTTAAGCCTAATTCATTCACCATTTTTTCGCCCATTACTATTACAAAAGCAGCGCCATCACTGGTTTGTGAGGAGTTACCGGCAGTTACAGACCCCCCCATGGCAAAGGCAGGTTTTAATTTTGCCAGGCCTTCAGGCGATGTGTCGGCACGAACGCCTTCATCGGTATCAACTATAAAATCTCTTTTTTGTTTTTTGCCTTTGGCATCCACATACACTTCATTTACTGTAATGGGTAAAATGCCTGATTTAAAATACCCTTCTTTAATGGCGTTGCCTGCTTTCAGGTGACTGTTATAGCTAAACAGATCCTGGTCTTCACGGCTGATATTGTATTCGCCGGCAACTGCTTCGGCAGTTAGGCCCATGCTTAAATAGTAATCAGGCTCTGTTTCAGCAATGGTGTATGATGGTACGGTTTTCCAACCTGCTGTAGGTACCATGGTCATGCTTTCGGTGCCACCGGCAATAATGCACTCGGCCATGCCACTCCTGATCTTCGCTGTAGCCATGGCAATACTTTCCAGTCCGCTGGCGCAATACCGGTTAATGGTTATGCCCGGTGCATGAATACCAACCGCCCTGGCAGAGATCATCCTGCCCACCTGTAAGCCTTGCTCAGCCTCGGGTACAGCATTGCCCACAATTACATCATCTACTCTCTTTACATCCAGTTGCGGCACGCTTGCCAGCAAACCTTTTATCACATCTACCGCCAGGTCATCGGGTCTGTAAAAACGAAATCCGCCTTTTTTACTTTTGGTAATGGCTGTTCTGTATCCTGCTACTATATATGCTTCCTGCATGGTTGAAAAGTTTGTTGTTTGTGGTTTATAGTTTGTTGCTTGTAGCCGCTATCATTTGCAGAGCCTCCCTTTAGCCGGGAGTTTAACCACAAACCATTAACTACAAACCACAAACATAAAAATGGTTGTTTATGCAACTTTATATATCAAAGTTATAATTTCTGATTGAAAACAAAAAACTGATTGTGTTAACTTATTTTTGCGCCGATGTACAAACTGCTTCGTTCCATTTTATTTTGTTTTGACCCGGAATGGGTGCATTATTTTTCAATGAATGGATTAAAGTTTCTGTGCAGAATCCCCGGAGTAAAGAGCATTATTGCTTCAGTTTTCAAACCACAGGTAAATTCCCCATATTCCTTTTTAAACATTCAATTCCCCAACCGGGTTGGCCTGGGTGCTGGCTTTGATAAAAATGCAAAATATTTAAACGAGTTGGAAGCCCTGGGCTTTGGGTTTGTAGAGATAGGAACCGTAACGCCACTCCCACAGGCCGGAAATGATAAACCCCGTTTGTTCCGTTTACCAAAAGATAAAGCATTGATCAACCGCATGGGCTTTAATAATGATGGTGTGGAAGTGGTTGTTAAAAGATTACAAGCCTGGAACCTGAAGAACGGACAACGAACAACCGCCAGCGGTCAACGCCTCATCATTGGTGGCAATATTGGCAAAAACAAGATAACCCCAAACGAAGACGCCTGGAAGGATTATGAAAAATGTTTTTTAGCGCTGCACGATCATGTGGATTATTTTGTGGTGAATGTAAGCAGCCCCAACACACCGGGTTTAAGAGAATTACAGGAAAAAGATTCGCTACATAAAATATTGACCAATCTCCAGAGTAAAAATTCAACATTAAAAAGTCAAAAGCCAATACTACTAAAAATTGCGCCTGATCTCACACAGGAACAAATCGACGATGTAATTGCTCTGGCTTTAGAAATAAAATTAGACGGCCTGGTTGCATCCAACACCACCATCAGCAGAGACCAACTACAAACCACGAACAACCAACTACAAACCATTGGTGCCGGCGGCTTAAGCGGTTTACCCGTAAAAGCAAGAAGTACCGAAATTGTAAAATATATTCACCAAAAAACAGGCGGACAAATACCCCTTATTGCAAGTGGCGGTATCTTTACCGGCGCCGATGTAAAAGAAAAACTGGACGCTGGAGCATCATTGGTGCAGGTTTGGACCGGCTTTATTTATGAAGGTCCCTCAATTGTAAAAAATATTTGTAAAGTATTATAATTAAACATGGAGCATTTATTTACATCAGAAAGTATCATCAGTTTTTTTATACTTGTGGTATTAGAAGTGGTGCTGGGCATCGACAACGTTATCTTCGTAAGCATCATCATTAACCGCTTACCCAATTCAAAGGAAAAGCAGGCCAGGCGCATCTGGATGATCACCGGCATCATATCCCGCAGTTTGTTGCTGATGGGGTTGGGCTGGCTATTATCTCAAAAAGGCAAACCTGTATTCACTTTATTTAACAAAGGCTTCGACCTGGCCAGCCTGGTAATGCTTGCAGGTGGTTTATTTCTTATTTATAAAACCGTACGGGAAATACATCATAAGCTGGAAGGTGAAGATGAAAGTTTACAAGGACTTAATAAACCAAAACTTACCCTGAGTAAAGCAGTGGTGCAGATCATGCTGATTGATATTGTATTTTCATTCGACAGTATCATCACCGCAGGCGGTACAGCCGAGCATGTGGAAATTATGATCGCCGCAGTAGTAATTGCCATGTTCATCATGTTCCTGTTCAGCCCAAAAATATCTGCATTCATTCACAAACATCCTTCCTTAAAAATGCTGGCGCTTTCTTTTTTAGTAATGATCGGTTTAACGTTGGTGATAGAAGGCTGGGATGCTGAAAAATCGCACGACCTGCATTTAAAGAATTATGTTTACTTCGGTATGGCATTTTCATTTTTAGTAGAACTACTGAATATGACCATGATGAGCCGGGCAAAAAAACGCAGGGTGGTAGAGCTGAATGAACCAAGACTTGAAGCGGATGATGAAGATGAACCTGAACGTAAAGAAACAATGGAATAAAAAAACGGCTGCTTTTAAAAAGCAGCCGTTTACATGTAGCAATGTTTTTATTGTACCGCCAGAATATTATAATCAATATTAGCCGGATTAATAGCGCTGCCGGTAAGGTTTCTGAAGCGTACTTTAATGATTCCTGCCGCTGAAACCCTGCACCAGGCAATAACAATACCAGCCGGCAGATCATCTGAAGGGGTAATAGAAATAGCCGCATTGGTTGCCACATTTGCCACTGCCACAGTTACATCCAGTTCTCCGTTTCCGGGTATAGACCCTACAATGATATTAACTGTTCGTTTTATTAATGCCGAATTAACAGTTCCGTTAATTCCTAATTTATAGGTACCTACCACATCCAATCTTGCTGCAGGGTTGGTCGTTCCAATACCCAGGTCTCCGTTATTATCGAGTGCCATACGAAATAAAGAACCACCACTTGAAAATGCAATAGAGCTATCTGCCTGAAAAAGTATCCGGCTTCTCACTGCGGTAAGATTTGTACTTGAAGTGATGCCCGCCGGAGCCGTGGAAGTATTGGAAAACTCAAGTTGATTGGTAGTATTTGATTCTAATAACAAAGTTGTATTTACCTGGAATGTGTTGGAGCCCGAATTGCCGGTTTTTACATGCAACCTTCGCATAGGTTTTGGCGTACCAATGCCCACGTTGGCTGAGCTGGATGGCGATGAACGTGCACCCAGTGATATTGCATTGGATGTATCAATACGGGCATTGGCTCCAATTGCGGTAGCAAAACTCAGGTTACCCACATTTACATCTGCATTTTGCCCGATTGCCGTATTGAAATCTCCGGTGCTGTTGGAAATAAGCGCCTCGGCACCAATGGCTACGTTATCTGAACCAGTAGTATTATTGCTTAATGCACGATACCCGAATGCAGCATTACCGTCTGCATTATTTACACGCAGCAAAGCTTCAAAACCAAAAGCTGCATTATAGCTGCTACTGTTATTTAAAAATACAAAGCCTGCATTTGATAATGCCCGGGTTCCGGTTATAGTATTATAATTACCAAAACTAATGTTTTTGCCTGCAAACGCCCCTACAGCAGTATTGCCGGTGCCTTCTATATTATTTGTAAGGGCTTTGTAACCTACAGCTACATTTGGATAAGGGCCTGCATCGCTGGTTACAGTAAAAGAACTATCCAGGAATAACGCAGAGGCACCTATTGCAACGTTTCCACTCCCATCCGGATTAAATGTCAAAGCTTTATCTCCCATCGCCACATTATCATTACCTGTAAAAAGCGTATACAAACTGGTATGCCCAAAAGCTGTATTGCGCCGGCCGGTTGTTAAATATTCGGCTACCCCTTCCCCTAAAAAATAATTTTCTTTATCAGCATTAAATTGTCCTATCCACCGGTTATTTTGTTTAAAGCGGATGGGTTCGTTATCAATAGTACCAATAAAATTTACTGCTGTATCTGTACCTGTGTTGCCCGTGGTTTTCCAATCGTTGCTTTCGGTAGCGGGGTTTAACCATAGCCAGGTGCTGCCATTAAAATAATGAAAGCCAATACTATCAGGCCCGGTTTGAAACACCAGCAAACCCGTGGCAGGCGTTGCTATTACATTTTTTTGCGCCTTTGTCATGCGGGGTAGTAACAAACCTTTGGTAGTACTTTTTACATCCAGCAAAGCACTGCTGTTGGCCGTGCTGCCATCGGTGTTTATAGAAAGTGATTGGCTGATTGCTTTATTGCAAAAAAATAAAAGAAGAAAACTGTATAGATATTTCATAAATGTCTGGCTGTTATTGATGGTTTTTTTGCGGTATTATCTTATTCTTACAAATGGTTTCTTTTGCGATCCGTTACTCATCAGCAAACCGGCTTCGCTCACGGTATAATAAGTTTCTGCATCCTGGTTTGTTGCAGGATCAATCATGTGCAGGCTTTTGCCGCTTGTGTACCAGTTGCCTTTACCTGTCTGGCTTTTGTCTTCATCGCGGCTGTAATCAGGGCCAACGCTACGGCCGGGCCAGGTTACAAAACTGCCGTCTTCTAAAAATTCTATAAACGTTTCGTTGGTCATGGTAAACTCGCCGGTGCCTAAAATTTCGGTGTTTTTCCAAAGGCCAATGAGGGCTTCGCTTCTTTCTTTATTCCCTTCAGGTATTATAGGTCCGGGAGCAGGTGGATTCGGATCCGGCGTTACTGTGCCAGGTTGGTTGCAACTGTATATAAGCAGGGCAAGTAAACAGGTGATTAAAATATTTTTCATTGCAATGCGGCTTTATTGATAACCTTACAAAGGTCAATATCACCGCAACGGATTACAATAGCTAATTGTAGCTATTGCAGAAGAACGATAGATATCCAGGATAGAAAAATCACAGCAGGTTTTGCCTGTATGCCAGTGCTACTGCCTCCCCAAGAGAATGCACCTGTAGCTTTTCGTATATTTTTTTTACGTGGTTATTAACGGTGAAGTAACTAATGCCCAATTCATCAGCAATCATTTTATAGCTAAGGCCGGCGGCAAGTAGCTTCAACACTTCATTTTCTTTAGGCGAAAGTTTATAGTCAGACGATGTTATAGCTTTTTGATGGCTAAAGTAACGTATTACTTTTAAGGCAATGGATGGCGTCATAGCTGCACCACCATGCATTACCTCATCAATGCTTTGCGCAATTTGCGCAATAGAGGCTGTTTTTAAAATATACCCTTCAGCACCGGCCTGCAAGGCTGCAAACACTTTGTCATCATCATCAAAAGCTGTTTGCATAATTATTTTTATTGCCGGAAATTCTTGTTTTACTTTTCTTACACCTTCAATTCCATCACCACCAGGCATTTCAATATCCATTAAAATAATATCAGGTTTGCAGATGCTCATATCGTCTAAAACAGATGCAGTATTCTCAAAGCTTCCAACAAATTCCAGATCGGTTGATAAAAGAATAAACGCCTGCAGACTTTCCCGCCGGGATCTATTATCATCATAAACTGCCACTCTTACCATGGTACAAATGTATTTTTAAAATGCCTTAGCTGCTATGGCTAATTATAGCTATTGGAAACCTGCAGGTGATACACACACCCTGCCCTGGTTCTGAATGAAAAGAAAAAATTCCCTGGAGTTGTTTGCAGCGCTGTTCCATATTTTCCAAACCATTACCTCCATACTCCTTCTCCTCCTGAGAGAGGTTGGGTGAGGAATCAAAACCTTTTCCGTTATCCTGAACAGTTAACTGAAACCAATCTTCCCACCTGTTAAATGTGATAAAAGTCTCTGTGGCACCACTGTATTTGGCAATATTATTCATCGCTTCTTTTGCAATTAATAAAATATTTTTTCTAACAAGCGGACTTACTATTTTTTGTGCCAGTACTTCGTCAATTTCAAAATGGGTAACTATATTTTTCCCGGATAATAATTCCTGGCTGTAGTTACGTAACCGCAAACCAATCGAATTTTTTTCCTCTTCCGGTGATTTTAAACTCCAGACCACATCGCCCATTCGCTGTATTAGTCCTTTTGACTGCTCCGAAATTTTACCTACCATTTCCCTGCTCTTATCAGGTTGTGTATCCCAAATGTTTTGAGCCAGGTCGCCATAAATATGCATACTGCTGAGGGTGGCTCCTATATCATCATGCAAATCGCGGCTTACTTCATTTTGCCAGTTTTTAATATCAAGTTCTTTACGCAGCAAATTTGCAGTTTGAGTAGCCAACTCTGCATTTCGTTTTGTTTCTATCAACAAGCTTTGTTGAAATTTTTCCCTTTCCAGGTAAGCCATCTTTAAACGATAACCAAGTGCGGCAGACAGAAAAACGGCTTCAATTAACATACTTATTTCTAAAAAATAAAGCCCTTCAAAAGCCATGTTGTTTTTGTAAACAAATACATTAATGATGAGACCTGTTAATACTCCCGACACCGACACAAGCGTACCGGCAATAATAAGCTGGTAGAATTTTTGTTTACGTAAGGCAAGTAAACGAAAAGCCAGAACGATCCCAAAACCCATACAGCTAAAACTTGCCACCGCAATAATGGTATCGGCAATATGCATGGGGTTTCCTGCAAAACGTAATATGATGTACAGCAGCAAAAAAGCGGGCACAAATAACTGAATTAAACGCCACGACCTTCGAAAGAAAGTATCTGCCTTGGTGATATTAAGGACCACCCCTAAAAAATTTACGTACATCAAAAAAGCAAAATTTGACAATACGGGGTCCCAGGTTTCAACCGTGTAAAGTGGCAGCGCATAAAAAAAATCAAGCCGCTCATCAAATAACCTAATCACATTAAAAACGGCCATCAGCAACAGGTAAAATGAATAATTTCTGAAAGCCTTATCGTTTTGCTGCAGGTAGATGGTAAAGTGAAAAATACCCAGGATGAACAATGCACCAAAAGAGATCAGTAAGAGGTAAACAATATGCTGCATAATTACTGTTAAGATAATTATTTTAGGCAAACTAAATTGCAGGCAAATAGAGAAAATAAATGGGGGTGAAAAATTAGCCGGTAACCGATCAAAGATTTACCAGCAAGGTTGCAGCTACAATGCCGGCCGTTTCTGTCCTTAGCCTTGTTTCACCCAGGCTTACTGCGCTGAAGTGATTCTCGAGGGCAAATCGTATTTCTTCAGTTGTAAAATCACCCTCGGGCCCAATTAAAATGATTTTAGAAGAAAGCGATTCATTGTTCAGATCTGCCAGGCTTCTTTTTGCATCCTCCACACAATGCGCAATAAATTTTTGCTGATGAGCAGATGAGGAGACGAGTGCATTGAATTTTATTGGCTCATGCAAAACAGGTAACCAGCATTGCTGGCTTTGCAGCATGGCACTCACCAAAATGCTTTTCATGCGATCATACTTAAAAGCCGTTTTTTCTGTGCGGCTGCAAATAAGCGGTATAATTTCTGATACCCCTATTTCTGTTGCCTTTTCTAAAAACCATTCAAAGCGGGTATTGTTTTTTACAGGAGAAATAGCAATGGTAATGTTGAATGTTGAATGTTGAATATTGAATTGCTCAACTATTTTAACAGTACACCTTTTTCGGTTGTTGTCTGTTATCTCAGCTGTAAATAAAATACCTTTGCCGTTTGTTAGTTGCAGCTGCTCGCCGTTTTGCATACGCAGCACCTGCACAATATGCTTGCTGGTAGCTTCATCCAGCACGATATCTGTACTGGTTGCAACTATATCTTCTTTATAAAAAAATGGTAACGACAAACTCTATTATTTAGTGGAAAGGGATTTTTATTTTTTGGAAGACAGCATCTTTATCATGGCTGCAACTATGCCTACTGTCACAACACAAAAGGCAATAGTTAATAGGGTATCGGCTCCGGGATGATGCATGATCTTTTTTGCTGTACCCAACAAATATATTATTACACCAATTACAAGTACAATGACGATATACTTATACTTTACACGAGTCATTACTTACATTTTCATCAAAATTGTTCTTCGCTTATATCTTCCAGTAAGTTCCCCCTTCAGGGGTTCCCTGCTAAGGGAACGAACGAAGTTCAGGGGTTTTCTAAAAAGGTGCATCCTCGTCAAACTCTCCGTCATTCATCTTGCTGCCTTTTTGTATATACAGTTTGGCGCCATCGCCATCATCAGTCTTCACCGGCTTCCAGCTTCCGCCGGGTAAGCCGCTGGCAAAATCATCACCACCCTCTTCTTCAATAAATTTCTGAATATGCAACAGGCCTTTCAGTTTCACCGTATCCAAACTACCATTACGGTGTTTGGCTATCTTCACATAGGTTTCGCCTTTATTGCTTTCGCCCATTTCGTTGCTGGTAATATCATAATACTCGGGGCGGTACAGGAACATTACCATATCCGCATCCTGCTCAATAGCACCAGACTCACGTAAGTCACTCAATTGCGGAATTTTTGCTCCTTCTTTTCTTTTCTCCACCTCACGACTTAACTGCGACAAAGCAATGATGGGCACCTGTAATTCTTTTGCAAGCCCTTTCAGATCACGCGATATACGGCTGATCTCCTGCTCCCTGTTACCATTGCGGTTTTCACCGGCACCACTCATCAACTGCAAATAGTCAATAATGATGAGGCCCACATTATGTTTGTTTTTTAAGCGGCGGCATTTTGCACGCAGCTCAAAAATATTCAGCGCTGCTGTATCATCAATAAAGATGGGCGCTTTTGATAAACGCTCGATACCATTTTTATACAACTGCTTCATTTCATGCTCTTCCAGTTTACCACGGGCAATCTTCTCTAACCATATTTCACTTTCGGCACTCAATATCCTTTGCACCAATTGCGCACTACTCATCTCTAAACTAAAAAACCCAACAGCAGTTGGTTTGGTTGGGTGCATAGCCGCACTCCTTACCAGGTTTAGCGCAAAAGCAGTTTTACCCACCGATGGCCTTGCTGCCAGGATGATAAGATCGGTAGGCTGCCAGCCGTACGTGATCCTATCCATAGATGGAAAGCCGGTTGGTACACCGGTAATATCTTCCTGCCGGTTGCGCATGTCTTCAATTCGTTGAATGGTTTTTACCAGCACCGTATCAATACTATCAAAATTCTTGCGCAGGTGATTGTTGGTGATCTCAAACAGTTTTCCTTCAGCTTCATCCAGCATATCAAACACATCGGTGCTGTCTTCATAGGCATCACCAATTATTTCTCCGCTGATGCGTATCAATTCTCTCTGAATGAATTTTTGCAGCACAATTCTGGAGTGCGCCTCAATATTGGCCGAGGATACAACGGCATTGGTTAGCTTGGTAACATAATAGGGCCCGCCTACAATATCCAGCTCTTCACGAAATTTCAATTCCTCCACTACAGTCAATAAATCGATTGGTAAACTTTTAATGGCCAGGCTTTGCATGGCTTTGTAAATGCGCTGGTTGGCATCTACATAAAAACACTCGGGTTTTAAGATCTCAACCACGGTATCAAAGGCACTTTTTTCAAGCATGATGGCTCCCAAAACGGCTTCTTCCAGCTCCTTAGCCTGTGGCGGAACCTTGCCAAACATCATGCTTCCAATTTCTACCGGCGCTTTACGGCGCAGCTTTTTATCTTTATTAAAATTAGTAAGTTCCATATTCAAATTTCCTCGTTTGTTAGGGTTATGTTGTGCAGGGCGGCTAAGGTAAAGGCAAAAGAAGATTCAGATTCATTTCATTTTTATCCACATCGAAGCCAATATGTTTTTTTCATAGGTTTTCCACATGCTTGTCCACAGCAAAGATAGCTTATTCAGATTTCTAAATCGTTATCCCCACCGGATTAACAATTCAAAATTCAATAAAATTGGCATTCTCTGTTGTTTTATTAACAATTGAGAATTTGAAATTTTTCTTTTTTGCACGGCTTGGCTAAAAAAGCCGGTTGCAAAACTTAAAATCAATTCTTAGCTTATGAGTCTGCCCTTTTAACAGCTTTAGCAGGCAAAAAACTATCTTTGCCCATTAACATTAAAATGAGATATACGGATGATCATTAGTTACAACTGGCTGAGTGAATACCTGCCTGCCGGCCAGGCAGGTTTACCCGAAATAATTGAACCGGAAAAATTAAGCAAAATACTCACTTCAATTGGGCTTGAAGTGGAAAGCCTGCATAAATACGAGGCTGTAAAAGGTGGCCTGCAGGGATTGGTAATAGGGGAAGTGATGAGCTGCGAAAAACACCCCGATGCCGATAAATTAAAACTCACCACCGTTAATATTGGTACCGAAGAAAAACTGCAGATCGTTTGTGGTGCGGCCAATGTAGCCGTAGGGCAAAAAGTAGTGGTAGCCACTATCGGCTCCACCATCTATCCTTTTAATGGCGAACCCATGACCATGAAAAAAGCGAAGATTCGTGGAGTGGAAAGCCAGGGAATGATATGTGCCGAAGATGAGATTGGCCTGGGCGAAAGCCATGCGGGTATTATGGTATTACCTGCAGATACTGCCGTAGGTACCACTGCTGCCGAATACTTTAAGCCTGCCGATGACTTCATTTTTGAAATTGGCCTTACGCCCAACCGCAGCGATGCCATGAGCCACCTGGGTGTTGCCAGGGATGTGTGTGCGTACTTATCACACCACAACAAAAAAGAAACCACTGTAAGATCTCCCTTTAAAAATAATTTCAAGCCCGATAACCAGGGCCTGCAGATAGAAGTAGTAATTGAAAATAAAGATGCATGCCAGCGTTATGCAGGTGTGAGCATTGAAGGCGTTACTATTGCCGATAGCCCCGACTGGCTGCAGCAACGATTAAAAAGCATTGGTCTGCGGCCGATCAACAACATAGTTGACATCACTAATTTTATTTTGCACGAAACCGGCCAGCCCCTGCATGCTTTTGATGCAGATGCCATTACCGGTAAAAAAGTGATCGTAAAAAATCTGCCGGAAGGAACTCCCTTTGTTACACTGGATGAAAAAGAAAGAAAATTATTTGCAGAGGATCTGATGATATGTAATACCGAAGCACCCATGTGCTTAGGCGGTGTATATGGCGGTATGCACAGCGGTGTAACGGCTGCAACAAAAAATATTTTCCTGGAGAGCGCCTGGTTCAATCCAACCAGCATACGCAAAACATCATTAAAACATGGACTGCGTACTGATGCAGCTACCCGCTTTGAAAAAGGCGTTGATATTGGCAACACAGTGAACGTGTTAAAAAGAGCTGCACTGCTTATTAAAGAACTGGCCGGTGGCGAAATTGCCAGCGATATTATCGATGTATATCCATCACCCAAAGAAAAAACAGAAGTCGCTTTAAAATATCATTACCTGAAGAAATTAAGTGGTAAAAATTACCATGGCGATACGATTAAGAACATTTTACACAGTCTTGGTTTTGAGTTGATAAAAGAAGGCGACGATGAAATGCGCTTTAAAGTGCCTTTCAGTAAAACCGATGTAAGCATTGGTGCCGATGTGGTGGAAGAAATTATGCGTATTGATGGTTTGGATAATGTAGATATCCCATCAGTGATCACCATTTCACCTTCGGTTGAAACCCTGGCACATGAAGCAGCTTATACCGAAAAAGTAGCTGAATACCTGGCAGGGTCAGGCTTCCAGGAAATTTTTACCAACTCAATTACCAACAGCGCTTACTACAGCGATGCTGTGTTGGGCAAAACGGTAAAGATGATCAATAACCTGAGCGAGGAATTAAATGTGATGAGGCCTGCTATGATGGAAACCGGCCTTACCTCTATTGCCTATAATCTCAACCGCAAAAACAACGACCTGAAGTTTTTTGAATTTGGAAAAACCTACAGCGTTAGCGAAGCCGGAAAATACCAGGAAGAAAATCATCTTACTATATATATTACTGGCAATAAAACCACAGATGGCTGGAAAGGCAAAGGAGAAAAAGCAGATTTTTATTTTATAAAAGCTGTGTTTGAAAAAGTAATGGCGGTACTGGGGCTACAAGCCGATGGCTATACAGAAGCGGAGAACAATGACCTGTCAAATGCCCTCCAGGCAACCATTAAAAATGATAAGATCGCGGAGCTTGGTTTGGTAAGTAACCATAAACTGGATCGCTTTGATATTAAACAACCCGTTTTTTATGCCGACCTTAACTGGGACCGCCTGTTGAAACTGAACAAGAAGAACAGCATTCAGCATAAAGATGTAAGCAAATACCCGGCTGTTAACCGCGACCTGGCCATTGTTGTAGATAAAAGCCTGCCTTTTGAAGCGGTGCAGAAAGCAACTGCAACTGCAAAAGTTAATAAGTTAACTTCAATCAGTTTGTTTGATATATTTGAGAGTGAAAAGATCGGCGCCGGTAAAAAATCTATGGCCATCAGTTTTACTTTTTTAGATGAAGAAAAAACAATGACCGACAAGGATATTGACAGCATGATGAATAAGATCATTGGGGCGTATGAAAAGGAATTGGGAGCTGAAATAAGGAAATAGAAAAACCCCTGAAGGGGGAAATGGAGTCTTTTGACCAGGCTCAACTCACTATTAATGAATAAGAATACTTTTAAACAATTATGCTCCAGGTTCCCCCTTTAGGGGGCGGAGGGGGTCTTGTATGAGCGATTTAGAACAACATATCAAACGCATTAACGAAAAACTTCAGCAACTCCTGAAGAATTACCAGCAATTGCAAAAAGAGAATAGTCGCCAGGCCGAGCAGATAAAGCAGTTAAAAGAAACAAAGGAAAAAGATAACCAGCAGATAGAGGATCTGAAGCAAAAAGTTTCGGTTTTAAAAGCCGCTACCAACCAAATGACCGAAGCCGATAAAAAAGAATTTGAAAAAAATATCAACCAGTACATTCGTGAAATTGATAAATGTATTGGTTTATTAAGTGAATAACATTGTAACGCAGATAACTATTATCATGATCAGCGTTCAAATTAAATAATAATGGCAGAACTCATTCCCATAAATATTGTGATAGGTGACCGTACCTACCGCATCAAAACCACCCCATCAGATGAGGAAGCCATACGCCGCACCCTTAAGATCATCAACGATAAAATAGTTGAGTTCAAAACCCAGTTCTCGGGCAAAGACATGCAGGATTATATTGCCATGGTAATGATCTGGTATGCCACCCAAACCAGTGCCGATACCAACCCTGCACTGGAAAAACAAATGACCGATGTACTGCTGAAAATGGAGCAGCAACTGGATAAGGTAAAATAATTAGTAGCTTTTTTGAGATACAGATAATTATATATATATTCACGTATCAATAATAATTACTGAAACTTAATCTTCCCTGCGTGAAAAGGTATTTGCTTTTTTTCATCATTCTTTTGTTATCAAGTAAACTTTTAGCACAACCTGTAATAAGTTCTTTTACCCCTGCAACAGGGCCAATAGGAACTGTTGTTACAATAAATGGAACAAATTTTAGCAATATACTGACAGAGAATATTGTATTTTTTGGTGCAGTAAAAGCTACCGTTTCTACTGCAACGGCAACATCTTTAACAGTTACGGTGCCAATTGGTACAACTTATGATCCCATTACCGTTACTACGCTCAATAATAATTTAACGGCTTATTCATTGCAGCCTTTTCATGTAACATTTCCGGGTGCCGGACCAACATTTACGGCCACTTCTTTTGACCCACATATAGATTTTGATACTTACGCTTCAAATCCAGGGGGCCTTATTAATAATGATCTTGATGATGATGGAAAACCTGATTTTGCAACTGCTAATGGTTCGTCTAGTATAATCTCAATATTAAAAAACACCAGCACAAGCGGCGCATTATCCTTTTTACCACATATCGATGTGCCAGGAACGGCAACTGGAGGAATGTCAGACGGAGATATTGATGGAGATGGGAAACAAGATATCGTTACTCCATGGGGAGGCCCCGAGTCAATTTTAATTTATAAAAATACAAGTACTGCCAGTGCAATATCATTTGCTGCACCAGTAAGTTTCCCTGCTGGTTTATTACCTATCTCCACCAATGTTGGTGATATTGATGGAGACGGAAAACCAGATGTTGCTCTTGTTGAAGGTAATTCCTTCACGGTATCTGTTTTCAGAAATACCACCACAGCAGGTGTAATTTCATTTGCTCCAAGAGTGTCGTTCACAACGGTTACCGGAGCAAATAATGTTTTAATAAGAGATTTAGATGGAGATGGAAAACCTGATTTATCTATTTGTGTTAGTGGTAATAACAAACTGATAATTTATAGAAATATAAGTACTCCAGGAACTCTTGCATTTGATCCCAGGCTGGAGTTTGCAGTTCAGAATATACCGTATGGAATAGCCATAGGTGATCTGGATGGAGATGGAAAGCCTGAAGTTGCGGTTAATAATAACAATTCAAGTACAATTTCGATTTTCAGAAATTTAAGTTCGCCTTCTATAATGAATTTTGCTCCAAGAGTTGATATCACTGTTGGTGGTTTTTCGCAAAAAATTGCTATAGGAGATCTTGATGGTGATGGAAAGCTTGATATCGCTGCAACAAGAGCTGCAGGCCTTAACCAAACAATTGCTGTTTTTAAAAATACAAGCTCGCCTGGCATACTTTCTTTTCAACCTAAAATTGAATATGTTGTAGCCTCTTTACCAGACCACATTGCCATTGGCGATTTTGACAGTGATGGATTACCGGATATCGCTGCAAATGCAATCAGCCCTCGTAAAATAACAATATTACGAAGCGCCGTAGCCTGCACATCCACTACAATAAGTTCTCAACCAACAGATAGTATTATTTGCGCTGGAGCAAATGCATCTTTCTTTGTTAATGCGCTTAATGCAGTCAGCTATCAATGGCAGGTAGATATGGGAGCCGGTTGGGTTGACCTTACCAACAATGCAACCTATTCGGGTGTAGCCACAAATACGTTGAATATTACGGCAGCTTCATTAGCAATGAATAATTACAGATACCGTTGTGTGGTAACCAACTCATGCGGTTTTGTAAATTCCGCATCCGCTCTGTTAATTGTTAATACTCCTTCGGCACCTTCAATTAATATTTCAGCAACAGCTGTAACCATCTGCCAAGGTACATCAGTAACCTTTACTGCTGTACCGGTTAATGGCGGTTCTTCACCAGCATTTCAATGGAAGAAAAACAATATTAATGTTGGCACTAATTCCAATACCTATTCCGACAATGGACTCATCAATGGCGACATTATTAACTGTACAGTTACTTCAAACGGTACCTGCATTACAACTCCCACCGCAATCAGTAACAACATTGCAATGATTGTAAATACCCAGGTTACTCCATCGATCACAATTACCGCTTCGTCAAATAATATTTGCCAGGGTACGGCAATAACATTTACAGCAATACCGGTTAATGGGGGTTCATCGCCGGCATTTCAGTGGAAAAAAAACAATATAAATGTAGGTAGCAATTCCAGTACATACATTGATAATGCATTAATTAACGGCGATATAATTAAATGCATTCTTACTTCAAGCAGTGCATGTGCAATACCGAATGCTGCCAACAGTAATGATGTAGTTATGATTGTAAACCCGCTGGTTACACCTGCAATTACAGTTACTGAATCCGCAAATAATATCTGCCAGGGAACATCTGTAACTTTTACTGCTGTACCGGTTAATGGTGGCTCTTCGCCTGTATTTCAATGGAAAAAAAACAATATAAATGTAGGTGGCAATTCCGCAACGTATTCAGACAATGGGCTGGCTAACGGAGATGTTATAAGTTGTGTACTTACTTCAAACGCAGCCTGTGCCCCTATCAACACCATCAGTAGCAATAATGTAACAATTACGGTGATTACGGCTGTTACACCATCAATATCTATTAATAGTTCTGCAATAAGTATATGTGCAGGTACGCCCGTAACTTTTACTGCAGTGCCGGTTAATGGTGGAACTACTCCAATTTATCAGTGGAAGAAGAATAGTGTTAATGTTGGCATTAATTCAAATACGTACACAGACAACGGGCTGATTAATGGAGATGTTGTCAATTGTGTACTTACTTCCAACGGAGCCTGTATCACAACTCCAAATGCAACCAGTAATAATATCAACATCACAGTAAGTGCGCCGGTTACGGCTACAATATCTATCAGCGCATCTGCCAATAATATTTGTTTTGGTACAGCTGTAACTTTTACTGCTGCTGGTATCAACGGAGGGGCCGCACCTGCATATCAATGGAAAAAGAATGGAATTAATGTAGGCACAAATAATTTTGTTTATACAGATAATACTTTAAATAATGGCGATATTATTACCTGCGTACTTGCTTCCAGTCTTGGTTGTTTAACTTCCCCCACTGCAACCAGCAATCAGGTAGTAATGACAATAATTCCTGCGGTAACACCAACAATAACAGTTACCCCTTCTGCAAATAATATTTGTCCAGGTACATTGGTAACATTTAATACCACAGTAACCAATGGTGGTTTATCTCCCGCATATCAATGGAAAAAGAATGGAATTAATGTAGGTGCAAATACTCCGGCTTATTCTGATAATACAATTGCCAATGGAGATATTGTCGCTTGCGTACTTACATCAAATTTAGTAGCTGGTTGTTTAACCAACCCTGTTGCCAACAGTAATAATACCACAATGACTTTACAAAGTTTACCCGGTAATGTAAATCTTGGTCCGGATAAAAATGGCTGTACAGGCAGCCCTGTTGTTTTAAATGCACAGCCTGGTTTCGTTTCTTATTTATGGCAGGATGCTTCTACAAATGCAACTTTTAATGCAACTGCATCTGGCACTTACCAGTTACAGGCAACTGATGTATGCGGCAATATTTCCACTGATGACATTGTCGTTTCTTTTAAACCAACACCTGTTGATTTTCTCCCTTCTGATACTGCTGTTTGTTCCTATAAACCAATCATTATAAACCCAGCTAACGTTTATAATAAATATTTATGGAGTACCAATGTCAGCTCACCTTCAATTACTATAACGACTCCCGGACTTTACTGGCTGCAGGTTACCGATAATAATAATTGTATTGGGCGTGATACTATAAATGTATTTTCTAAAAATTGTTTAATTGGTTTTTATGTCCCTAATGCATTTACACCAAATGGCGATACTAAAAACGATGAATTCAAACCTTCAATTTTCGGTACACTAAAACAATATGAATTTAAGGTTCTTAATCGCTATGGCGAGCAGATATTTTATTCAAAAGCCATAAGTAAAGGATGGGACGGGAAATTAAAAGCAAAAGATCAAAATTTAAACGTGTTTGTCTGGATATGTACTTATCAACTGGAGGGACAAATGGTAAATGTTGAGAAAGGAACTGTAATACTTATGAGATAAGTAATACTATTTTGGAATGCCTTTTTGCCGAAACCAATCCCGGTTTTGAAAATGAAATAATAGATATCTTGCTGAAAATGGAGCAGCAGCTGGATAAGGTGAAATAAATCTCATTTTCTGCCTGTATCACATTAACCGGTCTTCCGGAGAGTCTGCCCTTTTGCAAATCTATAAGCATTATTATCCCAGACTATGTTTTTAGAAATTAAAAAAAGATATTATCTTCCTAAAAATCTTTTTTTATGCTAACCAGCCCTCACCCCAAAGAAGCTATCAGCTTTAAAGATCTTTTTACACTGCATTTTGCCAGGGCATTATTTAAATCGTTGTGGCTTTTTTTTCCTGCTGTTTTGTTTTTATTGCTTGCATGGGAAGCCTTCTGGCAGCTGAGCCAGGGAAAAGACCTGTTGGTACGCACACTGGAGAACGGCCGCATATTTGCCCTCTTCATTGTTGCAGAGGTTTTCTGGACCTATATTACCTGGTACACCTGTTATATCGTCAGCAAAGTAATATTAGACCGGCTTCCGGATATTACTCACGATAAAGATATTATCCACTGGCGCCGTATGCTTATACAAATGCCCAGGTTTCTTGCGTTCAGCTGCCTTACTATAATTATTGTTTCATTCTTTAAGTTGCACCTGGGTGGCAAACTTAACTGGCAGTTCTATTTCATCCTTGCTATATCACCTCTTGTTTACTCGGTTATTTATGACTTTTGGGGCAAAATCGCTGATAAGGTTGATGATGCAACCACATTTCCAACCAGGGAAAGTAAAGTTAAATACCTGAACAGGTACCGCTACATTACCGGTGCTGTACTTTTGCTTGCTTTGCTTGCCATTGGTATATTTCCTTCATATTATTTGCTGATTGTACTGCTTATAATATTTCAGCTGGGACTGGTACTGTTGCTTGTTTTCAAAAAAAAGATGTTCGTTATTGATAAGCCCGCTGCGCCTGCTGATTTATCTGCAGGCACACTGGCTGCAAAAGTTAAAAAACGTGTATTTGGCACAGAAGAAAAATTTTACACCAGGCTGTTTGTGTTTGTACTTATAAGCGGACTTATTTTTTACATCAGTACCATCGCATCCATTTCTGTTTCAGTTATGATTGGTGCTGTACCTTTTATACTGTTTGCCTTTGGTATTCTGCTGATACTGGGTAACTTGGTTAGTTTTTTATCTGTCATTTTCCGTATTAACCTGCATGTGCTGGCTATGATCATCGCCTTCATTGCAGGCCTGTTTTACGAACCTCACTACACACAGTTGCCAGACAAAAAAATTTCCACCAACACGTTCAGCAACCGTCAAAGCTTATCTGAGTATTTTAAGAACTGGGTTGAACTGCGCAAAGCCGCACTCGACAGCAACAGCAATGAATACCCGGTTTATTTTGTACTGGCCGATGGAGGCGCATCCCGTTCGGGTTACTGGAGTGCATCGGTAATGGCAAGCCTGGATAGCCAGACAAACGGCAAACTCACCGGCCATCTTTTCTGCCTGTCGGGTGCATCTGGCGGAAGTTTGGGCAATGCAGCCTATTTCAATTTATTGCGTGCAAAGCAAACAGATACAGCAGCCAATGCCAATGGTGTTCATATTGTGCAGGATTATCTTGAAACAGATTTTCTTACCTATACCATTGCCCGTATGCTGGGGCCTGATGTGTTCCGCTATGTGCTGCCATTGTGGTTCATTGATGACAGGGCAGCGGCACTGGCGGCTGTAATGGAAACCGGTTCGGGCAGCGAAAGCAAACTGTACAATTCCATGTCAACTCCGTTCTCCGACATCATCACACAAAAGAACAAACCCTATGCTTTGCCAATCATCTGCATCAATACCACCCGCATGCAGGACGGCATTCCTGCAGTTATAAGCAATATCAGCATCAACGATTCCCGGTTTAATAAGCGGGTTGATCTGTTAAGTTTGCTGGGCGAACAAAGAGATATAAAAATGAGCCAGTCAGTTGTGCTGGGCGCAAGTTTTCCGTATTTAAGTCCTGCAGGCAGGATAAATGATACCACTGCTGATAAAGAGAGCAATTACTTTGTTGATGGCGGATATTTTGATAATTCTGGCTCGGGTGTGGTTAGTGAAATGATCAGCATCCTGGTTCAGGACACACTTTATAAAAAATATGCTAGCAAATTAAAATTTTATGTACTGCACGCTACCAACAGTCCGCAGGGTGATGCTTTTTTAAATACAGTTAATCCGCTTATAAACGACCTGGCGGCACCTGTAAAAACCCTTATTGGCGCTTATGGAACCCAAACCATTGTAAATGACCGGCGTTTATGGAACCAGTTAAGGGTGATGTATACAGACAGAGATCATTATATTAAACTAAACTTATACGACCAAAAAACAAACATATCTTATCCGATGGACTGGGTAATATCCGACACAGCTTTGGCAGCTATTAAAAAAAGGCTGTACACAAACCCGGAAATATCCAGGCTGGCGGCAGAAATGAAAAAGTATTAATTTTTGTACTTTTTAATACCAATTAAAAATAATTTCTTCTTAAATAAAACAGGGGGTCAATAAGTTCCTGCCATTATTATGTTACCGAAGGGGCAGTATTCAAAGCCATAACCTGTTTTCTCCAAACAAATTACCTATCTTCGTAGGCTAAACATCTCATTTAACTGATATGCGTAATGGGGAGTTATATATGATTTTGAACCGTTTTAAAACAGAAACAATCAATGGAACCGATAATAGTTTACATTATCATTGGCGTAGCTGCGCTGATATTAGGCACCTTACTGGGTAAACTGGTATTTGCCAAAAACACCCAAAAACAAGTAGAAGAAGCCGAGCAACAGGCTCAAAAGATCATTGCTGATGGCCAGCTACAGGCCGAAAACCTGAAAAAAGAAAAGCTTTTAGAAGCCAAAGAGAAATTTGTGCAGATGAAGGCCGATCATGAAAGGGATGTGATGCAGCGCAACCAGAAACTGGTTGAAAGCGAGAACCGCATTAAACAAAAAGAACAATCCCTCAACCAGAAAGATCAGAACCTGGATAAGCAGATCAAGGAAAATGAAGCCATTAAGGAAAATCTGAATCGCCAGACCGAGATCGTAAATATCAAACGTACTGAACTGGAAAAACACCAGGAAGAGCATATCCGCCGCCTGGAAAAAGTAGCCGGTTTAAGTGCCGAAGATGCCAAGGCCCAGCTAATAGAAAGCCTGAAACAGGAAGCCCACACCAAAGCCCTGGTTTTACAACAGGAAATTATTGAAGATGCCAAATTAAAAGCTACCAAAGAAGCCCGTAAAATAGTTATACAAACCATACAGCGTACAGCTGCCGAAGCTGCCATTGAAAATGCTATTACGGTATTTAACCTGGAAAGTGACGAGATCAAAGGATCTATCATCGGCCGTGAGGGACGTAACATCCGTGCCATAGAAGCCGCTACCGGTGTAGATCTGATTGTAGATGACACCCCGGAAGCCATCGTACTTTCTTCCTTCGATCCGCTGCGCAGGGAAATTGCCCGTTTATCGCTGCAGCGCCTGGTTGCCGATGGCCGTATTCACCCCGCCCGTATTGAGGAAGTAGTAGAAAAAACAAAAAAACAGATCGACGACCAGGTAATGGAAATTGGTGAGCGTACCGCCATGGAACTGGGTGTACATGGTCTGCATAAAGAACTCATCAGGATGGTGGGACGTATGCGTTTCCGTTCATCTTACGGTCAAAACCTGCTGATGCATAGCCGTGAAACGGCCAATCTTTGCGCTATCATGGCCTCTGAGCTCGGTATGAATGCAAAACTGGCCAAAAGAGCCGGCCTGCTGCACGATATTGGTAAGGTACCCGATGAAGAAACTGAATTAAGCCACGCATTATTAGGAGCCAAACTGGCCGAAAAATACGGTGAAAACCCGGCCGTGGTAAATGCCATCGGTGCTCACCATGATGAAATGGAAATGCAATATGTTATCTCTCCTATTATTCAGGCTTGTGATGCCATCAGCGGCGCAAGGCCGGGTGCAAGGCGTGAGATCATGCAGCAGTACATTCAACGTATTAAAGACCTGGAAAACCTGGCCATGGCCTATACAGGTGTAGAAAAAGCCTATGCAATACAGGCCGGCCGTGAATTAAGGGTAATTGTAGAGGCTGATAAAGTAACTGATGATGCAAGCGATAAACTGAGCTTTGAAATAGCACAGAAAATACAAACAGAAATGACCTTCCCGGGCCAGATTAAAGTAACGGTTATCAGGGAAAAAAGGTCTGTAAACGTAGCGAGATAGCAGTTTTGGGGTTGGTCCCGATAGCTATCGGGATTGTTTTGGGTTGAAAAGCAGTCTTTCTATTTAAAGAATATTCTAAAATCCGGCAGTTTTGTCTGCCGGATTTTGTTTGGGTTAAGCTTGTAAACTGCTTTTTGAAAAAATAAATGGCCTGAATTCAAAAAAACACAAAACTCAAAACTCAAAACTCAAAACTTTCCCCTACCTTTGCCGTCCGTAAAAAAATCATACTAATATGAACGCAGTAGCATTTGTTCATGAACAACTGGACACAAAAGGAAAAGCAAAAATTCCAAACTTTAAAGCAGGTGATAATATCACTGTTAACTATAAAATTATAGAAGGCTCTAAAGAGCGTATTCAAAGTTTTAAAGGTGATGTAATTAAACGCCAGGGAACAGGCGCAACTGCTTCATTTACAGTACGTAAAATGAGCGATGGCGTAGGTGTTGAGCGTTTATTTCCGCTGTATTCACCAAACATTGAAAGCGTTGTATTACATAAAGTGGGTAACGTAAACCGTGCTAAACTGTACTACCTGCGTGACAGAAGTGGAAAAAGTGCCCGTATCAGTGAAAAAAGAAGGGCTGTGGCTAAAAACTAAGCAATTATTAAATTTAAATAGTATAAAGAGCGGGAATTTTAAAATTTCCGCTCTTTTATTTTGCATTTTTCAAAAATTGGTACTATTATTGCTCCATAATAGGCAAATCCACCCATCCTTCGCAAAGACTTTTACCACTGATTAATTAAAACTCTAAAAAAATTTAAACCATGAGAAGGATCATTCTTTCACTTATCGTATTATTTACCGTAGCTTTTTTTGTTTCCTGCGCCCGGGGCATCACTGTTGAGCAAGCAGCCAATGGCAAAGCCAGGTGTGGTAAAAACTACCTCCGTTAATTTTTTATCATGTAAGATTGCATAAAGTACCGTTAATGAACGGTTAACCTGGCTATATTTAATAGCTTGGTTAGTCAATAATTGATTTATCTTTGCTTTCTAAATTTAAATTATGACTTTATCAATTTTAAACAACATCTTTTTACTTTCAATGCCGGGTGGCAGCGAATGGATCCTTATTATCATTGTTGTTTTACTGATGTTTGGTGGTAAAAAAATACCCGAACTGATGAGAGGCGTTGGCCGTGGCATGCGTGAGTTCAACGATGCCAAAAACAATGTAAAGAGCGAGATTGAAGAGGGAATGAAAGAAAAAGATACCGCAAATAAAGCTTCTTAACCGGGAATTTTCTTTCCCGTATTTCGGCTGAAGTGTTCCCGTAAAAAGGGTACACTTCAGCCGATTTTTATAAAGCCAACCAGTAATTTACCATGTTCACATTCAGTGATATAAAACAGTATCATCAGCAGCTTATAGCCGGTAAAACAAGCTGTGCCTCTGCAGTGCAGCACTACCTGCAGCAAATGGAGGCAAATAAAAAACTGAATGCCTTTACAGAAGTATTTGCAACTGAAGCAATACAGCAGGCCAAAAGCCTGGATGAAAAAAGAAACAGCGGCCAGCCAATGAAAAGGCTGCACGGTGTGGTAATTGCCATTAAAGACGTGCTTTGTTACAAAGATCATGTAGTTACCGCTTCATCAAAAATACTCGAAGACTTTACCAGCTTGTACACCGCTACGGCAGTGCAACGCCTGCTGGATGAAGATGCCATCATCATCGGCAATTGCAACTGCGATGAATTTGCCATGGGCAGCAGCAACGAAAATTCTGTTTACGGCCATGTTTTAAATGCATTGGATAATACCAAAGTACCCGGTGGTTCATCAGGCGGCAGTGCGGTAGCTGTGCAGGCCGGCCTGTGCATGGCCAGCCTGGGTAGCGACACAGGAGGTTCTGTAAGGCAACCGGCCGACTTTTGCGGCATCATTGGCCTAAAGCCATCTTACGGGCGCATTTCCCGCTACGGATTAATTGCCTACGCCTCTTCCTTCGACCAGGTGGGCATCTTTGCCAATACAATTGATGATACTGCTTTGCTGCTTGAAGTAATGAGTGGAGAAGATGAATACGATAGCACAGCACTAACCCATGGATCATGGACCATGGACTACGCTGAATCAAATAAAAAATATAAGATCGCTTACTTTAAAGAAGCCCTGCATCATCCTTCATTGGATAAAGAGATACAGCAGCAGATTATAAACCTGGTTGAAACTTTAAAGTCAAATGGGCATACAGTAACTGAAATTGATTTTGACCTGCTGGACTATGTGGTGCCAGCATATTACGTACTTACTACAGCAGAAGCCAGCAGCAATTTAAATCGCTACGACGGAATACGCTATGGGTACCAGGCCAAAGGCAATATAAAAGATTTAACAGAGTTTTATAAGCAGACCAGGAGCGAAGGTTTTGGCAAAGAAGTGCAGCGCAGGATCATGCTGGGAACCTTTGTGTTAAGCAGTGGTTATTACGATGCTTACTTTAGTAAAGCACAGCAGGTAAGAAAACTACTGGTTGATAGAACCGATGCCATATTCGTTGATTATGATGCAGTTATAATGCCAACAAGCCCTACTACCGCATTTAGTATCGGCGAAAAAAATACCGACCCGGTTGCTATGTACCTGGCCGATATTTTTACGGTATTTGCCAACTTAACCGGCATTCCGGGCATTTCCATTCCGCTGTTTAAACACAGTAATGGCATGCCTTTTGGCCTGCAGGTAATGACAAAAAAAACAGATGAACTAACTTTGCTGCAACTGGCCGGTCATCTTATAAATCACCAGCAGTTAAATTAGTAAGTGAAGATGAAACAATGGGTATCCATATTTTTTTTACAGCTGCTTTTGCATACTGCACAGGCTGGCAACAGTTTGGCCATACAACAGCCGCAGATAAGTACAGATACAACCATTGTTGATGATAAGCAGGAAGATGAAGCCATTGAAGATGTGTTAAAGAAAAGGACCCCGCCACCCAAAGAAAAAGTGATCTATTTCAGCCAGGTTACCAAATATGGTTTTAAAAACCTGTTCTCAAAATACAATTACAACCCGCTGTTGCCCTACGCTTCGCAGGTTAACCCCAATGCCGAAAGTTATATGCAGGATTACCTGCAGGCACACTCCAAAAGCCTGTTGCAGATGAAGAATTGGGGCCAGCCCTATTTTAACCTCATCGATAATATTTTAAGCCAGTACGGTTTACCCAGGGAATTAAAATATGTAGCCGTAATAGAAAGTAATTTAAAAACAGGCGCTACCAGCTGGGTAGGCGCTGCCGGCCCCTGGCAGTTTATGCCCGAAACAGCCCGGCAATATGGTTTGGTTGTAAACGGATACATTGATGAAAGACGTGATTATGTGAAGAGCACACACGCAGCCGCACGGTATTTACTAAACTCATATAAAGTTTACCACGATTGGTTGCTGGTTTTAGCCAGTTATAATGGCGGCCTGGGCAATGTAAATAAGGCCATCAGAACCAGCGGCAGCAGAAATTTCTGGAGCCTGCAATATTACCTGCCCGGCGAAAGCAGAAATTATGTAAAGAAATTCATCGCCACGCATTATGTAATGGAAGGTGCCGGCGGTGTTACTACCCAGGCTACAGGCGGGGCTTTTAACCCGGGCATACAAATGGGCGGAGGAGCAAACCCTTACGATATTAAACCAAACATAAGCGATGAAGAAAAAGAATTTGCATCAACACAAACCATTTCCGGCAAATTCAACTCCCTGGTTATTGCAAAAAACCTGGTGATGGATATTGTAACTTTTAACCGTTACAACCCCGACTTCGACAACATGATGAGCATCAATGGCAATTACGATCTTCGTTTGCCTGCCGATAAAATGCAGCTCTTCATTGCCAATAAGTACGTTATACTCAATGAATGTGTACAGCTGTTGCTGGGCGATAATCCCGAGCCTCCGGCAAATCAGTCAACTACGTATCCGGCTCCTAAAAAAGCAAAAAGAAAGACCAGGTAATTTCACTCCAGCACTTTCATCATCGCCCTTGCCTTTAACAGGCTCTCTTCATATTCCTGCTCCGGCTCACTGTTGTAGGTAATACCGCCGCCCGCCTGGAAGGAAAGATATTGATTGGCTGCATTATACAGCATACTTCGTATCACCACATTAAAATCAAAACCTGCCTGTCCGTCAGGCAGGTCGCCACCGGGTTTTACATAACCAATCGCCCCCGAAAATAAACCCCGCCTGCTTTGTTCATACTCCTCAATCAGTTCCATCACTTTCTTTTTGGGTGCACCGGTCATCGATCCCATAGGGAAGGTCGCTTCAATACAATCTATCCAGTCCTTGCCTGCATCCACTTCCCCGCTTACCGTACTGATCATCTGGTGTACCTGCGGAAAACTATACACCCCAAACAATTCATCTACCTGCACCGTTCCGGGTTTGCAGATCCTGCTCAGGTCATTACGCACCAGGTCAACCACCATCACATTTTCACTTTTTTCTTTTTCACTGGCAGTTAAATAATTCCGGGCCTTTTCATCAGCTTCTTGGTTGGTTAAATCCCGTTTACTGGTTCCTTTTATGGGCTGGGAAATGATGTTATTGCCTTCTTTTTTTAAATAACGCTCAGGACTGGCACATAAACAGAAACGCTCATGCTGTTTATACAATACAGAAAACGGGTTGGGAGAAAGCGCTGTAAGGCGGTTGTAAACAGCCAGGGGGTCTATCGTTGCACCGGTTGCAAAAAATTCCTGGCAAAAATTTATTTCGTAACAATCGCCCCGCAAAATATGACCCCGCAGTTTTTCTACTATGCTGATATAGGTTTCCTTTTTTATCTTATGTTGGATATCAATGGCAGCATGTTCGTTTTGGCTGATAGTGGCCGGGCATTCAAGTATGCTTGCGTAAACGGTTGCCGCCTCCCCCGCTGCTGCATGTATGGAAACAGCTGTATCATTCAGCTCAATTACCACTTCGGGTACAAAAAAATGCAGGTCACTAAAACCAATACCATCCTCGTTAGCCGAGTGCAGGTGCTCGGTTTCATTCTTCAGATCGTAACCCAGGTGGCCGAATAACCATTCCTGCTTATTTGCGGTGTAAAAACAACGCAATGCATCAAAAGCATTGCCGGCCTGCAAATCAATATTGGTTTTTGCACCGGCAGCCAGCAGGCACTCAAATGCAGGTTTATCAATCCCGATTCCTGTCGGCAGATAGTGCCGGTTATCCAGTAAACAAAAAATGTTGAACCGGTTTGCCCAGTTCAACATTTTTGTTTTAAAGATATTAAAGTCGTCAACAGGAAAAGAAATACATTTTTTCACGTGTTTATTTTACCCGTTGCAGAATACTGTACTAAAAATCGTCATCGTCATCAAAATCATCCCCGTCATCCAAACCCAGGTCGCTGAAATCATCGTCCACTTTAAAATCATCATCATCATCTTTACCCTTGCCCGGCTTTTTGGCAGCACCTTTTTTTCCAACAGATTTAGGGATATCAAACTCATCAAAATCCGGATCCCAGTCATCATCCTCTTCTGCCTTATTCCAGTCATCATCCGCTTCTACATCGTCGTCATCATCGTCGTCATCATCAGCTTTTTTCTTGGTCGCTGATTTTTTCTTTGGAGATGGCACAACATCATCATCGTCATCATCAAGATCATCATCGTCGTCATCCTTTGGTTTGGCGGCTTTTTTGGCAGCCTTGATTACAGTAGCAAAACCTGCTGTAACTGTTGTTGTCATTGTGTCGTCAGATATAAAAGTCATAATTCAATGTGGATTAATACTGTAAAATTTCCAAATCTGTTTTAAATAGCCAAATAAAATTCAACATTTTTTTATTTTTTTTAGGCAATAACCAGCTGGTCTCTGCCGGGCCCGTTGCTGATGTACTTTACAGGCACTCCTAAAAATTCATTCAGGTAATTAATATATGTTTTCATTTCTGCAGGCAGTGCTTCAAATGATGATACAGCTGTTATATCCTTTTTCCAGCCTGCAAAAGTTTTGTAAACCGGTTCAATATCAACCTTGTTCATCTGGAAAGGCACATAGTCAATTTCCTTTCCATTGATTGTATAGCTGTTACATACTTTCAGTTCATCCAGTTCATCCAGTATATCCGCCTTGGTCATAATGATCTGTGTAACGCCGTTGATCATGCAGGCAAACTGCAAAGCTACCAGGTCAATCCAGCCACAACGGCGTGGGCGGCCGGTAGTGCTTCCAAATTCGTTGCCGGTTTTGCGCAGTTGCTCCCCGGTCTCATCAAGTAACTCGGTTGGAAAAGGCCCGCTGCCCACCCGGGTACAATATGCTTTTGAAATACCAAATACTTCCTTGATCTTTTGCGGCGCAATACCCAAACCAGTACAGACACCAGCCGATATGGTATTGCTGCTTGTTACAAAAGGGAATGTTCCAAAATCCACATCCAGCATGCTGCCCTGTGCACCTTCTGCCAGCACTTTATTGCCTTTTTGTATCTTTTCGTTGATGAAATATTCGCCATTCACAATTTTAAACTCACGCAAAAATTCCATGGCCTCAAAAAATTCTTCTTCCCAGGCATTAATGTCTTCCTGGAAATTAAAATTATCCAGCAGGCGCTGGTGCTTCATACGCAGTTTAATATAATCGGTAGTAAAACTTTTGTCCAGTAAATTTCCAACACGTAAACCATTGCGGCCCGTTTTATCCATATAGGCCGGCCCAATACCTTTTAAAGTGCTGCCAATTTTTTCATGGCCCTTGCTTAGTTCACTTGCTTTATCCAAAGCACGGTGTGTAGGCAATATCAGGTGCGCCCTTTCACTGATGAACAGGTTCTTTTTATAATCAACCCCAAATGCGGCAACGCTTTCACATTCTCTTTTTAAAGTGGTGGCATCAAGTACTACGCCATTGCCTATCAGGTTCACTTTGTCTTCATGAAAAATGCCGCTGGGTATCTGGTGCAGTACCACTTTTTTTCCATCTACATACAAGGTATGCCCGGCATTGGGCCCGCCCTGGAAACGGGCTATCACATCATAATTTTTGGCAAAATAATCTACTATTTTACCCTTGCCTTCATCGCCCCATTGCATGCCCAGAATAACGTCTACCATTTTTGATTTTAGATTTACGATTTTAGATTTGCCTCCCTGTAATGCATTTTTTTGGGACAGGCATTTGATTTTCAATTTAATCCCGATAACTACCGGAATTGCATCACTCACTTATACTGCATACTAACAGGCAGCTTTTATCTAAGTGCAGATTGCAACCGTGTAAAAATAAAATGAAATAAAACAACCACCTAAAATGAATTGGTTTTATTTGAAAATTAGCCCCGGAACAGGCTTTTAATATTTTACACAGGGTTGAATCTATTTCGGTACTTAAAAACTAATTTTACAATATCAATGAAAATAATTGCCTACATCACGTGTTTCCTCTGTGTTTTGCTGCTTGCATTAAACAAAACAGAAGCCCAGGTATGCACAGGCTCACTGGGCGATGCAGTGGTAAACATAAGTTTTGGTGCAGGCACCAGCACTCCTCCTGCGCTTCCTGCTTCTACAACTACTTATACTTATGTAACAACAGATTGTCCCAATGATGGAAACTATACCATCATCAGCAGTACCAGCAACTGTTTTGGTGGAAGCTGGCATAGCTTAACCGAAGATCACACACCCAATGATGCCAATGGCTATATGATGCTGGTGAACGCATCATTAACACCCTCCGACTTTTATGTAGATACTATTAAAGCGCTGTGTGCAAATACCACCTATGAATTTACCGCCTGGGTGGTTAATGTATTAAAAGCAGGTTCTTGTTCCCCAAACCCCTCCAGGCCAAAATTGATCTTTACGATTGAAACACCAACTGGTACTATATTGGGTACCTATTCCACCGGCGACATCATTGAAACAAGCACGCCCGTATGGAATCAGTATGGGCTTTTTTTTACTACCCCCACAGGCACCCCGGATGTGGTAGTGCGAATCAGGAATAATGCACCCGGTGGCTGTGGCAACGACCTGGCGCTGGATGATATTGCTTTTAAACCCTGCGGACCAAAAGTTACCACATCGGTATTAAATACAACCATTACCAATGTAGATATGTGTACCGGCAGCACTACCAACACGGTACTTACCAGTGTTGTAAGCAGCGGGTATACCAACCCTTCTTTACAATGGCAGTTAAGTATCGACAATGGCGCTACCTGGGCAGATATTGCCGGTGCAACCAGCAATAATTATACGTTTACCGGTACCGCAGTTGGGGTTTACAAATATCGCTTAACAGTTGCAGAAGCCGGCAATATTGCAAATATCAACTGCAGGGTTGCATCTAATATAACAACTATTACCATTCACAACCTGCCGGTAATTACTGCCGGCAGCAACAGCCCGGTTTGTGAAGATAAACCGGTGAACCTAAATGCCCTTGGCGGAACCTTGTACAACTGGACCGGTCCCGCAGGTTATACTGCCAACATACAAAACCCGGTTTTTACTGCCACTAACAGCAGCGCCGGAAATTATATAGTTACTGCAAAGGATCAGTACGGCTGTACTAATACAGCATCAACAACAGTAATTGTTTTACCAAAACCAATGATGGTTGTTTTTCCGGTGTCGGCTTCCTTTTGCACCGGCGATTCTGTATTGCTTACCGCCACCGGCGGCATCAGTTATGTATGGACACCCGCTGCAGGTTTAACAAACCCGGCTTCAGCATCTACCTATGCAAAACCAACAACTACTAACACTTACACAGTAACTGCAACCGGCGCCAATGCCTGCAGCAGTGCTGTGGATATTAAGATAAATGTTTTTAAAAAGCCGGTTGTATGGGCAGGAAATGATATTGTTTTAATAAACGGACAATCTGCTGTAATAAATGCAGTGCTGGATACAACCAACGTAAATTATTTCTGGACCCCGGTTGATTTTTTAAATGATCCGCTGATTATTCGCCCCACAACTAGTCCCAACAGGGATATTGCCTACACTTTACATGCAGTATCTGGTTTAGGTTGTGGCACAGCAACAGATACAGTGCTTGTAAAAGTGTACAACGATCTGTATATACCCAATGCATTTACACCCGATGGCAACGGGAATAACGACAGGTGGGAGATTAAAGCACTGGCAGCTTATCCGCTGGCAAAAGTATTTGTATATAACCGCCTGGGCGAACTGGTATTTGCATCAAACGGTGTAACCGATTATTGGGATGGAACTTATAAAGGCAAAAAAGCAGCCGCCGGTGCTTATGTGTATGTGATCGATCTGAAAAATGGTTCGCCGGTGATAAAGGGGGAAGTACTAATTGTTAGATGATAGCAGGCTCCTATATTTCTCAAATAAATTTTCTTTTGTAAAATTCATGAAAGCACCTGCTGAATTATAAAAGGTTAGGCTGATATCAGAGTATTCAATCTTTAGCGGTGCATTGACAGTAAGTAATTGTTCCAGCTGTTTTGGCATATCATTTTTTGGCACAGTTGATGGTAATTTAAACAACATTTCTACAGACTCTACAACAGAGCTGTTTCTTACAAGATAGATGATACCAGCTTTGTTAAAAAAACTACCTTCCGCAAGTTCATGTTTTTTATAATTAGGATAATAATTGCCGGTACCTGAATAGGAATAGCTGATTAAAAAAGTGGAATCTGAAAATAAACTGATGATATAATCTTCCTTGCATTCTCCGTAAAAATAAATCAAGCCCTGCATTCGAATATCCGGCTCTCTACGAATGTGTTTTTCAAAACTATGTAGTAATTTTTTATCTTGAGAAATGGCAGGGCTGAAATAAAAACAGAAAAATAGTGCAGCAATAATTTTAATACGCATACATTATCAATTATCCCTGTCTCGCCGACAGGCAGGCATTATCAAATTATCCATTCCCTACGCCACCTTCAGCATACTCAGCTTACTGCTGCTGAATTTGCGTTGGGCATACTCCAGCGTAACTTCAAACTCTTTTAACTTCTGGGAAGGAAGTTCATACATGGCATCGGTGAGTATGCTTTCGCAGATGCTGCGCAGGCCACGGGCGCCCAGCTTGTATTCCAGCGCCTTGGTAACCATAAAGTCAAAAACGGAAGGCTCAAATTTCAGTTCAATGCCTTCTATTTCAAATAAACGGGTAAACTGTTTGATCAATGCATTTTTGGGTTCGGTTAAAATGCTGCGCAAGGTAGTTGCATCCAAAGGATTCAGGTAGGTTACCACCGGCAAACGGCCAAGTAATTCGGGTATCAAACCAAAATGTTTCAGGTCAACCGCATTTACAAAATGCAATAAATTATCCTGCTGGTATTCCTGCAGTTCTTTATTTACATTAAAGCCAATGGCATTGGTGTTTACACGGCGTGCAATTATTTTATCAACCCCATCAAAAGCACCACCGCAAATGAAGAGGATATTTTGGGTATTTACTTTTATCAGTTTCTGTTCGGGATGTTTACGTCCGCCCTGTGGCGGCACCAGTACTTCGGTACCTTCCAGCAATTTTAATAACCCCTGCTGTACACCTTCACCGCTTACATCTCTTGTAATAGACGGGTTATCGCTTTTACGGGCTATCTTATCTATCTCATCAATAAAAACAATTCCTCTTTCTGCCGCTGGCACATCATAGTTGCAGGCCTGTAACAGGCGGCTCAGCATACTTTCCACATCTTCGCCCACATAGCCGGCTTCGGTAAAAACAGTAGCATCCACAATGGCAAAAGGTACATTCAGCATACGGGCAATTGATTTAGCCAGTAATGTTTTTCCCGTACCGGTTTCGCCCACCATGATGATATTGCTCTTCTCTATCTCTACATCATTCTCAACTTTCTGGTTCAGCCTTTTATAGTGATTGTAAACGGCAACTGCCAGTATCTTCTTTGCATCATCCTGGCCAATTACATATTCATCCAGGAATTTCTTTATTTCCAGTGGCTTGCGTACCGTAAGCTTATGAGCAGTAGCCGCATTATGCTTACTGTCTTTGGTGGTGCCCAGTTCCTGTTCTATAATTTCTTCGGCATGTTCTACACAGTTTTCGCAGATATGGCCATCCTGCCCGGCAATGAGTATTTTAACTTCATCGCGGTTGCGGCCGCAAAAAGAACAGTGTAAAGTTTGTTGTTTAGCCATGTTTTATTCTTTTTATCTGTACCTCAGCATCCAAAGCACGCACAAAGTTACAAAAAGCAACCTGTTTAACCATGTAGACAAGTTACCAGCCTATAACGTTGCATTGAGGATGTTATGATAAAAAAAGCCTCAAAAAAGAGGCTTTACATTATAAATTCTTTAGTTATGCACTATATTTTCGTCAAAACGGCATCCACAATGCCATATTCTATCGATTCTTTGGCGTCCATCCAGTAATCACGGTCAAAATCCTTCATCACTTTTTCTACGGTTTGCCCGCAGTTCTTTGCCAGAATTTCGGCTCCCATCAGTTTGGTCTTTTTGATCTGGCCTGCCATAATTTCAAGATCGGCACTGGTTCCCTGTCCGCCACCGCTTGGCTGGTGTATCATTACCTCGCCGTTGGGGAAAATAAAACGCTTGCCTTTGGCGCCGCCACTCAGCAAAATACTGCCCATGCTGGCAGCCATACCCATACATACCGTACTCACAGGCGAACTGATCATCTGCATGGTATCGTAAATAACCATACCACTGGTAACCATACCGCCAGGACTGCTGATGTAAAAAGTAATTTCTTTGCCGGGATCAATGGCTTCCAGGTACATTAAACGGTTGGTAATGTCTTTGGCGCTTTTATCATCTACCACACCCCATAAGAAAACCTTGCGCTGCTCAATAAATTTTTTATCAAACTGCCAGCTGCTCATCATTTTCTCCATTGGGTTTTCCGGTAAATTATCCGGTGTTTCCTCATCTTCAAAACGGGTATTGTTGTTCTTATAAAAATTCATAACGGGTGGTTGTTTTATTTTTGTTCCTTCTTTTGTTTACGCTGGTTCATGATGAGTACTTCATCGATCAGTCCATATTCTTTGGCTTCGGTAGATGTCATCCACTTATCCCTGTCGCAATCCAGCGCCACTTTTTCAACGGGCTGGTTGCTATGAAAGGCAATGATATCGTACAGTTCCTGCTTTACCTTTTTTACTTCGTTAACGGTGATCTCAATATCGGTTGCCTGCCCTCCGGCACCGGCACTGGGCTGGTGCATCATAATGCGGCTGTGCTTTAGTGCAGTACGCTTACCCGGTGCTCCGGCACACATCAGCACCTGGCCCATACTGGCCGCCATACCGGTACAAATGGTTGCAATATCCGGGGTAATAAACTGCATGGTATCGTACATACCCAATCCGGCATACACACCACCACCAGGGCAGTTGATGTACATCTGTATGTCACGGGTACGGTCGGTACTTTCTAAAAACAGTAACTGGGCAGTTACAATATTGGCCACCTCATCATTAATGGGATAACCCAAAAAAATGATCCTGTCCATCATTAAACGGCTGTAAACATCCATTACGGCAATGTTCATAGGCCTTTCTTCAATAATGTTGGGTGTAAGATTGGTTACATTGTGCTTTACATAAGCATCCAGCGTATTGCTGCTGATTCCTTTATGTTTTACAGCATATTTTTCAAATTCTTTTCCAAAGTTCATAGTATAGTATTAGTTACAGCAAATATATTCTATTATGGGTTTTCAAATACTATGCTAAAACAATAAAGCAGCCAAATTGGCAAAAAAAGGAAAGCTGGTTCAGAGATAAACAAAGGCAAATTGCTGCAGAAAAGAAAAAAGGATAAAAAGACGGAAAAAACGGGCCATTGAAATGAAAGATCCAGAATTCCAATGAGTGTAACCGGTAAGGGTTACAGCTCATTGAAAATTTCTGGTATTAACCTCACCTCAGTACAAAGAAAGAGAAATTTTTTGGGCTGTAAACTAATTTTTCGATAAAATGCTGGT
>Ga0209023_10000096_pt1 | contig 154497 bp, 127 predicted proteins | sample LakOneMetagenome_FD_187468 | JGI IMG/M metagenome (GOLD analysis project Ga0209023, IMG submission 187468) | Freshwater and sediment microbial communities from Lake Erie, Canada (SPAdes) (version 2) | ecosystem: Environmental > Aquatic > Freshwater > Lentic | place: Lake Erie, Canada...
CGCGCCGCGCCAGCGACGCCGCCGACGCCCTGGGCCTGACCGCGCACCGCCTGAAGGCCATGGGCCTGATCGACAAGATCGTCAACGAGCCGCTGGGCGGCGCGCACCGCGATCCGAAGCAGATGGCCCAGCTGCTCAAGCGCGCGCTGGCCGACACCCTGCGCCAGTTCCAGGGCATGAAGACCAAGGACCTGCTGGAAGCCCGTCACACCAAGCTGATGAGCTACGGTAAGTTCAAGGAAACGCTGCCGCGCGAAGAGTGAGCTCCACCAAGGCCGGGCAAGTCCCGGCGGTCTTTGCGCAGGCCATGCAGGGCCTGCGCGCAATGTACTCCCCAACTTCCATTGCGATTGCCTGCAGCGGCGGCCTCGATTCGATGGCGCTGCTGCGGCTGGCGCACGCCTGGGCGGTGGGGCAGGGCATCTCCCTGGTTGCCTTCCACGTCCACCACGGCCTGAGCCCGCATGCCGATGCCTGGCTGGCGCACTGCCGGCAGGCCTGTGCCGAACTCGGCATCGGGTTCGATTCCCGCCACGTCGAGGTCGTAAGAAGCAAGGACGGCACCGAGGCAGCCGCCCGCAAGCTGCGCTACCGCGCGCTGGGCGAACTGTGCGTGCTTCATGCCGTGCCGCTGCTGCTCACCGCCCACCACCTGGACGACCAGGCCGAGACCGTCCTGCTGCAATTGCTGCGCGGCTCAGGACCGGCCGGATTATCCGGCATGGATGCGGCCAACCTGGCGCCTGGTCTACTCGGTGATCCTGATCTGCTCATGGCGCGCCCGCTGCTTGGATTGTCGCGTGCCCAGCTCGAGACCTATGCGCGCGAAGCGGGGCTGGCCTGGGTCGAGGACGAGTCGAACAGCGATCCGCGTTACGCCCGCAATGCGCTGCGCCACGGCGTGATGCCGGCCCTTGCGCTGAGTTTTCCCGGCTACCAGCAGCGGCTGGCGCGCGGCGCCGCCCACGTGCAGGCGGCCCAGCGCATCCTCGACGAGGTGGCGCAGCAGGACCTGGCCGCCTGCCAGGATGGCGATACCATCGACCTGGAGCGCCTGCGCGAACTCAGCCGCGACCGCACGAACAACCTGCTGCGCCATCTGTTCGCCGTGCGCGGCCTGGCCATGCCCTCGACCGCCTGGCTGGAAGAAATGGTCTCCCAGCTGTTCTCGGCGCGCGAGGATGCCCAGCTGAAGGTGACGCATCCGGCCTGCCACATCCGCCGCCATCGCGGTAAACTCTACATCACGCCCAAGCTTGCCGACCTGGCGGGCATGCGCGACCCCGATGACATCGGCGTGCTCGTCAAGGAAGGACAGGCCTTCCGCTGGACCGGGGAAGCTTCGCTGGCGTTTCCGGATTACGGCGGCGTGCTGCATTTCGACCGGGCCGAACGCGGTTTCCAGGCGGGCTGGCTGCAGGGCCGCCCTCTCACCATCGACTTCCGCCAGGGCGGCGAGCGCCTGAAACTCGCGGTCAACCGGCCGACCCGCAGCCTGAAGGCGCATTACCAGGCGCTGGGCGTGCCGGCCTGGGAGCGCGAGCGCTCGCCGCTGGTCTGGGCCGAGCGCGAGCTGCTGTTTGCGGCGGGCATCGGCATGGATTGCCACCATGTGGACCAAGGGCAGGGCGGGCGCATCGCCCTGCGCTGGGAAATGCATACCGAATAGTGTGTTGTAAGAGTTTCCATATGAAAACGGTATTACTTTATTTTCTTTTCGTATAGCTTTTTCTCCCGCCAGCCTTGTGATACTGCGCTGCAGCATGCTAGAGTAAAGGTCCCCTTTTGATCTTTCAACAAGCTGGAACCCTCCTGATATGGCTTTAATTGTCCACAAATACGGCGGGACGTCGATGGGCTCGACGGACCGTATCAAGAATGTCGCGGCCCGTGTGGCGAAGTGGCATGACGCCGGCCACCAGATCGTGGTGGTGCCGTCGGCGATGTCCGGCGAAACCAACCGCCTGATCGGGCTGGCCAAGGAAATCATGCCGCAACCGGACCCGCGCGAACTGGACATGATTGCCTCGACCGGCGAGCAGGTTTCGGTCGGCCTGCTGGCGATGGCGCTGCTGGCGATCGGCAAGGACGCGGTCTCGTACACCGGCTGGCAGGCGGGCATCCGCACCGACTCTTCCTTCACCAAGGCGCGCATCCAGTCGATTGACGACACCCGCGTGCGCGGCGACCTGGACCAGGGCAAGATCGTGATCATCACGGGCTTCCAGGGGATGGACGAAGATGGCAATATCTCGACCTTGGGCCGCGGCGGCTCGGACACCTCGGCGGTGGCGATCGCCGCTGCGCTGAAGGCGGACGAATGCCTGATCTACACCGACGTGGACGGCGTCTACACGACCGATCCGCGCGTGGTGCACGAGGCGCGCCGCCTGAACAAGATCACCTTCGAGGAAATGCTGGAACTGGCGTCGCTGGGCTCGAAAGTGCTGCAGACGCGTTCGGTTGAATTCGCAGGTAACTACCAGGTCCCGACGCGCGTGCTGTCGTCGCTGACCGATCCCCTGATGCCGCTGGACGAAGAAGCGAAGTCCGGCACCCTGATTTCGTTTGAGGAAGAAAGCAACATGGAACAAGCCGTCATCTCCGGTATCGCCTTTCATCGCGATGAAGCCAAGATCACCGTCCTGGGCGTGCCGGACAAGCCGGGCGTCGCCTTCCACATCCTCGGCCCCATCGCCGAAGCCAACATCGAAGTGGACATGATCATCCAGAACCAGTCGGTCGACGGCAAGACCGACTTCACCTTCACCGTCTCGCGCAACGATTACGCGAAGGCGATGGGCGTGCTGGAAAGCCAGCGCGAGGCGCTGGGCGCGGCCAAGATCCTGGGCGATGCGAAAGTGTCGAAGGTGTCGGCGGTCGGCGTCGGCATGCGCAGTCACGTGGGCGTGGCCTCGCAGATGTTCCGTACCCTGTCGGAAGAGGGCATCAATATCATGATGATCTCGACCTCCGAGATCAAGATTTCCGTCCTGATCGACGAGAAATACATGGAGCTGGCGGTCCGTGCCTTGCACAAGGCATTTAACCTCGAGCAAGCTTAACAATTTTCAAAATTTTCGGGCGTGCGTCCTTGACGCAACGTGCACCAGCCCTTAAGATGCGTGCACTCAGCGCTGACTGACAAGTCAACACTGATTGGAGACGTGGCCGAGTGGCCGAAGGCACTTCCCTGCTAAGGAAGCATACGGCTTATACCCGTATCGTGGGTTCGAATCCCACCGTCTCCGCCAAAGTTTAAAAGAAGAAGCCACCGCAAGGTGGCTTTTTCTTTTTGTAATTTGGCGGAGACGAGGAAAGGTCACAAGGCGCAGTGCGCCATGTGACGCGCGCTTTCCGGGTGGGATTCGAAGCGCGTCCGCCTGCCGGCGGCGCGGCGGCCTGCGGGACGCAGGCGAAGCGCCACGTTGCGCGCGCACCGCGGGCGCCCCGCGAGGGCGGCTCGCGCCCTCTTACCGCTTCAAAAGCCTCCGCAGGAGGCCAACACCAAGCGCATGCGCCAGGAACTGGGCATCGCTGCCCGGAGCATTGCGCGAACCCCGGGCTGCGGTGACACACCGACTCCAACAAGCTTCGCGAATCGTTTCACCTTGCCACAATTGGAAGGTTTACAGTGGCTTCGACAACCTTCTGGAGTCCTGCCATGCAACTCATCGAACCAACCAAGACCGTATCCCATCCTGTGCCCGCCGCGCCCGCGCAAGGCTGCATGTTTTGCCGCTACCGTCGTGCTCCCGCGCGCGAAGTCGCCGTGCCCACGCCCGGCGATGCCGGCCTCGCGCCACCATATCCTGCGGTTCGGAAAAATTTCCTACCACCACATTCGATTAGGAAACTAGACCGAGAACAACCTGAACGCGGCTGCGCCGCCTCCCGGCTGGAAGAGCTGCGCCGGCTCAAACACCGGGTGAACGGGTCCTGTATTGTCAACCATGCAACTCGGCGCGTTCCACCCTACTGTGCAAACGCTTCAGCGCCGGGACATCGACCAAGAAGGGGCTGACGATGACACAGGCAAGCAAGGGCAGGCGGACATTCCTGGAGCGCTCCGCGCTTCTCCTCGGCGCGGCGAGCCTGCCGCGCGAACTGCTGGCGCAGACCACACTCAACGTGCGTCCGGAATGGCAGAGCTTCAAGACGACGCCGCGCTACGATTCGCTGCTCAAGGCGATCCGGCTCATGAAGGCCAACACCAACGCGGCCGACCCGAACAGCTGGGCCTACTGGACCAACATCCACGTGAACAAGTGCCCGCACAGCATCCCATACTTCCTGGCCTGGCACCGCGGCTACCTGTACCACTTCGAGCGCCGCCTGCGCACCGTGTCCGGCGACAGCCTGCTGGTGCTGCCTTACTGGGACTACTACAGCTACCCGAACCTGCCGGCCGAGTTCACCAACCCGAGCGGCACCAATCCGCTCTACGTTCCGCGCGTGAACACCAACGTGCGGGCGGCGCTCACCCTGGCGCCGTTCGCGCCGACCGTGCTCAACTTCCAGCGTGGCACCAACAACGCCTTCGAAACGTCGTGCGAAGACGCGCCGCACAACCCGGTGCACGACCTGATCGGCGGCGTGATGACGACCATGGAGTCGCCGGTCGACCCGATCTTCTGGCTGCACCACGCGAACGTCGACCGCTTGTGGGTGGCGTGGGTGAGCGCGGGGGGCGGGCGCAAGATGCCGGCCACGACCAACGTCTACTGGACCGGCAGCCACAGCTACACCGCAACCTTGACCCAGTCGCGCCTGTCCACCTACAGTACCCGCTCGAGCCTGGGCTACCGCTACGCCGTCGAGACGATGCCGACCACGTTGCCGCTGGCCTCGCTCGCCGACCCCAACATCCGGCGCGTGCAGGCCGCAGCACGCGAGTTGGCCGGTTCGCTGCCGCCGGTCGGTACCTTCCGCATTGCCGCACCGCGCGAAACCGGCAAGGGCCGGTTCTCGCTCAGCGGCGCCGACGACGTCGGCCTCGACGAACGCTCGCTCAGCGTGCAGCTGCCGACCAGCGCGGAACATGCGCGCACCCTGGCCGCCATCGTCGGCAACAAGGCCGGCCGGCTGCCGGGCCGCGGCGAAACCTACCGTTCGGTGCACGTCACGCTCGACGGCGTGCAGCTCGCCGAGATCGCGAAGCAGGGCGGCTTCTACTACGAGCTGTACCTGAACATCCCTTCGCGCGGCTCGGCGCTGGGACGGCCGGCCAGCGTGTACATCGGCACCCTGGGCGCGTTCAAGATCAACAGCCTCGCCCACCACGCCGGCGCGTCGGTGCAGCTGCGCTACCCGATCCGGCACCACCTGGCCGGCGCCAGGACCGACGAACTGAGCGCGATGTCGGTGTCCTTCATGCGCATCAGCGGCGACAGCAGCCCGCGCGGCGGCGTGATCGGCGTCGCGGAAGTGCGCCTGGAAGTGTCGACCGACGACGAGGACTGAGGGCAGGCGCCGGGCGGCGGACGCGTCCCGGACGCTAGCGCACGCCGGGACAGGTTCCAGGGACCTGTCCGGGTTAAGGGGGAAGTTGTTAGTGCGCCAGCAGCAGGGGCAGGTTTGCGCGCTCGAGCAGCAGGCGCGTGACCCCGCCCAGCACCAGCTCGCGGTAGCGGCTGTGGCCGAAGGCGCCGGTGACGAGCAGGCCGGCGCCGCTGCCTGCCGCGATGCCGAGCAGGGCGTCGCCCGGGCTGGCGTGGGTGCTCTCGACCACCACCTCGACGCGCACCCCGTGCCGCGCGAGATACAGCGCCATGTCGGCGCCGGGATCGTCGCCGTGCATGCCGGATTCGCGGTCGGGATTGACGACTGCCAGGCGCACGCTGCGGGCGCGCACCAGGATCGGCATGGCGGCGTCGATGGCGCGCAGGGCCTGGATGCTGCCGTTCCAGCCGGCCACCACGGTCTCGGCGATCGGCGCGCCATCGTAGGTGGGCGGCACCACCAGCACCGGGCGCGGGCCATGCAGGGCCAGGTATTGCGGCAGCCCGCGCACCGTGGCGGCATCGCCCGCGTCCTGGCCGGTCACGACCAGGTCGGCGTAGCGCGAATGCAGCAGCAGCGCATCGCGGTTCTCGTCCTCGACCAGGCGTTCCTCGACCGACTCGACGCCGAGCCGGCGCGCACGTTCGGCAAAGGCGTGCAGGCTGGTGCGGCCGATGTGGCGCAGGGAGTCGTATTCGTTCACCGGCGTCACCGCCATCGAGCCGGTCAGCATGGCATACGCCGGCCAGGACATGCCGGTGGCGGCGCAGCCCACCAGGTGGGCCTCGTGGGCAGTGGCGAGCCAGGCCGCGGCCCGTAGCCGCGCATCAAAGAGCGGGCTCTCGTCGACATGGACAATGATGGTCTTGTACATGGCTGTTCCTTTCGTCGCTGGCGCCGCTGCCCGCCAGCCGCGACGCAGGCCGCAATGGACACCGGCACCGTGACTCTACGCCCGGTGGCCGGCGCCGTCCGATGCACGGCTGATGCAGATCAAAACTTTGTTGAATTTTTCTGCGCTCACCGTCCCCGGTAGCCGACCTGGACGCCACCCTGGTAGCGGATGGCGTCGATAACGAGCGCCAGTGCGCGCGAGGAATGGCGGCGGCTCGGGTAAAAGGCGTGCAGGCCGGGGAAATGCGGGCACCAGTCTTCCATTACGCTGACCAGGCGCCCGGCCGCGATGTGCTCGGCCACCAGGTCGTCCGGCACGAAGGCCAGGCCGTTGCCGCTCAGGGCGGCGGCCACGTGGTGGGCGGCGTCGCTGAACACGGCCTGGCCGCGCACCCGCGCCTCGATGTCCTGGCCCTCGTGGCGCAGCTCCCAGGCATAGATCCCGCCGCTGCTGGACAGGCGCAAGGTGATGCAGTTGTGCTTCATGAGGTCCTGCAGCGAGGCCGGCTTCGGGCGCCATTCGAAATAGGCGGGCGAACCCACGATGCGCATCGGGATGTCCGCGGTCAGGCGCACCGCGATCATGTCCTTTTCGACCTGGTCGCCATGGCGCACCCCGATGTCGAAGCGCTCGGCCGCGATGTCGACGATGCGGTAGTCGGCGCTGAACTCCACGTGCAGGTCGGGGTAGCGCGGCAGCAGGGGCGCGATGCGCGGCCACAGCACCTGCTCGATCACGTGGTCGATGGCGGTGATGCGGATGGTGCCGACCGGCTTGTCGCCGAGGTCGCTGATGGCGGCAATCTCGGCCTCGATCTCGTCCAGGCGCGGGGCGACGTTCTGGATCAGGCGCTCGCCGGCTTCGGTGGGCGAGACGCTGCGCGTGGTGCGCGTCAGGAGGCGCACGCCGAGGCGCTCTTCGAGCGAGCGCACGATGTGGCTGAGCGCCGATTGGGTCATGCCGAGGCGCGCGGCGGCGCGCGTGAAGCTGCGCTCGCGGGCGACGGCGAGGAACACGAGAATGTCGTTGATGTTGTCGCGGGCCATGGGGTCTTTCTGGATTATTCGAATTCTCGCACGAATAATGCTACGCATTCATGAGCCAGATTCATAAGCTCATGTAAATCCCGACCCGTTTTGCGAGCCTGCCTGCCCTTACCATGCGCCCTTCGCACAATGCATTCGGAAGGAAGCAGCATGAGCCACCCCAACCACACCCTCGTCAACGCCTACGGCGCCCAGGCCGCCGACCGCGCCCTCGAGCCGCTCGCGATCCCGCGCCGCGCGCCCGGCCCCCACGACGTCCAGATCGACATCGCCTTCTGCGGCGTCTGCCATTCCGACCTGCACCAGGTGCGCGGCGAATGGGCCGGCACCATCTATCCTTGCGTGCCCGGCCACGAGATCGTCGGCCGCGTCTCGGCCGTCGGCGCCCACGTGACGCGGCACCGGGTCGGCGACCTGGTCGGCGTCGGCTGCATGGTCGACAGCTGCCGCCATTGCGCCGACTGCGAGGCCGGCCTGGAAAACTACTGCGACGGCATGGTCGGCACCTACAACGGGCCGACGCTCGACGCAACCGGCCACACCCTGGGCGGCTACGCACAGGGCATCGTGGTCGACGAACGTTTCGTCCTGCGCGTGCGCCACGACGAAGCGCAGCTGGCGGCGGTGGCGCCGCTGCTGTGCGCCGGGATCACGACCTGGTCGCCGCTGCGCCACTGGAAGGCCGGCCCCGGCAAGCGGGTCGGCATCGTCGGCATCGGCGGCCTGGGCCACATGGGCATCAAGCTGGCGCGTGCCCTCGGCGCCCACGTGGTGGCCTTCACCACGTCCGAATCGAAGATCGCCGACGCCCGCGCCCTCGGCGCGCACGAGGTGGTGGTGTCGCGCGACGGCGCCGCGATGGCGGCACAGGCGAAGGGGCTCGACCTGATCGTCAACACGGTGGCGGCGCCGCACGACCTCGACGCTTTTCTAGCATTGCTCAAGCGCGACGGCACCATGGTGCTGGTGGGCGCGCCGTCGACCCCGCACCCGTCGCCCCAGGTGTTCAACCTGATCATGCAGCGCCGCGCGCTGGCCGGCTCGATGATCGGCGGGATTCCTGAGACCCAGGAAATGCTGGACTTCTGCGCCGAGCACGGCATCGTCGCCGACATCGAGACGATCCGCGCCGACGGCATCGAGGCCGCCTACGAACGCATGCTGCGCGGCGACGTGAAGTACCGCTTCGTGATCGACAGCGCCACCCTGGCCGCCTGAGGAGGAAGGATGCAGCTTGAACTACCTGCGCGAAGCGCCGACGCCGCAGTCAACCATCCTCCCGCCGCCTGGGGCGCCGTCTGGGCGCTGGCGCTCGGTGCATTCGCCCTGATCGCCTCGGAATTCATGCCGGTCAGCCTGCTCACGCCGATCGCCGCCGACCTCGGGATCACCGAAGGCCAGGCCGGCCAGGCGATCGCGATCTCGGGCGCCTTCGCGCTCGTCACCAGCCTGCTGTTCCCGCTGCTGGCCGGACGCACCGACCGCAAGCTGCTGCTGGCCGGGCTGGCGCTCCTGATGATCGTCTCCGGCACCCTGGTCGCGTTCGCGCCCGGCTACGGCCTGTTCATGGCCGGACGCGCCCTGATCGGCGTGGCGATCGGCGGCTTCTGGTCGATGTCGGCCGCGATCGCGATGCGCCTGGTGCCGGCGGCCCGGGTGGGCCGCGCGCTGGCCATCCTCAACGGCGGCAACGCGCTGGCGACGGTGCTGGCGGCGCCTGCCGGCAGCTACCTCGGCGCCGTGGTCGGCTGGCGTGGGGCGTTTTTCTGCGTGGTGCCGGTGGCGGCCATCGCGCTGGCCTGGAAGCTGGCCAGCTTGCCGCGCCTGCCCGCCGTGCACGAGGGCGCGGCGCGCCATCCGTTCGGCCTGCTGCGCCGCCCGGCGGTGGCGCTGGGGCTGGCCGCCATCGGCGTGTTCTTCATGGGGCAGTTCGCGCTGTTCACTTACCTGCGGCCGTTCCTCGAGCGCGTGACCGGAGTCGACGTGTCTACCCTGTCGCTGCTCTTGCTGCTGGTCGGCGTGGCCGGCTTCGTCGGTACCGGCGTCATCGGCGCCGTGCTCAAGGGCGGGCTGTACCGGGTACTGGCCGGCATCCCGGCCCTGATGGCGGCGCTGGCGCTGGCCTTGAGCGTCTTTGGCGGTTCGCTCTCCGCCACCGCCGTCCTGCTCGCCATCTGGGGCCTGGTGGCGACGGCCGCCCCGGTCGGCTGGTGGATGTGGCTGTCGGCGACCCTGCCGGACCAGGCCGAGCTAGGTGGCGGCCTGATGGTGGCCGTGATCCAGCTGGCCATCATGCTGGGGGCCACGGTCGGTGGCCTGCTGTTCGACACCAGTGGTTATCGCGCCACCTTCGGCGCCAGCGCCGGTTTGCTGGTGCTTGCGGCGGTCCTGGCCCTGCTGGCGGCGCGCGCCGCACCATCCCATCGTGTGAAGGAGACCTCATGAAACACCTCATTGCAAGCCTGCTGTCCGCCGTCTTCATCCTGCCGGCCGCGGCCCAGGACATGACGATCGCCCGTGCCGGCAGCCAGGGCTCGGTCCCGGGGCCGGCCGCCAACTTCAGCGGCAGCGTGCGTGTCGACCCGCTGTTCGCGCCGCAGGGACCGTCGCCGACCTCGGGCGCCGCCGTCACCTTCGAGCCGGGCGCGCGCTCCGCCTGGCACAGCCATCCGGCCGGACAGGTGCTGGTCGTCACGGGCGGCGTGGGCCGCATCCAGCAGTGGGGCGGCGCGGTCCAGGAGATCCGGCCCGGCGATGTGGTCTGGACCCCGCCCGGCGTCAAGCACTGGCATGGCGCGGCGCCGACCACGGCCATGACCCATCTCGCGATCCAGAACACGGTGGACGGCAAGAACGTGGTCTGGCTGGAGAAGGTCAGCGACGCGGTCTACCGGGGCGGCAAGGCGACACCCTAGCGGGCGGGCGACAGCGGCGCCCCGCCCATGCCACACTGGACGCCGGAGCGAACTTCAGGAAAGCACCAATGGACCCGCACATCCAGCCAGTACCCCTCGACAAGGCCTACCGCCTGCTCAACCATGGCCCGACCGTCTTGGTGTCGAGCACCCACGGCGGCGTCGACAACGTCATGGCCGCGGCCTGGGCCTGCGCCCTCGACTTCGCGCCGCCGAAGCTGACCGTGGTGCTCGACAAGGCGACCCGCACCCGCGCCCTGGTCGAGGCCAGCGGCGGCTTCGTGGTCCAGTTGCCGACGGTGCGCCAGCTGCGCCTGACCAACCTGGTCGGCAACCGCAGCCTCAACGACGATCCCGACAAGCTGGCCCGCGCCGGCGTGAGCCTGATCCGGATCGACGGCGTGACGGCGCCGCTGGTGGAAGGATGCTCGGCCTGGCTGGCCTGCCGCCTGGTCCCGGAACCGCACAACCAGCAGGCCTACGACCTGTTCATCGGCGAGGTCACGGCCGCCTGGGCCGACACCCGGGCGTTTCGCGACGGTCACTGGCAGTTCGAGACGGCCGACCCGGATTGGCGCAGCCTGCACCACATCGCCGGCGGCCAGTTCTATGCGATCGGCGAGGCGATGCGGGCTGGCGACTGAAGCGTTTCAAGCCGTGGTCGGACTGCGCCGCGCCACCCTGGTCTGGCCGACATACTCGGTGACCCAGTAGGCCAGGGCCAGCGCCGGCAGCGCGCCGCCGGCCAGCAGCGCCGCTTCCCAGCCGTAGTTGGCGTACACCCAGCCGCCCAGGGCCGAGCCGAGTGCCCCGCCGGCGAAGAACAGCGCGAAGTACAGGCCGTTCAGGCGGCTGCGCACTTCGGCGCCGAGGCTGAAGATGGCGCGCTGTCCCAGCACCAGGTTGGCCGCGACCGCCATGTCGAGGACGATCGAGGCCGCCGCCAGCAAGCCCAGCGAGACCGCCCACGCGTCCACCGCGAGCAGCGGCAGCGCGAATCCGGCGATCCCCAGCAGCAGGGCGGCGGCAGTGGCCATCAAGGTGTGGCCGCGGTCGGCCAGGTGCCCGGCCACGGGCGAGGCCACCGCGCCGGCCATGCCGACCAGGGCGAAGACCGCGATCCCGGTCTGGGACAGGTGAAAGCGCGGGCTTGCGAGCACCAGGGGAGCCACGGTCCAGAACAGGCTGAAGGCGCCGAACAGGGCCGCGTGGTAGGCGGCGCGCCGGCGCAGCACCGGCGTCGTGCGCAGCAGGGTCCAGAGCGAGGCCATCAGGGGGCCATAGGGCAGCGGCGCGCTTGGGAGCCGTTGCGGCAGGCGGCTGCGCAGCAGCAGCGCCAGCAGGGCCATCAGCACGGCGGCGCCGCCGAACACGGCGTGCCAGCTGCTGTGGTCGGCCACCAGCGAGGCGGCCGGCCGCGCCAGCATGATCCCCAGCAGCAGGCCGCTGACCACCTTGCCGACGGTGCGCCCGCGTGTGTGTTCCAGCGACAGGTGGGCGGCGAAGGGCACCAGCACCTGGGCCGCCACCGAACCGAGTCCGATGGCGAGGGCGGCCGCCAGGAAGCCCCAGGCCGAGGTGGCGAAGGCGGCGCCCAGCAGGGCGAGGGCGGTAAAGGCCAGGCCGCCCACGACCAGGCGGCGGTTCTCGACCAGGTCGCCCAGCGGCACGACGAACAGCAGGCCCAGGGTATAGCCGACCTGGGTCAGGGTCACGACCAGCCCGGCGGCGCCGGGCGCCAGGCCGGTGGCGGCGGCGATCGGGCCGACCAGGGTCTGGGCGTAGTACAGGTTGGCGACGATCAGGCCGCAGGCGGCGGCCAGCAACAGGACCATGCCGGGCGCGATGTCGCGCTGGTCGGTGGGTGGGGTGTGCATCGGTTTGCTCCGTGAATGTGGACGAATGGGACCATTCTAGGGAGCCCATGCTGAAAGATCATTACCCCAGACACCGGCTACACTTGTCAGCTTTCCTGAACAATCGGCCGGATCCGGCCACGAACCAACGGCCGGCTTGGCTTGATTGTCACGAATTGAGGTCAATACGACACATTGTTGTAAGCTGGATACTAAGATTTTGTGCTGGAAATTAGGTTTCTGTTACAGTTCTACTCAGGACGACCACGGAGCCGTCGTCCCTTGACCCGTATGGACGATTATGCCCGCTGCAGCCTTGCCACCCGACGAACTCGAACGCCTGTCGATGCTCGACGCCCTCGATCTGCTCGACACCCCGCCCGAACCCGCATTCGACCGCGTCACGCGCCTGGCCGGCCGCCTGCTCGACGTGCCGACGGCGCTGTTCTCGCTGGTCGATGCGGACCGCCAGTGGTTCAAATCGCGGGTCGGGATCGAGGCCGGGCAGAATCCGCGCGAACACGCCTTCTGCGCCCACGCAATCGGCATGAGCGCGGCGCTGGTGGTCCCCGATGCGCAGCAGGACGAACGCTTTCGCGACAACCCCCTGGTCAGCGGGCCGCCAGGGATCCGCTTCTACGCGGGCGTGCCGATCCGCACCACGGCGGGCCTGGCGATCGGCACCCTGTGCGTGCTCGACACCCGGCCGCGCACCCTGAGCGAGCAAGACGCCGAGGTGCTGAACGACCTGGCCGCGATCCTGGCCAAGGAGGTGCAGTACCGCGAGCGCATGGCGGTGGCGCGCGAGCAGCTGGCCCGTTCCAGCGACGTGGTGGGCGCCAGCGAGGCGCGCTTCCGGACCATCTTCGACATCGCCAGCGCCGGTATCGCGCTGGTGGCGCCGGACGGCGGCTGGATCAGCGTGAACAAGGCCTTGTGCGACATCGTCGGTTACGGCGAGGAAGAGCTGTGGCGCCTGACCTTCCAGCAGATCACCCATCCGGACGACGTCGCCGCCGACCTCGCGCTGCTGGACGCGGTGGCGCGCGGCGAACGCGACCAGTACCAGCTGGAGAAGCGCTACCTGCGCAAGGACGGCAGCCCGGTCTGGATCAACCTGAACCTCTCGTCCAAGCGCAATGCCGCCGGCAAGGTCGAATACTACGTCGCCGTGGTCAAGGACATCGATGCGGAAAAGACGGCGCGCCAGCAGGTCGCCGACCTGAACGCGGACCTGGAACGCCGGGTCGAAGCGCGGACCGCCGAGCTGCGCGAGGCAAACCACCAGCTGACCGAGGCGATCGAGCGCCAGCGCGCCGTGAAGCAGGAACTGCGCGAGCGTGAGGCCGAGCTGAGCAGCGTGATCGAGAACGCCAACGACGCCTATATCTGCCTGGACCAGACGGGCACCGTCACGGCCTGGAACCGCCAGGCCGAGGACACCTTCGGCTGGCCGCGCGCCGAGGCGCTGGGCCGCAAGCTCGATGAACTGATCGTGCCGGAGGAACACCGCGTCGGCGAAGGATTGGCGGGCTTCCTGTCGACCCGCATCGCCGGCGCCGTCGACCAGCGCCTGGAGCTGCCGGCCCTGCGCCGCGACGGCAGCCAGCTCACGGTCGAGGTGCGCATCCGCGCGCTCGAGGTCAATGGCCGCAACATGTACAGCGCCTTCCTGCACGACATCAGCGCGCGCAAGCGCGAACAGGCCCAGCGCGAGTACGAGAGCCGGCACGACCAGCTGACCGGACTGCTGAACCGGCGCGCGCTGCAGGAAGCGCTCCCGCTGGCCCAGGCCCGCGCGCAGCGCAGCGGCAAGACCGTGGGCATGCTGTTCATCGACCTCGACGGCTTCAAGGCGGTCAACGATTCCCAGGGCCACGAGGCGGGCGACATCCTGCTCGGCGTGATCGCCGAACGCCTGCGCAGCGGCGTGCGCAAGACCGACAGCGTGTTCCGCCTGGCGGGCGACGAATTCACCGTCCTGCTCGAGGACATGGCCGACACCTTCGACGACGCCCACACGGTGGCCGAAAAGCTGATCGACAGTATCGCCGAACCGGTCGAGCTGCCGGGGCGCGCCGTGCGGGTGCGCGCCAGCATCGGCATCGCGCTCGACGCCGGCAATACCGGCCGTCCGGCCCGCAGCCCCGAAGAACTGCTGAAGGAAGCCGACCACTACATGTACCAGGCCAAGAAAGCCGGCCGCGGCCGGGTCTGCTCGGCCCGCCATCCCTGCTGAGCGCCTGCCTTCAGCGCAAGTGCAGGTCGCTCCAGGCCAGCGGCACGCCGCTTTCGACCGCGTCGAGCTCGCCCAGCGTGCCGGCCTTGCCGGGCGCCAGTTCGTGGTGGAAGTTGGTTAAGCCCGGCTGCAGCAGCGCCACGCTGCTGTAGATGCCGCGCACGTCCATGCGGTGCAGCGGCGGGGCGCTCTGGCTGCCGATGTAGAACCGGTCCGCACCGAAGGTCGACGAAAGATGGTGGCGCGGAAGGCGTGGCGCGAGCCGTCGCGGAAGGTCGCCGGGAGCGCGACGGCATTCGTCCAGGACGCGTACAGTCCGAACACCGACACTACCAGGCGCATGCTGCCGGACTGCCACGCCGCGCGCCGGTCGAGCCAGGACTTGTCGTCGGTGACCGCCAGCGGCTTCGAATACGCGCCGGGGCGCGGCTCGATGACCAGGCCAGGTTGGCCAGGTCCTGGTAGTTGCGCAGGTTGGAACCGAGGCTGGCGACGAAGGGCGTGAGCCCGGGAGCGTGGCGCAGCTTGCCGATGCCGGCCTGCGCGGCCTGGAGCTTCCTGGCGTGGTCGTTACGCTCGCCGCAGCCGGTTGCCAGCGCCGCCAGGATCAAGGCCAGCTGCCCGGGCCGCAACGCGCGGCGCAGCAGCGCCAGCCAGTCCGACAGAACCTGTTGCACGGACGGGTTCGCGGGTGGCCGGTGGGTCGCCATGGTAGGCATCCCGGCTCCTGTGGGATGGGTCCGGTGTTCGATGGCGGACCCGTCGTTTAGTTCTGGCCGGGCGCACATGCCACCGATGAGCGCACAGTGGGCGCGGAATAGGCGAAAAAGATGCTTGACCTTCCCATTGTGGGAAGGAATATCCTTCCAGTATGGATAAAGGAAGGAACATGAATACGGGAACAGATCTTGACCCCGGCACCGTGCTGCGCATTGGCGGCATGACCTGCGCGTCCTGCGTGGCGCGGGTCGAAAAGGCGCTGGCCCGGGTGCCGGGCGTGGCCGGCGCCAGCGTCAACCTGGCGACCGAGAAGGCCACGGTGCAGGGTGCGGTCGACCCGGCTGCGCTGGTGGCGGCGGTGCGCGCGGCCGGCTACGAGGCGCGCGCCGTGGGCAAAGAAGGCGAAAGGAGCGCGGCGGTCCCCGCGGCGCAGGCCGGGCAGGGCGTTAACGCGCTGCGCTCATGGTGGCCGGTGGCGCTCGCGGCGCTGCTCAGCCTGCCGCTGGTGGCGCCGATGCTGGCCCAGCCCTTCGGCCTGGACTGGGCGCTGCCGGGCTGGCTGCAGCTGCTTTTGGCCACGCCGGTGCAGTTCTGGCTGGGCGCGCGCTTCTACCGCGCCGGCTGGAAGGCCCTGCGCGCCGGCAGCGGCAACATGGATTTGCTGGTCGCCCTCGGCACCAGCGCCGCCTACGGCCTGTCGCTCTACCTGCTGCTGGCGCCGGCCCACGGCCACGGCACGCCCCACTTGTACTTCGAGTCCTCGGCGGTGGTGATCACCCTGGTCCTGCTCGGCAAATGGCTGGAGGCCCGCGCCAAGCGCCAGGCCCTGGCCGCGATCGGCGCGCTGGAGGCGCTGCAAAGCCCCGACGCCCTGGTGCGGCGCGGCGGGCGCGAGCAGCGCATTCCCCTCGCCGCGTTGCAGGTGGGCGACCTGATGGTGGTGCGTCCCGGCGAGCGGGTGCCGGCCGACGGCGTGGTCGAGGAGGGGCGCAGCCACCTGGACGAGTCGCTGCTCACCGGCGAGAGCCTGCCCGTGTCCAGGGGGGCGGGCGAGCGCGCCACCGGCGGCGCCGTCAACAGCGACGGCCTGCTGCTGGTGCGCGCCACCGCGGTGGGCGCGCAGACCACGCTGTCGCGCATCATTCGCATGGTCGAGGACGCGCAGGCGGCCAAGGCGCCGATCCAGCGCCTGGTCGACCGCGTCAGCGCCGTGTTCGTGCCGGCCGTGCTGCTGGTCTCGCTCCTGACCCTGCTGGGCTGGGGCCTGGCCAGCGGCGACTGGCAGGCGGCCCTGCTCAACGCCGTGGCGGTGCAGGTGATCGCCTGTCCCTGCGCGCTGGGGCTGGCCACGCCGGCCTCGATCATGGTCGGCACCGGCGCCGCGGCGCGCCACGGTATCCTGATCAAGGATGCCGAAGCGCTGGAACGCGCCCACGCGCTCGACGTCGTCGTGTTCGACAAGACCGGCACCCTGACCGAGGGCCGGCCGCGCCTGGTGGCGCTGGAAGGAAACGATCCGGCGCGCCTGCTGCACCTCGCAGCCGGGGTGCAGGGGGGCAGCGCCCATCCGCTGGCAGGGGCCGTGCTGGACGCGGCCCGCGCCCACGGCCTCGCGCCCCCGGCGGCGGGCGCGGCCCACGCCTTGCCGGGGCGCGGGGTGCAGGCCGACATCGAGGGCGCCACGGTCTATCTGGGCAACGCGCGCCTGATGCGCGAGCTGGGGACCGACCCGGGCTGGCTGCAGGCGCGCGCCGCGCAGCACGAGGACAGCGGCCGCACCGTGTCCTGGCTGGCCGTGCGCACGCCAGGCGGCATCGAGGTCGCCGGACTGTTGGCCTTCGGCGATACCATCAAGCCCGGCGCGCAAGCCGCCGTGGCGCGCCTGCAGGCACAGGGCATCGACGTGTTGATGCTGACCGGCGACAGCGAGGGCGCGGCGCGCGCCGTGGCGCAGGGGGCCGGCATCGAGCGCTTCCACGCCGGCGTGCTGCCGGGCGAGAAGGCCGCCGTGGTGGGCGCCTTGAGGGCTGCCGGGCGCCGGGTGGCGATGGTCGGCGACGGCATCAACGACGCCCCGGCGCTGGCCGCGGCCGACGTCGGCATCGCCATGGCCAGCGGCCTTGACGTCGCCATGCAGACGGCCGGCATCACCCTGATGCGTCCCGATCCCGGCCTGGTGGGTGATGCGGTGGCGATCTCGCAGCGCACCTATGCCAAGATCCGCCAGAACCTCGGTTGGGCCTTCGTGTACAACGTGGTCGGCATCCCGCTGGCCGCCTTCGGCGTCCTCAATCCGGTGCTGGCGGGCGCCGCGATGGCCCTCAGCTCGGTGAGCGTGGTGGCCAATGCGCTGCTGCTGCGCGGCTGGCGGCCGGCGCCCGCGCCGGCAACCGAAGCGACGCGCGAGCCCCCGAACGAACCCTTATTCATCAACCGGGCCGAAGCGCCCAACCAACCAGGAGCACGAGGTATGTATCAATTGACTGTGGAAGACATGAGCTGCGGGCATTGCGTCGGACGCGTGACAAAAGCGGTGCAAGGTGTCGATGCCCATGCCAAGGTCAGCATCGACTTGCCGACCAAGCGCGTCACGGTCGACAGCGATGCAGGCCTGGACGAGATCGTCGCCGCGATCGATGGCGCCGGCTACCCCGTAAGCGCACGCAGCTAACCGCAAATCGCGTGCTCTGCGAGCGTAATTACGCTATATTTTGATGTAAGTTAAATAAGGGCAGGGCGCACTGACGTACGACGACTTTTCCATCGGCACTTCACTGGGATGACCCATGCAACTCGGTGTGTTGGCAGAACCGGCAGATCTGGCGAAACACCCCCCTTCCAGCGCCCAGCTGCGCAGCGTGCTGGTCGTCCTGGCCGTCCTGGCCGTGCTGTTCGCGCTGCTGGCACCGTTCGCGCGCACTCCGCTCCCGACGGCGCCGGAATTCGTGCCGATGTACCAGTCGATCCTTATCGGCAGTAACCTGCTGACCGGCATCCTGCTGCTGGGCCACGTGCATACCGGCCGCGCCTGGTCGCTCGGCATCCTCACCCTGGGCTATTTTTTCACGGCCCTGATCGCGCTGGCCCACATGCTTACCTTCCCGGGCCTGTTCTCGGACCACGGTGTGCTGGGCGGCAACAACCAGACCACGCCCTGGCTGTACATGATCTGGCATGCGCTGTTCCCGCTGTTCGTGATCGGTTATGGCCGCCGCTACCGGCGCCCGCTGCCGAACCACTTCATGCGCGTTGGGACCTTGCTGACCTGCCTGTTCGTCTCCTTCCTGGTGCTGGTCTGCACCAGCGGCGCCCCCTACCTGCCGGAACTGATGGACGGGAACCGGTTCCGCCCGGCCTATCGCTGGATCAGCGCGGCGGTGCTGGCGCTGTCCCTGTACGCGCTGTGGACCACGGCGCGCAAGCGGCCGCGCGCAGTGCTCGACGTGTGGCTGACGATCGCGATGTCGACCTGGGTGTTCGAGGTGCTGCTGTCCTGCCTGCTCAACGGCGGCCGCTTCGACCTCGGCTTCTACGCCGGGCGCCTGTATGGACTGGCGGCCTCGCTGTTCGTGCTGGGAGCGATCGCGATCGACAACATCGCCCTGCACGAACGCCTGCGCCTGACCTTCGACGAAATGATCGAGACGCGCGCCCGCGCCCAGTGGCAAAGCCTGCTCGGCTCGGTGCTGCGCCAGTTGCCGGACGGCGTGCTGATCGTCGACCGCGAGGGCCGCTGCGTGATGGCCAACGACCAGGCCGAGCGCATGGCCGCGCGCTTCGAGCATGCCGGCCACGCGATGGACCGGGGCCGCCACGGCATGCCCGGCCCGGCCGCCATGCTGGCCCTGATCGGCGAGCCGGTGCGGCGCGCGGTGCAGGGCGAATTCTTCCGCGACGCCGTGCTGGAGAGCGTAACGAGCGCGGGCCGGCGCGTGTACGCCGTGAGCGGCGCGCCGCTGCGCGACGGCGCCGCCGATTTGGCCGCCGCCGTGATCGTCCTGGACGACATCACCGAGCGCACGGCGGCCAGTGCGGCGCTGGCGCGCGCGCTGGACCAGACCCGCTACCTGATCGAGAACACCCCGCTGGCCGTGATCGAATGGGACCGCGACTTCGTGATCCGTTTGTGGAACCGGCGCGCCGAGGAACTGTTCGGCTGGAGCGCCCAGGAAGCGCTGGGGCGGCGCATCGACGCGCTGCCCATGATCCACGAGGAAGACGCAAGCAAGGTGGCCGGCGCGATCGGGCGCCTGCTGGATTCGGCCACGCGCTACGTCAAGTCGAGCAACCGCAACCGCACGCGCGACGGCCGCACCCTGTGCTGCGAGTGGTACAACTCGGTGCTGCACGACGAAGAGGGCCGCATCGACCGCGTGTTCTCGCTGGTGCTCGACGTCAGCGAGCGCGAAGAGGCGATGGACGCCTTGCGCGAAGCCGACCGCCGCAAGGACGTCTATATCGCGACCCTGGCGCACGAGCTGCGCAACCCGCTGGCGCCGATCGCGAACGCCGCCTCGCTCCTGCGCGGCAAGCACCTGGCGCAGGACCGGATCGAATGGATCGCCGCCATGGTCGGGCGCCAGACCGCCCAGATGGCGCGCCTGCTGGATGACCTGCTCGACGTCACCCGCATCAGCCGCGGCAAGATCGAACTGCACCGCGCGCCGGTGGAGCTGGGCCGGCTGCTGCGCGACACCCTGCAGACCAGCATGCCGCTGATCGAAGCCGGGCGCCACCAGGTGGCGCTCGCACTGTGCGACGAGCCGGTCTGGGTCGACGCCGACGCCCTGCGCCTGACCCAGGTCCTGGCCAACCTGATCAACAACGCCGCCAAGTACACGCCGCAGGGCGGGCGCCTGGGCATCCTGCTCAAGGAAGAAGCGGGCGAGGCGCGGGTGGAAGTCAGCGACAACGGCATCGGCATCGAGCCGGACATGCTGGCGCGCGTGTTCGACCCTTTTGTGCAGGTCAGCAGCGCCAGCCACCTGGCCCAGGGCGGGCTGGGCATCGGGCTGTCGCTGGCCAAAGGACTGGTCGAGCTGCACGGCGGGCGCCTCGCGGCCCACAGCACCGGGCCGGGGCAGGGCTCGTGCTTTACCGTGTACCTGCCGGCCATCGCGCCGCCGCCCGGCAGCGAGGCGGTCGAGCAGCCTGCCGTCCTGGGCGGACGCCTGCGCCGGCAGGTGCTGGTGGCGGACGACAACGTCGATGCGGCCGAATCGCTCGCCTGGCTGCTGCGCTCGGAGGGCGCGACGGTGGAGGTGGCGCACGACGGCGCGGCCGCGCTGCGCCTGTTCAGCGAGCACCCGGCCGACATCGTCGTGCTCGACCTGGGCATGCCCGAGATGGACGGGCTCGAGGTGGCGGCCATCCTGTCGCGGCGCACGCCGCGGCCCTTCCTGGTGGCGGTGACGGGGCGCGGCCGGCAGGAAGACCGGGCGGCCTCGCTGGCGGCGGGTTTCGACGAGCATCTGACCAAGCCGGTGGCGCCGCAGCAGCTGATCGACCTGCTGTCTAGACTGTAGGGTGGTCGGCTTCGCCGACCGCGCGTCCAAACACTGGTACTGCCGCCCGCGCGTCTATCCATTGCTGGCTGAACGCGCGGTCGGCAGAGCCGACCACCCTACGTCAATGTTGATGGCTGTTCGGCTTCTTCGCGTCGAGGACGGGCTGACGCGCTTCAGGCCCCGCCGCGCTCGGCGCCGCCGGCACCTCCCCGTCGTACGCGCCACTGGCGCCTGCGACTTCGCGCGCCACCGTTCCCGCCGGGTGCCGGTACCACCCCGGATCGCGGTAATCCCCGCGCGCCAGCCCTTCGCGCACCTTCAGCACCGTGAACATCCCGCCCATCTCCATGTTCCCGAACGGCCCTTTGCCGTCCATCATGGGCAGCGTGTTCTCCGGCAGGCGCATCTTCATGTCGCCCATCGAGCCGCCGCGGTCGCCCATCACCATGTAGCCCGGCACCAGGCTGTTGATCTTGCGCGCCACGCCGCGCTGGTCGACGCCGGCCAGGTTCGGCACGTCGTGGCCCATGGCGTTCATGGTGTGGTGCGACTTGTGGCAGTGGAAGGCCCAGTCGCCCGGATTGTCGGCCACGAACTCGATGGCGCGCATCTGGCCCACGGCGATGTCGGTCGTCACTTCCGGCCAGCGCGCGCCCGGCGGCACCCAGCCGCCGTCGGTGCCGGTTACCTGGAAGGTGTGGCCGTGCAGGTGGATCGGGTGGTTGGTCATGGTGAGGTTGCCGACCCGGATCCGCACCTTCTCGCCCAGGCCCGCCACCATCGGATCGATGCCGGGGAACACGCGGCTGTTGAAGGTCCACAGGTTAAAGTCCAGCATGGTGTTGGTGCGCGGGGTGTAGCTGCCCGGGTCGATGTCGTAGGACGAGAGCAGCAGAACGTAGTCGCGGTCGACCGCATGCTGCCTTGGATTCTTCGGATGGGTCACCCAGAAGCCCATCATTCCCATCGCCATCTGCATCATCTCGTCGGCGTGCGGGTGGTACATGAAGGTGCCCGCATGGCGCGCCACGAATTCGTAGACGAAGGTCTTTCCCGGTGCGATGCCGGGCTGGGTCAGGCCGGTGACGCCGTCCATCCCGCAGGGCAGGATCTGGCCGTGCCAGTGGATGCTGGTGTGCTCGGGCAGCTTGTTGGTGACGAAAATGCGCACGCGGTCCCCCTCGACCACCTCGATGGTCGGGCCCGGGCTCTGGCCGTTGTAGCCCCACAGGTTGGCCTGCATGCCGGGCGCGAGCTCGCGCACCACGGGTTCGGCCACCAGGTGGAATTCCTTGACGCCGTCCTTCATGCGCCAGGGCAGGGTCCAGCCGTTCAAGGTCACGACCGGGTTGTAGGGACGGCCGCCCGGCGGCGCCAGCGGCGCGGCGGTGGCGCTCGCGGTGTGGACCGGCGCTTCGGGAATGGCGGCGGCGCCGGCCTTGTCGACCAGCGAGGCGCCGAGCAGGGTGGCGCCGGCCGTGGAGAGAAAGTGTCTGCGGTTGGTCATGGTTGCGGGTCTTTCGTGTCCAGGCGGCCGCCCAGCGCGCCCTCGAGCGCGGCGTCGGCCAGCCAGAATTCCTTGAGGGCGTCGATGTAGCCGTTCACGGCCTGCGCCTGTTCGCGCGCGTCGGCCAGCAGTTCGAGGGGGCTGGCCAGCATGCCGTTATAGCGCAACAGGGTCTCGTCGCCGATCTTCTTGCGCAGCGGGATGACCTGGTCGCGGTAGTGGCGCGCCAGGTCGTAGCTGCTGCGGTAGCCCAGATAGCTTTCGCGCGCCTCGCTGCGGGCGTTGACGGCGGCATCGCGCACGCGATAGAGGGCCTGCATGTAGAGCGCTTCGGCGCGGGCCACGCGGGCGCCGCCCCAGTCGAACAGCGGCAGCTCCAGGCCGATCTCGTAGCCGTTGGCGCGACTCGCCCCGGTTTCGCTTTTGTTGTGGTAGCCCAGGTCCAGCACGTTGACGAAGCGCGTCGCGCGGGTGAGACCCAGGTCGCTCGCCAGCTGCTCGGCATTGGTGCGGGCGGCCTGGACGTCGAGGCGGCGCGTCAACGCGGTCTGCTCGATACGGACCAGCTCGCGCGGCGCGGCCGGCAGGTCCGGCAGGCGTTCCGGCAGCATGTAGCCGGCCTGCGCGCCCCACAGGCCGAGCCGGCGCGTCAGGCGCTCGCGCGCGGCATCCAGGTCGCGCCGCGCGCGCAGCACGCCGGCCGCGGCTTCGGCGTGGAAGGCCTGTTCGCGCGCCAGGTCGAGCTGGCTGGCATTGCCGGCCTTGGCCATGCGTTCCATCAGCTCGGCCGAGGCCTCGGCGGCGGCGTTCACCTGGCGCGCATAGACCAGGCTTTCTCCGGCCGCGACCGCTTCGACCCAGGCCGTGCGGGTATCGAGCGCGTGGCGTTCGATGGCGGCCGCCACCGCCAGGCGCGCACTGTCCGCACGCCGGGCTTCCATGCGCTGGCGCAGCGGCAGGGTGAGCAGGCCCGCCAGGTCGAGGCCGATCGAGCGCTCGATCTCGGCCGCGCCATGGCCGGACAGGCGCGAAAAGCCCAGCGACGGATTGCGCAGGCGCGCGGCCTGGGCCAGTTCGGCCTGGGCCACCCCGACCTCCCAGTAGGTGGCCTGCAGGCCCGGGTGGTTGAGCAGGGCGACGCGCACTGCCGCGTCCATCGAGAGCGCTTCCTTCAGCAGGGCGTCGACTTCCTGCGTGACGGCCGCGGCGCTTGGCCCCGCCAGGCGCGGTGTCACGCCGGTGCGCTGCGCGACCTGAACGGCGACGGCTTCGGCGCCTTGTCGACCATCCGGGCTGGCGCAGCCGGCCAGGGCCAGCAGGGCGCAGGGGAGCAGGAGGACGGCGCGCATCAGTGGCCTCCTTGCTTGTGATGCCCGGCACGTTCGGCGCGATCGTGGGCCGGCGCCGGCGCCGCGGCCTGGGGCGCGGCCGAGCGCTCGGGCATCGTCAGCATCATCGGGTGATAGCCCAGCACGGTGCGGTTGGCTTCCCGCCAGTGACGGTCGGGAGTGGTGGCCGGTTTCTCGAGCGGGCGGTACACCGGCGCGGCGCGGTAGGGCGTCTCGGGCACGGCGGCCCTGGGGTCGTCCGCCTGCGGCGGCGTGGCGCCGGCCACGGCGGGGGCGAGTGCCAGCACGGCTGGCAACAGCAAATACAGCATGGGAACCTCGTTCGGTTGAGTACGGAACGGCCGCGCGCACGGTGTCGACAAGGCGCAGGCGGCTGGACGAATCAGGCGAACTTAGCTGCGGGGAGGGCGCTCGGGGAGGTCGGGGTCGGCCGCGGCAAGGCGTGCCGGGGCGCTGGACGGGCAGCAGTTGCAGGGGCAGCAGTCGGGCGCCGCGGCCCGGGTGGCGGGAGCCATGGCGGTGCCGACCGAGCAGGCGGCGCAGTTGCCGCATTTCTTGTGCTGGGCGTGGCCATCGGCGTGGTCCTGCATGGCGCCCTGCGCGCTGACCTGGACGGCCTGGCCGTGGCCATGGCAGGGCGCCCTGGCTTCCTGCTTTGCCGGGACGGCGCCGGTACCGTGCGCGCAGGTCATCGCGGCCGCGGCGTATCCCTGGAAGGGAACGGCCAGCAGCACGAGCCAGACGAGCAGGGTGCGCAGCAGGGTATTCACGGGAGCGATTCTAGCATGGCTTTTTACAACGGCGGCGGCAGCCGATATTGCATGGCCGCCACGCTACTGTTAGTATGCATTCGGAATCGACTCAGGACGCGCACCCATGCACATGCTCTTTCGGCTGTTCGGTCCCCACCGCAGGAAAAACCAGGAAGAGATCGCCGGCCGCGCCGCCGAGGTGATCGCGCACGTCCTGTTCGACGTCGGCCTGGACCGGTTCCTGGCCGGTACCGTCTTGCTCGACCGCCAGTTCCGCCTGCACTTCTACGCCGTGCCGCCGCCGGCCTCGTCCGCCATTCTGGCCAGCGTCGCCGTGCATGAGCTGGACGAGGCGCGGGGATTCCGGACCCAGGTGCTGGCTTCGGGCATCGACGCGCCCACCCTTGCCATCCATGCCCGCATCATGGCCGACGCCATGGTGGAGGCGCTGGGCGAGCGCTCGCCCGCCCTGCGCGCCCTCCCGGCCGCGCGCCACGAGCGCCGCACCACGCCGCGCCTGGCCTGACCTGGCCTGAACGGTCCAGTGCGCGCCCGCGCGCGCGGCGGCGGTATCCTTGTGCAGGGGCCGGCCCGGTCCCGTCGACAAGGCACCCCGTATGAGCGTACGCAATCTCGAGCACCTGTTCGCCCCGGCCTCGGTCGCGCTGGTCGGCGCGTCCGAACGCGCGGGCAGCCTGGGCGCCACCTTGCTGCACAACCTGCTGGCCGGCGGCTTCAAGGGCGAGATCTGGCCCGTCAATCCCAAGTACACCCAGCTGGGCGGCCGGCGCTGCTATGCCAGCGTGCTCGAATTGCCGCAGGCGCCTTCGCTGGCCGTGATCTGCACGCCGCCGGCCACCGTTCCCGGCATCGTGCGCCAGCTGGGCGAGCGCGGCAACCGCGCCGCCGTGGTGCTCAGCAGCGGGATGCGCGAGAGCGGCCGCGGCCTGCGCCAGGCCATGCTGGACGCCGCCCATCCTTATCTGCTGCGCCTGCTGGGACCGAACAGCGCCGGCCTGCTCGCCCCCGGCCACGGCCTGAACGCGAGCGTCGCCACCAGCGGCGCGCTGCCGGGGCGGATCGCCTTCGTCTCGCAGTCGGGGGCGTTGATGGTCGGGGTGCTGGACTGGGCGCGCACGCGCGGCATCGGCTTCTCGCATTTCATCGCGCTGGGCGAGGCCGCCGACGTCGACCTCGGCGACGTGCTCGATTACCTCGCCAGCGACGGCGCGACTTCCGCCATCCTGCTCTATCTGCAGGACCTGCGCTATGCGCGCAAGTTCATGTCGGCCGCGCGCGCGGCAAGCCGCAGCAAGCCGGTGCTGGTGCTCAAGGCCGGGCGCCAGGACGGCGAAGCGCCGGCCGCCGCCAGCGAGAGCGGCGCGCTGGCGCGCCAGGACGAGGTGTTCGACGCCGCCATCCGCCGTGCCGGCATGCTGCGCGTGACCACCACCGACGAGCTGTTCTCGGCCGCCCTGACCCTGGCCTATGCCCGTCCGCTGCACGGCGAGCGCCTGGCCATCGTCAGCAACGGCGCCGGCCCGGGCGTGCTGGCGCGCGACGCGCTGGCCGCGGGCGGCGGCGTCGAGGCCGAGTTCCTCGATGCCACGCGCGCGCGCCTGGACGCGCTGCTGGCGCCGGGCTGGCGGCACGGGAACATGGTCGACCTGCGCGGCGGCGCCGCCCCCGCGCTGTACCGCGAGACGCTGGAAATCCTGCTGCAGGATCCGGGCGTCGACGCGGTGCTGGCGATCCAGTCGCCCACCGGCGCCAATGCCAGCCGCGACGTGGCCGACGCCATCGCGCCGCTGGCGCGCACGGCGTCGAAGACCCTGCTCTCGTGCTGGCTCGGCGGGGAGGCGGTAGCGGAGGCGCGCGCGATTGCCTCGGGCGCGCGGCTGCCGGCCTTCCGCACCCCGGAAGACGCAGTGGCCGGCTTCCTGCAGCTGGTGCACTACCGGCGCAACCAGAACCTCCTGATGGAAGTGCCGCCCTCGATGGCCGGCACGGTGGCGCCGGACCGCGCGGCGGCGCGTGCGCTGGTGCGCGAAGCCATCGCCGGCGGGCGCTACCTGCTGTCGGACCCGGAGACCAAGGCCATCCTGCGCACCTATGGCATGGCGGTGGTCGAGACGCGCCAGGCCGCCAGCGTCGACGAGGCGGTGGCGGCGGCGCGCCGCATCGGCTTTCCGGTGGCGGTCAAGATCCTGACCCCGGACGTGATGCACAAGTCGGACTTCGGCGGCGTGACCCTCGACCTCGACACCGAAGAGGGCGTGCGGGCGGCCGCCACCCGCATGCGCCGGCGCCTGGCCGAGCTGTTCCCGCTGGCGCGTTTCGAAGGCTTCTCGGTGCAGGCCATGGTGCGGCGGCGCGACGCCCACGAGCTGATCGCCGGCGCCGCGCTGGACCCGGTGTTCGGGCCGGTGATCGTGTTCGGGCAGGGCGGGGTGACGGTGGAGGTGACGGACGATCACGCGGTCGGCCTGCCGCCCCTGAACCTGGTGCTGGCGCGCGACCTGGTCGACCGCACCCGCGTGGCCAGGCTCCTGGCCGGCTACCGCAACCGGCCGGCCGCCAACATGGACGCGGTGCTGGCCAGCCTGGTGCAGGTCTCGCGCATGGTGTCGGACATCCCCGAGATCGTGGAGCTGGACCTGAACCCGCTGGTGGCCGACAGCCGGGGCGCCGTGGTGCTGGACGCGCGCATGCGCCTGGCCCGGGCCGACCGCTCGGGCAGCACCCTGGACCGGTTGGCGATCCGGCCCTATCCGCGCGAGCTCGAAGAGACCATCGAGTGGAACGGCGGCCCCTTGCTGCTGCGCCCGATCCGCCCCGAGGACGGCCCGGCCCACCTGGCTTTTTTCGACGCGCTGACGCCGGACGACGTGCGCTACCGGATGTTCGTGCGCATCCGCGAACTGCAGCCTTCGCAGCTGGCGCGCTTCACCCAGATCGACTACGACCGCGAGATGGCGTTCATCGCGACCCGCCCGAATGCGCAAGGCGTGGCCGAGACGCTGGCGGTGGGCAGGGTGGTGGCGGACCCGGACAACATCAGCGCGGAGTTCGCGGTGACGGTGCGCTCGGACCTGAAGGGGATGGGGCTCGGCAAGCTCATGATGCAAAAGCTGATCGACTACTGCCGCTCGCGCGGCACGCGCGAGATCGTGGGCGAAGCGCTGCCGCAGAATTCGCGCATCACGGGCCTGGCCAAGCGCATGGGTTTTACGGTGAAATCCACGGGCCTGGAAGGCATGCGCGAAATGCGCTTGATCCTGTAGTAGGGTGGTCGGCTCCGCCGACCGCGCGTTCAGCCAGCAATAAAATAGCCGCGCAGGCGGCAGCACCGGTCGTCGAACGCAAGCACGGCAAAGCGTGTTCTGGGCTACTGGACCAGAACACCCCTACGGATCGCATCGGCTCAACGCCGGAACCGCACATCCTCCTGCACCACCTTGGCTTCCCCCTTCGGCTTCTTGGGTTTCTTGGGCTTCTTGACGATCTGCCCCCCGGCCGTGGTCTCGGGCACGCGGTGATCCGGCTCGAAGCCGCTTTCCTCGACCCGGTCGATGGTCTGGCGCGTCAATGCCTCGATCGCGGCCAGGTATTCCACCTCGTCCGCCGCCACCAGGGACACCGCTTCGCCCGAGGCCCCCGCGCGGCCGGTGCGGCCGGTGCGGTGCACGTAATCCTCGGCCACGATCGGCAGGTCGACGTTGACCACCACCGGCAGGTCGTCGATGTCGAGGCCGCGCGCGGCGACGTCGGTCGCCACCAGCACTTTTACTTCGCCCGCCTTGAAGCGCTCCAGCGCGCGCAGGCGCGCCGGCTGCGGCTTGTCGCCGTGGATGGCGTCGGCCGGGATGCGCCTGGCGTCCAGCAGGCCGACCAGCTCGTCCACCCCCTTGCGGGTCTTGGCGAAGGCCAGCACCTGGGTCCAGCCGTGCTGTTTCAACAGGTGCAGGAACAGTTCCGGCTTGCGCTTCTTGTCGACCGGGACCAGCCACTGCTTGACCTTGGCGACCGTGGTGTTGCGCGGCGTGGCTTCGATGCGCACCGGCTCGCGCAGCAGGCGGTTGGCCATGGCGCGGATCTGGTCCGAGAAGGTGGCCGAGAACAACAGGGTCTGGCGCTTCCTGGGCAGGGCCGCGAACACCTGGTCGAGCTCTTTCGAAAAGCCCAGGTCCAGCATGCGGTCGGCCTCGTCCAGCACCAGGGTGATGACTTCGTTGAACTTCAGCGCGTTCTGGCGGTGCAGGTCGAGCAGGCGGCCCGGGGTCGCCACCAGCACGTCCACCCCCTTGCGCAGGTTCATCATCTGCGGATTGATGCTGACCCCACCGTAGGCCACCATGGTGCGCAGGTTCAGGCCGGCGCCATAGGTGCGGAAGCTCTCGTGCACCTGCTCGGCCAGTTCGCGGGTCGGCACCAGCACCAGGGCGCGCGCGCAATTGCTGCTGACCGCCTTGTCGCGCTTGAACAGGCGCTGCAGGATGGGTAAGGCGAAGCCGGCGGTCTTGCCGGTGCCGGTCTGGGCCGCGGCCATGACGTCCTTGCCGGACAGCACGGCGGGAATCGCCTGCTGCTGGACGGCGGTGGGCGTGGTGTAGTCGAGCGTAGCGAGGGTCTGGACGATCGGATCGATCAGTCCAAGGGAAGCGAAGGGCATGGGAACCTTACGGCGAAAAAATATCCAGGCCGTAGTTTACCGTGCCGGGGCAGGACGTGAAAGTAAGCGGGCTCAGCGGACTGCGACGGTGTCCGACAGGTCGACGATGGGCTTGGCCGGTTCGCGCTGGTCCTTGCAGCCGACCATCAACAGGCAGGCGAAGGCAAACGCGAGAGGAAGGATGCGGCGCGATGGCATGATGGCTCCTCGGATCGAGCTTCCATCATACGCCGGTTCGCGCCGCGAATGCATATCGTTCGGCGACGGTGTGTCAGAAACTATACGAAATGCTGGCGCGCAGCACCGGGTAGAACTTGAAGCTCGACACGTCGTCGGCCAGGCGCAGTTCCTCGGCCGCCACGTCGGTGGCCAGCTTGCCGCACACGGCGTTCGAGGTGGTGCAGCCGAGCGGGATCAGGTTGACCTGCGGCTTGCCCTGGTAGATGGCGCCGATGTCGGTGTTGAAGTTCCAGCGTTTGTTCGGGGTGAGGGCATTGCCCCAACCGATGCCGAGGTAGGGCGCGGCGCGGCGGAAGGTGACGTCGCCCTTGAGCACGCCGATGTCGGTAGTCGAATAGGTGTTGCCGTTGAAGGTGAACTTGCCGCCGGCCGGCACGCCCTGGACCTTGGCTTTGGTGCCGTTGTAGACCAGGCCGCCAGTCAGGCGGAAGCTGCTGTTCTGGACGACGTACCAGTCGAACAGCACGTCGAAGGTGGCCAGCTTGGCGTCCAGCTTGTAGTCGACCAGGCCGGAGCGCTTGTCGAGGTCGTGCTTGAAGTAGTTGGCGCCGAAACGGCCATTGAGGTTGGATTCCATCGGGACGACCAGGTGCAGGCCGGCGCCGGTGGTGCCGAGGTCGGCGGTGACGGCGGCGCCCACCTGGGCGTAAGCCGAGCTGGCGGCGACGAGGGCGGCGAATGCGAAAACGGTGTGCTTGAACATGCTTAAAGAACCTTTCTTTATAGAACTGCGCAGCATTGTAGCCGTACTGACGGTGCTAAGGACAAAAAGCGGCGCAGGTGACGGCAATGCGCAACGCTTATTTATGCCGAACGAGCCCGGTTTCGTCGCCGCTATCCCGGCTCCGTCGCATAATGTCACCCGGCAATGAAGACCGGGATTAATCTGGCGCTGCCCTGACTACTGAGAGAACATCATGATTTCCAGCACCTTCCATTTCTTCCGCCTGCTCGCCGCCTGGCTGCTGGCCTACTTCGTTCCGGCCGCCATCATCCACGAAATCATCTGGGAGAGCACCCGGGTGGACATCGGCCCCCTCATCGCGCTGGGCGCCGCGCTGGTGGGAGCCTGGGGCCTGTCCAACGTGTTTACCCACATCCGCCGGGTGCGCCTGCTGGCAGGCACGGTCAACAGCAGCACGCTGTCGAACCGCCAGCGTCGCCAGATCGAGATCCCGTTCGAGGCCGGCGAGGCCTTCGACCTGATCGATGCCGCCATCCGCGAACTGCCGGGTATCGAAATCGTCGAATCCGCCCGCGACAGCCTGCAGGTGCGGGCCAAGATGATCCGCATCGATCCTTACGGCAACAGCGCGCGCCCGAACCACCAGACGGCCAGCTGGGCGCTCGACCGCTTCGCGTCGCGCCGTAACCAGCTGATGGCGACCGTCACCCCGAGCGGGGACGACACCGGCAGCGTGACCCTGCTGTGCGAGCCGGAGGGGGCGGTCTGGACCGACCTGTTCCTGGTCGACCACGGCACCAACCTGGAAAACGCGGAAGCCATCCTGCGCGCCATCACCCGCCGCGTGGCCGAGCGCCGCCGCGGGGAGCGGGCGCAGGTCCGCCAGACCGCCACCGAGAAGGAACTCACGGTGGCCAAGCTGAACCTGCTGCATGCCCAGGTCGAGCCGCACTTCCTGTACAACACCCTGGCCAGCGCCCAGGTGCTGACCCGCACCGACCCGGCGCGCGCCGACGAGATGCTGGGCAACCTGATCCAGTACCTGCGCCATTCGCTGCCGCGCACCGAGGATGCGCCCTCGACCATCGGCGAGGAGCTCGAACGCGCCCGCGCCTACCTCGACATCCTCAAGATCCGCATGGGCCCGCGCCTGCAGCTGCAGGTCGACGTGCCGGACGCCCTGCGCGGCGTGCTGTTCCCGACCATGATGCTGCAGACCCTGGTCGAGAACGCGATCAAGCACGGCCTCGAACCGAAACCGGGCGGCGGCACCGTGTGGATCCTGGCGCGCCAGGTCGACAACGCGGTGGCGGTGACGGTCGCCGACGACGGCCGCGGCTTCACGGCAGAGGGCGGCGGCACCGGGGTCGGCCTGCGCAACGTGCGCGAACGCCTGCGCCTGGCCTACGGCAATGCCGCCAGCTTCTCGATCGTGGCCAACTTCCCGAGCGGGGTGGCGGCCACCATCACCGTGCCGAACGCGGTCAACAGCACCGCCTACGCCGTGGGAGCCCATCATGCTTGATAAAAAACTGAGCTGCGTGGTGGCCGAGGACGAAACCCTGCTGCGCGAATCCCTGGTCCACCTGCTGGGGCAGGTATGGCCGGAGCTGGAAATCGTGGCCAGCTGCGAGGACGGCGGCAGCGCGCTGGAAGCGATCGCCGCGCACCGGCCCGACGTTGCCTTCCTCGACATCCGCATGCCGGGCCTCTCCGGGCTGGAAGTCGCGGCCAGCCTGCTGGAATCGCAGATCAGGACCGAGGTCGTGTTCGTCACCGCCTACGACCAGTACGCGATCGACGCCTTCGAGCGCGGCGCCGTCGACTACCTGCTCAAACCCGTGGCGCGCGAACGCCTGGCCGCGACTGTGCTCCGGGTCAAGCAACGCCTGCAACGCGGCGGCCAGGACCTCGCCCAACTGCAGGCCCTGCTGCAGCAACTGCAGGCGGTGGCCGCGCCCCAGCCGAAGGCGCCGCCGCTGGTCTGGCTCACCGCCAGCCGCGGCCAGGACACGCGCCTGATCCTGGTCGACGATGTCGCCTACTTCCAGGCCGACAGCAAATACACGGTGGTGATGACGGCCGAAGGCGAGGCGCTGCTGAGAAAACCCATCCGCGACCTGCTCGAGGTGCTGGACCCGACCATGTTCAAGCAGGTGCACCGCTCGACCATCGTCAACCTGCGCGCGGTGGCGGGCGTCTCGCGCGACGAGAGCGGGCGCGGCACCCTGCGCCTGAAGAACCGGCCCGAGACCCTGAGCGTGAGCCAGCCCTTCATGGGCCTGTTCCGTAACATGTAAGCAGATGTGAAAGCTTGCGCAGAATGTAAGAGTGTGGGGTGGCGCACGGAGGATTGGCTGTTTCCGGTGATAAAGTGCGCCCATCAAATCCATGCGAGGCAACTATGAAAGCCCTGATCCTCTGCGCAGCCCTGGCCGGCGCGTCCTTTGCGGCGCAAGCCCAGACCAACGTCAGCATCACCGTCGGCCAGCCCGGCTTCTACGGCCGCATCGACCTGGGCGAGCCGGGCTACTACGGCCCGCCGCCGGTCTACATGGCCCAGCCGGTCATCGTCGAGCGCCATTACCGGGTCCGCGCCGAGCCGATCTATCTGCGCGTGCCGCCGGGCCACCGCAAGAACTGGAGCAAGCATTGCCGCAAGTACGGCGCCTGCGGCCAGCCGGTGCTGTTCGTACAGGACCGCTGGTACAACGACGTGTATGCGCCGCGCTACCGCGAGCGCCACGGCGGCCCGGACCGCTGGGACGACCGCGGCCATGGGCGTGATCGCCACGACGACCGCGGCCATGGGCGCGATCACGACCGCGGTCACGACCGCGGGCGCGGCCATGACCGGGGCCACGGGCGCGGCCACGATTGAGCGAGGGTGAGCCCGGAGGCTAGTTCTCCGGGTTGTGCTGGCAGATGTCCTTGCACAGCCGTCCCAGGTAGCGCTCGCGCCTGTCCTTCAGCGCCTGCTCCTGCTGTTCCAGCGCCTTGCGCTTGTCGGCGTCGGTTTCCAGCTTTTTCTCGTACTGGATCTGGCCCAGCCTGGTCTGGTAGTCGTTCATCCGCGGATTATCCGGGAATACGCCCGTGTTGCAGCGCTGCTCGCATACCGGCCGCGTCGACGGTTTCATTCCCCTGAATGCTTCCAGCTCCGGTTGCGCCCACACGGCCGGGGAAAAGAGGCAGGCGCCCAGCAGCGCAAGGGCAGTTCGTTTCATGGTGTTCCTTTCAAAGCCTGGTCTCGAAGCGCAACGCGATGCGCGTGTAGTCGGCGCTGCCGCTGGTCTCGCGCAGCAGGCCGGCCGGGCCGCCGTATTCCTGGATGCGCAGGTTGGTCCGGTGCAGCAGGTTGTCGAGGTTGAGCGTGATCTTCGACTTCGGATCGAGCTGCCAGGCGGCGTTGGCGCCCAGCGTGAAGCGGTGCGACCCGTACACGCGTTCGGTCACATTGCTGCGCACCCAGTCGCCCGGCAGGTAGTTCGATTCGACCCCCAGCTTCAGCGGCCAGTCCTTGAGGGAATAGCTGCCGCCCAGCTTGGCGCGCCAGGGCGACTGCTCGGACAGGCGGTTGTCGGGACCGGGCAGGTCGCTCAACCTGGAGTCCGCCCAGCCGATGCTGCCGCGCACTTCGAATGTCGGCCAGTTCGCGGCGATGGCGCCGCCCAGGTCCTTGGCGTTCAGGCGGCCCTCGAGGTCGGCGCCGACGACGTCCGCCTGGCCCAGGTTGGCCGGGCGATAGACCCAGCGCGGTGCGACCGCCCAGGGCACGTTTTCCAGGCGCAGGTCGCTGCCGATCTTGTTGCGGATCCGGCGCGCATAGCCTTTCAGCCGCAGCTCGCTGCCCTTGCCGAAGCCGTGGGCATAGGACAGGTTCATGCCGAGCGCGCGCTCGGGCTGCAGCTGCGGGTTGCCGCTGCTGTCGGCGGTCTCGATGCCGTTGGCGCCGCACAGGCTGTCGGCCGGGCAGGGCGCCAAGGCGTTGACGCGCGGGCGCAACAGCATCTGGTCCGCGTCGGGCGCCTTGAAGCTGCGCGCCAGCGAAAACCGGACCTGGCGCTTGGCGTCGCCGCCGATCTTTTTGGCGACGTGCGCCGAGGGCGACCACAGGTTGAAGGACTGGCGGTTGACGACCCGGCCTTCCCACACACGGTAGCTGTTGTGCTCGGCCGAGGCGCCGACATTGACCGAGAGGGTGGGGTCGATGCGCCAGTCGTCCTGGACGAACAGCCGGCGTCGCTCGGCCCGGCTGGCGCTCGTCAAGCCCAGCGCGGCAAGGCTGGGGTCCTGGCGACCGTCGACCAGGTCGAGGTAGTCGGTGCTGCTCCGGTTGCGGCCCAGCTTGGCGCCGGCTGCGATCTCGTGCTTGCCGAGCACCGTGTTGTAGTCGAGGTCGAGGAATTCGCTGCGCGTCGCGGTCTTGCCGTCGCTCTCGCGCACCCGGAGCGGCGCACCGCTGCGCCGTTCCAGGGTCGATGCGGCCGGGTCGATGCTGGCGCGGTTCAGCTGGGCCCTGAGCGCCAGGCTGGTGTCCTCGTCGATCGACCAGTTCCAGCGCAGCGGCAGTCCGAGACTGGTCAGGCGCGTGCGGCTCCCGGTGGCAAGCGCAAGGCGGCGCCCGTCCGCCCAGGCGCGCGTTTCAAGGGCGTCGCCGGTCTCCAGGAAATCGCCAAGGTCCGGGCTGAAGCTCAGCTTGTGGCCGGCGGCCGGTTGCCAGCTCAGTTCCGCCGAGGCGACCAGGATGCGTAGCGCATTGCGTCCTGCGCGCTCGCCGCTGAAGCTGGGCGCCGCCGGCTGCCCGCTTGCCGCCAGCGTGGCAACCATGTCGCGTTCGCTGCGCGAGGGCATGTGGCGCGCCGACAGTCGCAGGTTGTAGCCGAACGGCGCATTCGCGGTGGCCTGGTTGTTCGACCAGGCCAGGTCGGCGCCGACCCGTCCGCCGGAGGCGCTGGCGCCGGCGCGCAAGGTGGTGAGGGTCTGGCGCTGCACGCCCTTGCGCACGATGTTGATGGTGCCCGCGATCCCGAAGGGTCCGGTAGCGGCCGTGGTGGTCTTGATGATCTCGATGCGCTCCACATGCACCAGGTCGAGCGACAGCGCGTCGCCGGTATAGGGTGCGCCGTCGACCAGGATCTGGGTATAGCCGGGCATGCCGAGCAGGCCGATGCTGCCGTTCTTGCCGACGCTGATGGCCGGCTCGCGCTTGAGCAGCTCACCGGTGGTCGGCACGCCGCTGGCGGCAATGGCTTCCTTCCCGATCACGATTTTGCCGGCGACGAAATCGCGGCCGGCTTCGACGTCGGTCTTGCCGCCGTTGACGACGACTTGCTGGGTGGGAGAAGGAGGATCGGCGGTCTGGGCCCGGGCATCGAGTGCAAGCAGCACGAGCAGGCTGGTAGGGGAAAGACGCATGCAGACTTCGTTGAATTTGGAAAACGAAGTCTAGCAGCCCGGTTCGCGCGAAAATGCGCGGATAGTCACCCCATTGTTTGCCCCGGCAGCGGCGCCTCGGACGGCAGCAGGCCCTCGGTTACCAGCTCCTGCCAGAATGCCCCGGGTATCGACGCGCCCATCAGGTCGGCATTGCGCTTGAGGTGCTGCGGGCTGCTGGCGCCCGGAATCGTCGCCGCCACCACCGGGTGCGCCGCCCCGAACTGCAGCGCCGCCGCGGCCAGGTCGACCCCATGCCGGGCCGCTACTTCACGCAGGCGCGCACGCCGCGCATGATGTTCCGGCCTGGCCGGCTGGTAGTCGTAATGGTCGCCGCCGGCCAGGAAGCCCGAATTGAACGGCCCGCCCAGCACGATCGAGGCGCCGCGTTCGAGGCATAGCGGGAACAGGCTTTCCAGTGGCGTGGTTTCCATCAGGGTGTAGCGGCCGGCCAGCAGGAAGATGTCAGGGTCGGACTGCTGCAGCGCGCGCAGGCAGGGCTCGACCGTGTTCACGCCCAAGCCCCAGCCGCGGATGATGCCTTCCTCGCGCATTTTCACCAAACCTTCGAAGGCGCCGCCGGGTCCCGCCGCGATCCGGAAGTAGTGCTCGAACTGCTCGCCGAAAGCGTCGACCGAGAGGTCGTGCACGTAGACGATATCGATGCTGCCCAGCGCCAGGCGCTGCAGGCTGTCCTCGACCGAGCGGCGCGCACCAATGGCGGTGAAGTCGATCACGCGCCGGAACGGCAGCGAGGAGACAAACGGAGCGGCGATGTCGCCGGCAGGATCGGGCGCCAAGATGCGCCCGACCTTGGTCGAGAGCGTATAGTCGCCGCGCGCGCGGGTGCGCAGGGCCTGGCCGAAGCGGTGCTCGGACAGGCCGGTGCCGTAGTGGGGCGCGGTGTCGAAATAGCGGACGCCGGCGTCCCAGGCCGCGTCGACGGTGGTGCGGGCGGCTTCGTCGCTCGTGGTGTGATACATGTCGCCGAGCCCGGTGCCGCCCAGGCCCAGGCGCGTGATCGGTCGGTAGCGCTGGTTCACGTGGTGTCCTTTCAAGCTCGCGCCGCTCGGGTCGCGGGAAGGCCATGCTACCGCAAGGCCGGCGGGCGCCTCGCACGCCAGCGGGCCCTTCCCGGCGCGCCGGGAGCCGGCTTTGCGCTAACGTAGTAAGATTGCCACATCGCCCATGTGCTGGCATTGCCGGACGGGCGCCATGAGAGGAGTGCTTACTTTGCGTAGCGAATTCGTGATCGTGGGTGGCGGTGCGGGCGGCCTGGAACTGGCCTGCAAACTGGGCCGCAAGCTCGGCCCTTCGAAGGTGACGCTGGTCGACAGCCGGCTCTACCACATCTGGAAGCCCTCGCTGCACGAGGTCGCGGCCGGTACCCTGGACATCCACCAGGAAGGCCTGTCCTACCAAATGCTGGCGCACGACAACGGCTTCAACTTCGTGTTCGGACCGATGACGGCGCTCGACGCCGCGTCGAAAACCATCACGGTCGGCGCGATCCTGGCCGCCGCCGACAACGACGAGGTGCTGCCCGAGCGCCGCATCGGTTACGGCTCCCTGGTGCTGGCAATCGGCAGCACCTCCAACTACTTCGGCGTGCCGGGCGCGCAGGAGCACACGATTTCCCTGAACGCGACCGAGGACGCCGAGCGCTTCCGCCTGCGCATGCTGCGCCTGATGCTGGCGGCCGAGCAGGACCGCGAAGAAGGCAAGGGGGCAGGCCTGGACGTGGTGATCATCGGCGGCGGCGCCACCGGCGTCGAGCTGGCGGCCGAGCTGCGCGAAGCCTCGAGCGCCTACGTCAACTACGGCTTCGACCAGCTCGACGGCAAGCGCGACGTGCGCATCGCCATCCTGGAGGGCGCGCCGCGGGTGCTGGCGCCGCTGCCGGAAAAAGTCTCGAGCGCCGCCACCGACCTGCTGGCCAAGCGCGGCATCCGCGTGGTGGCCGACTGCCGCGTGACCCGGATCGAAGCCGACCGGGTGATCGACAAGGACGGCAACGTCTACCCGGCCAACCTGTGCGTCTGGGCCGCCGGCATCAAGGCCCCCGACCTGCTGGCTTCGCTCGGCCTGCCGACCGCCCGCGGCGGCCAGGTCGAGGTCGACGCCCACCTGCGCGTGAAGGGCATGCCCGGCCTGTATGCGCTGGGCGACTGCGCCGCCTGCGTGGACGGCAAGGGCAACGCGGTGCCGCCGCGCGCCCAGGCCGCGCACCAGCAGGCCGACTACCTGGTGACCACCTTCCTGCGCACGTCCAAGGGCCATCCGCCGCAAGAGCGGCCCTACGAATACCGCGACTACGGCTCGCTGGTGTCGGTGGGGCGCTCGACCAGCGTCGGCAGCCTGATGGGATCGCTACGCGGGGCGAGCTGGTTCGTGCAGGGGACGATGGCGCGGCTGATGTACACCAGCCTGCACCTGATGCACCACCGGGCGGTGCTGGGGACGATGCGCACGGGGGTGCTGGCGGTGGCGCGCTTCCTGGTGCGGCGCGCGACGCCTTTGGTGAAGCTCCACTGATTCGTAGGGGTGGTCCGGTCCAGTGGACCGGAGCACGCTGCGCCGACCGCGCGTCCAGCTCCCGCATGCTTCATGGCTGCTCGGTAATTGGTTGAACGCACGGTCGGCAGAGCCGACCACCCTACGTGCCCGGCGCTTGCTTCGGCAAGGTCATGCGCAGCACTGCGCCCCCGGCCTCGTGGGGGTGCAGCTCCAGCGTCCCGCCCAGGAAACGGGCGCGCTCGCGCAGCAGGCGCAGCCCGTGGCAGCTGGCCGATTCCAGCACCTTGTCGTCCTTCGGCAGTCCGGTCCCGTTATCGATCACCGTCAGCATCACCTGCTCGCCGTCGTCGTCCAGGATCACGTCGACCTCGGTCGCGCGCGCATGCGCGGCCACGTTGCGCAGGCCTTCCTCGGCGCAGCGCAGCAGCACCACGCCTTGCGTGCGGCTGTAGCTGCCGTCCTCGTCGGGCAGGCTGGTGCGCGCGGTGAAGCCGTGGGCGGCGGCGAGGGTCGGGACCAGCTCGGCCAGCGCGGCCTTCAGGCCGAGGAACTCGAGCTTGTCGTTCCACAGCTCGAGCTGCATCTTGCGGTTGGTCTCGATGATATTCGCCAGCAGCCCCTTCATCTGCGCGCTGCGGTCGCGCATCGCCTGGTTGTCGGCCGGGATGTGCTGGGTGAGCAGGGCCAGGTGCATGGTCAGCGCCGTCATCGACGAGCCCAGGCTGTCGTGCAGCTGGCGCGCCAGCAGGCGGCGTTCCTCGTCCCAGCAGGCGGCGAGGTAGGCCAGCATCTCGGTCAGTTCAGCGGTGCGGTCCGGCCCCGTCGCGCTGATTGCGCGACCAGAAGGCTCGGACGGCGAAGGGGCCGGTTCGATCATCTTAGACTCGGTTAAATGTTTCCTAAATCATACATCAGTTGGCCTTCCGGCGGCGCGCGAGCCCGGGACATTGTACATACGGGCGCAGGAAGGCAACGTGCGGTGCCGTACAGTCGTGCCGGCGGTTTCGGGCGAAGCTGGAGGCTGGCAGATGCCACTTTATTAACAACGGGGGTAACCGATATGACGACCGCAAGCAAACCGCAGGATGCGATCACGCTGCTGACCGCGCAGCACCGCGAAGTCCACGCCATGTTCGAGAAGTTTGAAAACATGACCGACCGTGCCAAGGTCAGCAAGAAGAAGCTGGCCGACGAGATCTGCCAGGCCCTGATCATGCACACCACCATCGAGGAAGAAATCCTATACCCAGCCGTGCGCGAAGCGACTGAAGAGACCGAGGACATGGTCGACGAAGCAGTGGTCGAGCACGCCTCGGCCAAGGACCTGATCGCCCAGATCCAGGAAATGGACCCGGGCGACGACCTGTACGACGCCAAGGTGAAGGTGCTGGGCGAGCTGGTCGACCACCACGTCGAGGAAGAAGAGAAGGAAATGTTCCCGAAGATGAAGGAACTGAAGCTGGACCTGGAAGCGCTGGGCCAGGAAATGGCTGCGCGCGCGGCCGAACTGCAGTAAGCGTCCTGCCGGCGCGGCGGAACAGCCGGCGCCGGCCCTGGCGCCTCAGGCCGCGTCGGCTTCCCGCAGGTCGGCCGGGGTCAAGGCTTCCAGCAACTGCTCGATGCTGACCGGTTTGACCAGGTGCCGGTCGAAGCCGGCCTCCAGCACACGGCGCTGGTCTTCCGCCAGGCCGTAGCCGGTGAGGGCGATCAGGCGGATACCCTGCGTGACCGGGTCGCGCCGCAGGCGGCGCGCCACTTCGTAGCCGTCGATACCGGGCAGGCCGATGTCCACCAGCGCCACGGCCGGACGGCGCGCTTGGGCAGCAGCCACGCCCTGCAGGCCGTCGGCGGCCTGGTCGACCGGGAAGCCATGGGCGGCCAGCATGGTCGCCATCATCTCGCGCCCATCCTCGTTGTCTTCGATCAGCAGCACCGGCGGCTTGCCGCTGTTGTCCCCATGGGTCTGCTGCTGCGCGGGCGCCGCCGTCACCGGCTCGGTGCGCGGCAGGCGGATCGTGAAGGTGCTGCCGTTGCCGCTGCCGTCGCTATCGGCGCTGACGCTGCCGCCGTGCAGCTCCACCAGGCGGCGCACCAGCGACAGGCCGATGCCCAGGCCGCCTTGCGAGCGGTCGATCGAGATCGCGCCCTGCACGAACACGTCGAACACGTGCGGTAGCAGCTCGGCCGGGATGCCGACCCCGCTGTCGCGTACCGTCAGCATCACCTCTTCGGCGGACTGGGCCACCTTGACGTCGATGTTGCCGCCGGCGGGCGTGTATTTCAGGGCGTTGTCGAGCAGGTTGGAAGTGATCTGTTCCAGGCGGGTCGGGTCGCCGTCCACCCAGCCGGGGGCCAGGTCGACGCTGAAGCGGTAGCCGGCGGTGCGGCCGGTGGCGCGGAAGGTTTCCAGGCAGCCCGACACCAGGTTGGACAGGTCGGTCGGCTTGCGTGACAGCAGGATCTTGCCCGACATCGCGCGCGACAGATCGAGCAGGTCGTCGACGATGCGCGACAGGTGCTGGCTCTGGCGCTGGATGATCTGCTTGGCCCGGCCCACGGTGTCGCTGTTGGCGCCCGGCAGCCCGATCAGCGAGGAAGCGCTGCTGATGGCGGACAGGGGATTGCGCAGCTCGTGGCCCAGCATGGCGAGGAATTCGTCCTTGGCATGGCTCTTGCGCTCGGCGTCGCGCCGCTCTTCCATCTCGCGCACCAGGCGGCGATTGGTCGCGGTCAGCTCGGTGGTGCGCTGCGAGAGCTTCTCGGCCTGGCGCTTGAGCTGCTCGTTCTTCATGGCCAGCGCCACGAACACCGACACCTTGGCGTGCAGGATCTGCGGGATCACCGGGGTGAACAGGAAATCGGCGGCGCCGCGCTGGTAGGCCTTGAGGCGGTCGATCTCGTCGGCCAGGAAGGCGGTGACGAAAATGATCGGGATGTCGGCCGAACGCGCCCGCTGGTGGATCGCCTCGGCCGTTTCGAAACCGTCCATGCCGGGCATGTTAACGTCAAGCAGGATCACGGCGAAATCGTGGAGCAGCACCTGGCGCAGGGCTTCCTGGCCCGAGCGGGCCGAATGAACCGTGTAATTGCTCTCATCCGCCCACTGGTCGAGCAGGCTCGTCAGCGCTAGCAAGCTGGCGGCGTCGTCGTTGACGACGAGGATTTTCGGTTTATCGGTGTGCGCCACGGTAGTTCGTATTGCTTTCGCTAAAAGGTCGCGCCTTTCAGTAACAACATATCAAATCGAATTGTTGCGTGAAAAAAATTCCCTGTAATAACAATGAATGATATCACGGTGAATTCAGTGCAAATAAGCAAAATCTCAATCGTGCGCGGGCAACGTGTACGGTGCCGCACATACGTCATCCAGGGGTTGTGCGATAGTCAAACCGTCCGGTTCAACCGTAGCGATGCGAGGACGGGGCTGCCCAAAAGAAAGGACACATCTCATGAATATCGACACCATCATCCACCAAGATTATCGCGGTAAATCGTTCAACGAGCTCATCAATTCGCCACTGACGGCGCTCAGCAGCATCAACGCGCACGTGGCCGCCGCTTTTGCCTCGGCCGGCGTGCGTACCATCGGCGACCTGGCCAAGCTGGAAGTCGTGACCCAGGCGGTTGCCATCCAGGCCCTTGCCGGCTGCGAATGCGCATCCGGCAAGGAGGCGGCGGAAGAAGAACTGCTCGACGACGCCGTCGAGATGACCTTCCCGGCCAGCGACCCGGTCTCGGTCCAGTCCAGCATTACCCGCATCGAAGTGGCGCCGGACAAGGTCGACGCCGCGCGCGATCACCAGAACGCGCAGGCGATGGAAGCCCACAACGAGGAAATGCTGCGCTCGGCCGAGCCGTCGACGCGCTACATGCAGAAGGACGAAGGCGGGAATCGCTGATCGGTCTATCTGGTTGGTCCGACGGGCCACCGGCGGCGCAGGCTGCCGGTGGCCTGTTTTGTAGGGTGTTCGGCTTTGCCGAACGCGCGTCCAGCTCCGGTATGCGGTACGACAGCGCATCCGCTGGTCGAACGCGCGTCCAGCCTCGGTATGCGGTACGACAATGCATCCGCTAGTCGAACGCGCGGTCGGCATAGCCGACCACCCTACGCCAAATGAAAAAGGGTAACGGTGCGATCCGTTACCCCATCGTTCTTATGGTAGAACGACTGTCAGCGATGCGCCGCCGTCTCCACCACCGGCGCCGGCGCGGCCGGGGCCTTGCCCGTCGTCTGGCGGTTCGCGGCCGGCGAGCAGAAGCGGTTCTTGCCGGCGCGCTTGGCCTCGTACAGGGCGTAGTCGGCGATGCTGATCAGGGCGTCCACCGATTCGGCGTCGTCGGGATAGATGCTGATGCCGATCGAGGTCGACAGGCGCAGGGTCAGGTCGTTGATGAAATAGGGTTCCGAAATCGCTTCGACCAGCTTGGCGGCCGGACCCTGGGCATCGGCCAGGCTGTGGATATCGCCCAGCACTACCATGAATTCGTCGCCGCCCAGGCGCGCGACCGTGTCTTCCTTGCGCGAACTGGCCAGCAGGCGCTGCGACACCATCTTGAGGATGTCGTCGCCGTAGGCATGGCCATAGGTGTCGTTGATCGCCTTGAAGCCGTCCAGGTCGAGGTACATGATGGCGGCCTTGGCATGGCTGCGGTTGGCGTGCTGCAGGGCGGTCTCGATGCGGTCTTCCAGCAGGCGGCGGTTCGGCAGGCCGGTGAGGGCGTCGTGCAACGCCAGTTCCTGCTGGGCGCGCGAATACTGCGCCAGTTCCTTGTACAGCAGGCGCACTTCCAGCATGTTGTGGATGCGCTTGTGCACTTCCAGCAGGTCGAAGGGCTTGCTGATGAAGTCGCGCGCACCGGCCTCCAACGCGGCGATCTTGAAGCTCGGCTGGGCGGTCAGGGCCAGCACCGGCAGGTAGCCGCCCTGTTCGATTTCCTTCAGGCCCTTCATGACCTGGAAGCCGTTCAGGCCGGGCATCTGCAGGTCGAGCAGGATCAGGTCGTAGTTGTGCTCGCGGTGCAGCGGGCAGACCTGTTCCGGCAGCATCGTCGAACTCACGCAGGTGTAGCCTTCCTCGCGCAATATCTCTTCCATGAGTTCGATATTGTCGGGCGAGTCGTCCACCACCAGGATCTTCGCGTTCAAAATGTCTTGTCTGCTCGGCATGCTTGTTCTCTTCTATGCTGTCGGGAAAGAATTCCATTTCCTTACGGAATAGACACATCCCATCTCTTCATAGTCTAGCAAACCCTACAAAATTTCTTGTAGGACAGCGCCGCGTGTCGTGGTAGGAGCATCATCGACCGTGGCTGCCTGCTTGTTGCGCACTTCCGGAGGCCGTCTTCGGCGCCGCCGGCGTGGCCACCGAAGCCACCGCCGCGATCAGTTCGCCGGGCTCCACCGGCTTCGAAATATGGGTCGAGAACCCGGCTTCCAGCGCCTTCAAGCGGTCTTCCGGCCGCGCAAAAGCGGTCAGGGCGATTGCCGGCAGCTGGCCGCCCGCCTCGCGTGGCAGCGCGCGCACCCAGCCGATCAGTTCGAAGCCGTCGACCTCGGGCATGCCCAGGTCGCTGATCAAGACGTCCGGCCGCATCGCGCGCAGGGCGTCGAAGGCTTCGCGCGCGCTGGCGGCGATGCGCACCCGGGCATGGCAGTCGGTCAGGATACGCGCAATCAGCTCGCGTCCGTCGCGCGCATCGTCGACCACCAGCACGGTCAGGCCGGCCAGGTCGCGCACCGCCGCCTCGCCGCCATCCGGCGCCGGGGTGGGTGCGGCGCTCGGGCGCAGCGAACGCGCCGCGCCGCCCGGATTTTCCGCGCGCGGCAGTTCGATCGTGAAGCTGGCACCCAGGCCCTCGCCCGGACTGTCCGCGCGGACCGTGCCGCCGTGCTGTTCGACCAGGTGCTTGACGATCGACAATCCCAGGCCCAGCCCGCCGTGCCGGCGCGTCATCGAGGCGTCTTCCTGGCGGAAGCGTTCGAACACGTGGGTGATGAACTCGGGCCGGATGCCGGCGCCGTTGTCGCGCACCGTGATCGCCACGGTGTCGTCGTGCTCGGCCAGTTCGACCCGGACCAGGCCGTCGCGCGGGGTGAACTTGATCGCGTTCGACAGCAGGTTCCAGATGACCTGTTGCAGGCGGCCGGTGTCGCCGGCCACGAGCGCGCCAGGGGACGCGTAGTCGCGCTCGATCGTGATGTGCTTGGCGTCGGCCGCGGGGCGCACGGTCTCGATGGCGGCGTCGATGAAGGAGGCCGGGTTGAGCACCTGCATGTCGAGCAGCACCTTGCCGGAGGTGATCCGGCTCATGTCGAGCAGGTCTTCGATCAGCTGGGCCTGGGCGCGCGCATTGCGCTCGATGGTCTGCAGTCCGCGCTGCAGGTCTGCGCCGTCGCGGCTGCCCCGGCGTAACACCTGCGACCAGCCGAGGATGGCCGACAGCGGGGTGCGCAGTTCGTGCGACAGGGTGGCCAGGAACTCGTCCTTCATCTGGCTGCTGCGCTCGGCCTCGGCGCGCGCCTCGCGCTCGTTCTCGAGCAGGACCTTGCGTTCCTCGGCGGCGCGGTGCGCCGCTTCGTACAGGCGGGTGTTGTCGACCGCGATCGCGGCCTGGGCCGCGATGCCGCGCACGATGCGTTCGCTGCGCTCGGTAAACGCGCCCGGCTCCGGATGGCCGAAGAACATGGTCCCGAGCAGCTCGCCCGAGCGCGCGCGCACCGGCACCGCCATGTAGCTGCGCAGGGGCGGCTGGCCGGGCGCCGGGCCGAAACGGAGCGGATCGGCGGCGTAGCGCGGATCGCGGGCCAAGTCGTCGACCCGCACCAGGCTTGCCGCGCGCAGGTCAAGGCCGAACAGCTCGAGCGCACGGGCGTCGCCGAAGCGCTCGAATCCGTCGGCGCCGCCGCTGGCCCGGGTATACAGCGTGAACGGGCCTTCGGCGTCGCCGGCTTCGCCATGGTGCAGGAAGGCGCCGACGCGCGCGCCGCTGACGCGGGTGGCGGCTTCGGTGGCGGCGCGCAGCAGCGAATGCAGGTCGCGTGTCGAGGCCAGCACGCTGCCGGTGTCGTTGAGCAGCTCGAGCACGTGCGATTCCTCGCGCAGGGCCTGCTCGGCGCGCTTGACCTGGTCGACGTCGGTATTCGTGCCGAACCAGCGCACCACCCGGCCTTGCTGGTCGCGCACGGCGCTGACCCGGGTCAGGAACCAGCGGAAGCTGCCGTCGGCCCCGCGCAGCGGGAACTCCATCTCGAACGGCGCGCCGTCTTCGATGGTCGCGCGCCAGCGCGCCGTCACGGCCGGCAGCGCCTCCGGCTCGATCACCTCCTGCCAGTTCGAGCCCACGCTCTGCTGCGGCGACAGGCCGGTGTAGGCATACCAGCGGTCGTTGAACCAGACGATGGCGCCGTCGGTGCCGGCCATCCAGGCCAGCTGCGGGATGGTGTTGGCCAGCGCGCGCAGCAGCTCTTCGCTCTGGCGCAGCGTGTCCTCGGCCTGCTTGCGGCCGCTGATGTCCTGCACCACGCCGGTCATGCCGAGCAGGGCTTCCTGGCCCTTGCGCTCGGCGTAATCGGGACGGCCAACCAGCGCCACCCAGCGCGCCGCGCCTTCGCCGTCCGCTTCGCCACCCTCGCCGGGCGCGACCTGGCATTCGATGTGCAGGTCGGCATGCGCCTTGAAGGCCTTGAGCACGGCGCGCCGCACCTGGGTCCGGTCTGCCGGGCGCAGGCGCGCGCGCAGCTGCGGCCAGGGCAGCGGGGTGTCGGCCGGCAGCCCGAGGATGGCGGCGGCGCGCGCCCCCAGCAGCACCCGGTCGCGCGTCGCGTCCCAGCGCCAGTCGCCCAGGCGTCCGGCCGCCAGCGCCACCTGCAGACGGTTGTTGTTCTCGACCAGGGCTTGCTGGTCCAGCTTGCGCTGGGTGATGTCCTGGAAGTACAGGGTCAGGCCGTCGGGCGAGGGGTGCAGGCGCATTTCGAGCCAGCACTGCAGGCGCACGTAATAGAAGTCGCGCACCACCGTCTCGCGCCGCTCCATCGCGCGCAGGCATTCCTGGGCCACCGAGGTGCCGTGCAGGTCCTCGAACTCGTCCCACAGGTTCTTGCCGATCAGGCCGGCGCGGTGCTTGTCGAGCGGCGCGATCATCTGCAGGGCGCGCCCGTTGATGTAGGTGATGCGCCAGTCGCGGTCGACCGCGCAGAAGCCGTCGGACAGGCTCTCGAGCATGTTCTCCATGCGTTCGCTGGCGCGGCGCAGCGCGTCCTGGGCGGCGAGCAGCTCTTCCTCGGCGCGCTGGCGCGCGGCCAGCACGCTCTGGGCGTTGCGCAGGGCGGCCGAGCGCATCATCTCGAGTTCGTGCTCGTCGCTCATGCGGCCAGCTCCAGGATGGCGGCAGCGAGCCGCGTGCCGTCGACCCGCGCGCGTACCTTGGCGAACGCGGTGGCGCGGTCGATGCCGTCGTCGTCGAAGAAGGGGGCGAAGCCGGCGTCGTCGGTGGTGCCGAGGCGGCGCGGGTCGAGGTAGCGCGCCGCCAGCAGGACCAGGTCGCGCACCTCGCGCGCCGCCTCCACGCCTGGGGCGAGCGGGTTGGTGACGCCCACGAAAATGCGCTGCTCAGGGCGCGCATAGTCGCGCGCGATGCGCAGCACGCGCTCGGGGTCCGGCTGGCCCGCCAGCGCGATGTAGAAGCTGCCGGCGCGGATCTCGAACAGGGCCGGCAGCAGCTCGGCGTAGTCGATGCGCTGGGCGCCGCCCTGGATGCCGCTGGGTGAAACGTGGACCCCGATCAGGGCGCGTTCGGCGCTCGAAAAACGGCTCAGCGCCAGGTTGTTCAGGTGAACGAAGCTGGCCAGCAGCGCGCCGCTCGGGTCGAGCCGCATCGCCACCGGTCCTTCGGCGAAATCGATCTGCACGCGGTGCGCGCCGGCTTCCAGGCAGCGCCGTACTTCGGTCTCGTGCTCGCGCACGAGGTCGTCCAGGAACTGCTCGCGCGGGTAGTCCGGCAGGCCGTCGGGCGGATACAGCAGCGACAGCGCCGACGGCGAGATCACCGCCTGCTTGACCGGCTGGGTCGCATGGCGGCGCGCGGCGCGCAGGTACTGGTCGGCATAGCAGCCGTAGCGGAACGGACCGCGGGTCAGGCGCGGCATGCGATGCACGCCGGCGCCCTCCCTCCCGCTTGGCACCGGGATGCGGAAGCCGTCCGGCGCGGTGTTCGGCAGGCCGTGCACCGGATAGCTCCAGAAATTTTCGAGCTTGCCCTGTTCGCCGTCGCTGATGACGGGGCTGCCCGCCGCCTCGAACTCGGCCACGGTGGCGCGCACCGCGTCCTCCAGCAGCGGTGCCAGCGCATGCGCCGGCATGCCGGCGCGGATCGCGGCGACCAGCGCGGGCGGGCGGGGCATGCTGCCGATCGGTTCAGTCGGAATCATCATCGCAGATCATTGCTGGTATGGACGGGCCGGGAGCCGGAGGCGGAAACGACGCACGCAACGGTGCCTGTCCGGTTCGGACCATTGTAGCCCAGCCGCGGCCCGCCGGCACGAAGCATCGACTCTAGCGACCCGGCGCCGGCTGGCGCGCGACCTTGGCCAGGGCATCCTGGAGCTGGTCCAGTTCGTAGGGCTTCTGGAGCGACAGATAGGGGAACTCGAGGTGGCGCAGCAGCGAGTCGCCGTAGCCGGAAGCGAAGATCACCTTCAGCGCCGGGTTGTCCTCGAGCGCGCGGCGCGCCAGGTCGACGCCCGACATGCCGGGCAGGCTGACGTCCGAGAACAGCACCTGGTAGCGCTGCTTGCCCAGCAGTTCCAGCGCTTCGTCCGGATGGCCGACGCCGTCGGCTTCGTGACCGAAGGCCTTGAGCATCTCGCACACCAGGTACTGGGAATCGAGGTTGTCCTCGACCACCAGGATGCGCAGGCTGCCGTCGTCGGCTTCCGGCGCGGCCAGCAGCGGCGATTCTTCCGGCGGCGCCAGCAGGACCTGCACGCCGCCGACCCCGCCCGCGCCATCCGTCACCGGGGTCAGGCGCAGGTCGCAGCGGTGTTCGCGCGGGCCGTCGGCATGGCGGAAAGCCAGCTGCGCGCCGCGCACCAGCCCGGGCCGGCCGGACCATGCCCCCTGCAGCGCCGCACCGGCGCCGGACAGCGGCGGCGGCAGCACCGAGGGGACCGAGCCGCCCGGCACCTTGCCGCAGCCGAGGCCGGCGATGGCGGCATAGGCTTCGTTGAAGACGAGCACCGTCTCGCGCCCCCACACCAGCAGGCCGGGCAGGGGAGAAGTGAGCAGCAGGTCGGCAGCCACCCGCAGCGGCGCCGGCCAGCCTGCAGGATCGCCCAGGCTGCTCCCGGACCAGTCGTAGGAAGCGGCGGCGCGCAAATCGTGTTCAGGCATGGGGAAAATGTTGTAGGAACGAAAACATGGCGGTCATCGTACACCAAATGGGGCCATATTGCCGTCGCCAAGCGTGCGCCTGCCGGACACGCAAAAAAAAGCCCGCTTACGGGAAGCGGGCTGAATCTATTTCCTTGGAGGAGAATAGAGGAGACAGGAAACATGATGCTGCATCGCCGCAAATTAGTCCAATTTATATTTCTAATGACCCCCATCAAGAATATTGATAAGCCTGCTTGAATTCCGGTTTGTCAACCGTGCGTGGCGCGCCTGCGACGTCCTGGCATTCCGAATCGTGCGCCCTTGGTGCACGAGGGAAAATGTTCTAGGATGGCAACTATGTTAAAACCTTTTCAGCTTGCCTGCGTCTGTGCGGCATTGTGTTTGCTGCACGCGGGCGGCGGGCATGCGGCCGGCCAGGTAACGGGCGGGTCGGCGGCCGATGCCGCGGCCGGGCTGGCGCTGGAAGACTATTCGCTCGAGCAGCTCTCCGACATCGTCGTTACCTCGGTCGCGCGCCAGCCCGGCCGGCTGGCCAGCGCCGCCGCCTCGGTCTACGTGATCGGCGGCCTCGAGATTGCACGCTCGGGCGCCACTACCATTCCGGAAGCCCTTCGCCTGGCGCCCAACCTGCAGGTCGCCTTTGCCGGCGCCCAGGAGTATGCGATCAGCGCGCGCGGCTTTTCCTCGCAGCTGGCCAACAAGCTCCTGGTGCTGGTCGACGGCCGCAGCGTGTATTCGCCGCTGTTCTCCGGCGTCTTCTGGGAGTCGCTGGATCTGATGCTGGCGGACGTCGAGCGTATCGAAGTCATCAGCGGGCCTGGCGGCACCATCTGGGGCACCAACGCGGTCAACGGCGTCATCAACATCATCACGAAGAACGCGGCCGATACCCAGGGCGCGCTAGCCCAGGTCCAGGCCGGCAACCGCTTTGCCGGCGCCGCCGTCCGTCTCGGCAAGCGCCTGGCCAACGGCGCCTCGGTGCGCGCCTACGGCAAGCGCGACGAAGCGGCCGCCGCGCCGGGCGAAGGCCCGGGGCGCGAGGGCGGCGGCGTGGGCCGGCGCCAGGCCGGCTTCCGGTTCGACTGGGAGGGCGCCGATACCGGGCTGACGGTCAGCGGCGACCTCTATGACGGGGCGCTGCGCGCCAACCGCGAGCCGCGCACCGACTTTTCCGGCGCCAACCTGGTGGCGCGGATCGATACCCGCCTGGCCGGCGATACGGGGCTGCGCCTGCAGGCCTGGGTCGACCAGGGCAGGCGCCACCAGCACGGCGTGGGGCGCCATGCGCTCGATACGGTCGACCTCGAGGGCCAGCTCGCCAGCCGGGTGGGCGAGCGCCACGCGCTGACCTGGGGCGGCGGCTACTGCATCGAGCGCGACCGCTTCGAGAACGGGCCGATCCTGCAGTTTTCCCCGCCCCGGCGCCACCTGCGCTGGAGCAACCTGTTCGCCCAGGACGAATTTGCCGTCACCCCGCTGCTGCGCGCGACAGCCGGGTTGCGCCTGGAGCACAATGACTATACGGGCATGGAAGTGCTGCCGAGCCTGCGCCTGGCCTGGGACCACGCCCCCGGCGCCATGCTGTGGGCGGCCGCCTCGCGCACGGTTCGCGCCCCGGCCCGCATCGACCGCGACCTGATGCTGGTAGACCCGGCCTCGAACGGCCAGCGCTACCTGATCGCCGGCGGTCCGGACATGCGGTCCGAGACGGCGCGGGTGCTGGAGCTGGGCTGGCGCGCCCAGCCGATGCCCGCGGTGTCGCTGGCGGCCACGCTGTTTTCCAGCCACTACGCGCGGCTGCGCACGCTGGAGTTGGCGCCGGGCGGGGCGCAGTTCCGCAACCTCGGCCATGGCCGCGCGCGCGGCCTGGAACTGTGGGCCAGCTGGCAGGCCGCGCGCGGCTGGCGCCTGTTCGCCGGCGGCGTGCTGCAGGACGTCGACACCGGCGTGGCCCCGGCCAGCACCGACGCGTCGGCGCGCACCGGCCTGGCCACCGACGACCCGCGCAGCTACTGGCAGCTGCGCTCGTCGCACGACCTGGCGCCCGGCCTCGGCGCCGACCTGATGCTGCGGCGCGTCGCGCGCCTGCCGCAACCGGCGGTGCCGGGCTATCATGAACTCGACGTCCGGATCGCGTGGCAGGTACGCCCCGGCATTGAACTGGCCCTGACCGGCCGTAACCTGCTGCACGCGCGCCATCCGGAATTCGGGGCGGCGGACATGCGCCTGCTGGCCGAACGCGCCGTGTTCGCCAGCGCGGCGCTGCGTTTCTGAAGGCTCCATGAGAAGAATGAAGACAACTCCTCCCGACCGCATGCGCCGCCTGGCGTGGCGCGCGCCGCTCCTGCTGCCGGCGCTGCTGCCCCTGCTGCTGGCCGTCGGCGCGGGAACGCCGGCGCCGGCCCGGGCCGATGGCGCGGGCAGCCAGCTGCTCGAGCGCCGGGTCAAGGCCGCTTTCCTGTACAAGTTCCTCGGCTATGCCGACTTTCCGCCCAGCGCGTTTGCCGATCCTGGCGCCCCTTTGATCATCGCCGTGATCGGCTCGGACGACATGGCCGCCGAACTGGCGCGCATCGCGGCCGGGCGCATGGTGGCGGGACGGCCGATCGCGGTGCGCGTGGTGCGCGAGCACGAGGCGGTGCCGCCGGCGCACCTGCTGTTCGTGGGCGGCAGCGACGGCGAACGGGCCGCGCGGACGCTGCGCGCCGCACCCGGCGCCCTGCTGACCGTGACCGAATGCGACGGCGGCCTGCGCTACGGCAGCGTCATCAACTTTCGCATCGTCGACGAGCGCGTGCGCTTCGACGTGTCGCTCGATGCCGCCGAAAAGAAGAACGTAAAACTCAGTTCGCGCCTCTTGACCGTCGCGAACCGGGTCCAGAAGGGAGGTGCGTGATGGCTATGCACGATACCGGATCGGTGCGCAGCAAACTGATCCTGATGGCGGTGACGACCACCATCGTGGCTTTGCTGTCGGCCGCCATCGCCATGCTGGTGATCGACGTGCGCACCTTCCAGAAGGTGTGGGTGGACGACCTGACCGCCCAGGCCGACATCATCGCCGACACGGCCGCCCCGGCGGTCTCGTTCAACGATACCGCGTCGGCCGCGCGCAGCCTCGGCGTGCTGCGGGTGCGTCCGCAAATCGTGGCCGGCGCCATCTATACCAACAGCGGCCAGCGTTTCGCCACCTATGCCAGGGCCGGCACCGTGGCGGCCTTCCCGGCGCGCCCGGAAGCCGCCGGCCACCGCCTGGAGCAGGGCGAACTGGTGGTGTTCCGCCCGATCGTCGAGAACGGGGAGCCGCTCGGCACCGTCTACCTGCGCTCGCGCTACGGCCTGCTGGACCGGGTGCTGGGCTACGGCGCCACCCTGGGCGGGGTGATGCTGGGCGCGCTGGTGATCGCCGCGCTGCTGGCTTCGCGCTTGCAGGCCTCGATCACGCGCCCGCTGGAAGCGGTGACCAACGTGGCGCGCCAGGTGATGCTGCGGCGCGACTTCACGCTGCGGGTGCCGGGCAAGGAAAAGGGCGAAATCGGGGTGCTGGTGGAAGCCTTCAACGACATGCTGGCCGAGATCGGGCGCCGTTCCGACGCCCTGCAGGCCGCCAACCGCACCCTGGAGCACGAAATGACGGTGCGCGAGCGCGCCGAGCAGGCCTTGAAGGTGGCCGACCGCCGCAAGGACGAATTCCTGGCGACCCTGGCGCACGAACTGCGCAACCCGCTGGCGCCGATCCGCACCGGCCTGGACATCCTGCGCATCCGCAGCGGCGACGCCCAGGCCACCCAGCGCGCCACCGACATCATGGAACGCCAGCTGCGCCAGATGGTGCGCCTGGTCGACGACCTGCTGGACGTCTCGCGCATCAACACCGGCAAGTTCACCATCAAGATGGGGCGGGTCGAACTCAAGGCCGTGGTCAACGACGCGCTGGAAGTGGTGCGCTCCTATATAGAGCTGCATGGCCACGAGCTGGTGATCGACCTGCCGGACCGCCCGGTGTTCCTGCACGGCGACGCCACCCGCCTGGCCCAGGTGCTGTCCAACCTGCTGAACAACGCCGCCAAGTACACCAACCGCGGCGGGCGCGTCACCCTCAAGGCCGCGGTCGAGGACCGCACCCTGGTGCTGGAAGTGGCCGACACCGGCATCGGCATCGCGCCCGACATGCTCGATTCCGTGTTCGAGATGTTCGTGCAGGTCGATTCCACGCTCGAGCGCAGCAACGCCGGCCTGGGCGTCGGCCTGTCGCTGGCGCGCAAGCTGGTCGAGCTGCACGGCGGCACCATCGAGGCCAAGTCCGAGGGGCTCGGCCAGGGCAGCCGCTTCGTGGTGCGCCTGCCGATCGTGGTCGATCCGGAACCGATCGCCAAGCCGACGCCGGCCGCCTTCATCAGCACCGAAAGCTACCGGATCCTGCTGGCGGACGACAACGTCGACTTCGTCAACAGCATCGGCGCGCTGCTCACCGCCATGGGACACAGCGTGGTCATCACCCACAACGGCCCGGACGCGCTGGCCGCGGCGACGCGCTTCTGTCCGGACTACGCTTTCCTGGACATCGGGCTGCCCCACATGTCGGGCTACGACCTGGCGCGCGGCATCCGCAAGCTGCCCTGCGGCGCGATCACGGTGCTGATCGCCGTCACCGGCTGGGGCCAGGAAAAAGACCGCCAGCTCGCCTTCGAGGCCGGGTTCGACCACCACATGGTCAAGCCGGTGCGCTTCGAGCAGATCGAGGAGATCCTGGGGAATCGCAGCATCATCAAGAAGCTGCGTACCTGAGGGCAGGGCGGGGCGCGCCGGCGACCCTGCCACGTGTGGCGGCCGGGCTGCGGCGTGTTGCCTGCCCGAGGACGAAAAAAAACGGAAGCGCTCGCGCGCCTCCGTCGATGACTTCAGACCGGGCCGGGATTACGCCTGCTTGGCTTTGCGGCGGCGTGCCAGGAAGCCCAGGACGCCGAGGCCGCCCAGCATCATGCCGTAGGTCTCCGGTTCCGGAACCGGAGCCAGCATCACGGCGCCGCCGAACGAGGCGCCGGCGTCCGATACCAGGTTGCCGCTGACTTGCAGGTAGTAGTTACCGGCCATCAGGTTGTCGCTCGAGATCGACCACACGTCGATTTCGCCGCTTTGCAGCATGGTGCCGTTGGTGATCAGGCCACCGTCCGAGCCGTACAGGGCCAGGCCGGTGATGTCCAGGCCAACGTCTGCGCTACGGCTGATCGACGAGATGATCGCATCGAGGTTCATACCCATGTCACCGCTGACGGTGAAGGTGAAACGGTCGGCAAAAGTATTGCCTTGGTTGTCCGCTTCGAAGGTGTCGCCAAAGAAGGCGCTGTTATCGATCAGTTCGAGTGCCTGCGGCGAGTTGCCGACGACATCCTGGGCCATGACGGCCGACGAACCGAACGAAGCGGAAGCCAACACAATTGCAGCAATCAGAGATTTTTTCATTTCTTTCCTCGCATTAGAATCAGCCGCGTCCTGCAGCCTGGGTTTCAAGTATCGGGGAACTTCATGCTATCAAAAGGATAAAAAAAAGCACGGGGAAGTGTGATTGAACGGTCAACCTGTGGCTTGTATTCCAAGAATCAAGAAATTTCCGGTCAGACATGCTCTATCTGGATTCTTCATAGGGGACCCCGTCAGAACTCGGTTTTCCATTAGAAAGACTTATGCGCTTTGCACGAAAGGTGACAGCACAGTCCTACAAAAAGAGAGGGATGATTCCGGCGCTGAGGCCGTGCGATTTCAGCTCCGTTTAATGAACGAAGCGTAGAAGTTGGTGTGATTTGGACGCTTTTGCTGAGTTAACCCGAGCGCGGAACCGGTCGCGGCCGTGCATGCGGGCCGGCTTGGTCAGCCAAATGTCGCGGCGCGGCAGGAAAGGGCTGACGGCGGAGGGGGCAGAAAAGAAAAATGGCTCAGAATCACTTCTGAGCCATTTTTTTTGCAAAGTTGGCGCGGCTGGCAGGAATCGAACCCACGACCCCTTGGTTCGTAGCCAAGTACTCTATCCAGCTGAGCTACAGCCGCCCGAAGCACGCATTATAGCGGCAAGCTGCGAAATTGGCAAACACGCGCAAGACACCCGTCAACGCGCGCTCGAGCCGAGGCCGGGGGCGGGGCGCCACGGGGCCCGATCGAAGCGTCGGTCGCGACGCGGACCGGCAACGCGCGGCACAACGAAAAAAGGGACCAGATCTTCCGATCTGGCCCCTCATATTCTGGCGCGGCTGGCAGGAATCGAACCCACGACCCCTTGGTTCGTAGCCAAGTACTCTATCCAGCTGAGCTACAGCCGCCCGAGGCACGCATTGTAACAGAGGATCGCGTATTGGCAAAGCCACATCGCCGATTGCGGATCGATTTCCGGTGTGGCGCATTCCTGATCGGAATGCGGCTTCCCGCAGGTTCGCCACGGCACAACGAAAAAAGGGGCCAGATCTTCCGATCTGGCCCCTCATATTCTGGCGCGGCTGGCAGGAATCGAACCCACGACCCCTTGGTTCGTAGCCAAGTACTCTATCCAGCTGAGCTACAGCCGCCCGAGGCACGCATTGTAGCAGAGGATCGCGTCTTGGCAAAGCCTCATGGTGCGTCGTGCATCCGCCGGGGCCGCAAGGCCGGTCGACCGCAAGGCACGACGAAAAAAGGGACCAGATCTTCCGATCTGGTCCCTCATATTCTGGCGCGGCTGGCAGGAATCGAACCCACGACCCCTTGGTTCGTAGCCAAGTACTCTATCCAGCTGAGCTACAGCCGCCCGATGCACGCATTATAGCAGCGCGTTGTTGTTTCCGGAAGTGTCACTTTTTTTCCGCAGGCAAAGCAGCTCTGGTAGATTAGCCGGGTTGGATCGTCACCGGAATCGCCATGTTTGCCCTCAAGACGGGATCGCGCCTCGCCCTTGGCGCCTTATTGCTGCTGTGGATCTGGACCGGCGCCGCCTGGGGCGCGCCGCGCAGCCTGCGCTTCGAGCGCCTGTCGATCGAGCAGGGGCTGTCGCAGCAGTCGGTGCTGACCATCCTGCAGGACCGGCGCGGCTTCATGTGGTTCGGCACCCAGGCTGGCCTGAACCGTTTCGACGGCTACCGGGTAACGGTTTTCCGCAACGATCCCGACAATCCCGACAGCATTCCCGACAACTACGTGCTGGCGTCCTACGAGGACGGGCAGGGGCGCCTGTGGTTCGGCACCAAGGGCGGGCTGACCCGCTACGACCACGCCACCGGCAGGTTCGTGCGCTACGCGCCGCCGGACGCTCCGGCCGAAGGGCAGGGCGCAGCGACGCGCCCCTACAGCGGCAACCGCGCCGTGCTGGCGATCCAGCCGGCGCCCGGCGGCGGCCTGTGGCTGGCGAGCGGCGACGGCCTGCTGCATCTCGATCCCGCCAGCGGGCGCATGCGCAGCTACCGCCACGATCCGCTCGACCCGGGTACGCTGCGCGACAACCGGGTGAGCGCGCTGGCGCTCGACGGCCGCGGCAACCTGTGGATCGGCACCGCGGCCGGCCTCGACCGCCTCGCCGCGGGCGCCGACCGCTTCACCCACTACGACATCGACCCGAAGGACCTGCAGCGCAATACCGTCGTCGCGCTGTCAATGGGGCCGCGCGACACGCTATGGGTCGGCACCGCCGCCGGGCTCGAAGCGTGGCGCCTGGGCGACGGCGCCTCGCTCGATGCGCCGCAGCGGCGCCGCCTCGGCAGCGCGGACGGCATGGTCGGCACCCGCATCAACTCGCTCTACCACGACGTCGGCGGCACGCTCTGGGTCGGGACCGAACTGGACGGCCTGAAGTGGCTCGACCCGGCTTCCGGGCGCTTCCTCAGCTATCGCAACGACCCGGTCGACCCCCATACGCTGTCCGACAACCAGGTCGGCGCGGTCCTGGTGGACCGCACCGGCACCCTGTGGGCCGGCACCCAGTTCGGAGGCGTAAGCCGCACCGACCTTGCCAGCGGCGGCTTCGCCCGCTACGGCAGCAACGAGGGCCTGGGCCGGGCCAAGGTGCGCGCCGTGGCGGAAGATCCGGACGGCGGCCTGTGGATCGGCACCACCGGCGACGGCCTGATGCGCATGCGGCGCCCCGGCGGGGCGATCGAGCGCGTCGGCCGCGGCGCACAGCCGGGCGAGGTCGTCACCGCCCTGGCGCACGCGCGCGGACGACTCTGGATCGGCACCCCGACCGGCCTGGTGTGGCGCGACGCCGGGGGGCGCTTCGGCCAGACCCTGCTGGGCGCCAGCGCGGGCGCCAACCATGTGCAGGCGCTGCACGTCGGCCGCGGCGGCACCCTGTGGATCGTCACGCGCGGCGGCCTGGCGGCGCTGGCGCCGGGACAGGAACAGGTGCGCACCTGGCGCCACGATCCGGACCAGCCGGGTAGCCTGGGCGAGAACTACGGCTTCGCCGCGCTGGAGGACCGCCACGGCATCGTCTGGATCGGCACCGAGACCGGCCTGGAACGCTACGACCCGGCCAGCGGCCGCTTCAGCCACTACCGGCGCGACCCCGGCAATCCGAACGGCCTGCGCCACAGCCGGGTCTACAACCTGATGGAGTCGGCGCGCGGCGACCTGTGGGTCGGCACCGCCGGCGGGCTGCACCGCATGCAGACGGGGAAGGACGGCAAGGTCGGTTTCCGCTTCTACTCCTTCAGCGCCGGCAATGCGGCGCTGCCGATCGGCGCGGCGCTCGAGGACAACCACGGCGCCATCTGGGCCAGCACCACCAACGGCATCACCCGGCTCGACCCCGCCACCGGCCAGGTCAAGAACTACACTTCGAAGGACGGCCTGGTGGACGGCGCCTATTTCGTCGGCGCCGGGCTGCGCGCGCGCGACGGTCATTTTTACTTCGGCGGCGTCAACGGACTGACCACCTTCGTGCCGGACGCGGTGCGCGACAATCCGTACGCGCCGGCGGTCGTGATCACCGATTTCCTGGTGCTGAACCGCTCGCGCGCCACCCCCAGCTTCCACGAGCAGGACGAATTGACGCTATCCCATCGCGACACCGTGTTCGCGCTCGAGTTCGCGGCGCTGCACTATGCCGACCCGGAAGGCAACCGCTACGCCTACAAGCTGGAAGGCTTCGACCGCGACTGGGTCGAGACCGACGCGCGCCGGCGCTACGCCAGCTATACCAACCTCGATCCGGACACCTACGTGTTCCGGGTCCGCGCCAGCAACAAGGACGGCGTCTGGAGCGAGCAGCCGGCCACCTTGCGCATCACGATCACGCCGCCGTTCTGGAAGACCTGGTGGTTCCGCACCCTGGCGGTGCTGGCGACCTTGGCCCTGTTCACTGCAGGCTACCGGCTGCGCATCCGCGCCCTGGTGTCGCAGAAAGCGGTGCTGGAGCGCGAGGTGGGGGCGCGCACCATCGAGTTGCGGCGCCAGAAGGAATCGGCCGAGCGCCGCAAGCAGGAGGTCGAGCGCCAGAAGGAAGTGGTGGAACAGGCGCACCGCAACATCGCGCTGCTCTCGAGCATCGGCCGCGCGCTGACCGCCAATCTCGACCTCGAGGCCGTCATGCGCACCCTGTACCAGCAGGTGCACGCGCTGATGGACGCTACGCTGTTCGCGGTGGTGCTGCGCCAGCCCGAGCAGGGCACTCTGTCGTATGCGTACGCGGTGGTCGACGGGGTACGGCGCGAGGACGTCGAGCTGGTCGAGAGGCCGCAGCAGCACCTGGCCGCCTGGGCCATCGCCCAAGGCCGCGCGGTCCTGGCCAGCGACCTGCCGCACGATCTGTCGGCCTGGCTGCCCGGCCTGGCGCCGGAACGCGCGATCGAACTGGCCTTGCCCTGCGCCTGGCGCGCCGGGATGCGCCCGCGCGCGCTGTTGATGGTGCCGGTGATGGTGGGCGAACGGGTGCTGGGGGCGCTCACCGTGCAGAGCCCGACGGCCGGGGCCTATGGCCAGGTTCACCTGGACATGCTGGAATCGCTGGCTGCCTATGTCGGGGTGGCGATCGACAACGCCGCCGCCTACCGCCAGCTGAAGGACACCCAGGCCCAGCTCGCGGCGCAGGAAAAGCTGGCCTCGCTCGGTTCGCTCGTGGCGGGCGTCGCCCACGAACTGAATACCCCGATCGGCAACAGCCTCCTGATGGCCAGCACCCTGCAGGAGCGCACCAGCGACATCGCATCGCGCTTCGACGGCGCGACCCTGCGCCGCTCCGACCTGGCCGACTACATGTCGGCGTCGACCGAGGCGGCCGGCCTGATCATGCGCAGCCTGCACAACGCGGCCGAACTGGTGAACAGCTTCCGCCAGGTCTCGGTCGACCAGGCCAGCGCCCAGCGCCGCCGCTTCGACCTGGCCCAGGCCTGCCACGAGATCGCCGCCACCATGATGAACAAGGTCCGCCTGGCCGGCCACCGGCTGGAACTGAACGTCGCGCCCGGCATCGTGATGGACAGTTTCCCCGGTCCGCTCGGCCAGGTCGTCATCAACTTCATCAACAACGCGCTGCTGCACGCCTTCGAGGGACCGGGCGGCGTCATGCGGCTCGACGCCATGCCGGTCGACGGCGGCGCGGTACGGATCGCGTTCCGCGACGACGGCCGCGGCATCCCCCAGGAACACCTGGCGCGCATCTTCGACCCCTTCTTCACCACCCGCATGGGGCAGGGCGGCACCGGCCTGGGCCTGAACATCACCTGGAACATCGTCACCACCCTGCTGGGCGGGACCGTGCGCGTGGAGAGCGGCGCGGGGCAGGGCACGGCCTTTGTCGTCGAGCTGCCGCTGCGCGCGCCGGAAACCCACCCTGAACCGGCGCCCGAGACCTGAGGGCGCTCAGGCGACGACGTTCTGCGGCCGCCCTGCGGCCCAGGCCTCGATGTTATCGACCAGCATGTCGGCCAAGGTCTGCATCGCGCCCGCGCTGGCCCAGGCCACGTGCGGCGTCAGGATGAAGTTCGGCAGGCGCAGGCGCAGCAGCGGATTGTTCGGGTCGGGCGGTTCCTTGCTCAGGACGTCGAAACCGGCGCCGCCGATGGTTCCCGCCTGCAGCGCCTCGGCCAGGGCCGCCTCGTCCACCAGTCCGCCGCGCGCGGTGTTGATCAGGAGCGCCGATCGTTTCATGAGGCCGAGCTCGCGCGCACCGATCAGGTGGCGTGTCGCGTCGCTCAGCGGCAGGTGCAGGCTGACCACGTCCGACTCGGCCAGCAGGACGTCGAACGGCAGTTCGACCACGCCCGGCTCGCCGATCGGCGAGCGCGAGCTGGCCGCGATCTCCATGCCGAAGGCGCGGCCCAGCTGCGCCACCTTGCGCCCGAGCGCGCCGTAGCCGACGATGCCGAGGCGGCTGCCGGCCAGGTCGCCGATCGGGTGGTCGAGCAGGCAGAAGCGGCTGGAGCGCTCCCAGCGGCCGGCTTCGACATCGGCGGCATAGGCGCGCAGGTTGCGGCGCAGCCCCAAGAGCAGGGCGAAGCAGTGCTCGGGCACCGACACCACCGAATAGTTGCGGATGTTGGACACCACGATGCCGCGTGCGCGGCAGGCCTCGAGGTCGACGTTGTCAAGGCCGGTGGCGGCGATCGCCACCATCTTCAGGTCCGGCAGGCGCTCGATGGCGGCCGCGCGCAGCGGCACCTTGTTGGTGACGGCGACCGTGGCCCCGGCCAGGCGCGCGACGACCTCGTCCTCGCGGGTGCCGCCGTGGTCCTGCCAGGCGTGGGCGAAAGCGGGCGGACGGACCGTGGCCTGGAGGCTGTCGCGGTCGAGGAAGACGATTCGGTGCATGGCGGGCTCGCTTGCGGGGAAAAGCCCCATTGTAGACGCCATCGTGGGGAGAAACGACAAAGGACAGGCGAACCTGTCCTTTGCGATATGGGGGCCTGGCGGCGTGTTATTTGGTGGCGTGTGCGGCGGAGGCAGTCGTGCTGTCGGTCTTGCTTGCTGCGTGGTCTGCTGCCTTCTCCGCCTTGGCTTCCGCCTTGTCGGCCTTGGCTTCGGCCTTGTGCTCGGCAGCCTTCTTGTCGGCCTTGGCCTTGGTTTTGGCGGCGTCGGCCTTCGCTTCGGCGACGTCCTTCTTCGCCTCGGCCTTGGCCTTGTCTACCTTGGCGTCGGCCTTGGCAACCTGCTTCTCGTGCTTGGCGTCGGCCTTGGCGACTTCCTTGGTCGCCTTGGCGTCGGCCTTGGCGTCCGCGGTGGCGGTCGGGTTCTGGGCGAAGGCGGCGGTCGCGAACAGGCCGGCGATCAGGGTAGCAACGATTTTGCGCATGATGCATTTCCTCATTCAGGTTGGAGTAGGGGGCAGTGCCCGGTGTTACTGAATCCTCAACGGGGCGCGAAACTGCCGCGTTGACCGTATTTACATCCGCTTACATTTGGTGGACACGGTTAGCTGCCGTACAGTCGCGTCCCCTGCCGGCTGCCATACTCGAGGCACGCCGATAGCCGAGAGGTGACCCATGCCAGACGCGCTCAAACTGTACAAGGCCAAGCGCAATTTCGACATCACGGCCGAGCCCGCCGAAGGCGGCGCGCCGGGCGTCGATGCCCTGACCTTCGTCATCCAGAAACACTGGGCGACCCGCCTGCACTACGACTTCCGCCTCGAGCTCGACGGCACCATGAAGAGCTGGGCCGTGCCCAAGGGGCCGAGCTACGACAGCCATGACAAGCGCATGGCCGTGCACGTCGAGGATCATCCGATTTCCTACTCCGATTTCGAAGGCACGATTCCGCCGAAGCAGTATGGCGCGGGCAAGGTCATCATCTGGGACAAGGGCACCTGGGAGCCGATCGGCGACCCGCACGAGGGCTACCGCAAAGGCAACCTCAAGTTCGAGATCCACGGCCACAAAATGCACGGGCGCTGGGTGCTGGTGCGCATGAAGGGCCGCGGCGACGACAAGCAGGAGCCCTGGCTCCTGATCAAGGAGAACGACGAGTACGCCCGCCCGGCCGAGGAATTCTCGGTGGTGGACGAGATGCCGGACAGCGTCAAGGAACTGCCGATGCCGGCCCCGGCGCGCGGCAAGGTGGCGGCCTTGAAGGCCGCGGCGAAGGTCGATGCGGAATCGGACGAGGCGCGCAAGCCGGCCCGCAAGCGTGGCGGCGCGAAGCCGGCCGCAAAATCAGCCACCAGGTCGGCCGCGAAGGCGGCCGCCAAGCCTGCAGCGAAGAAGGCAGCGAAGTCCGCGAAGAAAGCCGCGCCCGGCCTGCCGCAAGGCGTGGTGGCGGCCGCCCTGCCGGAAAAATTCAGCCCCGAACTCGCGACCCTGGTCGACGCCCCGCCGCCCGACCCGGAGAACTGGGTGTTCGAGGTCAAGTTCGACGGCTACCGCATGCTGGCGCGGGTCGAGAACGGGGACGTGCGCCTCATCACGCGCAACGACAACGACTGGACCGACAAACTCAAGCCCCTGCACGACGAACTGGTGCGCCTCGAGCTGCCGGACGGCTGGTACGACGGCGAGATCGTCGTGCACGACGAGAACGGCAAGCCGAACTTCGGGCTGCTGCAGCTGGCCTTCGACGGCGTGCGCACCGCCGACATCGTCTACTTCGTGTTCGACGCGCCTTACTGCAACGGCTACGACCTGCGCGACGTGCCCCTGATCGAACGGCGCGCGGCGCTCGAGCAGATCCTGAAAAAAGCGAAATCGGACAAGGTGCGCTTCTCCGCCGAATTCGGCACCAACCCTGACGAACTGCTGGTGGCGGCCTGCAAGATCGGTCTGGAAGGCGTGATCGGCAAGCGTCGCGATTCGCGCTATGTGGAGCGCCGCTCGCCGGAATGGATCAAGCTCAAGTGCGGCCTGCGCCAGGAATTCGTGATCGGCGGCTTCACCGACCCGAAAGGCTCGCGCAAGGGCGTCGGCTCGCTGCTGCTGGGCACCTACGACCGCGAAGGGGTGCTGCGCTACGCCGGCAACGTCGGCTCAGGTTTCAACCACGCTTCCCTCATGGACATCAGCGAGCGCCTGGAAGCGCTGCGCACCGACGAAAGCCCGTTCCCGCCGCGTGCGGTGCCGGGACGCCAGCACCACTGGGTCGAGCCGGTGCTGGTGGCCGAGGTCAGTTTTTCGGAGTGGACCAATACCGGCTCGGTGCGCCATCCGGTATTCCAGGGCCTGCGCAAGGACAAGCCGGCGCGCGGCATCACGCGTGAAGAGCCGCGTCACATCGAGGACATCGACGAGACGAAGCAGAAGCCGGCCATCACCGACGAACCGGTGTCGCCACCGCCCGCCGGCCTGCACGGCAAGCTGCCCGGAACCCTGCGCGTGACCAATCCGGACCGGGTGGTCGATCCCTCCACCGGCATCACCAAGCTGGACGTGATCCGCTACTACGCGCTGGTGGGCGAGCTGATGATGGAGCACCTCAAGCGCCGGCCCCTGACCCTGGTGCGGGCGCCGAGCGGGATCGGCGCCGAACTGGTGTTCCAGAAGCACGCCGACGTCAAAAAGCTGCCTGGCGTGAAGCAGATGGATGCTGCGCTCGACCCCGACAATCCGCCGATGCTGGAAATCGCCGGCGTCGAGGGCATCCTGTCGGTGGCGCAGTGGAACGCGATCGAGCTGCACACCCAGAACGCCGTGGCCAAGTCCTACGAGACCCCGGACCGGATGGTGTTCGACCTCGACCCGGGCGAGGGCGTGGAGTGGCCGGCGATCCAGGAGGCGGCCCAGATTATGCGCGCCTTCCTCGACGAACTGGGCCTGCCGGCCTTCCTGAAGACCAGCGGAGGCAAGGGCCTGCACGTGGTGGTGCCGGTCAAGCCGGAGTATGGCTGGGACACGGTCAAGGCCTTTTCCCAGGCCATCGTGCGCCACCTGGCGGCGACCCTGCCGGACCGTTTCGCCTTCAAGAGCGGCGCCAAGAACCGGGTCGGCAAGATCTTCATCGACTACCTGCGCAACGGCCGCGGCAGCACCACGGTCAGCGCCTGGTCAGCGCGCGCGCGGCCGGGGATGGGGATTTCGGTGCCGCTCGCCTGGGACGAACTCATGAAACTCAAGTCGAGCGCGCAGTGGACGGTGGCGAACGTCCATACGCGGCTCGACAGGGGGAACGATCCCTGGGCCGGTTATGCAAAGGCGGGGAAGGGGATTACGAAGGCGATGAAGATTTTGGGGTTCGAGGACTAACAGACGCGTGATTGGCCAGCATGGGAAACCGGATCCCGGCCTGCGCCGGGATGACGGCTCGTAGTGCGGTGATCGTATAGCGTGCACACTGCCCTTGCCCTGAAACCGTTGTAGGCCCCACTGGGGCCTACAACCTCCGGCGCAGGCCGAAATGATGCCGCCGGCATCATTTCGGCCAGGTTTGCCAAACCGTCGCTACCGCATCCCTTAGTCCACGTTGCGGCCCAGCGCCTTCAAGGCCGCGCGCACGCCGCGGCCGTAGTCCGGATCGGCCCCGTCGAACTGGCGCAGCTGGCGGTACAGGATGTCCTCGTCCACCTGGCCGAGCGGCCCGGCCAGGTTGTCGCACAGGTTCAGGCGCTCCTGGGCCGTCATCAGGCGGAACAGGTTGCCGGCCTGGGTGTAGTCGTCTTCATGGCCGCGGAAGTCGTAGCGGCCGGCGTCGCCGACGATCGGCAGTTCCGGTTCGCCGTGGCCCATGCCCAGCGCGCCGTTGCCGACGGCGTCGATGGTGGCGTAGTTGCGGGCCGCGCCGCCGTTGGCGATCGCCATCGCGCCGTCGCGCTGCCCGTTGTGGAAGGGGCAGCGCGGGGCGTTCACCGGCAGGTGCTGGTGGTTGGTGCCGACCCGGTACAGCTGGGCGTCGTGGTAGGCGAACAGGCGGCCCTGCAGCATCTTGTCCGGCGAGTAGCCCATGCCCGGCACCACGTTAGCGGGCGAGAACGCGGCCTGCTCGACTTCGGCGTGGTAGTTGTCCGGATTGCGGTTCAGCTCCAATACACCGACCTGCAGCATCGGGAAGTCGCCATGCGGCCAGACCTTGGTCAGGTCGAAGGGATTCCAGCCGGTGCGCTCTTCCCAGTCGGCCAGCTGGCTGCTCGTCGCCACCTGCACCTTGACGTCCCACTGCGGGAAGTCGCCGTCGGCGATCGCGGCGAACAGGTCGCGCTGCGCGTAATCGGGGTCGGCACCGGCAATGCGGGTGGCGTCAAGCGCGCTCAGATTCCTGATGCCCTGGCGGGTCTTGAAATGCCACTTCACGTAGACGCGCTCGCCCGCCTCGTTGATCAGGCTGTAGGTGTGGCTGCCGAAGCCGTCCATGTGACGGTAGCCGTCCGGCGTGCCCCGATCCGAGAACAGGATCGTCACCTGGTGCAGGCTTTCCGGGGCGCGGCTCCAGAAGTCGAACATCATGTTGGCGGACTTCAGGTTGGTCTGCGGGTCGCGTTTCTGGGTGTGGATGAAGTCCGGGAACTTGATCGGGTCCTTGAGGAAGAATACCGGGGTGTTGTTGCCGACCAGGTCCCAGTTGCCTTCCTCGGTGTAGAAGCGCAGGGCGAAGCCGCGCGGGTCGCGCTCGGTATCGGCGCTGCCTTTTTCGCCGCCCACGGTCGAAAAGCGCAGGAACACCGGGGTCTGCTTGCCGATTTCGGAGAACAGTTTTGCCTTGGTGAACGGGCGCAGGTCGTGCGTGACGGTGAAGCTGCCGTAGGCGCCCGACCCCTTGGCGTGGACCACGCGCTCCGGGATGCGCTCGCGGTTGAAGTGCTGCAGCTTTTCGATCAGGTGGAAGTCTTGCAGCAGCAGCGGGCCGCGTGGGCCGGCGCTGAGCGAATTCTGGTTGTCGGCGACCGGAATGCCGGAAGCGGTGGTCAGGCGGGGGTGGCGCATTCGGGAATCTCCTCTTGTGTGATTGATAGAGGGATTCTATGGCTGAGCCGGTAATTAATAAATTTGATTAATTATATGGATGAGATAGGTTTTGTTAATCCGGTCTTGGCCGGTGGCGCCGTCTCGTCCTCGCGTTTGTCCGAGCGAACCGCGCCCAGGCGGTCGACCGCGATCAAGCCCTCGGCCGCCGCGTGCGAGGCGGCGAACACGCTGTCCGGCGAGAGCACCAGCTGGATGCCGGTGGCGCTGACCTCCGCGATCAGGCGGTCGAGGGCGTCGATGCGCGAAGGATCGGGATTGACGTTGCGGATGTAGATCATCTTCACCGCGTGCGGGTGGCGCCGCACCACCTCGGCGTAGATCTCCGGGTCCTGCTCGCCGCTGTCCCCGATCAGCACGAACTGCAGGTCCGGATAAAAGCCGAGGATGCGCTCGATCTGCTCCAGCTTGTGGTTGCCGTGCTCGGTGAGCTTGAGCACCTGGCGCACGCTCAGTTCGCGCAGCAGCAGGGGACCGAGCGGAATCGCCTGCAGTTTCAGAAAATCGACCAGCGGACCGTACAGGTGCCAGGGACTGCTCGAGACGTAGAACAGCGGATTGTCCTCGCTGCCCCCAAGACCGTCGCGCAGCGCGCGGTAGAACCCGGCCACGCCCTTGAACGGCTTGCGCGTGTGGTGGTTGGTGCGGGCCAGCATCAGCGCCATGTTCAGCTTGTTCGTGACATTGGTCCACAACACGGTGTCGTCGATGTCGCTGATGATGCCGAAGCGCGCGCTGGAAGCCGGCACCATCACCTCGGCGCGGGCGCGCAGCATGTCGCCCTCTGGCTGGATACTGTCGGGGAAGGCGAGCTCGACCTCGTGCCAGCCGGGCGCCAGCGCCGTGTCCAGGGTCAGGTCGAAGGAAAAATAGCCGCCGCCGTCGGTGCGGGTCTCGTGTGCGGCCCCGTCGACGCGCAGCTGCACGCGCGCCCCGGCGACTTCGTCCGATTCCAGGCGCCGGTACAAGGCCACGAGGTTTTGCCAGCCGCTGTCCTCGCTGCCCTGCTCGCGGAAGGCCGCTTCGTCCAGCAGCCGGCCCTTGAGCCAGACACGCCGGCCATTGCCGAAACCGAGGTAGGGCACGGCCAGCAGGCGGCGCCCATGCTCGGGCGCGCGCAGCCGGCGCAGGGCCTCGCTGGCGAGCGCTCCCGCGCTGCGGGCCAGGCGCCGCCGCAGCGGCGTCCCGAGGGACCTTGCCGGCCGCGCCACCTCCAGGTGCTCCGTGGCGCCGGCGCCGGCGCGCTGGGCGCCGCGCTCGACCCAGACGCTGCCGCTGCTGCTGCGGGTCAGGAGCAGGGCCTGCTGCAACTCCTGCGGTTTGGCGGGATCGACGGCGGTAGCCATCACGTGCACCGCGGTGCCGCTCTCGCGCAGGCGCGCGATGTCCTGCTCGGACAGCAGGCCCGGGTTCAGGTAGAGCGTGGCCTTGCCCAGGTCGGCCCGGGCGGCGATGTCGTCGAAACCGGCGCGTGTCAGCACCAGGAAAGGCATGGCATCCAGCATGGCAAATCGGCGTTGTGGCGACGCCTCCAGTATCGCAGAGTGCGCGGCCGCTCCACGCACGCTTGCCCGGCGCGTCAAAGGCGGGACATCTGCGGTGCTCACCCGCCTTCCATGGCAGGCTAGACTGCACCACCCGACCTTCTTCCCGACGACCATGAACATCGTATGCATCGCCTGGGGCTCCCTGTTGTGGAAGCCCGCTCCCCTGAAACTGGTCTCCGGCTGGCATCCCGGCGGCCCCGCGCCTGCCGCTCGAATTCGCGCGCGACAGCGACGACAGCGCCGAAGTGGCGCTGGTGCTGTGCGAGGGCGCGCGCCCGCTGCCGACCTACTGGGCCTGGCTCGCTACAAGAGACATGGAAGAGGCGCGCGCCATGCTGGGCGCGCGCGAAAAGATCACGCCGGCGCGGCCGGACTGGATCGGCAGCATTCCGGCGCTCGACGGCGCGCGCGAAGACAGCCGCATCGCCGCCTGGCTGCGGCGCATGCGCATCGATGCCGCCGTGTGGACGGCGCTGCCGCCGAAGTTCGGGGGCCGGCCGGGCAGGGCGCCGACGGCCGAGGAAGTGGTGCGGACCCTGGACGCGCTACCGCCGCAGGAACGCGCCGAGGCCGAGTATTATGTGCGCCACACGCCGGCCCATATCGACACGCATTACCGCCGCATCATCGCCGCGCGCCTCGGCTGGACGGCGGCGCGCGACGCCCACGTCACCAGCATGCGCTGACGCGGAGTTGCAGGGTGGTTGGCTTTGCCGACCGCCCTACGGTTCATTGCCGCGGCTAGGCCGACTCGTTCTTGAAGATCCCGCGCACGTTGGTGACCATCAGCGCCGACTGCAGCGCGATCAGGGCCCAGGCCTCGTCGTGAATGCCCCACACGATCCACAGCAGGTTGCTGAGGATGAAGGTGCAGAAGCCGAACACGCGTCGCTTGGCGCGCTTGGAGCCGATCAGGTAGGCGGCGATGAGGGTGACCAGCATGGCCGGCCATTGCAGGAAGTCGATGAATTCGTCCATCCCTCAGGCCGCCTTCCTGCGGCGCGCGGGTGCCGTCGATGGGGCGCCGGTCGATTTGGCCGACGTCTTTCTTGCTGCCGGCTTGGCGGCGGCTTTGGCGGCGGTCTTCTTCTTCGGCGCGGCGCCGCTGGCGGCCACGCGGTCGGTAGAACGAGACGCGGTCTTGCGCGCACGCGGCGGTGGCGCTTCTTCGTCGTCGTCCTCGTCGGCGGCCGGGCGGCGCTTCCTGGACGGCGGCGGTTCGTCATCGTCGTCGTCGTCCGCCGCGGCCTTGCCCGGCTTCTTGCCCAGGCTGGCCTGCAGCAGCGACACCAGGTCGATGACCTTGCCGGTCTCGCGCCGGGTTTCGCCCGGCTCGGGCATGGTGATGGTCTTGGTCTGGTGCGCCTTGACCTTCTTTTCGATCAGGGCCAGGACGTCCTCGCGGTAGGTGTCGTGGTACTGCTCGGGATCCCAGTCCTCGGCCATGCCCTGCACCAGGGCCATCGCCATCTTGAGTTCCTTGTCGGTGATGGCGGCCTTCTTGTCGTCGGCCTGCGGAATCTTGAGGTCGGCCGAATCGCGGATCTCGTCGGCATAGCGCAGCGTGTTCATGACGATGGTGTCGCCCACGCACACCAGCGCCGCCAGGTGCTGCTTGACCCGGATGACGACGCGTGCGATGCCGATCTTGCCGGCGCGGCGCAATGTCTCGCGCAGCAATGCGTAGACCTTGTCGCCGCCCTTGCCGGGAGCGAGGTAGTAGGGCTGCTCGAAGTAGAGCAGCGACACGTCCTCGGCGTCCACGAAGGCCAGGATGTCGATGGTCTGGGTCGCCTCCGGATTGGCGCGCCGCAGGTCTTCGTCCGACAGCACCACGTATTCGCCGCTGGTGTACTCGTAGCCCTTGACGATGTCGTCCCAGGAGACTTCCTTGCCGTTGCCCTTGTTGTAGCGCTTGAAGCCGACCGGCGAAAAGTCGCGCCGGTCGAGCATGGTGAGGTCGAGCCCCTTGTTGTCGACCGCCGGGTACATATCGACGGGGATGTGCACCAGACCGAAGCTGATCGCACCCTTCCACATGCTGCGCGGCATAACGGTTCTCCTTATGGTAGCGGCTGGCGCCCTGGTTTATTCGCCGACGCTGCCGGTGACCGGCAGGATCACGCCGGTGATGTAGCCCGAGCACACCGGCGAAGCGAGGAACACGTAGGCCGGCGACAGCTCTTCCGGCTGGGCCGGGCGCTTGAAGGTGGTGCTGGCGCCGAACTCCTTGATCTGCTCGGGCGACTGGTCGGCCGGATTGAGCGGAGTCCAGACCGGTCCCGGCGCCACGCAGTTGACGCGGATGCCCTGGTCGATCACGCTGGCCGCCAGCGACATCGTGAACGCGTGGATCGCGCCCTTGGTGGCCGAGTAGTCGAGCAGCTTCTTCGCGCCTTTCAGGCCGGTCACCGAACCGGTGTTGATGATCGAGGAGCCTTCCTTCAGGTAGGGCAGGACGGCGCGCGCCATGTGGAAGTAGCCGTAGATGTTGGTGCGGAAGGTCTCGTCCAGGCGCTCTTCGGTGATGTCCAGCAGCGAGCTGGCATGCTCCTGGAAGGCGGCGTTGTTGACCAGGATGTCGAGGCGCCCGAATTGCGCCACCACCTTCTCGACCGCGTCCTTGCAGAACTCGGGGTCCTTGACGTCGCCCGCGATGGTCAGGCAGCGCTGGCCCTCGGCCTCGATGCAGCGACGGGTTTCGGCGGCGTCCTCGTGTTCGTTCAGGTACATGACGGCCACATCCGCGCCTTCGCGCGCGAACAGCACCGCGACCGCGCGGCCGATGCCGGAATCGGCGCCGGTGACGATTGCCGTCATGCCGGCCAGCTTGCCGCTGCCCTTGTAGTGTTCGGCCATGAACTTCGGCTTGACTTCCATCTCGGCTTCCAAGCCCGGCTTGGCGAGGTGCTGCTCGGGCATCGGCGGGGCGGGCTGCTGGATGCCGGTCTGCACCGGCTCCTCGTTTTCCGCCTTCTGCATGCTGCCGTCGCGCTGATCCTGGCGGCTCTGGATCGCCTTTTGCTTGTTTGCCACGTCATCCTGGTTTGCCATTGCGTGCTCCGTAGGGTTCGTTCAATCGACCGGGAGAGTATTCAACGGGCGTTTGCTGCGCGACGGTGCGCTCCCACACACACGGAGACAATTCTTCGCTATCCCGTCGTTGTGCTTTGTGGCAAACTTGGCATCGTTTTTTTGCATTTGCTCGACAGAATGGAAGGAGAAGGGATGTTCCAGCAGGATGGCACGCGCGCCCTGGCCAGCGCCCTGTTCGTCAACCCGGTTGGCCAGCGCCGCAGCGCGTTCCAGCGCGCCTGCGGCGGGCTGTTCGATGGGCTGCGCGTGGCCGACGGCGCCGAGCAGGCCTCCGCCCTGCTGGCGCAGCAGCCGGCCGAGCTCCTGGTGCTCGACCTGGAGCGCTTCGAGATCGGCATCGACCTGCCCGGCCTGCAGGCGCTGCTGGCGCAGCGCGCCGGCGGCCCCACGGTGGTGCTGTGCCCCTTCACCAGCGCGCGCTGGCTGCCGGCCCTGATGGAGCACGGGCCGCTGTCCTACCTGATCGGGCCGCTGGAACCCGAATCGCTGCGGGCCGAACTCGGCGCGCTGCTCGACGCCGGCTGCGCGCCGTCCCCTGCGCCGGGTGCGGGGGAGGCGGAACTGGGCGCGCTGCTGGCGCTGCGCAGCCAGGCCCAGCAGGCCCTGGCCGAGGCCGACGACAGCATCCGTTTCGCCGAGCGGCTGTGCGTGGCCTTGCAGGGCTGGCCCGGGGTGCTGCACGCCGCCATGTTCCAGCGCCGCGAGGACGACGACCTGCGGCTGGAGGCCCAGTCGGGCCCCGCCGGCCTCGACCTGGCCGCGCTGCTCGGGCGCGGCGAGCGCCTATTGCAGTCGCCCTTGCGCCATGCCTTTCCCGGCCTGCTGGCGGCCGCCAGCGGCGAGACCGTGCTGCTCGATGCCCTGGACAAGGCCGGTGAGCCGGAGCTGGCGGCCAGCCTGCGCGCGCAGGGAGCGCAGATGGCGCTCGGCTTGCCGATTCCCGGGTCCGGCCCGGGCGCCCCGCGCGGCGCCCTCAGCCTGCTGTTCGACCACGCGCACCCGTTCTCGCGCGCCCAGCTCGAGGCCCTGGAAGACCTGGCCCAGCTGGCCGCCTTCGGCCTGCGCATGGCGGAGCTGTTGCGCGAGAGCGAGGAGCTGCTGGGCCGCGTGACGATCCTCGCCACCCTCGACGCCCTGACCGGAGTGGCCAACCGCCGCCACGGCGAATACCTGCTGGAACAGGAAATCAAGCGCGCGCGCCGCTACCGCCTGCCGCTGGCCCTGATCGCCTTCGACATCGACCGCTTCCGCAACATCAACGACGCCTACGGCCACCCGGTCGGCGACGTCGCCCTGCGGGTGGTGGCCGACACCGCGCGCGCCATGCTGCGCTCGAGCGACGTGCTGGTGCGCTCGGGCGGCGAAGAATTCCAGGTGATCGCCCCGCACACCAGCGCCATCGACGGCCTCAAGATGGCGGAAAAGCTGCGCGCCGCCATCGAGCAGGCCGAAATCCCGGGCTGCGACCACCTCACCATCAGCCTGGGCGTGGCCCAGCTGGCCGAGCTCGAGAACGGCGATTCGCTGGCGGTGCGGGTCGACGCCGCACTGGCGCGCGCCAAGCGGGCCGGCCGCAACTGCGTCGAACTCGCGATGCAATAGGATAGTCAAGACCTTATGCTTCAGTGGCTGCAGCACTACCGGCGCGCGATGCTGCCGGGCGACATCAGCGCCGGCATCGTTGTAGCAATGATGATGATCCCGCAGGGCATGGCCTATGCCCTGGTGGCGGGCCTGCCGCCCGTGGCCGGCATCTACGCCAGCATCGTGCCGCCGCTGCTGTACGCGCTGGTCGGCACCAGCAGCACCCAGTCGGTGGGGCCGATGGCGATCATTTCCCTGATGACGGCGTCCGCGCTGGCGCCGCTGGCCGCGCCCGGCAGCGCGCTGGCCGGCGTGCTGGCGGCCCAGCTGGCGCTGCTGGCGGGCGCGGTGCTGCTGGCCTGCGGCCTGCTGCGCATCGGTTTCCTGGCGAATTTCTTTTCCCGTCCGGTGCTCAATGGTTTCACGATCGGCTCCGCGCTCTTGATCGCCTGGGGCCAGCTGCGCCCGCTGCTCGGTGCGCAGCCGCCCGGCTGGCACGGGCCGAGCGCGGCCCTGGGCCTGGGGGCGCTGGCGCTGCTGGTGTGGGCGCGCCGTTACGGCGCCGCCACCCTGCGGCGCCTCGGGCTGCCCCCAGGCGCGGCCGACATCGGCGCCAAGCTGGCGCCGATGCTGGTGGTCCTGGGCGCCATTTTCCTGGTTGCCTGGCTCGGGCTGGACGCGCGCGGCGTCGCCACCACCGGCGCGGTGCCGGCCGGGCTGCCGGGACTGAACCTGGCGACCTCCAGCGCGCACTGGCGCGCACTGCTGCAGCCGGCGCTCCTGATCGGCTTCATGGTCTTCCTGATCAGCATGTCGGGCGCGCAGGCGCTGGCCCTGAAACGCGGGGAAAAGCTGGGCAGCAACCGGGAGCTGGTGGGCCTGGGCCTGGCCAACCTCGGCAGCGCGCTGAGCGGCGGCTTTCCGGTCACGGGCAGCATCTCGCGCTCGGCGGTGAACTACGCGGCCGGCGCCAACAGCCAGCTGGCCAGCGTGATCGCGGCGCTGCTGCTGGGGCTGGCCTTGGTGGCGCCGACCGGCTGGCTGGCGCTGCTGCCGCTGCCGGTGCTGGCCGCCACCATCATCGTCGCCGTGCTCGGCATGCTCGACCTGTCGCTGCTGCGCACCGCCTGGCGCTACGACCGCGCCGACGCGGCGGCCCTGCTGGCCACCGCTGCCGGCGTGCTGGTGCTGGGCGTGGAAGCGGGGGTGGTGGTCGGCGTGGCGCTGTCGATGGGCGCCCTGATCTGGCGCGCCAGCCGCCCCCACATCGCGGTGCTGGGACGCATCGCCGGCAGCGAGCATTTCCGCAACGTGGAACGCTATTCGACCGAGACCGCGCCCGGCCTCTTGATGCTGCGGGTGGACGCCGGGCTGTTCTTCGGCAACGTCGAAGCCGTGAACGTGCGCATCGAGGACGAACTGGCGGCGCATCCGGGCGCCCGCCACCTGGTGCTGGTGCTGTCGGCGGTGAACGCGATCGATACCTCGGCCCTGTTCGGCCTGGCGGAACTGAATGCCTCGCTGGGCCAGCGCGGCGTACTGCTGCACCTGGCCGAGGTGAAGGGACCGGTGATGGACCGCCTGGAGCACAGCACCCTGCTGGGCGAACTGAAGGGGCAGCTGTTCCTCAGCGCGGCGACGGCCTGGGACGCGCTGGCCGCTACCGGGACGTCCGAACGGCGATAGCTCAGGCGCGGCGGCGCTGCGGTTCAGACGGGTCGCGCGGCGGAGCCAGCTTGATCGGTGCGGCCTGGTCCGGATAGAGCGCCTGGCGGCCTTCGTAGACGGCGGCGATGGCGGCCATGTCCGTGTCGAGGTCGCCGCTCAGGGTGAGGGTGTGAACCACGCTCAGCACCTTGGCGCGGTAGTCGATGTAGACCAGCAGCAGCGGCACGTTGGCGGTGGTCGCAAGATGATAAAAGCCGCTCTTCCAGTGCGGGCGGTAGCTGCGCGTGCCTTCCGGCGTGATCGCGATCCAGCACCAGGGCGCCGCAAGCATGGTCTGGGCCAGCTGGCGGGTGGCGCCCATCGAGGCGCGGCGGTCGACGGCGATGCCGCCCCAGTAGCGCATGATGGCGCCCATCGGGCTGCGGAACAGCGAATCCTTGGCCAGCCAGCGGAATTTCAGGCCGACCGCCCACTTGGCCAGCAGGCCGACCAGGAAGTCCCAGTTCGACGTGTGCGGATAGACGACGGCAATCCCGTGCGGTCCCGGCAGGGGCTTGAAGTGGACCTGCCAGCCGGCCAGGTTCAGCAGGCGGAGCGCGGTGCGCTGGCCCCAGGTGGGAAGTGCTGCGGGACGCAGCTGGTGGTCGCTCATCGGTTCTCCGTCGCTGTACAAGAACTTATTTTTCAGCAGGTTTTATGTCCCGAAGAAAAATAAGCGAGGAATTCTATAGCGAGCTGGAGCGGGGAACAAGCGAAAAAACTGGTGCGGGTGATAAGGTGTGGCTATGATGCCGCTACCGTTTCGCCCCGATTGACGAGCATTTAACACATGGATATCACGATTTACCATAACCCGCGCTGCGGGACCTCGCGCAACACACTGGCCGCCATCCGCGAGGCCGGCCACGAACCGCAAGTGGTGGACTACCTGTCCGCCCCGCCCGGGCGCGACGCATTGCGCGCGATGATCGCCGCCGCCGGACTGGGCGTGCGCGACGCCGTGCGCAGCAAGGAAGCCTTGTTCGGGGAACTCGGGCTGGACCGGCCCGGCGTGGACGACGAGGCCCTGCTGGACGCGATGGTGGCGCATCCGGTCCTGCTCAACCGTCCCTTCGTGGTCACGCCCAAAGGCGTGCGCCTGTGCCGGCCGGTCGAGCTGGTGCACGACATCCTCTGAGCGCCGGACGCAGTCCCTTACCCGAGGCGCCGGCGCCGCGCACCCGCGGGCGGCGCTATTGCGTCGCGAGGCCGGCCGGCTCCGCTTCGGAATAGGGTACCGCCCCGATGTCGGTGGGGCGGCGCGGACGCAGGACCGCCCCATCTCCGCCGTCGGGCGACGCGCCCTTGCCGATCGCCGGCGAAGCCGGCTGCAGGCGGAAGTCGGGCATCGCGAGCGTGCGGCTGTAGTCGCTAAACAGCGGCGCCGCCGTCACGGTGCCGGTGTGGGGGCGCCCGGCCGGCAGCCGCCAGTCGCCGCTGGGGTTCTGGAACACCAGGTTGTTGCGATAGCTGATGTTGGCGCCGGTCGCACCCTGTTCCAGGATGCCGTGGCCGTTGTCGTACACGATGTTGTTGAGCAGGTGGGTGTGGTCGTTCGGTCCCTTGCTGTGGTAGAAGTCGCCGCCGCCGACCACGATGCCGGTGCCGCAGCCGGCCACCGTGTTGCCGCGGATCGTGACGTGGCTGGCGTCGTGCCACAGGTGGATGCCGGCGCCCGAGGCCCGGTAGACGATGTTGTCGCGCACGTTCGCGGTGGTGCTGACGTAGATGCCGTGCATGTAGCGGCACTCGTGCGGGCCGATATCGTGCACCCGGTTGCCGACCACCTCGGCGTCGATCCCCTTGTAGTAGCTGTCGATGCCGATGCCGGCGCCGCCCTTGGACTCGCAGGGCACGTCGTTGCCGATGTGGTGGATGTGGTTGTGGCGGATGCCGTTGTGCGAACCGCCGTTGTAGATGCCGCTCAGCCATTTCATGCCGCTCTGGTACTGGCTGCCGTCGATCTCGAAACCGATGATGTCGAGGTAGTCGGCGCGGTTGTCCCAGGCCGCCGGCTGGCGCGAATCGAGCGGCGGCACCAGCCGCGCGCCGCCGCGCTCGGTGGACTCGAACACGATGCGCGCTTCGGCGCTGCCGTGGGTAGCGGTGCGCACCCCGCCGAAATAGGTGCCGGGCGCGACATGCACCGTGGTGCCCGGCGTGAGCGCCTGGGCCGCGCGCGTGAGCGTGCGGAAGGGTTCATCGCGGGTGCCGGGGTTGCTGTCCGAGCCGGAGGGCGACACGTACAGGTGGGTGCGTACCAGTTCCGGGATTACCAAATCTTCCTGGCCGGTCTCGCGCAGGCGGCAGCCGGACAGCAGGAAGCCGGCCAGGCAAGCCAGCAGGCAGGCAAGGCAGGCGCTCGAACCGAAGGCGGAGCGAACGGCGGTAAGCGGGTGGCGCATCTTTCCCCCAGGCGGATGTGACGGCGCCAGTGTGGCCCGGCACAAGCGGGAAGGGGACCGGATGCCTCAATGTCGACTTTGAGCGCGCTCAACTCGGGCTCCCCCGAACGGCGAGGCTAATTGCTTTGGATCACCGCCGGCATATAGGTGTCGGCGAATTCGGCCGGCATGCGGCGCGGACGGCCGCTGCTGATCTCGATGCAGACCAGGTCCCAGCGTCCGCGCAGCACGGTGGCGCCGTCGCTGTCGCGCACCAGCTGGAAGCGGCGCTCCATCGCCAGCTTGCCGTCGCCGCCCACCAGCCAGGTGGCCAGGGTCAGCGCTTCCCCGGCAAAGGTCGGCAGCAGGTAGTCGTACTCGCCGCGCCGGATCGCCATGGCGCGGTCGAGGCGGCGGTAGTCGTCCAGGCCGAGACCCAGCTGCTCCGAATGGGCCCAGCCGGCCTGTTCGCACCAGCGAACATAGACGGCATTGTTGGTATGGTCGAGGCCGTCGATGTCGGCGGCGCCTGGCGACACCGGCAGGGTAAAGGGGTGCGGATAGTCCCAGTTCAAGTGCTTATCTCGTGGCAGTGCAGGAGCGCCATTGTACCGGCCGGCGCGCGAGGTCGTGCGCGCGCGGCTCAGCTCCAGTCGAGCTCGACCATCAGCGGGCCTCGTTCCGCGCCCGCGTCCAGCCGCACCCGGCGCAGCTGGCCGGCCAGGTCGGCGCTGGCGAACACGTAGTCGAAGCCGGCGGGCGCGAGGCGTCGGCCCGGCCGGGCCAGCTGGCGGCAGTCGCGCCAGGGGTGCATGCCGCCGGCGAAGGGCGCCAGCAGGCGCTGGTGCTCGGGCGAGCCGGGCAGCATGTTGAAGTCACCGGCAAGCAGCGCCGGCAGGGCGCGCGGCGCCACCGCGAACGGGCCATGGCGCGGCAGCGGCGGACAGCGCGCGTGCAGGCTGGCCTCGCGGTGCAGCTCGCGCAGGCGCTCGACCTGGGCCAGGCGCTGGCGCCGCGCGTAGCGCTCGAGGTGGACGGTGACGACGCGCAGAAGGCCGCCGGGCGCCGCCACCGTCAGTTCGAGCGCGCTGCGCGGCATGCTGGTCACGTCGGGCGCGGCCGGCCAGGGCAGCGAGTGGCGCAGCGCGCCCAGCACCGGGTGGCGCGAGAAGGCCATCAGCCCGATCCGGCGTCTGCCTTCCGTTCCAGGGCCGGCCAGGGTGTCGCAGGCGAGGGCGGCAAAGCCGGCGTAGCCCGGCAGCTGCCGGCGCAACAGGGCGAACTGGTCTTCGCCGTCCGGGCTGTCTCCGCTCGAAACTTCCTGCACACAAAGCATGTCAAAACTGCAAAACCGGTCGAGGCATGCGATGATACGGTCGAGGTCGGTCTTGCCGTCAGGGCCGCGGACGGACCCGATATTCCAGGTGACGAGCTTGAACATGAAGGTCCTTTCGATGACCTCAGGCTAGCGCGCGCCCGGAGCGGGATCCTTGAACAAGGTCAGGCGTGCGGGAAGCGACCCGGCGCGATTCACCAAAGGAGTCGGGATGTTTACGATCATCCTGCTGCTCTACCTGCAGCAGAACCGCGACGTCATGCTCGAGAGCAGCAGCCTGCGCGGCAGCTATCCGAGCAAGAAGGCTTGCGAGGCCGCCGCCGTGCGTCTGCGCGGACCGCTGCCGACGCCGCAGGGCTATGCCGCCGCCTGGCATGACGCCGTCTGCATGCCGATCGACCGCGGCGTGATCGTCAACGAGGGCAAACCGGTCGACCTCGGCAAACTGCTGCAAGGACGTCCGCCGGTCGTGTGCGAAGGCACCGGCGCCTGGCGCCGGGTGGCCGAACTGTGCGCGCCCGCGTCCGGCGGCACGGAGCGCGCCATGCGGCGTCCCTGAGCCGGATCAAATGCCGTGCTCGCTTGCGGGTGTAACTTGGAATTAACTTCCTGACAACGCAGCCGATCCTGCACGTCCTGCCCACCGTCTTTCACCCTGGTCCTGCCCGCCGTCGCGCGTGTTGAAGGGGAAGTCATCTTGCGCATGTAACTCCGCGTCGATTACGAATTGTGTCGATTAGTTGCATGGCGCGCGGGCTTCAGGGAGATTGCCATGCCGTCGCTGTCGTGCATGCTGTGGTTGCTGTTCCTCGGCGCAGCCCTTGCCGGGCCGCTCTACTGGCTGCTCAGGCGGCGCCGGGCGCGCGCGGCGCCGCCCGGGCGACCGGCAGTCCCTGATCCCGGCAGCGGCATCCTCTACCTGTCGCCGGCCTGCATCCGCGCGCTGCGCGCCTGCGCCGCGCCCGAGCGCCTGCGCACCATGTCGGACGAGAACATCGAACGCCGGCTCAAGCGCGGACGGTTTACCGACAAGGACCCGATGCCCACGCCCGAGCGGTACGGCAGCTGGCGCCAACAGGCGACGCTGCTGTGCGCCGGCAGGTACGCCGAACTGGCGCAACTGCAGCGTGACCTGATCGCCAAGTACGGGGCACCGCCCGTGCCGCCGCAGGCGCTGCCGGTTGCTCCCGCACCCGCGCGGCAGGAGCGCGGCGACCTGCCGCGATTCCTCGCGCTGATGCTCGCTTTCCTGCTGCTGGCGCTGGTGGCCTATGTCGTGGCCGGCCGCTGCAAGCCGCCGCCGGCGCCTGTGTGCCCCGAAAAGCAAACTTGCCCGGTGGTGCCGGTGCCGACGGTCAGCACGATCGAACTCTCGAGCGACATGCTGTTCGACTACAACAAGGACCGTCCGATCAGCGACGCGCACGAGCGCAATGCCAAGGCGCAGCTGCGCGACCTGCTGGCCCAGCACGAGCATATCGAGATTCTTTCGATCGAAGGGCATACCGACCCGATCGGGTCGACCTCGTTCAATCGCTCGCTGGGCGCCAGGCGGGCGGCGTATGTCGGCACGCTGCTCGCCGCGCTGATGCCCGGCCATGCAGGCGGCAAGGCGCCGCAGGAACTGGCGAGCGCAGCGGGCAGCGGGCCGAACCGGGACGACTTCGAGATCTGGCGCGCCTGCTACGCCGCCTACTTCCAGCCGGGCGTGGCGAAACAGGGCTGGCGCCCGCTGGACAACCTGCCGGCGTCGCTGAACGATGGCCGCATCCCGTGCAGACAGGCGACGCTGGAAACCGGCAGGGAAGACGGCCGTTATCCGGCCTGCAGGCGCGCCCCGTCCGACGGGACCGCGCCGAAGGACTACGCGCAACGCGCCGAGCGGCTGCGCGAGCTGATCGCCTGCCTCGCTCCCATGCGCCACGTGAAGATCCGCTTCCGTTCGCAGCGCCTGGTGCCCGCCGCCGCGGCCGCTCCTGGACAGGCCGCGCCTTCCTCTCGATAAAGGAACCCCAATGAGCCAACGAACGAGTCTCTACCGGCGCGTGAGCGGCGAGCTGGTCTTCGCCAGCCCCGACCCCGCCGTCGCCGCGACCAGCGTGACTGAACTGGGCCGCATCATCGACCAGCTGTCCTGCGTCTACCGGCCGGCCCGCGGCGCCGATGGCGGCAATGCAAACGGGGCGGTGACGGAACTGCGCTGCACCGTGATGCTCAGTGTGCACGAGCGTCCGGACGCGGAGGCCGGCAAGTTTATGGCCGGGCTGACCGAGCTGTTCCGGCGCCTGGTCGACATCGCCAAGCAGATACCCGGGCCCTACCAGGCCGGGCTGCTGCTGTTCGACGCCCTCGACGGCCTGTTCTCGAAGGAGCCGCAGGCGCCGGGTGCGCTCGGCCTGGCCGGCCTCGACCGGCAGCGCGGCGGCGGCTGGCCGCTGCTGCAGCGCTTCCTGGCGAGCGCTCCCCACGGCATCCTCGATTCGCTCGCGGCCGGCACGCTGACCGACGCGCAGTGGAAGGCCTTCCTGGAACGGCTACGAGACCAGGGCGCACAGCCGCCGGCCGCGCCCGCACCGACCGCGGCTCCTGGCCCGGCCCCGACGGCGGCCCCTACCGCGGCCCCTACCGCGGCGCCGAGCGCGGCACCCACGCCGGCGCCGACCCCCGCCCCGCCGGCGTCGTTCACCACCACCCAGCTCATGGGCTGGCTGGGCCGGCGCGCGATCGGCAAGGACGCGGCCGGCAATCCGGAATACGCCTACAGCTTCGACGTGGGCGGCAGCATGCGCCACGGCGACGACGTCGAATACGGACCCTGGGCGCGGCTCGACGTGTTCGGACCGGACGGCAGCCAGCTGCTCACCAGCTACCTCGACCGCGATACCCAGCACGATTGGCTGGACGGCGGCGGCAAGACCGGCGTCAAGGCCGTGGTCAACCTGACGCGCGAACTGCGCGCGGCGCTGGCGCCCGAGCCCACCGGTTCCAAGGACGTGTCGACGGTGCGCGGCCGGCTCTGGTTCGCCGACGGCCGTCCGTTTGGCGTGCGCACCCTGGCGGTCTACGTCAAGCCGGCCATGCCGGTCCTGCTTGACGAATGCTCGGCGCCGGAAGAACTCGACTTCAGCGGCGGCGGCTGCTGCGGCGAGGAGTCGCCATCGATCCCGATCCTGAAGCTGCCGCAGGCGCTGGCGGTCACCCAGACCGACCAGAGCGGCTACTTCGAATTCGGCTATTCGCTCGAGCGCGCGGATGGCGACGGCGGCAAGCCCGCCGGCCTGCAGGCGGGCCACGCGCTGCTGCAGGTGAGCGGGCTGGCGCTCCCCCTTGCGCTGGAGCTCGAGCAGAGCGACGGCCGCGGCGCCAGGTTCCCGGCGCCGGTGCTGCTCCAGGTCGACGCCGGCCTGGTGCTGCCCGAACCGGGCGGCGCCGGCGCCGGCTGGGCCGATAGCAAGGACGACGACTGCGACTGCCGCGGCATCGATTTCAACGAACCCAACCGCGCACTCGACGAGTTCAAGATGGACATCGTGGTGCGCACCACCGATCCGCTGGTCGTGCGGGCCGAACTCGGCGCCGGCTGGAACGGGCACCAGGTGAACGTGGACGAACCCGGCGCGCCGGCCGACAGCCCGCTCAACCGGTTGTTCCGCACCCCGGCCTCGCGCGAGCAGCCGATCGCCTGGGACGCCGACGCGCTGCTGGCCCAGGCCGTGACCATCTCGCATGGCCGCATCCTGACCCTGCGCCAGGTCTGGCGCGCCGACGGCTATTCGCTGGGCGACCTGCGCTACTCGCTGCCGCTGGCGCCGCTGCAGAAAAAGAACATCGCCGTCATCGACTGGGACCGCAGCGACCGCCTGCAAATGGAGTCGGCCATCGATTACCGCGAGGCGCTTACCAACCAGGTGGTGCGCGAGCGCGACATCTCCGAAATCGTGCATACCGCGCTGCAGGAAACCATCCGCGGCTCCTCCGAGTCGCGCGGCGGCTCCAGCAGCGGCGGCTTCGGCATCAGCATCGGCGGGTTCGGTTTCGGCGGGGCCTCGGGCGGCTCCTCGAGCGCCTGGTCGGCTTCCAGCCAGGAAGCCACGCGCAGCATCGCCGCCAATTCGCTGAACCAGCTGCGCGACCAGACGGTGCAGGCCGCCAATGCGCTGCGCTCGCAGCGCGTGACCACGGTCCAGCAGGTCGACCAGTCCGAGAGCGCGCGCGCGGTCACCGAGACGGTCGCCAACCGCAACGCCTGCCATGCGATCACGGTCCAGTACTTCGAGGTGCTGCGCCACTTCCGGGTCGACCATGAACTGGCGGCGGTGCGCGAGTGCCTGTACATCCCGCTGTCCTACGGCCGCTTCGACCTGCCCAAGGTCCTGCGCTGGGCCGACGCCCTGGCGCGCTACCTGCCGCCGGAGCTGGGCGACGCGATCGCCGCCTGCGAGCGCATCCAGGCCAACAAGTACGCGGCGCCGTCCTATGCGGACGACCCCCTCACGAGCTTCAGCGGCGTGCTCGAGTTCTCGTTCGACTTTCCACTGCCGAACAAGGCAATCGATGCCAACACCGTCTGGTCCGACTACCTCGGGGTGAAGGTCGACATGGCCTCGCCGCTGCCGGTGCGTTTCGCCGAGCTGCAGGCCTTGGAAGCGGACAAGCGCGCCGCCTACTTCGAGCAGAAGATCGCGCCGCTGCTGGCCGAGAAGTACGTGGCCTCGCTCGTGTTCACGGCGCTGGGCGACGGCGGCGATCGCCCGCTCGACATCCGGGCGCGGCTGGATTCGGCCTACCGGCCCGGCGCGCGCCACCGCGTGGTGCTGAGCTACGACGGCCACCTGGCGGCGCGCGCGATCACGCGCAAGAGCGTCAACAGCCTGCGCGTGAAGGCGCTCGACAAGCTCCCGGACTTCGATGCGGCGATCCTGCACGGCGGCGAGCTGGTGCTGGGCACGGCGCACCTGGTGACCCGCCTGGGCGCCAGCCCGGCCGACCGCAGCAGCCTGGCGGCGGCCGGCCAGACCGAACTGCCGCTGCCCCTGCAGCCGCAGGAGACGGTGCAGCGCAAGGACGCAGACCTGGCGCTGCAGGAGCGGCTGCTGCGGCATCTGGACACCCACACGATCTTCTATCACAAGGCGATCTGGTGGAACATGGACCCGGACCGGCGCTTCACCATCCTGGACGGCTTCATCGCCCCCAACGCGGGCGGGCGCAGCGTCGCCTCGGTGGTGGAAAACCGGCTGGTGGCCATCATCGGCAACTGCCTGGTGATGCCGGTGGCGCCCGGGATCCGGCTCGACTACTTCCACGAGAACGCCGACGCGGCCGGCACGCCGGACGAAGGCGAAGACTGGCTGCTGGCGCGCTACCGCCCCGCGATTCCGAACCCGACCACCCGGATCTCGGTGCCGACCCGCGGCGTGTTCGCCGAATCGGTCATGGGCAGCTGCAACGGCTGCGAGAAGATGGACGACAGCCGCAACTGGAAATACTGGGAGCACCAGCTGCCGGACGAACCGACCCCGATCGCGCAGGTATCGCTCGACAGCCGCAGGCAGGACCCCACGGTCGTCGCCCCCGGCACCCAGCTGCCGCCCGGGACCATCGTCAACCAGGTCACGAGCACGGTGCCGAGCGCGCCCGACCCGGCCGGCCTGGCGGCGGCCATCGGCGCCATCGTCAACGGCGCCGCCTTCCGCGACGCCACCGGCCTGCCGGTCACCCAGCAGAACGCGCGCGAGGCCTTGAGCCAGTCGTATGCCACCACCACCCGCTTCGGCGAACTGGGGGCGGAAATGTCGAAGAAGAAGCTGGAGATCGCGGGCGATGCGATCAAGATGCTGGTGGCGGCCTACACCGGCAAGGCGCTGCCGGCGGGGGGCGCGGCCCAGGAGGCGGAAGAAACCAAGAAGAGCATCCGCAACGACGTCGTCAGCGGCCGCATCAGCGAGCAGCAGGGACGCGACCTGACGGCCCAGGTCAACCAGCGCATGGTCGAGGGACTGGGCGCGCGCGCGCCGGGCCTGTCCGAGTCGCCCGAAGTACGCGAAGCGATCGCACGCGCCCGCGACGAAGGTTCGCCGCTTTCGGTCAGCAGCGCCGACGGGCGGGTCGAGATCGGCGCGCCGACCCGCTCCCCGGTGCACCCGCCGAGCGGCGCCGAGCGTCCGCGCCGCACAAGCTGGGGCTGGCCGTTCGGCCGGGGCCGCGCCGCGCGCGGGCAGGGCGAGAGCCCGGGCAAAGCGCTGCCGAAGCTGCGCATCGAGATCGTGACGGAAATCCGCGACGTCGGGAATGCCTTCCAGGTGGGCGAGAAATCGCGCCAGGTCCTGCTGCTGGACTGCGAGAAGCGCACGCTGACCTTGCCCACGCCGACCACCGGCACCACCGACGTCTGGTTCACCAAGCTGAAATCGGTGCGCGACGATTTCAGGGCGATGCTGGACCTGAATGTGGAAGGCATCCTGCAGATCGATGCCAAGGGCCAGACCGCGACCGGGGTGCGGGTCCTGCCCGACATCGATTACCGGCTGCACCTGGAGATCGACCCGTACTCCAACCGCATCCACATCACCGGCACCCACGACAGCTTCCCGAGCTATTCGGTGCTGGTCAACGGCGCCGTCGTGTACGACTTCGAGCAGGGGCACTTCATCGGCGCCTATCCGCGCCTGATGGGCACGGGCGACGTCGAGGTGGACCGGATCGCGGTGTTCCAGCCGTGAGAGGTTCCCGGGCGCCTACTTGGCTTCGACGCTGTAACCGGTGACACGCCAGGCGCCGTCCTTGTCCAGCACGGTGGTGACGCGCTCGACCACCTTCTGGTCGCGCTCGAATTCCGAATCGAATTCGAAGCGCACCTGCTTGCCGCCCGCTTCCGGCGCCACGTTCTTCAGGCGGCGCGCGCGGAACTGGCCCAGGGGCAGGTGGCTGGCGCTGAGCAGCATGTTCCAGGCCAGCTTGGAGGTGTTGGCGCGCACATCTTGCGCGCTGGCGTTCCAGGCGGCCGAATAGTCTTCGGCGTCGACCAGCTTGAGCCACTGCTGGGCCGAGCGCTGGGCGCTGGCCAGGGCCTTGCTGTCCTGGGCAAAGGCGGGGTGGGCGGACAGGCATGCCAGCGCGAGCACGGTGGCCAGGATCGTTTTCATTGCTGCTCCTTGTTGATCGATGCGCCATCTTAGCCGGACGCGGACCCGGCCGGACAGGCCCTGGAGATGGAACGACGGATTCGAGGTGCCGGCCGCAGAAAGCGGGGGCCGGGCGTTCAGTCGCGCGTCCACTCGGCCTGGCTGGGACAGCGCACCAGCGTGCCGGCGCGTCCTTCGGCGCCCTGCACGTCGAACAGCACCTCGCCGCCGCCCACGGCGCCGCCGATCTTCGGCGCGACGGAGCCGCTGCCGCGACAAAAGACTTTGCCGCCACGGCGGAAACGGTAGATGACCTGGCCGTCGGGCGCGGTGTAGGTCTCGCTGGTGACGGTCAAGCCACGGTCCCTGTGCGCGCCCTCCATGGCGCCCTGCAAGCGTGCCCAGGGCGTATCGGCGGATTCGGGCACCCCCGACTTCCCCTTGCGCAGCTCGCGGTCGATGCTGCCGGCGTCGCGGCGGGCCTTGCCGACCATGGTTTCCAGCGGCGCCGGCGCGCCAGGTGCCTCGATGGCGAAGGGATCGGCCACGCGCGCGGGCGCATCGGCCGGCGTGGCGGCGGTGTCCGGTTCGGCCGCCCTTGGGGCGGGCGCGACGGGGCGCTCAAGGGAGGGCGCGGCGGCGGGACGGGGAGGAGGGGGCCGCAGCCGCGGCATCGCGGGCGGGGGCGGCGGCACCGCGATCAGGTCGACAACCCGTTCCCCGTGCGGATCAGGCGCCGGCGGATGGGCGATCCGCCAGCTCCAGGCCAGCAGCAGGTGCACGCCCAGCACGGCCAGCAAGGGCCAGCCGGGCGTGGCGCGGCGCGAAAATGCCGCCATGGGCTTGCAATTACGACTTCGGCGCCGTCATTGCTCCCTTGATCGACACGCAGCGCTGGTCTTCCTGCAAGGTGTCGAGCAGCGCGCGGCGGGTGCCGGCCGACAGGTCCTTCATGGTGTCGGCGGCGCGCTGCAGGCGCTGCACGCTCTCGATCGTGCAGCCGGCCGGGATCATCGTGCCCGCATAGCTGCGCATGAAGACCGGGCCGGCGGTCTTGTCGATCTCCGGCAGCTTGGCCAGGCGCGCGCTTGCCGTCTGCTCCGCCAGCGCGCGCTGTTCGACCGGGTACATGCTGCCCATCACCGTGCGCAGGCGCGAGAACGGCAGCTTGGTCTTCAAGTCCTCGACCGTCGACAGCCATTCGCCCTTGACCTTGGCGTCCGGACGCACGACGGTGGCGGCGAGCGCCGCGGCCTGGCCGCTGTCCGACTTGTCGCGCGCCTGTTCGGCCTCCAGCAGGGCGGCCGCGCCCGGGTAGTTGAAGCGGCTCAGGCGGTTGATGATGGCCCAGCGCTGGTCCTGGCCGATCTTCAGGCCTTCGGTGCCTTGTCCCTCGAGCATGCCGGCCAGGCGCGCCAGCGCTTCCTGGCTGGTGGCCATGCCCAGGTAGGTGCCGAACCAGCGGCGCTGGAAGTTGTCGTTGCCCTTGTAGGCGACGACCCCGTTCCAGGCCATCTGTTCGAGCGCCTTGCCGGTCTTCTGCGAATACGCGTTGTCGACGCCCATCGCGGTGAGGTAGTACTTCGAGGCCGATACCTTGCCCAGCACGTCGCCCAGCAGGGTGTAATCCTTCTCCTGCGGCGCATTGGCCAGGGCCACGTCGATGAACTCGTTGAGCGGCAGCTTGGCGTCGCGCACGCCGTCCCACAGCGCCTGCCACAGCATGGCGCGCAGCAGCGGGTCATCGACGCCGGCGAGCTGGGTGCGGGCGGTCTGGAACGAGCGCTGGTCGAGGTTGACCTTCACGAAGCCCCAGTCCTGGTAGTTCGGATAGACCAGGTCCGGACAGGCTGCGCCGACCATGCCCGCTACCTTGGTGGCGGCGCCGGAATAGGTGACCGGCACGTTCTTGGCCAGCACCAGCTTGCCGTTCTCGAGCTTGAAGGCGCCGACCTGGACGCGCTGTTCGCGCAGGGTCGGCAGTTCCTTGCTCGGCGCGGTCTGCGCCAGCGAGAAGGACTTGATCTTCCCGTTGGTGCAGGTGAAGTTGGCGGTGATGGTGTTTACGCCCGGCTGGTACAGCCAGTCCCGGGTCCACTTGGTGAGGTCGCGGCCGGCCGCCTGGCCGAGGCTGCCGATGAAGTCTTCCAGCTTCGCGTTCTGCCAGGAGTACTTGACCAGGTAGTTGTGCACGCCCTTGCGGAACACTTCCTCGCCCAGCATGTGGCGCAGCTGCTTCAGGGTCGAGGCGCCCTTGGAATAGGTGATGGCGTCGATGTTGTCGAAGGCGTTGGCCGACGACGGCACCGGCACCTCGATCGGGTGGGTCGAGGTCTTCTGGTCCATCGTGTAGGCGCCCTGCTTGTCCTGCTGGTAGAAGGCCTGCCAGGCGTCCTTGAACTCGGTCGACTCCGCGGTGGCGAGGGTCGCCATGAAGGAGGCGAAGCTTTCGTTCAGCCACAGGCCGTTCCACCACTTCATGGTGACCAGGTCGCCGAACCACTGGTGCGCCATCTCGTGCAGGATGACTTCGGCCAGGCTGGCCTTCTGGGCCGCCGTCATCTCGGTCTTGTACAGGTAGCCGCCTTCGGCAAACGTGATCGCCGCCGCGTTTTCCATCGCGCCGTACAGGAAGTCCGGCACCAGCAGCTGGTCGTATTTTTCGAACTGGTAGGGGATGCCGAAGTAATTGTCGAAGAAGGCGAGGCCGCCCTTGGTATAGCGGAACCAGTCGTTCGGCGTCACCTGGCTGGCCACCGACTGGCGTGCGAACAGGCGCATCGGATACTTGCCGCCGTTGTCTTCCCAGACCTTGTACGGGCCGGCATGCAGCGAGAAGTTGTAGGGGCTGAGCTTTTTCGACTTCGGGAAGGTCCAGCGCTTGCCGCCGGTCGCATCGGCGACGTTCGACTCGCGGGTGGTGGTGATCACGTGCCAGTCGCTTGGCGCGTTGACGGTGACGGTGTAGGTGGCTTTCAGGTCGGGCTGGTCGAACACCGCGAACATCTGGTGCGCGGCGGCCGGCTCGAAGTGCGAATAGGTGTACACCTTGCCGTCGACCGGGTCGACCATGCGGTGCAGGCCTTCGCCGTTGGTGCTGTGGGCGCGCTCGTAGCTGATGGTGACGGTGTTGCGGCCCTTGACCAGGTCCTGCGGCGCCAGCGTGATGAACCAGTTGTTATAGGTCGGCGTGACCCCCTTGCCGTTGACGGTGACCGATTTCACGGTCGCCTTGTCGAGGTCGATGGTCAAGGCCGAGTCGGTATCCTTGAGGTCGAAGCTGACCGTGGTGGTGCCCGCGAAGTTTTCCTTGCCGGTGAGGGTGAAGTCGAGCACGTAGTCCACGTTCGACACGCGTGCCGAGCGGGCCATGGCGTCCGCCTGGGACAGGTAGGCGTTCTCGGCCCTGGCCGGTGCCGGGGCGGCGTGCGCGGCGTTGAGGACGAAGGCGGAAGCGATGGCGAGGGCCATCACGCGGGGGGCGAAGTGTTTCACGTGGTCTCCTGGGCAGCGCGCTATGGTGCGCGATAAAAATAATCGCGCAAGAATAGCATGGGAGGGCTGTCATTAACACCACATACATATCGGTTTCCAGGGCGTATGTACGGGGTGCAGGGAGAAGATATTGGTTCGTTGCGGAATTGGATTCCCGCCTGCGCGGGAACCCAATTTCGTAGTGTACTGCTAGCTCACGCCAGCGCCGGATAATCGATATACCCCTCCGCCCCCGGCGCATAGAACAGCTCCGGCCGCGGCGTGTTCAGCGGCGCGTCTTGCTTGAGGCGCTGCGGCAGGTCGGGATTGGCGATGAACCACACGCCGAAGGCCACCGCGTCCGCTTCGCCCGATGCGATCAGCTGCTGGGCGCTTTCCTTGGTCAGCTTTTCGTTGGCGATGTACACGCCGCCGAATTCCTTCTTCAGGTGCGCGCGCAGGCTGTCTTCGCCGATGGCTTCGCGGGCGCAGATGAAGGCGATGCCGCGCTTGCCGAGTTCGCGGGCGACGTAGCCGAAGGTGTCAAGCGGAGTCGAGTCGCCCATGTCGTGCGCATCGCGGCGCGGCGCCAGGTGCATGCCGACGCGGTCGGCGCCCCAGACCTCGATGCAGGCGTCGGTCACTTCCAGCATCAGGCGTGCGCGGTTCTCGATCGGGCCGCCGTATGCGTCCGTGCGCTGGTTGGTGGAGTCCTGCAGGAACTGGTCGAGCAGGTAGCCGTTCGCGCCGTGGATCTCGACGCCGTCGAAGCCCGCCTTCTTGGCGTTCTCGGCGCCCTTGCGGTATTCCGCCACGATGCGCGGGATCTCGGACAGGTCGAGCGCGCGCGGGGTTGCGTACTCGCGCTTCGGGCGTACCAGGCTGACGTGGCCGGCGGCGGCAATCGCCGACGGCGCTTCCGGCAGTTCGCCGTCCAGGAAGACCGGGTCCGAGATGCGGCCCACGTGCCACAGCTGCAGGAAGATGCGCCCGCCCGCCGCGTGCACGGCCTCGGTGACCTTCTTCCAGCCTTCGACCTGCTCGTCCGACCAGATGCCCGGGGTGTCGGCATAGCCGACGCCGCGCGGGGTGACGGCGGTCGCTTCCGACAGGATCAGGCCGCTCGATGCGCGCTGCACGTAGTATTCCACCATCAGGTCGTTCGGCACGCGGCCGGCGCCGACGGCGCGGGCGCGGGTCAGCGGCGCCATGATGATGCGGTTCGGCAGTTCGAGTGCGCCTACCTTGATCGGGTCAAACATCGTCGTCATGCGTGGTTCTCCTAATTCGCTAAAGTCCGTCGTTCAGTTGGTCGAGGAAGGCCTGGATGACCTCCTCGTTACGCTGGAAGAAGATGAACTGTCCGACGCGCCGCGTGCTCACCAGCCCCGCCTTGTGCAGGGTCGCCAGGTGGGCCGAAACCGTCGATTGCGACAGCTTGGCACGCTGGTCGATCAGCTTGCAGCACACGCCCAGGTCGAGCGGGTGTTCCTGCTCGGCGAAATGCTGGTGCGGGTCCTTCAGCCAGTGCAGGATCTGGCGCCGCACGGGATTGGCCAGGGCCTTGTGGATCGCGTCGATGTCCATGTTCTTGCCTATATATCGGGTTCTTTCGATCCGAATATCGTCATTTTACGATATATCGAAAAAACCCGCTGACGATGGGTGAAAAAGGAGTGGTTGCGCTTATTCGCGGCCGAAGTTTGGGTTAGGACGGGTCAGGTAATACCACTCCGAGTTGGCGGCGGCATTCGTGTCCGGGAACAGGATACGGCCGCTGAACTCGGCCTTGACCACGGTGCCGTCGGCGCGCACGCCGATCTCGTCGCCTTCCGCTACCGGATCGAAGCTGGCCCACTGGCGGCTGAACTTGTCGTCCGCGTGCAGCTTGTCGTGCACCACCACCATCGACAGCGCTTCCATCTCCTCGAACGGCACCGGCTCCGGGTCGGGCGCGTTGACGAGCCCCAGGTGCGCCAGTGTGTTCATGATGGCGCGGTAGGCGGTTTCCGGCGCTTGCGGGTCGACGTGCTGGCCGCATTCGAGGGTCAGCGCATAGCCGCCGGTGGTGCGCATGTATTCGGTGGTGCCGACGCCGTAGCGCAGCACGGTTTCCAGCTCGTCGGCGTTGCGGCTGCGGCGCTTGACGCCGTCGCCGTAGGTGGCCAGCCAGCCGTCCACGAAGCGCTTCACGCCCAGGCGGCGCGCCAGCGCGCGCTCTTTTTCCGCGTGCTGGAACGGCTGGAGCGGACCGTCGTTGTTCAGCGGGCCGACCATCACGAAGGGCTGGCCGCCGACCGCGTTGAAGGAGTGCAGGTCGAGCAGCACGTCGTGGCGGGCGAGCAGGGGGCAGAGCCAGTTGGCGATGTGGTCCTCGAAGTCCTGCGGGTCGTCTTTCGGGAACAGGTTGCGGTTCAGGTTGCGGTCGCCGTTGCGGGTGTTCTGCTCGTAGGCCTTGGGATTCACCACCGGCACGAAAGTCACGCTGCCGGCCGCGATGTGCAGCTTGCCACTGTCGATTTCTTCCATCACGCGGCGGATCGCGATGGTGCCGCACACTTCGTTGCCATGGGTCGCACCCATGATGATGACGCGCGGGCCGGGCTGGATGCCGGTGTAGTTGACGGACTTGAACTGGTAGGAAGTCATTGCGGTGGTGATCCGGGGAAGAAAAATGGTGCCGACATTTTATCGGCAAACCTTGGCGCGCGGGCGGCACCGTGGCATGATCCGCAACTTCGCCATTCATCCGTTCATCAATCCGGCATGTCCGCTTCCAGCGTCCGCATCCACGGCCTCGACACCCTGCGTGCGCTCGCCGTCACCCTGGTGGTGCTGCACCATTACGTGCTGTTCGTCAGCAATGCGTCGACCTTCGGCTGGGTGGGCGAGGTCGGCTGGGTCGGCGTCGACCTGTTCTTCGCCCTGTCGGGCTACCTGATCGGCAACCAGATCTTCGCTGCACTAAAAAGTCCCGGCGGCTTCTCGCTGAAGCATTTCTATGCGCGCCGCCTGCTGCGCACCTTGCCCAACTACTGGGTGGTGCTGGCCCTGTATTTCCTGTGGCCGGCTTTCCGCGGCGACGCGCCGCTGCTGCCGCTGTGGGAGTACGCGAGCTTCATCCAGAACTTCGGCTTGGCCCCGGGCAGCGCCTTCTCGCACAGCTGGTCGCTGGCGATCGAGGAGCAGTTCTACATGCTGCTGCCCGCGCTCGCCCTGCTTGGGGTGCTGCTGGGCGGCTCGCTGCGCCTGGCCTGGACCGGGATTGCGCTCGCTTTCGTCGCCGGGATGCTGATCCGGGCCGGCCTGTGGCAGGAGATGGCCGGGCAGGACCAGAAGCTTTACTTCTATTTCAAGTACATTTATTACTCGAGCTTATGCAGGGCCGACGAACTGCTGGCCGGGGTGTCGCTGGCACTGCTGCGCAACCACCATCCATTGGCCTGGGCGCGCCTTACCCGGCACGGCAACCTGATGGCCTGTCTGGGCCTGCTGGCCTGCGCCGTCGCGTTCTGGTTCTTCCTCGACGACCGCTACGGCTTCGGCATCACCGTGTTCGGCTTTCCGCTGATGGCGCTGGGCTTCTCGCTCCTGATCGTGGCGGCGGTGGCGCAAGGCTCGCTGCTGCGCGGGTTGCGCGTGCCCGGCGCCGGGCCGCTGGCGCTGTGGTCGTATGCGATCTACCTGCTGCACAAGCCCTTGTGCGTGATGGCTGCCGGGCGGATGGAAACGCAAGGCTACGGCGCCGAACATCCGCTGACGATCGTCGCCCTGCTGGTCCTGTCGGTCGCGAGCGGCTGGCTGCTCTACCGGCTGGTGGAGACGCCCTTCATGCTGCTGAGGGAACGCTACGTGCCGAGCAATGCCCTCAAGGCCGCGCCTCGATGACCCCGAAGCCGGCCGGCGCGTCGCCCAGATACGCGAGGATGGCGTTGGCCTGCACCTGCGGCTCGTAGCCTGAGGTGTCCTGGATCACCTGGCGCAGGCCCGGCACCGTTTCGACTGTGTGCGGGCTGCGGTAGGCCGACGCCAGGAGCCCGGCCAGGTCGACGGGCGCGCCCTGGCCGCGGTGCAGGCGCTGCTCGATGATGCCCAGCAGGGTGCGCTGCATGCGCGGCGTCGGATGCTCGATCTCGCCGAACAGGGAAGGGGTGTTGGCGATCGCTTCGCACATGCGCTGCTCGATCGCGTCCGGCTTCAGGTCGGACGGGATGTCGAAATAGGCCTTGTTCCAGCGCGTACGCGCATAGGCGTGGCCGGGCGGGAAGGAGTCGGCCGTGTCGAAGCCGAGCTTGCGGCTGGCGCGGGCGAGCAGCTCGGCGACGGTGTCGATCAGGGGCATAAAAAAACGGGATGCGCTTTCGTCATCCCGTCAGTGTAGCGTATCGGCGCGCCGGCTTCAGGCGGCAGGTCAGGCGGCAAAGCGCCCCGCGCGGAAATCGTCGAACGCCTGGTACAGCTCTTCGGTCGTATTCATCACGAAGGGACCGTGCTGCGCGATCGGCTCGTTCAGCGGACGGCCGGCCAGCAGGATCAACCTGGTCGGTTCGACCGCCTTGATGCGCACGCCGTCGGCGCCCGCGGCATTGTCCAGCACCGCCATGCGCGTCTTGCCCACGCCCTTGCCCTCGACCACCACGTCGCCGCGATACACGTAGAGGAAGGCGTTGTGGCCCTGCGGGACCGGCTGCTCGAAGCTGACGCCGGCCGGGATCTCGATGTCGAGGTACAGCGGCTCGGTGTGCTCGCGCTGCACCGCGCCTTTCACGCCTTGCGTTTCGCCGGCAATCACCTGCACCGTCACGCCGGCATCATTGGTAAAACGCGGCACCGCCTCGGTCGGGATGTCGCGGTACCACGGCTCCACCATCTTGTCCTTGGCCGGCAGGTTGAGCCACAGCTGGAAGCCTTCCATCAGGCCGTCAAGCTGCTCCGGCATCTCGGAGTGGATCACGCCGCGGCCCGCGGTCATCCACTGCACGCCGCCGTCTACGATCATGCCTTCGTTGCCAGCACTGTCGCGGTGGCGCATGCGGCCGTGCAGCATGTAGGTGACGGTCTCGAAGCCGCGGTGCGGGTGCTCCGGGAAGCCGGCGATGTAGTCGCCCGCCTTGTCGCTGCCGAAGGCATCCAGCATCAGGAAGGGGTCGAGGCGGCGTTGCAGCGAACCGGTGAGCACGCGGTTGATCTTCAAGCCGGCGCCGTCCATCACGAACTGGCCCTGCATCAGGCGTTCGACGCCGCGGGATTTCGCAATGCCTGCGCTCGTTGCGGCAAGGGTTTGCTCGGTCATGCTGATCTCCTGTGTTGGTGTGCTCTGTCACGCCGCCCGGCGCACGATGTTACGCCAGTGCCGCTTCCACCGCGGCGTCGGCTTCCTGCTTGCCCTTGGCCGCCACATCCGGACCCATGTTCAGGCCCGACGAGTAGATGAAGGTATGGTCGGTCAGGCCCAGGAAGTTCAGCAGCATGCGGATGTGCGGCACCTGCGGGTCCGCGTCCGCCGGGTAGATCCCGCCGCGGGCGCTGGCCACGTAGACCTTCTTGTTCTTCAGCAGGCCTTCCGGACCGGTCTCGGTATAGCGGAAGGTCACGCCGGAACGGGCGATGGCGTCGAACCAGTTCTTCAGCTGCACCGGCATGCCGAAGTTGTACATCGGGGCGCCGATCACGATCACGTCGGCGGCCTGGGCTTCCGCGATCAGGACGTCGTCCAGGGCCACGCGGGCCGCCTGCGAGGGCGTGCGCTGCTCGGCCGGGGTGAACAGGGCGCCGACGGCGGCGCCGTCCAGCAGCGGGTGCGGCTCGGCGCCGAAGTCGCGGCGCACGACCTTCGCGTTCGGATTGCTGGATACCAGCTTGCCCACGATGAGGTTGGCGACGCGGGTCGATTCCGAATCGTTGCCACGGACGCTGGAGGTGATTTGCAGGATGTTCATGTCGGTGTCCTTCGTAAGTGGGTAGTTGATGGACACACTGTAATGGTTCCAAAATCGGGGCGGAAGCCATTAAAATGGATAACATTATTCTACTGATGGAACAATCATGGACGTCGAACCGAATGACCTGCTGCTGTTTGCCCGCATCGTCGAAGCAGGCAGTTTCAGCCGCGCCGCGGAACGCGTGCAGCTGCCGAAATCGACCGTGTCGCGCCGTATCGCCTTGCTCGAGCAATCCCTCGGCGAGCGGCTGCTGCAGCGGACCACGCGCAAGCTGGTGCTGACGGAGTTCGGCGCCAGCCTGCTGGAACATGCGCGCAAGGTGGCGGACGAGGTCGAAGCGGCGGGGGCGCTGGCCCAGCATCGCCAGGGCGAGCCCAGCGGCAAGCTGCGCATCTCGCTGCCCGGCGACTTCGCCAACCTCGGCCTGCAGGACGTCATCGCGCATTTCATCGCGCGCTACCCGGCAGTATCGCTGGAGCTGGACCTGTCGCCGCGCCGGGTCGACCTGATCGCCGAAAATTACGACATCGCGATCCGCATGGGCGACCTGCCGGATGACGCCTCGCTGCATGCCCGCCCGATCAATATCGAGCACTGGGGCCTGTACGCTTCGCCCGGCTACCTGGCGCGGCACGGCCTGCCCGAGCAGCCGGACGACCTGCTGCAGCACGACCTGTTGTGTCTGCTGAGCCGCTACGGCGGCGCGGCGCCCTGGGTGCTCAGCCGTGGGAAGCTGCGCTGGGAACGGCAGGTGGCGGCGCGCCTGACCGCCAACTCGCCCGAGCTGCTGGCGCGCTTCGCGGCGCGCGGGGCGGGAATTGCCGCCAGCTCGCTGACCTTCGCCAGCCCGTATCTGCAAACGGGAGAACTGGTGCGCGTGTTGCCGGAATGGGAACCGCCGACCACCCGCGGATGGGCGGTATTCCCGGGCCGCCGGCTGATGCCGGCCAAGACCCGGGCCTTCCTGGACCTGATCGAGACGGCCTGCACGGAACGCGGCCACCGGCCGCAGCCCGGGCTCAGCGGGGACGGTTCCCCATCGTCTCGCCCAGGCGCACAGGACGCTCCGGCGCCCAGTCCTGGTTGAAGGCGATCGTGCCCTTCCTGAACAGCATGACGACGGTGGAGCCGAGCAGGAAGCGGCCCATCTCCTCGCCCTTCTTCAGCACCACCGGCTGCGCGTCGTAGTTCCACTCGCAGATGCGCGCCATGCGCGGGGGGTTGACCACGCCGTGCCAGCTGGTCGCCATGCTGCCGACGATGGTGGCGCCGACCAGGGTCATCACGAAGGGCCCGTGTTCTTCCGACTCGAACACGCAGACCACGCGCTCGTTGCGCGCGAACAGGCCCGGCACGCCGCGCGCGGTGGTCGGGTTCACCGAGAACAGCGCGCCCGGCACGTAGATCATGCGGGTCAGGCGGCCGTCGCAGGGCATGTGGATGCGGTGGTAGTCCTTCGGGCTCAGGTACAGGTTGGCGAAGTGGCCGTGCCGGAAATGCTCGGCGAGCGAGGCGTCGCCGCCCACCAGTTCGCTTGAGGTAAACTTGTGGCCCTTGGCCTGGAAGATGTGGTGGTCGTCGATGTCGCCGAACTGGCTGATGGCGCCGTCCACCGGGCACACGAAATCGGCGTTCGCCAGCGGCCGCGCGTCACTGCGCAGCGGGCGCGTGAAGAATTCGTTGAAGCTGCTGTAGCTCGCGATGTCCGGGTTCGCCGCCTCGTCCATGTTGACGCCGTACTTGCCCACGAACCAGCGGATCAGGCGCGTGGTCATGGCGCCGCCCTTGGCGCCGGCGACGCGGCCGGCAAAGTTGGTCAGCGCCGTCTTCGGCATCACATATTGGGGCAGGACTTTAATCCGGGACACTTTGATAGGCCTCTCGATTTGAAAACGGTGGGCGCATTATAGCGACGATCACGTACGCCATTGCATGTTTATCCATCGTCGCAGTGTACCGCAGTGCCCAGCGGCAGGGCGTATGCATCAAAAACTTGCCACATGCATATTCGATTCTTCGGGACATGCTGAGTTGCACATGGGACAATTGTGCATTCTCTCACTTTAGAAGTAGCCATGTCCTCCGAATTCAGCCCGTTCCGTCTGACCGCGCTTGCCGCGGCCGTCAGTCTCTGCCTTCCCATCCTCGCCGCGTCCGCACAGGAGGCGCAGGGCCAGGCCGTCAAGGCCGAGGCGCCGAAAGCCGAGCAGGGCAAGAAGATCCAGCAGGTCGAAGTGAAGGGTACGGCGGACGCGTATGACCCGCGGCGCGACGACACCGCCGCCAAGGTGGTCGTCACCAGCGAAGAGATCACGAAATACGGCGACACCAACGTGCTGGACGTGCTCAAGCGGGTGCCCGGCATCACGGTCAACAGCGCGAATGGCCGCGGCGGCGAGATCCGCATGCGCGGCCTGGGCGCGGGCTACACCCAGATCCTGCTCAACGGCGAGCGCGCACCAAACGGCTTCAGCATGGATTCGCTGGCGCCGGACTCGATCGAGCGCATCGAGGTGCTGCGCGCCGCCAGCGCCGAGTTCTCGACCCAGTCGGTGGCCGGCACCATCAACATCATCCTGAAGCGCTCGGTGAAGAACCGCATGCGCGAACTGAAACTGGGCGCCCAGGCCTCGAGCAACAGCTGGGGCCCGAACGCCAACCTGCAGCTGTCGGACAAGGACGGCAACTTCGCCTACTCGGTGTCGGCCAACGCCATGCAGGACCGCTTCGACTTCGAGTCCTGGGGTAGCGAGGTGCTGGTGGCGCCGAACGGCCAGACCGTGGTATACCGCACCAGCCGCCTGCCGCAGCACGGCCGGGTGTCGGGCCTGAACATCAGCCCGCGCCTGAACTGGACCCTGGGCCAGGACAATACCCTGACCTCGCAGACCTTCATCAACGCGAACCGCTTCCAGAACCGCTTCAACCAGCCGACCACCACCTACATCGGGCCGGCGCCGAGCTATCCGGACCTGTTCAATGCGGTCAAGGTCGAAAACGACTTCGTGCGCTCGGACCTGAGCTGGGCGCGCAAGTTCGAATCGGGCGCCAAGATCGACCTCAAGGTCGGCGTGCAGGGCGGCGAGAACGACACCGTGTCGCACCGCACCGCCAACACCACGGCGGGCGTGCCGCTGCTGGACGCGACCAGCAGGCTGCACGGCCGCGACCGCGGCGTGAACAGCACCGGCAAGTACAGCCGCACCATCGAGAAGGGCCATACCTTCGCCTTCGGCTGGGACGGCGGCATCGACACCCGCGACGACGAGCGCCGCGATACCAACCTGGTGCGCGTGAGCGGCAGCGTGCCGGAGTACGAAACTTCGGAAGCACAGGTCAAGCGCCTGGCCGTGTTCGCCCAGGACGAATGGAATATCACGCCGGCCTGGTCGATGTACCTGGGCGCGCGCTGGGAAGGCATCCGCACCGAGGTGACCGGCAATACCTTCTCCAAAGGCCAGGCCAGCTCCAACGTGTGGAGCCCGATCATGCAGACCTTGTATAAATTCCCGGCCAAGGGCAAGAACGGCGGCGACCAGATCCGCCTGGCGCTGACCCGCACCTACAAGGCGCCGAGCGTGGGCAGCCTGACCCCGCGCCGCCAGATCAGCGAGAACAACAGCGCGACCGAACCGGATTACCGCGGCAACCCGAACCTCAAGCCGGAGCTGGCCTTCGGCATCGACGCCGCCTACGAGCATTACTGGGCCGAAGGCGCGCTGGTGTCGGTCAGCGTTTCCTCGCGCAAGATTACCGACTTCACCCGCAACCTGGTCTACTTCGACGGCGAACGCTGGATCGTGACGCCGTCCAACCAGGACAGCGCCACCACCCGCTCGCTGGAAATCGAGACCAAGTTTCCGCTCAAGGCCGTGATGCAGGACGCGCCGGCGCTCGACCTGCGCGCCAGCGTCAACCGCAACTGGTCGCGCGTGGAATCGGTGCCGGGGCCGGACAACCGCCTCGACCAGCAGACCCCGCTGACCGTGACCCTGGGCGCGGACTACAAGGCCGGCAGTTTCACCACCGGCGGCAGCTTCGCCTTCCGCCAGGGCGGTCCGGCGCGCCTGTCGGTCAGCCAGCGCGTGTACGTGGTGCCGCGCCGCGAGCTGGACTGGTACGCCCTGTGGAAGTTCGACGCCAAGCGCCAGCTGCGTTTCGCGATCAGCAACATCTTCCACCAGGACTTCGTCGACGAGCGTAGCTACGAGGATGCGCGCTTCGGTACCCAGACCCGTTCCACGACCTTCCCGCAGGGGGTGCGCTATCGCGCGACCTACGAGTTCAAGTTCTGAACGTCCCCTACGTCATGAGCAGCCCGGCCTTCGTGCCGGGCTTTTTGGCGCTGTCATCGTTGGCTGTTGATGACGGCGGTCAGCGCCGCTCGCAGCAGTCCTTCGGCTGAAGCGATGCGCCGCCGGTCGACGGCCCACTGCCAGCCCAGGTAGTTGGGCAGGTACCGTGACGCCACCCCTCTGAAGCGCGACAACCACTGGCGGAAACGGCTGTGGTAGCTGTTCACGTTCTGCACATGCACGGCGCCGCGCGCCCGCTCGCCGGCACGCAGGTTCACCGACTGATGCGCAATCCCGGCTGCTCGGGCGAAAGTCCGGTAGGCAGGGTGCCCATCGGTCACCAGCAGTACGTCCTTATCGAGTACGGGTAGCAGGTGGTGGTGCAGCTGGGCAGCAGTGACCGCGCCGCGTCCGGTGACGAAATCGAAGGTTCCGCCACTGCGATCGCGCGCCACCAGGATGCAGACGTGGTCACGGTTAATGCCGCGTCGTCTGGCTACGCCCCCGCGCTTGCGCGCCGGCCGGTCGAGCTTGCGCGAACCCTTCTGCGATTCGAGCAGGAACATCTCGTCGGCCTCTGCGATTCCCGTCAACGCTTCGGGACGATCATGCTTGGCCGGGTGGAGAAAACGGTGGCGCCAGCGGAAGGTGGTATTGCGATGCACGCCGAGCGCTTCGGCCGCCGCGCGCACGGACTTACCGTCGAGCATGCCGTCGAGGTAACCCAGCCAGCGCTCGCGGTGACGCAGTCTCGCCAGCGGCGTGCCGCTCAAAGCATTGAAGGTGCGCTTGCAGGCATAGCAGCGGTAGCGCTGCAGGCCGCGGTCGTGGCCGTGACGGTGCAGGCGATGCCCGTCGCAGTCGGGACAGGCTAGATGGGCTCTCGCCTGCGCGATCGTCGCGCAGGCCCGGTCCAGGTCCACGGCCGGGCGCAAGACATCGAGCAATTGTTCGCGCTGGCGCTGCGTCAATTGTGCCACCCGCTGCAACCATTTTCTGAAGCCTGCTCCGCCCATCGCCGTCTCTCCACTCAGCTCGACAGTTCTAAGACAGCGGTTTGATTCGACAGTTCAGTTAACTCAACAGCAAACGGTGACAGCGCCGGCTTTTTCCTGCCTTGAGAAGTCAACATTGCTATGTTCTAGCAATAAAATGTTCCGTGCCATGTTTACATTGTGCCATTGTCTAGAATATAGTTCTTCACAGCAAACGAACAACTATTTCTGGAGACTGGAGAATGACCATGCCGCACCCCCGCCTTCTCGTGCTGCTCATCACCGGGCTATGTGCCCAGGCAGCCGCCCAGCAGTCCGAACCGATCCAACAGGTCGAAGTGAAAGGCGCGGGGTACGACGCGCGCCGCGACGACACTGCCGCGCGCATCGTCGTCAAGCGCGAGGAGGTGGTGCGCTATGGGGACACCAGCGTCACCGACGTCCTCAAGCGCATCCCGGGCGTCACCGTGACCACCGGCGCCGGGCGCGGCACCGAGGTCAGGATGCGCGGCCTGGGCAGTGGGTACACCCAGATCCTGGTGAACGGCGAACGCGCGCCGGGCGGCTTCGCCCTCGACACGCTGTCGCCCGACATGATCGAGCGCATCGAGGTGCTGCGGGTGGCGACCGCCGAGTTCTCCGCCGAGTCGGTGGCCGGCACCATCAACATCGTGCTGCGCAAGAAGACGAAGGAGCGCCAACGCGAGACCAAGCTGGGCTATCTGCTCTCCAGCGACTTCCGCGGTCCGACTTTCAGCAGCGAGATCGGCGACCGCGGCGACAAGTCTTCGTGGTCGGTCTCGATCAGCGCCAACCACGATGCCCTCGACCGCGAGTGGGGCGGCTTCGAGGAAAACACCCGGCCGGACGGCAGGGTCGACATGTTCCGCACCACCCATGCGCCCGAAAAAGGGCACATGAACCGCCTGAACCTGAGCCCGCGCCTGAACTGGACCCTGGACAATGGCGACACCCTGGCCTGGGACACGCTGTTCAACAGCGCGAGCTTTCGCAACGGCGCCCATCCGGTCGTCACCACCGTGATCGGCCGGCCGCCGCAGACGCCGGACCTGCAGACTTTCGGCGAGTTCGACGACCGCATGCTCACCTCCAGCCTGGCCTGGACCCGCACGATGGAATCCGGCCTGAAGCTCGACGCCAAGCTTGGAGCCGAATGGTCCTCCAGCAAGCGCTTCTACCGCCGCAGCGGGCGCGACGCGCGCGGCCTGCCGGAAACCGAAGGCAGCGTGCTGTCCGACACCCATGCCCGGGGCGTCAATTCCACCGGCAAGCTGACTCGCACGATCGAGGGCGGTCACCTGCTGGCGCTGGGGTGGGACCTGCGCCACAACGCGAGCACGGACATCCGCGCCGAACGCGATGCCGTGCGCCGCTTCGCACCTGGCCAGCTGCTGGACGAAGACTTCCACGCCAACATCCGGCGCGCCGCCTTTTACCTGCAGGACGAGTGGACCGTCAGCCCGGCCTGGTCGGTCTACCTGGGCAGCCGCTGGGAAGGCGTCCGCACGGGCGTGACGGGCAATGCGGTCGATCCCACGCGGGTACGGTCGAGCGTCCTGAGCCCGATCCTACAGACCCTGTACAAGTTTCCTGCGGCCGAAGGCAAGCAGGCCGACCAGCTGCGCTTCGCCGTCAGCCGTACGTATAAAGCGCCGGAACTGGACAGCATCGTGCCGCGCCGCTCGGCGTGGGAGAACAACAGCGCCACCGAGGCCGACTTCCAGGGCAATCCGCGCTTGAGGCCCGAGCTGGCCTGGGGTGTGGACGCCGCCTGGGAGCATTACTGGGGCGAAGGTGCGATGCTGTCGGTGAGCGGCGCGCTGCGCAGGATCGACGACTACATCAGCAACGAGATCCATTACGATGGCCTGCGCTGGATCTTCACCCCCGTCAACGACGACCGCGCCGTACTGCGCACGCTGGAAATCGAGACCAAGTTCCCGCTCAAATCCCTGTTCGCCGGTGCCCCGGCGATCGACCTGCGCGCCAGCGTGAGCCGCAACTGGTCGCAGGTCGCCTCGGTGCCGGGCCCGAACAACCGGATGGAGCAGCAGACGCCGCTGACCGCCAACCTCGGCGCCGACTATAAATCCGGGCCCCTCGCGCTCGGGGCCAGCGTGGCGCACCGGCGCGGCGGCTACGTGCAGGTCGACCTGGAGCGCGGCTTCTACCGCGTCGCCCGCACCGACCTCGATGCCTACGCCGCGTGGAGGTTCAATCCGAAAGCCACCTTGCGGATCGCGTTATCGAACCTGCTGGGAGAAGGCAATTCGTTCGAGCCGAGCTACTTCGATGCGCGCACCGGCCTGGAGAAGCGGCGCTGGGACTACCCCGAAGGCGTCAAGCTGCGCGCCACCCTGGAACTGAAGTTCTGAGCCGTCAGCTCAAGCGCAGCACCGCCGCGCCGCCCGCGATCAGGACGGCGCCGGCGATGCGCGCCGGACCCACCCGTTCGCGCAGCACCCAGGCCCCGATCGCCGCCGCGAACACCACCGACATTTCGCGCAGCGCCGCCACCACCGCGATCGGCGCCAGGGTCATGGCCCATAGGGCGATGCCGTAGGAGCTGACGGTGGCCACGCCGCCGCCCAGCACCAGCCAGGGTTGCAAGCGGAAGTAGGGGCCAAGCCGGCCCGCCAGGCGGCGCCGGTTGGCCAGCGCCATGCCCACGCCCGTCAGCAGGAACAGCCAGGCCGTATAGCCTGCCGGCGAACCGGAGCGGCGCACCCCGAGGCCATCGACCATGGTGCAGGACGCGATCGCCAGCGCGCACAGGAAGGCAAGCTTCAATGTCCTGCGCGAGGCGCGCAGCCCCTTGGCGCCGGCGCGCACCACGGCCCCGCCCGCGCATACGAGGGCGATCGCGGCCGCCTGGCTGGTCGACAGCGTTTCAATGCCGCTGTTGGCGAGCGCCACCAGCACCGGCGCGCTCCCCCGCATCAAGGGATAGGCGTGGCTGAAGTCGGCGTCATGATAGGTGGCCGCCAGTAGCCGGTAGTAGCCCAGGTGCAGGCCCGCGGACAGGGCGATGAAGGGCCAGCTGGCCGTACCAGGTGGCGGCAGAAAGAACAGGGCGAGCGCGCCGAGGGAGGCGGCGCCAAGGGTGACCGCGCCGGTCGCCAGCAGCTTGTCGGGCGCGGACTTGATGGCCGCGTTCCAGGCCGCGTGCAGCAGGGCCGCCCCCAGCACGGCGAGAAGGACCGCCGTCGGCATCAGGCGCGCAGCTCTTCGCTTTGCTTGTCTTCGGCGTGGCTGCCGTGCACGTGATGAGTGCGGAAGTAATGCCAGGCCACCAGCACCGCGATCGCCTGCATGGCCGCGCACAGCAGGAAATGGCTGCCCAGGCGCCAGTCGCCCGGCGGCAGGTGGCTGACCCTGGCCAGGATCGCGGTGCCGAGCAGGGGCGTGACGATCACGCCCAGGCTGCTGATCGACTGCAGCGAACCCATGAGCTCGCCCTGCTGGTCGGCCGGCGTGGATTTCGATACGATCGCCTGCAGCGCCGGGCCGGCGGCGAAGGCCAGCACGTTGCACAGGATGAGCGCATACATCATCCAGCCGTGGGTGGCCAGGCCATAGCCGACGAAGGCGAGGGCGCCCGAGCTGATCCCCAGCAGCGACAGGCGCACTTCGCCGAAGCGCCGGATCAGCACCGCCAGCAGCCCGGCCTGCACCACCGCCGAGACCAGGCCCACGCAGAACATGGCGATGCCGTTGTCGCGCGGCGTCCAGTCGAAGCGGAAGGTGGTGTACAGCACCCAGGTCGACTGCAGCATCATCTGGCCGAAGGTGACCAGGGTCATGACGATGACCAGGCCGCGGATGTCCCGGCGCCGCACCAGGCGCAGCAGGGCGCCGAGGGGATTCAGGCGCGCCCAGGCGAAGGGCGCGCGGCGCCCTGGCGGGAGCGACTCCGGCACCATGAAGCAACCATAGAGCAGGTTGGCGGCGCTCAGGGCCGCGGCCACATAGAAAGGCAGGTGCAGGTCGTTGTTGCCCAGCATGCCGCCCAGCATGGGACCGCAGATGAAGCCGAGGCCGAAGGCGGCGCCGATCTTGCCGAAGCTTTTGGCGCGGTTTTCCTTCGTGGAGATATCCGAGGCGTAGGCCGCCGCCACCGACATGCTGGCCGAGGACATGCCGCCGATGATGCGGCCGGCGAACAGCCAGAACAGGGTCGGGGCCCAGGCCGTGACCAGGAAGTTGATGCACATGCCGGTCATCGAGTACAGCAGCACCGGGCGCCGCCCGACCCGGTCGCTGAGCGCGCCCAGGGCCGGCATGAACAGGAACTGCAGCACGCCGAAGGTCGCGGCCAGCACCCCGAACCACAGCGCCTGGTCGTCCCGCCCGGGGACGAACTGCCCCACCAGCAGCGGCATCACCGGCACGATCAGGCCGATGCCGAGCATGTCGATGAAGATGCAGACGAGGACGAAGTTCAGGTTGCCGGGCGCGGATGGCGCGGTGGTGGACTGCGGCGCGGACGAGCTGCTCATGGTTGCCTCGAACGGGGGGACAGAGCGTTATCTTAACACCAGGAAAGCAGCTTCAAGCAGCGGGCTGCACGCCGCTTTCGGCGGCGAATTCTTCGCGAAACGCCAGCAGCCGCGCCAGCCGTTCGTCGGCCAGGGCGCGGCCCCCGCGCGTCTGCATCATGCCCGGCAGTTTGGCCAGTTTGACCATGATGTGGTCGAGCGAATAGCGGCGGTCGTCGAGTTCGCGCTGCAGTCCCAGCGGGTCCTCCGGGTGGGCCAGGCTGCTGCCCATGCGGCCGGCGATGTAGAACATGCGCGCCAGGCCGACGGCGCCGAGGCCGTCGAGGCGGTCGGCGTCCTGCACGATCTTCGCTTCCAGCGTCTCGGCCGGGATGTTGGCCGAAAAGCTGTGCGCCTCGATGGCGTGGGCCACGGCGTCCAGCTTTTCCGGCGGGAAATCCATCCAGGCCAGCTGGTGGCGCGCCAGTTGCGCCGAGCGGGTTGAAGCCTGGTTGCGCGCCGGGTCGTCCTTCGGTACGTTGACCAGGTCGTGCAGGTAGCAGGCGGCCATTACTACGAGCGCGTCAGCTTCGGGATGCTGGTCGAGCAGGGCCCGGGCATTGCGCCAGACGCGCTCGAGGTGAGCGCTGTCGTGGGCTCCATCATTCGTTCCAGCTTCGCCGCTGCTGCCTGTCGCCAGGGCGGCCAAGCGCGGGCGCCAGGTGGCGAGGTCAGTATTCGGCGGATTCTTCGGATCGTGCATGCGGTTCTTCGTTCATTGTTGGGACGGCGCGCTGCGACAAGGCATCGGCCTCGCCATTCTTGTGGCGCGGGATCCAGCGCAGGGTGGCGCCGGGAAGGAGGGCGAGCAGGGCGCGCGCCCGCTCGCGGTAGGGGCGCAGCGCCGGGCTGTTCGCGCCGTCCGGTGCATGGACGTCGTCGACCACCACCTGGCTGTCGCCGTAGAACTCGGGAGCCAGGGCGCCATGGGCGACGGCCGCTTCAAGCACGGCGTTCAAGGCCTGGTACTCGGCTTCGCTGCTGTTGCCAAAGCCGACTTCACACGAGACTTCGACGCGCAGCCCTTTCGGACCCAGCAGCACAGCGCCGATGCCGCAGCGCCCGGGGTTCGGCCGCGCCGAGCCGTCGAACCAGGCGCGCCAGGCCGGCGCGGTCGGTGCCGCGCTCTGGCGCGCGCCGCTGGCGTCCGCCCGGGCGCGGCGCATGCTGGCGCCCTGTTCGCTGCGCAGGCGGGTGGCAGCGCGCTCGGCCAGCAAGTGCTCGAGTCCGGCGGCGCCCGCGCGCAGGGTCAGGGTGGCGCGCAAGGCCTCGGTTTCGCTCATGCCGTTGCGTTCGGCGAGCCGGCGGCTGGCGGCGAGTTCGGACTTGAAGGCGGCTTGCCGCAGTGCTGCGTGGTCGGTCATAGGCGGCAAGCATAACCGCTTTGCCGCATGTTGACACGGCTGGCCGGCTTTGCAACACTCGATCCGCTGTATTTCTAGATAACAATATGGAGAAGCCCATGCGTCTGGTCCGTTCCGCCGTCCACCTGTCCGCGCTCGCCCTGTGCGTGCACGCCGCCTTTGCCCCCGCCCACGCCGCGACCGCCGCCCCGGCCGCCAAGATCCAGAAGGCGCAGAAGATCACCAAGCAGTACACCATCGAGCAGTTCATGGCGACGACCTCGGTGACGGGCGCTTCCTTCAGCAAGGACGAGAAGAACATCCTCTTCAGCAGCAACGCATCGGGCATCTTCAATGTCTACACGATGCCCGTCGGCGGCGGCAAGCCGGTGGCGCTGACCCGCTCGACCACTGACAGCACCTACGCCATCGGCTACTTCTACAACGACGACCGCGTCCTGTTCACCCGCGACAGCGGCGGCAACGAGCGCAACCACGTGTTCGTGCGCGAACTCGACGGCAAGGAAACCGACCTGACCCCGGGCGACAAGCACCGCGCGATGTTCGCCGGCTGGCGCCCCGACGGCAGCGGCTTCTATGTCCTGACCAACGAGCGCGATCCGAAGTTCTTCGACCTCTACCTGGTTGACGCCAAGGACTACAAACGGAGCGTCGTGTACCAGAACGACAGCGGCATGAACGTCTCGAGCATCAGCCGCGACGGCAAGTGGCTGGCCTTCGACAAACCCAACACCACGGCCGACAGCGACGTCTACCTCTACAACGTGGCCACGCGCGAGATGAAGCACATCACGCCGCACAAGGGCACCGCCAGCTATTCCGCCTCGAGCTTCGACCCGGAATCGAAGCGCCTCCTGTACACCACCAACGACGGCGGCGAATTCAACCGCATCGCCAGCTATCACCTTGCCAGCGGCCAGGTCACCGACGTCGAAAAGGCCGACTGGGACCTGCTGGGCGCGAGCTATTCGCGCAACGGCCAGCACCGGGTGAGTGTCGTGAACCGCGACGGCAGCATCGACGTGCGGGTGGTCGACTCGGCCGGCAAGCCGGTTGCCATGCCCAAGCTGCCGGGCGGGGAGATCCGCCAGACCACCTTCTCGCCGAGCGGCCGCCTGGTCGCGTTCTATCTCAACGGCGACCGCTCGCCGAGCAATCTGTACGTGCACGACTTTGCCGGCAAGAAGACGGTCCAGCTGACCCAGAGCCTGAACAAGGAAATCGATCCGGACGACCTGGTCGAGGCCGAGGTGGTGCGCTTCCGCTCCTTCGACGGCATGGTGATCCCGTCGATCTACTACAAGCCGAAGGGCGCTTCGGCCACCAACAAGGTGCCCGCCATCGTCTATGTGCACGGCGGCCCGGGCGGCCAGACCACGCGCGGCTACAACGCCCAGATCCAGTACCTGGTCAACCACGGTTACGCGGTGCTGGGCATCAACAACCGCGGCAGCTCGGGCTATGGCAAGACCTTCTTCACCGCCGACGATCGCAAGCACGGCCGCGAGCCGCTGTGGGACTGCGTCGAGGCCAAGACCTGGCTCGCCAGCCTCGGCTACGTCGATCCGGAGCGCGTGGCCATCATGGGCGGCAGCTACGGCGGCTACATGACCCTGGCGGCGATGGCCTTCCGTCCCGAAGCCTTCAAGGTCGGCATCGACATCTTTGGCGTGAGCAACTGGGTGCGTACCCTGGAAAGCATTCCGCCCTACTGGGAGTCGCAGCGCAAGGCGCTGTACGACGAGATCGGCGACCCGGTGAAGGACAAGGACTTGCTGGTCGCGACCTCGCCGTTGTTCCACGCGGCGAACATCCGCAAGCCGCTGATGGTCATCCAGGGGGCGAACGACCCGCGTGTGATCAAGCCGGAAAGCGACGAAATCGTCGAAGGCGTGCGCAAGAACGGCGTGGAGGTCGAGTACATCGTGTTCCCGGACGAGGGGCACGGCTTCTCGAAGAAGAAGAACCAGATCGAAGCGAGCGCGAAAATCCTGGCTTTCCTCGACAAGCACTTGAAGAAGTAACGGTGTGATCGCGTAAAAAAAGGCGCCACTGGCGCCTTTTTTTCGTTCCTGGATCCCGCGATCAGCGGCGGTGCGGGTTGTCCGGACGGCGGTCGTAACGGTTCGGGACGCCGTCGCCGTCCATGTCGCGGTCGTAGCGGTTGCGCACGCCGTCGTTGTCGAGGTCGCGGTCGTAGCGGTTCGGCACGCCGTCGCGGTCGGTGTCGCGGTAGCCGCGGCGATCGTGGCGGTCGTAGTAGCGGCCATCACGGTAATCGCGGCCATCGCGGCCGTCACGGTAGCCTCCCGCATACACCGGCGCATAGCCGCGGCGCTCGTAGCGGTCGGGGATGCCGTCGCGGTCACGGTCCCAGCGCGCCGGCTCCATGGTCCAGCCACCCTGGCGCTGCTGCCAGCGCGGCGGCGCGTACACGTAGCCCGGACGGGCGGCGACCCAGCGGCCCGGCACCCAGTCGTGACGGTGGCCGCGCCATTCCCAGTAGCCGGGCGCCCAGACGTAGCCGTGGCGCGGCGCAGGGATGCGCTCGTAGATTGGGGCCGGCGGTGCCGAGCCGATGTAGAGTTGGAAGTCGGTCTGCGCCATCGCCGGCAGCGGCGCAGTAGCGGCGCCAAAGGCGGTCAGGGCAGCAGCGAAGAGGAAGGCGGTGCGTTTCATGTCGGGTCTCCAGATCCAAAAACGGATGACCCACTATATCGCCGGTCGGCGCGAAAAACTCGTTTTGAAGCAAGTGCTTACAACTGAAACAGATCGGGCTGCGGGCTAGGCCGGGGGCTGAAACATATTGAACGCGCGGTCGCCGCCCGCTGTCGCCACGATGCGACAACGGGCAGGCCTGCGGCGCTCATCCGCGCGCTCCGGACGCGGCTTTTTCCTCGGCGCTCAGGCGCTTCGCGGTGACCGTCACGACCGCCATCTTGCCGCCGCTGGCGACCATGGCCGGATCCGGGCTGTAGTTGCGTGCCTGGGCTTCCGGGATGGCGTCCAGCAGGTAGCTGCCGGAGACGGCGAGGCTCATCGCGACGATGAAAGCGGCTTCCATATGCTTCATGAGCTTCATGGTGTTTCTCCTTGCGTGTGGGTTGTCGATGTGTGCACTGTAGGCCAAGGCGCGGGGAGCCGCGAGGGGCGTGCGACGAGCCGCGCAAATCGCGGAACGACCTGTCGAAAAGCCTGTGCGAACGCACGCGCGCCTGCGCTGAAGGCATGGGTTTCACCCGCCCCCCGCTAGCCGTGGGCGAGGCGGCACGGGCCGCGCTACTGGACAGACAGCGATGACAGCCACGCTCGCATCCCTGATGGGTTACTTCACCGCCGGACGCACGGCGCGCCGCCGTGCGCGCAACCTGCGCATCGGCAGCCGGGCGGCGCGGCCGCGTCTGCGCGTGGATGCATGGCTGCTGCTGGGCGCTGTCGTGGCGGTACTGGGCGCGGTGGCGCTGGCCAGGGCGGGACGTGCGCTGCCGGCCGCCGGCGCGGCAGGCGAGACGCCCGCGACGCTCGCCGTCCTGCAGCCGCTGCTGGGCGGCGTGACGGTGCGCGTGCCCTCGGCGCCGGGCATCGAGCTGGTCCAGCACGGCGGCGCCGCCCTGGTGGTGGCGTCCGGCATGCGGCTGGCGCCGCCGGTGCGCGTCGACCTGTGCAGCCAGATGCTCGACCCGGCGCGGTCGGTGCTGCTGCCCCTGCGGATCGGCTACCCCTACGCCGAAGCTGCCGCGCTGGGCGCGCTGCGCACCGTGCTGCTGGCCGCGCCGGATTCGACCATGCCGCGCATCGACCTGCGCGGCGACGCGCGCGGTCCGCTGCGCCTGTCGTGGAACGCTGGCGCCGGGCGCGCCGCCTGGATCGGCGACGCCGGCGGCGGCGTCGTGCAACGGGGCGCGCGCGGCGAAGGCGCGCTGGGCCGGGCCGGCTGGCTGGTGTGGAAGGATGGCGCGCTGCGCTTCACCCGCCGCGCCAGCGCCGCCTGCCCCCAGGGTGGCGAGCTGCTGGTCCAGCGCGCGCTGCCTGGCGTGCCTGGCAACGCGCTGGTGCAGGCCTTCGGGCCGGGTGCGGCGCTGCCGGCCTTGACGCTCGCGCCCGGCGCCCATGCGGTCCCGGCAGCCGCGCCGCGCGGCCTGGAAGACGCCCGGCTGTTCGCCGCGCTGCAGGACAAGGGACTGGTCCGCATGGGAACCAGCGGCCTGGCCGAGATCGCGCCGCGCGACCTGGCGGCCTGGCAGGCGGCGGCCCCTGGCGAGCGGGCGCCGCTGGCGGGCTGGGAAGGGGTGCGCCTGGACGAGGCCGGGCGCAAGCTGCTCGAACGCCTGTACTACCGCGCCGACGGCGCCTTCGTGCGCGAACAGCTGCGCGTCTTCAACAGCGAACGGCGCCTGGTGGCCTGGCGCGTGCGCGCCGGCGGCCTGGATGACTGGCAAGCTGGCGCAGGCGGCGCGCCGGTGGCGCAGGCCGAGGGCTTGCCGGTGGCGGCCCAGCGCCTGTTCGCGCGCCTGCCGGAGGGCTGGGCGCCGTGGCGCCGGGTCGGGGCCTGGGACGAAGGGGGCGGCACCGGCAGCGCAGTGTTGACGCTCGACCGTGCAGCGCCCGCCGAGCTGCTGCTGGCCGGCCGCCTGCGCCGGGTCGAGGGCGCGACCGCCGCCGTCAGCCCGGCCTGCGACGGACGCGCCTGCCGCGACCCGCGCGCCGTCCAGCGCGTGCAGCTGGCGCCGCTGCCCGGTGCGCGCGCGATCGTGCTCGAGGTCGCGCCGCTCGACCTGGCCGGGTTGTCCGGCAGTGCCGACGCCGCCTACCGCCACGTACGCGTGCAGGACGGCCGCCTGGCCTGGCAGGCCTTGCCCGTGAGCGAGCACGCGGCGCGTCCGGCGCTGGCCGAGGTACGGATCGTCGGCCGCGGCGGCGAAGCCCTGTGGCTGGACGGCGTCGCCGGCAAGCAGGCGCGCGCGGCCGGTCTCGGGCCGCTGCTGGGCGTGCACCGCGAGCACGCGGCGAGCGTGGCCGGGATGCTGGCGCGCCTGCCCGGCAGCGCGCACGCGGTGCGCCTCAGCCTCGACCTGCCCCTGCAGGCGGCGGCCCAGGCGGCGCTCGACTGCATCGGCCTGCGCCAGGGCCGCTGGGACGGCAAGGACTGCCTGGGCGGACATGCCGCCCCGGCCGGACGGCAGGCCGGCCTGGTGCTGCTCGACGCCGGCAATGGCGACGTGCTGGCCGCGGCCGGCGCCGGCATGGGCACGGTGGACCCGGCGCGCTGGCCTGAGGTGCGCGACTTCGACCGCGCCGACCCCGCCCGCAGCCCGCTGCGGCTGCCGGCCTTCCAGCACGACGGCGGCGCCGAACGGGCGCCCGGCTCGACCTTCAAGGTGGTCACCGCCCTCGGCCTGGAAGCTGCGGCGCGCGACGACGCGCGGCTGGCGCGCCTGCTGGGCGGGCTGCCGCTGGCCGAGATCGACGGCCTCGCGCGCGAATCCGGCTACGGGTTCCGGACTGGCGCGCCGAATTATCCGGTCGAGGGCGGCGCGCGCATCACCAATTTCCGCGACCAGCTGGCCGGCGCCCGCGCGGTCGAGGGCCGCTTCGGATTGGCCCAGGCGCTCACGCACAGCGTCAACACCTGGTTCGCCTGGAGCGCCGAGCTGGGCGACGCCACCCTGGGCGGACGGCCCGGGGGCGGCATGCCGGGAGCACGTGCGCTGGACGCGGACGCCCTCGACGGCCTGCGCCCGGTGGCCGGCATGGCGCGCCGCCTCGGCTTCGGCGCCCCGCTGCGGCTGGACGGCGGCCTGCTGCCGGCGGATTATCCTTGGTCGGCCTGGGATGCGCTGCAGGCTAGCGCCGCCCAGCTCGATCCGATCCAGACCCGGCACGAAGTGCGCCAGATGGCCATCGGCCTGCGCATGCAGGCCACGCCGCTGCAGATGGCGCTGGTCGCCGCCGCGGTCGGGCAGGGCAGGATCGTGACGCCGCGCCTGCTGCTTGAACTGGACGGCCGGCCGGCGGCCCAGCCGGCCGGGCCGGAGCTGGGCGTGCGCCTGGACCGCATCAAGGCCGGCATGAAGGGCGTCATCGACGGCGGCACCGCGGCCGGCGCCTTCCGCGGCCGCGAGTTCGACTCGTTGCGCCCCGGCCTGTTCGGCAAGACCGGCACCGCCCCGACCGGCAATGGCGACCAGGCCACGGTCTGGTTCATGGGCTGGCTGGAGCCGGGCAGCCTGCCGGGCCAGACCCGGCGCCTGGCGTTTGCCGCCTTCGTCAGCCGCTCGGAACTGACCGGCGGCGCACACGCGGCTCCGGTCGTGGCCGCGCTGTTGCGATCAATGCAAGACCAGGCCCGGCGGTCCCTTGAACAGAAGGCAGAATAGACCTCATCTGCGCGCCTGGCTTTTGTGTTTGTATGGCATCATCTGTTGACAATCCGCCCCCACGCGGATGGCCATCGAGGATGAGGAAGGTATGCGTTTGCCGGGAACCCGGTACCAGGAACACGGTTGGGAGCAGGTCCGCAAGTTGCTGGGGCAGTGCTCGCTGCAGGCGCTCGCCCGCATCGGACCTGCCCAGCTGCTCGATCCGGAACGCGACGGCGTGCTGGCGCAGTACGTCGACACGGTCGCGCACTGCCTGCAGGCGAGCGGCGGCCGCGCTGCGATGCCGGGCAACAGCTACGGCGACACCGTGGGGGAGCTGGCCTTAAGCCTGGTTTACGAACTGCAGGCGCGCCCCGGCGACTGGGACACCCTGTGCGTGGCGGTGGCCGGCGAACACGCGCGCATGGGCGCCTTCTGGGAGGCGCCGGGCGGCGACGCGCTGCTGCGCAAGAAATTCAACGACCTGTACGCCGTCCTGCGCGACAAGGTCGACAGCGACAACTACCAGGCCGCCTGCGGCCGTCCGTGCAGCCCGAACCGCATGTACGCCTACCGCATGCTCGATACCGCATACGGCGAGGTGGCGCGCCTGCTGACCGGTTGGCGCGAGCACCGCGAGCAGGCCGGCGCCATCCTCGGCCGCGCGCTCGAGGCCGAGCCGATCGAGGCGCGCCGCCTGCGCAGCATCGCCGACTGCCGGCCCGAATGGATCCTGCGCTGGAGCGAGAGCCTGGAGCGCTTTACGGGCGCGGCCGGCCCGCTGCACACCCGCTCGAAGCGCTTCGCCAGCCTCAAGGACAATCCGGAGAAGATCGGGGCCATGCTGCGCGAGATCGGCGAATACGAAACCCTGTCCGCCAACGGCGAGCGCGACTGGCTGCAGGACGCCGGCGACGCCGCGGCCTGGCTGGACGACTACTTGCGGGTGCTGGGCGAATCCGAGGCCGCCGCCACGCCGGGACCGGACCGCATCCTGGAACTGCGCCAGGACGAGCTCGACCCCGTCGACGCCGAACCGGAGTTTGATGCCGAGGAGGGCCCGGCGCCGCTGCTGGAGGCCGCCCTGGCCGAGCAGGTTTCACTGCCCCCCAGCTACCTGCAAGTGGCAACGGCGGCGCAGGAGCGCGGCAGCTGGGCGGCGCGCATGATGGCGGGCGATTCGCTGCCGGTGCGGCTAGCGGTCTACCTCAAGCTGCTCGGCGCCTTCGACGACAGCTACCCGGCCGAATGGCTGGACCCCGCCAGCGGCGAACTGCCGACCATGGGACAGCTGGCGCTGCTGGACCGGGTATCGCTGCCGACCCTGCGCAAGCGGCGCGACGCCGCCATCGCCCGCCTGGCGGCGCAGGCTGGCATCAAGGAGAACACATGATGGGCATGACGGAACTGGATCGCAAGCTGCAGGCGCGCCTCCTGGGGCGACGCCGGGTCGAAGGCGACCGGCTGGTGCTGGCCGACGCGGAACTTGGCGCGGCGCTCGACGGCAGCCGACCACTCACGGCGGGCGAGCGCGCCGCGCTGCAGGCCTCGCCCCTGACCCAGCGCCGCCTGCGCGTGCTGGCAGAGGCGCGCCGGGCGCAGCCGGCCTGGCGCGGCAGCAGCGGCATGCTGCGCGCGGCCGACGGCGGCGCCGCGTTCGAGGCGCTCGTCACCGACGACGGCGCCTGGCGCCTGCACGTGGTGGGGGGAAGGGTGATCCTGCAACTCGACCCGGAGTCGCCGCTGGCCACCAGCCTGCTGCGCGACGGCACGCGCCTGCGCGTGCGCGACGGGGACGGCGCGACCGTGCTCGAAGGAGTGCTCGACAGCGACGGCGAATGCGAAGGCCCGTGGCCTTTCGCGGACGCGCCCGGCGCCCACTTCCAGCGCCATGGCGCAGGCTTCACGGTGGAGCCGGCCGGGACCTAGCATGCTGAACCTGTTCATCCGGCCCTTCCGCCAGAACGCGCCCGTCCTTCCCGGCCTGGGCGCGGACAGCATTGCGCTGCCGCTGGCCAGGGGCTGCACGGTGCCGGCCGGCTGCTTCGCCGTGCTGGCCAACCGCGACGGCCAGACCCGGCGCCTGCGCGAGGGCGCGCGCGCGGCCATGCTGGACGGGGAGCGCGCCTGGTGCGTGCATCCGGGCCCGTACGGGTGCGAGCTGACGCCTTTCGCGGCGGCGCCCGAGATCGGCCTGCGCGTCGCCTTTGCCATCGACGCGCCCGACCCGCGCGAGAAGCAGGAGCGCTTCGACTTGTACCTGGCCAGCGAAGGGCCGGAAAGGGTGGCGCTGGACGCATTCGTGGGCGCCTTGCAGGCGGCCCTGCAGCGCGAACTGGCGCAGGGACACCTCGAGCTCCCGCCCTGCACGGGTTTCGACGAGTGGAACCAGTTTCGCAGCGGCTTCAACCAGCTGCTGTACACGCGCTTCGGCGTGATGGTCGACGATTGCGTGCCGGTCGACCTGGGTGCACGGCGCGACCTGGCGGCGCTGCTGGCAGCCCGGCTGGCGGCGGCGCCGGCGCCGCAAGCTACGGTGCAGCCGCCCCAGGAGCCCTTCGATGCGGCGCGCGAGGATGCGCGCGCGCTGCGGCGCCTGTTCCTGGAGCTGCCCGCCATCCTGTGCGGCCTGCGCCTGAACCTGGCGCCAGGCGACTGCGCGGGCTTTCGCCGCCACCAGGACCTGTTACGCCGGCTCGACCTGGTCAGCCTGTCGGTCGGCACCATGCCGGCATTGGAACTGGCGGCGCCGAACCAGCTGCTCCCCGCGAACGAACAGCTGCGCCGCGCCCGCCACAGCCGGCGCGCGGCGGCGGCGCTGGACGAGGCCTGGGCGCTGCTGGCGCGCACGGAGCTGGGCGACGGCGCCTTGCTCCCGGTTTTGCTGGACGAGGCCGACCGCATCGTCGCCAACCTCGAGTGCGACTGCGCCGCCCGGCGCGCCCTGGCCGGGGAGGCGGCATGAGCGAAGTGATCGTGCGCAGCATCGCGCCGGACGGCAGCCTGCTGGCGGTGACGGCCACGGTGCGTGCGCGCGACGGCCGGGCCGAGGTCAAGTGCAGTGTGCCGGATGCGCCCGCAACCGCCGGGCGCATGCGGGAAGTGGTGCGCCTGGCGCGCCATACCGAGCCGCGCTTCGACAGCCGCGAGCAAGTGGTGCTGAGCCTGGACCGCGCGCCGCTTGCGGGCAGCCGCGACTGGGAGCTGGCCTGCGTGCTGGCCGACCGCCTGGTGCGCGGCGTATGGCAGTCGCAGCGCCCGGTGGTGGCCAACGGCTGGTCCGACGCCTGGCACCTGGGCCGCGTCGATGGCCACGACCTGGGCGAACCGCCGGTCGGCGTGCTGGCCGGCGGCGAGGGCGGCCTGCCGCATTTGGGCGCCTTGAGCGGCCACCCCGATCCGGCCGCCGCCGTTTCGACGGCGCGCGCCTGGTTCCCGTTGGTGAGCGGCGGCGCCGGCGACAGCCTGTGCTGGGTCGAGGTGAGCGTGCGTCCGGCCGCGAACGAAGGCGACGAGGAAGCGTCGATCGCGGCGCCCGGCGTCGACGCCGCCCTGCAGGCGCGGGTGCGCGCGGTGCTGCTCGGGGCCCGCCATTTCGACGGCCGCGGCCTGGGCCAGTGGCGCACCACGGTGCGGTTTGCGCAAGCACGCTTCCAGGGCGGCTCGTTCGAACTGGCGCTGGTGATGGCAGACCGCATGGCGCGCGGGCGCGAATTCCTGGCGCGCGGGCGGGTACTGGCCACCGGACGGTCGGCGAGCTGGCATGCGGGGCGGGTCGAGACGGTCGAAGGACTCGACTCGAAATGCGCCCTGCTGGGACGCGAGGCGGGGCCGGGCGACCGGATCCTGCTGCCACGCGCCTGGGAGGGGCAGTTGCCCGCCGGGTGGCGCGAGGAATTGAAAGCACGCGGAGCCAGCCTGGCGTGCGTGGACAGGATCGGGATCATTTGAATCGGCGCCGGCTTTGCTAGAATCGGCTGCAATAAAGGAGTGGGATATGTTCCAGATGTTCGGAGTGAAAGGCGCCAGTTGCCCGCGCTGCGAGCGCAAGCATGGCACGGACGCGCGCTACTGCGGCGGCTGCGGCCTGATCCTGGGCGCCCCGCGCAATGCTCCGGTGCTGGTCGACAACCGCTGGGTGGCCGGTCCCGACGAACTGGCCGTGTTCTTCGGCGTACGCGAGTTATCCGGCCTGTTCGTCAAGACCCTGCGCGTGCCCGCTACCGCGCGCGCCTACATCCTGCAGGGCGACAAGGCCACCGAGGTGCCCCAGGGCGAATACGAGATCGAGGGCTTCTTCACGCGCCTGAACCACTTGCTGCGCGACCAGCATGCCGAAATCCTCGTCACCCGCACCGGCGCGCTGCCGGTGGACTTCGTTTTCGAGGATGTCCTGACGTCCGAGCACCTGGCGGTGAGCGCGCGCCTCACGGTCAGCCTGCGTATCGAGAACGTGCCGGCCTTTGCGCGCCACTTCATGACGGCGCCGGGCACGATCGGCGTACGCGAGCTGCGCGAGCTGCTCGCCGGCCCGGTGCGCCAGCTGGCCGAGGAATTCGTCGGGGCCCGCTCGATCCGCGAGATGGCGGGTAATCGCGACCTGCGCGAGCAGCTGGACGAGCGCCTGCAGGGCGGCCTGCGCCTGCTGCTGGCGGAATATGGCCTGGCGGTGGTCAAGGTCGACACCGTCGAACTGCGCCACGACAAATACGACGCCAACCGCGCCAAGGTCGGCAGCCTGTGGCTGGCCCTTGATGAGCGCCACGTGCAGATCGAGCACCGGAAGCACCTGGACGACTTGTACGATGCCGAGGAATGGCAACGCCTGCGCCGCGCCGAACAGGCGGCGCGGGTGCGCCAGCGCGAAGCGGAACTGCGCCAGACCGATGCCGTCGCGCGCGCCGAACTGTCCTTGCAGGGCGCCGACCGCGCCCATGCCGTGCGGGCGCGCCAGATCGAACTGTATGCCCGCATCCTCGACGCCAGTTCGCGCAAGCAGGCGCTGGAGAAGGGCGCCGGCGAGGTGCTGGCCGAACTCGAACACGAGCTGGCCAAGAAGGGCGCGCGCCGTCTCGACGAAGCGCTGGAGTGGAAGCACCTGCGCGCGCTGGCCCAGGTGCGCATGCGCAGCGAGCTCGAAGTGGCCCAGCAGGACGCGCGCCAGGCCCAGGCCATCGCCCGCCAGCGCTTCTCGCAGCAGCTGCTGCAGCAGCAGATCCGCCACAAGATCGAGCAGGCCGCCCTGATCGAGGACGGCGCGCGCAGGCAGGCCGAACTCCTGCGCCTGCGCGCCAGCGAGGAAGACGCGGCCCGGCGTGCTCGCGAGATCGACGAAGAGGAACACCGGGCACGGCACCAGAGCCTGGTACTGGCCAACGACGCGCGCCGGCGCGAGGCCGAGCGCTTGCAGGAATGGGAAGACGAGCAGGCGCGCCAGCGCATCGACAGCACCCGCACTGCCGCCCAGCAGGACAAGCTGGCGCGCACCATCGAACTCGATGCGCGTCAAGCGCGCGCGCTGCAGGACGTCGGGCTCGATGGCGAGGAGCGCCGCCATGCGCTCGAACTGCGCCGCATGGAAGCCTTCGCCGCGATGGACGATACCGCCAAGCTGGCCCTGGCCGCGACGCCCAATGTCGACGCGCTGAACGACTTCATGAAGACCCGCGTGCACGCGAGCATGGACGCCGACCAGCTGACGGCCCTGGCCGGCGTCGCAGGGGAGGGCAGGTTGACCCCGCTCGAGGCGCAACAACTGGTGCGCGAAGAACAGGCGCGGCGCGAGCAGGAAGTCGAGCGCGACCGCCACCACCATGTCGCGCTGCTGGCAACCCAGGCGCGCGTGCTCGCAGCAAGCGTGCGCCAGTGCCTGCACGGTCACCCGGCACGCGAGGGCGAGCGTTTCTGCGCGTCCTGCGGCGCGGCCCTGGCCGACTAGACAAGGAAGCACGAAGGACGTGATGCAGACCGCCATCGACAAGATCCGCGAATTGCGTGCCCTGCACGAGGATGGCCTGCTGAGCCGGACCGAATTCGACCTGCGCAAGAACGCCATCCTCGACGCGGCCTACCAGCCGGCCCAGGTGGACGTCGAACTGGAAGCACCGGTATTCGAGCGCGCCCGTCCCGGCACCGAGATCGGCCTGATGGCGGGTCAGGAAGTCGGTCCGCAGAACCGCCGCTACCGCCTCGAGCGCCTGATCGCGCACGGCGGCATAGGCCAGGTCTGGCAGGCGACGGATCTCGCCACCCACGCGGAGCTGGGTCACAGCGCCCAGGTGGCGCTCAAGATCCTGCCGCCCCAGCTGACTCAGTCGGCCACCCACGCCAAGCTTCTGATCCAGGAAGCCACGCGCGCGCGCCGGCTGGCGCACGAGCACATCGTGCGCGTCTACGAATGGGCCCAGGACCCGGCCACCGGCAGCTTCTTTCTCATCATGGAATGCCTGGAGGGGGAAGACCTCGACAGCCTGCTGGCGCGCGAGGGCCGGCTTCCGTTCGAGCGTACACTCAGCCTGATCGAGCCGGTCGCGGCGGCGCTCGACTATGCCTGGGACAAGCATGGCCTGGTCCACCGCGACATCAAGCCCGGCAACGTCTTCCTTACCCGGCGTGGCGACGTGAAGCTGCTCGATTTCGGCATCGCGGCGCGCGCGCGCGGCGGCGCCGGGCCGCACGCAAGCCACGATGCGCCCGCCACCTCCGGCACCTCCGGCTACCGCGCGCCGGAAGCCGGCAACCCGCAGGGCCAGCCGGCGCCCACGCTGGACGTGTACGCGGTGTCGATGATGATTTACCAGATGCTGGACGGCGCGCTGCCGCCGCAGCTGGAGGTGCCGCCCGCCGGCCTCAAGCCGCACCAGTGGGACGTCCTGCGCACCGGTTTCGCGCACGACCCGGCGGCGCGGCCGGCCACGGTGCGCGCGCTGCTGGCGCGTCTGCGCGATGCGGCCGGGCCTTCGCCGGAAGAGATCGCGGCTAGGGAAGCCGCCTTGCGCGCCGGGCAGGAAAAGCGCGAACGCGAACTGGCGGCGCGGCGCCAGCTCGAGGAGCAGGCGCGCGCAGCGGCGCAAGCCCTGCTGGTGCAGCAGCGCCGCGAGCAAATGCGGCGCGAACGCGCGGCCCAGGAAGAGGCGCGGGCGGCGCGCAAGGAAGCATTGCGGCAGCAACTGCTGGCCAAGCGCGAGGAAGAAGTCGCCAAGGCGCGCCTGGCCCAGGAAGAAGCGGCGCGCAAAGCGGCCCAGGCCAAGGCCGCAGCTGCCTATCTGGCCGAGCAGAAGCGTGCGCGGGAATTGCAGGCGGCCCGCAGCGCCGCCGAACTGGCGCAGTTGATGCCGACTCCGGCCAGTCCCGTGGCCGATGGCGACGGCGTGCTGTGCGATCCCTTCATCGAGGGTGGCGGCAGCGGTCCCTCGCTGGTCCTGATCCCGACCGGGCGCTTCCAGATGGGCTCCCACGAGCACGAGCGCAAGATCGCGATGGCCGCCGGCGCCCAGAAAAAATGGCTGGAGCGCGAGACGCCGCAGCGCTGGGTCGGCATCGAGCGGCCCTTCGCGATGGGACGCTATCCGGTGACGGTAGGCGAGTGGCGCGTGTTCGTCGCGGCGACCGGCTGGGAGCCGCAAGGCGAAGTGCACTGGGAGCAGCCGGGCTTTCCCCAGACCGATGCCCACCCGGTGGTGGGCGTGACCTGGCACGACGCCCAGCGCTACGTGGCCTGGCTGTCGCAGGCGACCGGCAGACGCTACCGCCTGCCCAGCGAAGCCGAGTGGGAATACGCCTGCCGCGCCGGCACCAGAACCGCCTTCAGCTTCGGCGACACCATCAGTCCCGAGCAGGCCAACTACGACGCCACCTTCACCTACAACGGCAGCGCGCGCGGCCCCTGCCGCCAGGGCACCACGCCGGCCGGGATGTACCCGCCCAACCCCTGGGGCCTGTACGACATGCACGGCAACGTGTGGGAATGGGTCCAGGACGTGGTCCACGACAATTATGAAGGCGCGCCGCTGGACGGCAGCGCCTGGGAGACGGGTGGCGACCCGGCGCGCCGCGTCCTGCGCGGCGGCTCGTGGCTGTACAATCCGCGCTATTTGCGTTCGGCCCTGCGCAACGGTTTTTCCAGCGTGCTGTCGAACGACATCGTCGGCTTTCGCGTGGTGCGCGAGCTGATCTAGACGCGGAGATTCCATGACCCATGCCGGGCGGCTGCTTGCGGCCGCGCTCCTGCTCGGGGCCGGCGCCGCCGGCGCCCAGCCCACATCCTTGTCCCTCGTTGACGCGGCGCGCGCCCGTCCGGTAGCGGTACTGCTTTACCAGCCTGCGAACCCGGGCCGTTGCACCCCGGCCTCGCCATGTGGCGTGGCGCTGCTGAGCCATGGCTACGGCATCGCGCGGAACGAGTACGGCTTCCTGGCCGAGGCGCTGGCGCGGCGCGGCTATCTCGTGGCCAGCATCGGCCACGCGGCGCCGGGCGACCCGAAGATGGACCCGAATGGCGACCTGCCGCGCCAGCGCGCCGAGATGGCGCGCCTGGGCGCGGCCAACATCCGCTTCGTGCACACGACCCTGGCGCGCACCTATCCCGGTTATGCCTGGGACCACACGCTGCTGGTCGGGCATTCGCTTGGCGGCGACGCATCGAGCTGGCTCGCCGCCACCGACCCGGCCGGCATTGCCGCCCTGGTCACGCTCGACAACCGGCGCGCCGCGCTGCCCCGTTCACAGCGCATCCGGGTGCTGAGCCTGCGCGCCGCCGACACCGGCGCCGATCCGGGCGTGCTGCCGACGGCGGAGGAAGCGGCGCGCTTCAAATCCTGCATCGTCCCGCTCGCGAACAGCCGCCACGACGACATGCTCGACAGCGGCCCGGCCGAGCTGAAGGAGCGCATCGTCGCCGCCGTCCTCGCCTTCCTGGCGCCGAATGCCGCGTCCTGTCCAGCCGATGGTGTACAGTAAAACAATCAACCAATCGAGGGAGGCATCGCCATGGCCAGCGCGCACCTGTTCAAATCGCATGACAAGGACCTCGGCGGCGGCTTCACGGTCCGCCGCATCCTGCCGGCGGCCGCGCGCCAGTCGGTCGGTCCCTTCCTGTTCTTCGACCACATGGGACCGGTGGAGGCCCAGCCCGGCGCGCGCCACGACGTGCGTCCGCACCCGCACATCGGCCTGGCCACGGTCACCTACCTGTTTGAAGGCGCGATCATGCACCGCGACAGCCTGGGCACCGAGCAGCGCATCGAGCCAGGCGCGATCAACTGGATGACCGCCGGCAGCGGCATCGTCCATTCCGAGCGCACGCCCGAGGACCTGCTCGAGCGCGTGCGCCGCACCCACGGCCTGCAGCTGTGGGCTGCGCTGCCGCGCGAGCACGAGGAAGCGCCGGCCGCATTCTCGCATACGCCCGCCGCGGACATTCCGGAAGTCGAGTTCGAAGGCGCCACCGTGCGCGTGCTGGTCGGCACGGCGTTCGGGCGCACCTCGCCGGTGCCGACCTTCAGCACTACGCTGTACCTGGACGTGCAGCTGGCGCCGGGCGCGTCGATCGACTTGGACGGCCTGCCGGAGGAGAGCGCCGTGTACGCGCCGATCGGCGCCATCGAGGTCGACGGCGAGGCGATTCCCGCGAACACGATGGCGATGGTGGAGCCGGGGCAGCGGGTCAAGGTATCGTCCCAGGGCGGCGCGCGCTTTGTGCTGATCGGCGGCGAGCCGCTCGACGGGAGGCGATACATCTTCTGGAACTTCGTGTCTTCCAGCCGCGAGCGTATCGAGCAAGCCGAGCGCGACTGGGAAGCGAACGCTTTCGTGCCGGTGCCGGGTGACGATGAGCGCATTCCCTTGCCGGCCTGGCCGGCGGCATGGAAGCACGAAGAGCGGCGCGACTGACGTCCGGTTCCAGCGCCGCGGTCGACTTCCCGCGCTGCGTGTCGTGCGCCCCGTACAGCAGGAAAGGCTGGCGCATACCGCTATGATGTCGAGGATCTTTACATGTCTCTAACTTGGATTCCGTAAACTATTGATTCCGAAGGGTAATTTTTGCAGGTATGGATATTGCTTCGAATCATCTGAAGTTAAATCCAAAAAAACTACCTGGCGAATCATGAAAAAAATTGTCAGCGCATTTGCCATCGGGTGCGCGTTGCTGAGTTCGGGCGTCGGCGCCACCACGATCGGTTTTGAAGGTGTCGTATCGAATGAGGATGCAGTTATTCCAGTCACTCCTTACACCGAGTCAGGATACATGCTCACAAGCCAGACGGATGCTGCATCTAACGGTATCTTCGGCAAAGACGTGACCAGTTCGAACGGCACGGCGACCTTTGTTTTTTGTTCCTACGCTGGTGATTGCGCTGATGGCGAGTTCATCTCACTCACTTCCGTGAACGGGTCGCCGTTCTCGCTGTCGAGCATTTCTGCAGGTAACTGGCAAGGTGAAGAAATAACTGGCGCCATTGATCTGGTGGGTCATCTCGTGGGGGGAGGCACCGTCAACGCGTCTGTCGCCGCCGGCGCGACCTGGGGAACCTATCGACTTTCAGGCTTCGACAACCTGCTCGGCGTCGACTTCTACGGCCGAACCGTGTATGCGGTCGCCATGGACAATCTCGAAGTGAATACTTCGGCCAACCTGCCTGAACCCGCCAGCCTGGCGCTGCTGGGTGCCGGAGTGCTAGGCGTTGCAGCAGTACGGCATCGTAAGGCTGCGTAAGCTGGCGTGAACGCCCTGTGGCCGGGTCCGCGCGCCATGGCCCGGGCGGGAAGCCGCGGTGTCGTGACCAGGACGTCCGCCCGATCGCGCCGGCAGGCGATGCGCAGGCTTTCTTCACCATGCTCGCTGTAGATCAGCGCGGAGCCGGCTGTCGCCGAGGTCTGGATTGCCCAGGTGCCTGACGATCCCCAGGTGTCGGGGACGAACATGCGGACAGTGCTGAGAGAAGTGTGGCGGCCAGAAGCCGAACCGGATTCGATGTCGAGATCATCTTGTGGGTGTTCAATCCGCGCTGGAGGCTTAGCCCGACTGTTCATCAGTAGCGGCGGCCGGCGGGGTCCCCAAACGGCGCACGTACTCGCGTGGCCTTTACGATGCGGCGGGGATGGGAACGATCCGATACGCGCAGCGCCGTGCTCCAGCCAGCTGGTGCTCGACCCGCTCGACCTGCAGGTCCGGTCCCAGCACGCGCCGGAACACCTCCAGCTCCGAGCGGCAGAAGTTCTGGCAGGCGCGCGCGGCGGCGCAGATCGGGCAGTGATTCTCGACCAGCAGCAGGCTGCCGTCCGGCTGCTCCTCGACTTGCGCCATGTAGCCCTCGGCGTCGCGCAGAACGGCCAGGCCGGCGGCGCGTTGCACGGGCGACCCGGCCGGATCGATGGCGGCGCGGTAGGCCGCTTCGCTGCTGGTCTCGCGCGCCTCGATCAGGCGGTCGATGGCTGCCTCGCCGAACAGCGTGCGGACCTGGCCGAGCAGGTCGACCGTCAGCGCCGCATGGCGGTCCGGGTAGCGCGCATGGCCCAGTTCCGTCAGCTGCCACAGGCGCACCGGGCGGCCCACCTTGCCCGGCGTATCGACGTGGCTCACCAGCCCCTTTTCTTCGGCGCTTTCCAACTGGCGGCGCACCGCCATCGAGGTCAGGCGCAGCCCCTCGCCGAGCGCCTGGGCGGTCTGGGCGCCGCGGGTCTTCAGCAGCAGCAGGGTTTGTTCAGCCGTGTTCATGCGTATTCCTGTTGGGTGGTGGCGACTTCGCGGCTCCAGCGCCGCATCGATAGTGCGGCCCAGCCGGCCAGCAGGCCGCCGGCGACCAGCACCAGCCGGGTGTCGATCATCGCCAGCAATGCGCCGCCCAGGGCCATGATGATGTTGGCGAGGCAGAATGTGGTGGACAGCAGGCCCATCACCGCGCCCTGGCCGTGGCCGGCGAAGCGGTCGGCCGCCCACGCCTGCAGGGTTGCATTATAGAAGGCATGCGGCACGCCGAACAGGACGATGGCCGCCATGCCGACCTCCAGGTTCCCGATGCCGACGCACAGGATCGCCAGCGCCACGGCAAAGGCCTGGTTGCTGACCCGCGTACGCGGATCGCGGGCATGGGCGCGGCCCGCCACCACGGCGGTCAGGGTCATGGCGCCGCACATCGCCATGTTCACGAAGGCGATGCCGGCTGCGTCGTAGCCGCCCTCTTCCACCAACCACAGCGGGAAGAACTCGTAGAAGCCGGCCACGCCGCAGGCATAGGCGAGGTGGACCAGGAACAGGGTCTGCAGCGGGGCGTGGCGCAGCAGGGTGAAGGCATGGCCTGCGCGCGCCAGCGACCACCAGCCGCGGGTCGTGGGAGACGTCGGCTCGGGCGCCAGCACCAGCATGACCAGCACGGCGCCCAGCAGCAGGCCGCCGGCCGCGATGTAAAAGGGCAAGGTGATGCTGGTGCCGGCGCTCAGGCCCGACAGCAGCGGACCGGCCAGCCAGCCCAGGTGCGAAGCGCCGTTCAGCCAGGACAGCGCGTGGTTGCGCAGGGTTCCGGCAAGACGTTCTGCCAGCAGGGCGCGCAGGATCGCGCCGTTTCCTTCGAGGATGCCGGTGACGAAGCGCGCCGCCACCAGCAGCGGATACGACTGGATCAGGAGCGCATAGGCGGTCAGCAGGTGGCCGCAAGCGGCACCGACCGTCGTGAGCAGCAGGATGCGGCGCCGGCCCAGCGCATCGGACATCGAGCCGAGCACCGCGGAGCCGAGCAGCATGCCGACCGGGTTCACCATCAGCGCGATCCCGAACAGCAGCTTGGGCGGCAGGCCGCCCCAGGCGTTGAGGGCATTGGCCGCGCCGGAAAACAGCGGCGGCAGCAAGGGGTAGGCGAGCGAGGCGCCGATGGTCGACAGCAGCGAGAGCAGGCAGGCGCTGGCGATGAGCAGGCCATTCTTCATAAGGCATCCTTGGCAGTGGGATTGCCGGAAGTGTAAGCAAGCTCATCAGATAAGTAAACGACTTTGTTTATTTATCTCCGGGTTCTCCTACCGAGGCGGCAGCTGCCTGGCGGCGCGCAAACGCTCGATGGCCTGGACAATGCCGGCTTCGGCGTCAACCGCCTCGGTGAAGCCGGCGCGCCGGATCTTGCCCATGTCGGAAACCATATCGAACTCGGTGTTGAATACGAAGTCTCCGAACCACCAGCCGACCAGCTTTTCGTAGGGCAGGGTCTGCAGGTCGTGGCGCCGTACCAGCCGCTCCCAGCTTGCGGCCTGCAGCGGCATGTGGCGCGCCAGCGAGAGCCGCTGCGGCGGCCCGGCTTCCATGTCGAAGGCCTTGGCGACGGTGCGCCAGATCCGCTCCCAGCGGAACGGCTCGTTCACCAGGTTGAAGGCTTCGTTGCGCGCCGCCGGGTCGCGCGCGGCCCACAGGCTGGCGCGCGCCATCCAGTCGCAATCGGTGGTCTGGGCCAGCACGCCGTCGTAGACCCGTTGCGAGCCCGGAAAGCGTAGCGGCACGCCGGCTTCGCGGCTGAGGGCGGCGAACACGCCCATCACCATCACGATGTTCATCGGATTGCCGGCGATGTCGCCGACCACCACGTCCGGCCGCAGGATCGACCAATCGAACTCGCCCGCCGCGGCGCGCTCGCGCAGCAGGTCTTCCTGGGCGTAGTAGAAGTTGGGCCCGAGGTGGCGTGGGTCGTCTTCATAAAAGGGCGCGTGCGCGCGGCCCAGGTGTACGCCGTAGACCTTGGCGCCCTGGTAGTGCACCACGCGCTGCACGGGCGCGCCGGCTGCCTTCAGGCCGTCGAGCAGATTGCGCAGCATGGCGCCGTTGATGCGCTCCTCCTCGAGCAGGTCGGCCCCGCCCTTGAGGGCCGCGTAGAACACATGGGTGGTGTCCGCCGCGTCCTTCAGCGCCCGGGCGCTGGCCTGGGCGTCGAGCAGGTCGGCGCGGATGGTCTCGACGCCGTCCACGAAGCAGCGCGGCAGGGCGCGCACCTGCCACTCCGGTTGGCCCTGCAGCAGGCGCACGACGGCGTTGCCGATGATGCCGCTGGCTCCCGCGACCAGCGCGGTATGTCGGGCTGCCATGGCACTAGCGCCGGGTCGGGCGCAGGTCGCTGTCGCCGCTGCGCGTCTTGCTGTCGCTGCTGCCGCCGAAGCCGGCCGCGCCTGCTGCGGTGCCGGTATCGGCCAGCGCCGCGCGCAGCTCGACCGCGCGCGGGTTGTTGACCTTCCCAGCCAGCACGTCGGCCGCGGTCACCGGCTTGCGGTAGTAAGCGCCCGTTTCCGCGCTGTCGTAGCTGATGTCGGTGACGGCAAGGTTGGCGCCGCCGAACATGCCTTCGGTATCGGACCAGACCGTGATGTCCCCCCAGCCGAGCGAACCTTCTCCCTTCTTCGACCAGTCCACGAAGGTGAGGCCGGCCTCGGCGTTGAGCGAGAACTTGTTCTTTTTCGTGAAGCCGTTCAGCGCCTTCTGGTCGTTGAGGACGAAGACGAGGGCGCCGCCTTCCGCGCCGAGCTGGGCGCCGAGGGTGATGCCCGCCATGTTGTAGAACACCGGGGTGCCCCAGCCGTCGGCGCGGCGCACCAGCAGCACGCCGGCGCCGCCGCGGGCGCCGACGCCGACTGCGACCCGTACCGAGTCGGGTACGACGAACGCGCCCTTCGATTTCATCATGAGCGCCGCCAGGTCGCGGTTGCGCTCCATCTGTTGCAGCACCTTGATCGCGCGGTTCAGGTGCGCGGTGGCGTCGGAAGCGTCGCTGCCTTCCTGGGCGACGCCGGGCTGGCCGCTGGTCGGGTTGGTGCGTTCCTGGACCGTGGTTGGTCCTTTGCGCTCGAGGGCCGGCACGGCGTTCGGGCGCGGCTGGGCGTTCTGGTTGTTCTGGGCACTGGCCAGCAGGGGCAGCGCCATCGACAGGGCGATGGCGGCGGAAACGGGAATCTTGCTCTTCATTGAATGGCTCGCAGGTTCGTTGGGTCCTGCCAGCCTAGACCGATCGGGGAAGCGGCGGCGCAGGCTTGCGCCCGGATTGCCCGGGGCTAAGGTGTGTGCGCCACCTGGCGGCGGGCGTAAACTACCGGCGCACCCATGTCCCTGGTGGACGAGAGGAGGCGCCATGAAAATCCCCGAGCATCTTCGCATCCCGGTCGTCGTGTTCGCGCTGCAGGCGGTGCTGCTGGGCGGCCTGTCGCTGGTGTTCCTGATCCTGCGCCCGCCCGGCGGTTGAAGTTCAGGCGCCGAGCCTGGCCGATGGCGACGGCATGCGGCGGCGATCGCCGGCGCGTGCCGCGTAGGTGCGCGCGTCTGCAGGAATGCTGTCGCGCGCGAGTTCGGGATACGGATGGGCGGCGAAACGGCGCAGCATGCCCATGCCGCGCAGGCGTTCCAACTGCATGCCTGGCGCCAGTGCGGTCTCGACGCCGCTCGTCGGATCCAGGTGCCAGAAGCCGCCGTCGCGGTGGAACAGCAGCGGCAGGCCTGCGGCGCGCGGCTGCGCCTCGAGACCGGACGCCTGGCCCGGCTGGGTGTCCGGCGCCAGGATGCAGAAGGCTTCCGCGCGCGCGCCGGCGTCGACGCGGTGCAGGACCAGGCCGTGCGGCAGCAGGGCCGTCACCTCCAGTTCGACCACGCCACGGATGCTGGCCGTGAGCGCGATGCGCATCCCGAGGCGCAAGGGCACCGGCGTATGCTTGCCCGGCCACACGCCGTCGAGCAGCAACCCGTAGCGCGACACGTCCTCGATCTCGAAGCCGTGGCGGCCCTGGCGGATGATCGCATGGCGCCCGGACAGGCGGCGCGTCAGGCCGCCGCGCTCCTCGCCATGTTCGCCGTAGTGCGCAAGCAGCAGGTCCGCTTCCGGTTCGATCTCTTCGAAGCGCCCCAGCACGCACTCGTCGAGCGCGAACAGGCGCAGGTGGCGCTGGGCCGCCGCATCCGGCTCCGCATGCACCAGGCAGGCAGTGGCCGCCGGACAAGGATGGCTGGCCGGTACCAGCGGCACGTCGACCTCGATCAGGTCTTCGTCCCAGGCGATGGTGGACAGGCCGAGGTCGACCTTGCCGCCGCCGTCGCGCGGATCGCGCAGGTCGAGCTGGGCGATCGAGGCGTTGCGCGCCGTGACGTCGATGTCGAGGCTACCACCGCCCGGCGCGTGGACGCGCGCGATGCCGGCGTCGTCGGCGGTGACGCGCACGTTTTTGTGGGTGGACAGGAAAGTCTGGTGGATCTCGCTCAGGCTGGCGTCCTGACGCGGCACCAGGATCACCGGCGAGCAGGTCCAGGTGCGCGAGGCGTCGGGACGCTGGGGGTGACGGCTGTGCAGCTCGATGTCGATCAGGTACTGGCCGTGCTCCAGGCCGCGCGAAGAGAATTCCAGGAACACCGGGCGCCAGTCGCCGCGCGAAGTACGCTGGAACAGATAGCTTTCACCATCGCGCAGGCGCAGGCTTGATCTCACCAGCATCCGTACTTCGGCCGCGCAATCCATGGGCATGCCGCGCGGCTCCAGCCGGATGGCCTGGCGGCCACCGGCCGCGCGCGGATCGAAGCCGCTGATGTGCAGCTGGGGGCGTTGCAAAGCGGGCGCCGGCGCGGGAGCGGCCTGGGTGCGGTTGGCGCGCAGGGCGCTGATGGCGTCGAAACTCGAGGGCAAACCGGGGCTGGCGACGGCGACCGGGCTGGAAGCTTCGTCGGCCGGCTGGGCATGACCGTGCGCACACACCGACTCGCCGGGCATGACCCAGACGGTGCAGTGCGGATGCGCGGGATTGCGGCAGCGGTTCATGTCAAGGCGAGGCTCGTTCGAAGTCGACAACATTGCAAGCTTACGCCCTTTTGGAACTCAGCGGCGCGCCCGTCTCATTGATTAGCAACATTATTTTCTGTTGGGAATTTTTCAACTCCCATCCGGGAGAGCGGTCTCGTCGGCGTGGGCGCTTCGGCCCAGTGGCCGCAGCACCAGCGCCGTCAGGTTGTCGGCATGCAGCCCTTCCGGCGGATCCTGTTCCATTGTGTCGAACAGGCGCGCGACCATGGTGGCGGCATCCGGCGCACCGGCGAGCAGGTCCGGCCAGCGCCCGACGAAGCGGTCGGGCGCCGGGCAGGACCAGAAGCCGTCGGTCGCCAGCAGGTAGGCGGCATCCTCGCGCAGCGTTAGGGCGCGGCGGTCGGGCAGGGCGCACAGCCAGGAAGGCAGGTTCAGCGGCGTCAGCTCGAACAGCGGATCGGACAGGTGGGCCGGGTTGCTGAATGCGTTGCCGAGGATGAAGGCCTGGGCGATCTGGGGCGCGTGCTCGCCGTGCACCTTGCGCCACCAGGCGCGTTCGTCGATGCGCCCGCCGAGCGCCGCTACGGTGGCGGGCACGTGGTCGATGGTCAGCGGCATCGCGCGCTCGGCACTGATTTCGTACAGGCGCGAGTCGCCCACGTGGTAGAGCAGGGGCGCGCTGTCCGCCGGCAGTTCCAGCATGATGAGCGTGGTGCCGGGACGGGCGCCGGTCTCGAAGGCGAAGTGGCGCTGCAGCTCGGCGTGCAATGCATCCAGGCGCCGTCCCAGCTCGGCCGCCGAATGGCAGGGCGGCAGGCTCAGGAGGCCGGCGGCAACCGCCTCGGCCGCCTCGCGTCCGTGGCCGTGGCCACCCATCCCGTCCAGCACCGCCACCCGGCCGTGACCCGCCGGCCAGCCGGGCAGGGTGCGGCGCTGCACGCTTTGCCCGAGCAGGTGGCAGGCCTGGCCGGCACCGTCGATGACGACGAAGTTGTCCTGGTTTTCCGGGCGCTGCAAGGGGCCGCTGCCGCGCCGGCTGGCGACCGCCACGTCATAGCGCGGGGCGAACCGGAAACCGGAGAGGACGTGGGGCAGGGACGGCATGGATGGGTTAACCTTATGGAATTTCCGACACTGTACACCGGAAGGGCGGTGTCTTAGCGTACCGCCTGATATCAATGCCGAGCACCTGCCAAACATGCCGCCTGGAATGAATAAATGAATGTCGGAAATCTTTACAATGGGAAACCTAATATCGAATACTGCTACGCCACGCCATTGTTTCTAAAAGAAAATTTATTCTGGCATGCTTTGTGCTTTACGTAATACACAATAATTTTTCCTGAAAGCACACATGAAAAACCACCTTATCGCTGCCCTCCTTTCCTTCATGGCAGTTAGCTCAGCGCAGGCTGTACAAATTACGCCGTTCGCCAACGGGAATTTTGAAGACGGCCTGACGAATTGGACCAGCACCGGCCATGTGAGCGCGGTTAACTTTAGCGGCAATCACTTCGGCGGCGGCAGCACGGCCACGAACGGCACCAAGATGATCGCGTTCAACGGTGCTGATTTGGCTCCAGACGGCGTCCTGTCCCAACATTTCGCCACGGTTATCGGCAGGTCCTACACGGTAATGTTTGACTACGGCGCCAATACCGGTACCCAGAGCATTTCCGTTGGTGCGTACAGTGCTACCAATAACTTGCTGAACAGCATGTTTGTCACCGACAGCAACCCGTCGGGATTGTTGGATACTTACACCTTTAATTTTGTGGCCACCAGCGGATCGACGACGCTCCGCTTCACCGATGATACGCGTAACTACAGTATTAGCAGGGACGGTCTGCTCGACAACGTGAGCGTGAACGTAAGCGCAGTCCCTGAGCCGGCATCGCTGGCGCTGCTAGGCCTGGGTTTAGCCGGTTTCGCCGCGAGCCGCCGCCGCAAAGCTGCCTGAGCGAAGCTTTCGCCCCGCAAGGCGGTACGATTGCCTTCCGCATCAAAGACACCCTGCAGGGCTGCATGCCTGCAGGGTGCTTTTTTTATGGCGCTGTCAGCGTTCGCTATGGATGAGTCTGATCACGATGCGTAGCAATTGCTCATCAGAAGTGACGCGCCCGCCATCGAGCGCCCGGCGCCATCCGAGGTGGAGGCGGCTAGCGGGAGGCGGGTAACGGCGCCAGGACCGGCATCCGGCATGGTGCCGACTGTATTGGTCGAGCAATTGCACACGACCAATAAAAATTGCAGCGCGGAAAATATTTTCTATGATATTGTGGCGTTCCCAAAACACCTTTGCCGTGAATGCCATGCTGATCCGACTGCTAAGGGCCGCAGACATTCCTGCCGTGGCAACCTTGCTGCGTGAACTGGCGCGCGAGTACATCGTGCACGAGTCGCCGCCGGAAGGCGCATCGACCTTCCTCGCGGAGAACGACGAGATGGGCGTGCGCAATTTTTTGGCGCGCGGGCATGTCTATCACGTGGCCGTGATCGACGGCGAGGTGGCCGGCTTCGTGGCCGTGCGCGACCGCAGCCACCTGTTTCACCTGTTCGTCGGCAAGCGCTGGCACCGGCGCGGCGTGGCGCGCGCGCTATGGGAAACGGCGCGCGACGCGGCCGTGGCGGCGGGCGGCGACGGCAATTTCACCGTCAATTCTTCCAACTTCGCAGTGCCGGTCTATGAGTCCTTCGGCTTCGTGCGGGTCGGCCCGACACAGTGCGCCAAGGGCCTGTATTTCAACCCGATGCGCCTGACCGGGTTAGAAGAAACGTGATCCACCCTCGTCGGCGCGGCGGAGCCACAGGCTGCTGGCCCAGCCGCTAAGCTGCCGGCCGTCGACCTCGGTTTTCACTTGCCACCAGTCGCCGCGCCGCACACCTGTTGCCGTGACCTGGGCGCCGGCCGGCACCACGGCCAGGCGACGTGCGTTGATCCCGGTGTCGACGCGCAGGTTCAGGTGGTCGCGCACGCGGTAGCGCGCACCGGCCACCGGCGCCGCGTTGGCGTCGACGTCGGCCGCTACCAGCGGCGCGGCCCGGGCCGGCGTCGTGTGCGGCGCGAAGGCCGCTCCCAGCAATCCTCCCAGCACCAGTGTGCCGCCGGCCAGTACCGCAAAGGCGCGCGCGTTCGGCCGGCGCCACCAGGCGCGCGGCGTGAGCCAGGCCGCCAGGCACAGGGTCAGGAGCAGGCCCGCTGCATACAAGGCGATGTGGGTCGCGGAAGGCATGTGTCGCCTCAGGCGTCGAAGCGCAGCACGTAGTGGCCCGCGACCAGGTGGTGGCCGGGCGGGATCAGATAAGGCTGTTCCATCGTCGCCTCGAGCACCTGCGCCACCAGCTGCCATTCCGGATCGAGGTGGTACAGGGCCTGGCTATCGGACAGGCGCACGATGCGCAGGCCGTCGCTGCCGGCCTCCCAGCTGAAGGCGTTGCGCGAGAGCCCGAGGCGGTCGGCGCTGGCCGCCAGGCTGCCGTCGGCCTGGCGCAGGAACTGCGGCGCGTCCAGGACGCGCAGCTGGGCCAGGGCCGGCATGCCGCGCCCGAAAACCAGGCGGGCGCTGGCCGCCGCCGGCTGGGTCGGACCCTCGGGCAGGGCCAGCAGGGCGGCATAGCGGTCGGCCATCCCGGCCGGCACGGCGTGCAGCGCGACGTCGGTCCCCTCCAAGGGGGCGAAGCGCGAGGGCACGGCTACGCGCTGGCGCCCCGCGGCGGTGATCGCGTGCACCTCGTCGGCATCGTCGACGGCGAAGCGGATCACGCTGTCCTCCCCCGGCGCATGCGGCGCCAGGGCGGCGCCCAGTCCCACTTCGAGCGACTGGGCGCCGGTGTCGCGGTAGCGGCTCAGGCGCGGCAGGGCCAATGCGGCGAGGGTGATGCGGTGGCGCGCGACCGGGGCATAGGTGGCGTCGTTTTCCGGCGCCACGGCGGCCGGGGCGGGGCTGCTTGCGAGCGGCATCGCCGTCATCTCGTCCTCGAGCGCGGCGGCGCGCGGCTTCCACACGGCGGGCAGGCGTGCGGGCGCCGGGTTTGGCGCTTTCGGCAGGTCCTGGCGCGGCGCGCCTTCCAGCCGGGCGATTTTCAGGAGCAGGCGCTGGCCGCCCTCCTTGCCTCGAACGACGTAGTAGCCGCCCGTCGCGTCGTAGCGGCAGTCCAGCGTGTCCTTGGGGCGCGCCTGCACTTCGATCGGCGCTTCAAGGCCGTCATTGACGAGCAGGATGCCCCCCTCGGGGCCGAACGGCCAGCCGGGCACCGCGAAGGTGGCGCTGGCCTCGTCCTGGCCGACCAGGGTCAGGCGCTGGTTCGGGTAGACCGCGCACACCGGCTGCCAGATCGCGCTGTCGCGCGAGGCGGTGACGGTGTACAGCACCTGTTCGCCCGGTGCCGGCAGGTAGACGGCGTGGCCGAACTTGACCTTGACTTCGCCCGGCGCCACCGAGTCGGCGCCGACCACCTGGTAGCGCACCTCGTCGCCCTTGAGCAGGTCGCCGAAATCCTTCTGGTGCAGGGCCTGCAGCGACTCGGCCAGGTCGCGCACGCGCGCGCCGCGGGTCAGGTGGCGGTCGTCGTCGACCTCGTCCTGCGGCAGCATCAGGGTGACGTGGGAAAAGCAGCGGGTGGCGGCGCGGCCGCGCTGTTCGCGCGGCGCGCGCTCCAGCAGGTCGCGCAGCAGCGGGCGGCGCGCGAACAGCGCCAGACCCGGGGCCTGCCACAGCGCCTCGGCATTGAACACATCGTTCACCTTGGCCAGGATTTCGTGTTGGACGTAGACCGGCATGATGGAATCTCCTCGAAAGATTGGACGCTCGCCATGCCGAACGCTAGCAGGGGGCAGATGAAAAACAGCAGGTGCGAGCCGCCGGCCGACAGGAAACTCATCGGCTGGCCCATGATCGGAAACAGCGCCAGGTTGGTGCCCCAGGACAGCAGGAAGTGCCCGCCCAGGAAGGCCGCGCCGCCGCACAGGAGGAAGCACTGGAAGCGTCCCAGCCAGGCGCGGCGGAAGTCGCCGGACGCCGCCGCGCCCTGCCAGGCCAAATACGCCGCGTGCAGCAGGGCCGCGAGCAAGGCCGCCTGCAGGACCCACAGCAGCATGGCTCCGAGCAGGCCGTGGCGGTTGATCAGGAACGAGGGCGCGAAGTCGTCCTGCACCGCCGGGATGCGCAGCGCCTCGCTGGCCGGGCCGCCCAGCGTGGCCGCGCCGAGCAGCCCGTCGGCCCCGAACCAGCCGCCTTCGCCCACGGCGCGCGCGCCCAGCAGCATCTGCTGGCCGGTGTGCGGGTGCGCGCTCGGGTCGGCCCACACCTGGAAGCGTTCGGTGTAGAAGCCGGCCTGGCCCAGGCCGGGTCCGAGCGACTGCAAGGCGGCCGCCCCCAGCAGCACGGCGGCGCAGGCGCCGCCCAGCACGCCCGCCTGCAGGCGCCGTCCGGTCGCCAGGCACCAGGCCAGCGAGGTCACGGCGCCCCATCCCAGCAGCAGGATCAGCGGAGAGTAATCGTCGACCTGCACCAGGGCCACCGCCAGCAGCAGCACGAACAGCAGGCTCGGGGCCAGCATGCGCAGCCAGTCACGCCAGCTGCGCCGCCCGCCGTTGCCGCCTGTGGCCAAGGCCAGGCAGTGGGCGCTCAGGGCGCTCAAGGCCAGCTTGGCGAATTCCACCGGCTGGATCTCGAATACGCCGGTCTCGTTGCCGAACACGATCTGCAGCACGAGGCCCGCCAGCGCGGCCAGGGCGAGGGCGACCAGTAGCCATTCGGTGGCGCCGCGTTCCAGACACCCGCGCGCCAGGCCGCCGAGCAGCAGCAGCCCGAGCGGCAGACCGACGGCCAGCAGCACGCAGCTGGTGTCGACGTGGCGCAGCCAGGACGTGTCGCGCGCGCCCAGGCCGAGCTCGAGCTGCACCAGCAGCCCGGCCGCCAGCAACAGCACCGCCGCCACGCCCAGCAGGGATACCCGGTGCGGCCACAGCAAGGCATGCCAGAGCGCGGCCCAAGCCAGCAGCAGCGCCCAGCCGGTGCCGGGTGCCGCGCCGGTACGCTGCATGACCAGCAGGAGCAGCGCCGCGGCCGGGAGGACCGCGCCGGCCAGGACGCGTGCCAGCATGCCGGGGCCGGCCAGGCGCAGGCCGGCCAGGCTGCCGAGTATCCATACGAGCAGCGCCGCGCCGCAGGCAAGCGCGGAGGGCGCCGGGAAACCCCACAGCGAGCGCCCGGTCCAGCTCCACTGGAGCTGGGGTGGCAGCTCGGCCTTCGGTTCGGCGAACAACGTGACCTGGCCGGACGGGGCCAGGTGCAGGCTGCGTTCCGTCCTGGTCAAGGCGTAACGGGTGCGGCCGACGGCGATCGCCTCCACCCCTTCGAGCGCATGCTCGCGCCGGGCGACGTCGTGCCAGCGGCCGCCCTCCTGCACCAGCACCGGCTGCGGGCCGCGCACGCTCAGAGCAAGGGCGCCGGAGGCTGCGCGCGCCAAGCTTGCATCGCCGGTGTCCAGGCCCGGGACGGCCAAGCGGTTGCCGCAATGCAGGTGGCCGCCGAAGGCGAGCGGACGGCGCAGCAACAAGAGATCGGGCGCGAAGCGGTTCCAGAAGGCGGACAGGGGCGCGGCCATGCCGGCGTCCGGGCAGGCGGATTGCGCTTGGCCGTCGCGCAGCAGCAGGGCGCCGTCGTAGTCCCAGGTGTGGGGACCGTCGCGCAGCCGCACGCGGCCCTCGCCGGCAGCGGCCACCTCCAGCAGTGCGCTGCCCAGTCGCAGGCGCTGTCCCGGCGCGAGTTCGAGGCTGGCGGTCGGCAGGCGGCTGTCGCCGCGTACCAGCACGGCCGGCTGCGTCGGGCTCAGGTTGCGCAGCCACGGGCGGCCGGCGGCGTCGAGGCGCAGCGCGAACTGCCGGGCGGCGGCGCGCGGCGCGGCCAGTTCGGTGCGGCCGAGCGTCACTGTGTCGCCCGGCGCCAGCCGCAGCGTGAGCTGTGCCGGCAGATGGCGCGGCGGGGACAAGAGCAGGGCGAGGAGCTGCAGCGCGCACAGCAAGCCCAGGGCCAGCGCCGCCCAGGCCAGGCGCGTGGCCTTCACGCCGCCCTCCGCAGGGCAGTAGGGCAGGCGCTCAGCGCGTCGAGCCGGCGGCTGATCTCGAGTGCGTGTGCGGGGCGGGCGTCGAGCGTTGGCGCCAGCAGGTCGCGCAGCAGCGCCGCGCCCGCGGCGCCAAGTGCCTGCGCGACAGCGGCGTCCTCGTCCGGGTACAGGGTCGGCGGCACGCCGCCGTGGGCACGGCGCAGCACGCCGGCGCCTTCGCGGCCGTGATCGGCATACGCCTGCCTGCAAGCCGCGCCATAGCGCAGCATGCGGCCGCAGACCAGCCAGTAGAGCAGGGCGCCGAGCGCAAAGTAATCGCTGCGCCGGTCGCTGTGGTACAGGCCGCGCGCCTGCGGGAAGAACTGTTCCGGCGCCTGCCAGCTGGCGGTGCCGGCGTAGCTGGCGCAAGGGCCGTCGAGCAGGGCGCGGCTGGTGCCGAAATCCGCGAGTTTCACGGTAGCGTTACCGCGGTCGAGCAGCAGGTTCGCCGGCTTGAGGTCGAGGTAGCGAAAGCCCGCCGCGTGCACCTTGGCCAGCGCCTGGTTGACCTGGCTCGCCCAGGCCAGCGCTTGCCGGGCAGTCGGCGCGCGGCCGGCGGCGCGTTCGGCCTTGACGTGGGCGGCAAGGTCGCCGTCGAGCAGTTCCAGCGCCATCGCCGGCAGGCCCTCGTGCACGCCGCTGTCGAGCAGGCGCACGATGTGGCGCCCGTCCCAGGGCGCCAGGGCCGCGAGGAAGGCGGCCTCGATACGCGCGCTGTCGCGCCAGTGGTGGCGAAGCGTGGACGGAGCGCGCGCCATCTGGTCCGTATTGACCAGCTTGACGGCGACATCCGCCCCCGCGCCCAGCGCCTCGGCGCGCCACACCACGCCATAGGCGGAACCGCCGAGCGGTGCGCGCAGCCGGTACTGGCCGCGTGCCATTGTGACGATCGTACCCTGCTGGACCATGCCTGCCTCCTCGATCGGCGCCGCGCGCCTTCTGGACAGCGAAGCGGGGGGGAGATGAAACCGCCAGGCAAAAGAAAAGCCGCGCATGGCGCGGCTTTCTCGAGGTCAGGCCGGATCAGCGGCCGTGGCGGTCCCAGCGGTCACCACGATCCCAGTCGCGGCGGTCACCGCGGTCCCAGCCGCGATCGTTGCGATCCCAGTCGCGGCGGTCGTGACGGTCCCAGTCGCGGCGCTCGACGTAGACCGGACGCGGCTGGACATATACCGGACGCGGTTCCACATACACCGGACGAGGCTGCACGTAGACGGCGCGCGGCTGAACGTAGCCATAGCCGTAACCGCGGTTGTCATAATAGCGGTTGTCGTAGTTGCGGCCATCGTAGTAACGGCGGTCGTCGCGGGTCGAGATCGAGTTGCCGACGGCCGCACCCAGCACGCCGCCCACCAGGGCGCCGCTCGAGCCACCGGCGCTGTGGCCGATCGCCGCACCGAGCACGGCGCCGATTGCCGTATTGGTACCACGGTCGTCTGCCATTGCCGCTGGGGAGACGGCAACCGCGGCCAGGACCACCGCACCAACAATTTTAGAGTTCCACATGGTTTTTCCTTTTTGCCTGGGCGGTGATCACCATGATCGAACGACGCCGGGCATGGAATGAACTATAGACCCGAACCATCGTGCTGCCATCCGTTAATACAGATTCTTACAAAGCGATATCCAGCCGTAACATTCAGTAGCGCCCTTGCAGAGGGACGGGCCCGCCCCATCTAACATTTGTTACCGTTTCTCCCTCCGAGCCCATCCGTGAACCGTTCCTTCGCCACTACCCTGGCCCTGCTGGTTTTGCTTCAGGTTTATATTGGCATGCGCCTTCTGCCCGACCTGGCGCTGGGATGGGGCTTCAACGCAGTCGGCGTGCTGGTGCTGGTCCTGCTCACCGTGCTGGTGCCGGTCGGGCTGATGTCGGCCTCGCTGCGCCGGCGCCGCTGGTCCGGACTGGTTTCCTGGCTGGGCCTGTTGTCGATGGGTTTCTTCTCGTCGCTGCTGGTGACCACCCTGGTGCGCGACCTGGTGCTGCTGGCGCTGCACCTTGCCGGCGTCTCGGGCCCGGAACTGGGCCGCGGCAGCGCTGCGGCCGTGCCGCTGGCAGCGCTTGGCGTGACCCTGCTCGGCTTCGTCAACGCGCGCCGGTTGGCGCGGGTGAAACAGGTCGAGGTGCCGATCGCCGGCCTGCCGCCGGCCCTGCACGGTTATGCGATCGCCCAGGTCTCCGACATCCACGTCGGCCCGACCATCCGCCGGCCCTACCTGAACGCCATCGTCAACCGGGTCAACAAGCTGGGGGCCGATGCGATCGCCATCACCGGCGACCTGGTCGACGGCAGCGTGCACCGCCTGAGCCTGCACACCCAGCCGCTGGCGCGCCTGGCGGCCCCGGACGGGGTGTTCTTCGTGACCGGCAATCACGAATACTATTCCGGCGCGGAAGAGTGGATCGCCGAAGTGCGCCGCCTGGGCGTGACGGTGCTGATGAACCAGCACGTGATCCGCCGCCGCGACGACGCCACCCTCATGATTGCCGGCGTGGCCGATTACACGGCGCACCATTTCCACCCCAACCACAAGAGCGATCCGCGGGCGGCGGCAGGCAACGCGGTGGCCGACGTGCGCGTGTTGCTGGCGCACCAGCCGCGCAGCGCGGCGGCGGCGGAGGCGGCGGGTTTCGACCTGCAGCTGTCGGGCCATACGCACGGTGGGCAATTCTTCCCCTGGAATTTGTTCGTGCCGCTGCAACAACCCTTCGTGGCCGGCCTGCACCGGGTGCGCGACATGTGGGTCTATATCAGCCGCGGCACCGGATACTGGGGGCCGCCCAAGCGCTTCGGCGCGCCGTCCGAGATCACGCTGGTGCGCCTGGTGCCGGCCTGAGCGCTCCAGCGACGTGTAAAGACGCCAAGCTTTCACAGCAAAAACTTGCCAATTGCGCTATCGTTGGAATCCTTTGAACCTCCTACAAGGATCCGACGCATGAACCGCAGCCGCAGTCTCCCCGTCCTCACTGTTTTCGCCGCCGCGCTGCTCGCCGGCCCGGCCCTGGCCGCCAGTCCCGGCAACGACCCGGCCGCGCTCGCGAAGATCCGCGACACGGCGATGCAGAGCGATTACGCATGGGAGCGCATGGCGGACATGACCGACCTGATCGGCCCGCGCCTGTCCGGCTCGCCCGGTGCCGCCGCGGCCGTGACCCAGGTGGCTGAAGCGATGCGCAAGCTTGGCGCGAAAGTGACCCTGCAGCCGGTCAAGGTGCCGCATTGGGTGCGCGGTGTCGAGATCGGCGAGCTGGTCGAGTACGCGGGCCGCCCGAGCGGCATCACCCAGCGCATCGTCCTGACCGCCCTCGGCGGCTCAGGCGCGACCCCGGCCGCGGGCCTCACGGCACCGGTGCTGGTGGTGAAGAGTTTCGACGAACTCCAGGCGCGCAGCGCCGAGGCCAAGGGCAAGATCGTGCTGTTCGACGTCGCGTTCGACCAGGAGATGGCGGACCGCGGCCTGGCCGGCCAGGCCTATGGCCAGGGTTCGGCCTACCGGCGCGACGGACCGCGCCGTGCGGCCGAGCTGGGCGCGGTGGCGGCCCTGGTGCGTTCGGTCGGCGGCGCCAACTATCGCATTGCCCACACCGGCAACACGGCGCTGCAGGACCATCCGCGCTTCCCGGCCGCGGCCGTCACGGCCGAAGACGCCATGCTGATGAGCCGCCTGGCCAGGCGCGGCGCGCTCAGCATGAAGCTGGTGCTGACCCCGCAGACCCTGCCGGACGCCGACAGCTATAACGTGATCGCCGACCTGCCGGGCACCGACAAGGCGGACGAGATCGTGATCGTCTCGGGCCACCTCGATTCCTGGGACCTGGCTACCGGCGCCCACGACGATGCCGCCGGCGTCGCCAGCGCGATGGCCGTGCTCGAAACCATCAAGCGGCTCGACTACCGTCCGCGTCGCACCATCCGCATGATCGCCTGGATGAACGAAGAGAACGGCACCCGCGGCGCACGCGGCTACCTGGCGGCCGAGCAGGCCAATGCCGAAAAGCACGTCGGCGCCATTGAAAGCGACAACGGCGCCGGCCGTCCCTTCGGCCTGCGCGCCAGCGTGCCGGCGACCTCGAGCAAGCTGTTCGCACCGCTGCAGGCGGCGCTGCAGCCGATCGGCGCCGGCATCTTCCGTCGCGAAGACGCGCTCTCGACCGGCGACCTGTCGGGCCTGGAGCGCGCCGGCGTGCCGAGCTTCGCCCCGCTGATCGACACCTCCAGCTATTTCGACTATCACCACACCCCGGCCGATACGCTGGACAAAGTCGACCCCGACCACCTGCGCCGCCACGTGGCGCTGATGGCGGCGACGAGCTGGTTCCTGGCCAACATCGACCAGCCGATCGGCCGCGCGAACGTTCCCTAGCGTTGAGCTAAAAACGCCGGGCCCGATCGCCCGGCGGTTTCAGGTCGACGGGGCGGACGCTGCCGTCCACCGCCGGCAGCGCAGGTCAGGGGACCGTGATGCGCCTGACCGCGCGCGCGTGTCCCCGGTAAGGCCGTCCGTAGATGGTCTGGATGCCGCTTGCGAAATTCTGGCCCCAGACCAGCTGGGTCCGGGTTTCGTGCGGCTCGCTCGACCAGTACCAGTTGCGCTCGAAGCCTTCGCGCAGGTTCGCGAACAGCAACGCCAATTCGCGCCGCGTCGGCAGCGCGCCGCCGCTCGCCGTCGCCCACTCGGCCGCAACTGGCCAGCTGACGTCGACAGCTTCGCCTGGCAACAGCACCAGGTGATAGTCGGGTTCATCATCCTTGCCCAGAATTAAACCCGCATAGGCCTCGCCTTCTTGCAGCATGGCCCGCACTTGCATGTACTCGCCCATTTAACCGTTCCTTTGTATTGGTAGCAGTCCATTAAGACCCCCCAAGCCCGGGTTTGGTTGCGTGTGCGGGTTCGATCTATCTCATGCAAGTGTTTGATTTCCATAAGGAAATCGTTTTGTACGTTTAATACTCCAAGAAAATTTTTTTCACAAAACATTGAACTTAGGAAGTTTCCTGCCCTCAAAGCTACTCATTCTTTTGCTTGAGGTTAGGCTTCTACATGAAATTATTCAATGCTTTCGCTTCGACACGTCGACTCAATGCGCTGCTGTGCTGCAGCGCCGCCGTCCTGTTGAGCGCATGCGGCGGCGAAATCGATACCGGCTCTAACCAACTGGCCGGCACCGCCGCCCAGGTGACCAGCGATGGGGGCGCCGGCGCAACCGCGAGCGCTGCCCCGGCAACGCTGGCCGCCGCGGCCGCCGACAGCACCGCAGTCCCGGCCGCCCCGGCCGGCGACACTACCGCGGCCCCGGCCGATGCAGCAACCCCGGCAACCACCACCACGGTGACCCCGATCGAGCCCACCCCGGCGACCCAGGACACGAGCGCCACGGCCACGCCAGCTGGTAACCCTCCTTACCAGAACTGACAACCGCAGCAACAGCAGTTCCATCCAGTGCAGGCGGCCTCGCCGCCTGTGCACCCCGAGGGCGTACGCCGATGCGTGCGCCTGATCGAGCAACCACGAGGGTGCCACCGCCCTTTTTCAGGTGGCCACGTCCCGGATTCCCCGGGTCGCGGGGCAGCTTTTGCCCGCCGCTCGACGCCCATTCACATCGGGCACACAGGAAAAACACAGATGAACAAGACTTTCGCTTCGCAGTTCCGCCATCGCGCCGCTCTCTCCGCCACCGCTTGCGCCCTGCTGGTCGCCTTCGGCGTCGGACAGGCTTGCGCCGCCACCGCTAGCGCCCCGACCCTGGCCGCCGCGACCACCGCGCAGAAAGACCAGATCAACCAGCTGTACGTGCAGCTGCTGGGCCGTCCGGCCGACGCCGCGGGCCTGGCCTGGTGGGCACAGGCGCTCGACAACGGCGTGAGCATGGATTACATCGCGGCCCAGATCAAGGCCAGCGACGAGTACATCAAGCGCAACACCAACAGCGGCCCGACCGCCACCGGCGGCCTGCCGACCATCCCGGCGACCACCTATAACTATTACGTGTCGCCGACCGGCTCGGACAGCGCCAGCGGCAGCAAGAGCGCCCCGTTCAAGACCCTGGCGCGCGCCGCCCAGGTCGCCACGAAGCCGAGCACCACGGTTTTCGTTGCACCCGGCACCTATGCCGGCGGCTTCAAGACCCTTGGGAACGGTACCGCCAGCGGCCGCATCTACTGGGTCTCGACCACCAAGTGGGGCGCCAAGATCGTCCCGCCCGCCAGCTCGACCAACAAGACCGCCTGGGACAACCGCGGCAACTACGTGAGCATCATCGGTTTCGAAGTCGACGGCAGCAAGATCGGTTCCGGCACCAAGTGGACCCTCGGCATCTACACCGGCGGTTCGTACAACGTCATCCAGGGCAACCACGTGCACCACACCGCCACCACCATCCCGTGCTCGAGCGCGGGCGGTTCGGCGATCGGCGTGGACAGCTACTACAAGGGCGTCAAGGGCGACGTGATCGGCAACGTCGTGCACGACATCGGCCCGGCCGGCTGCTCGTATGTCCAGGGTATCTACCACTCGACCTCGGGCACCATCATGAACAACGTGGTGTACCGCGTCGGTTCGGCCGCGATCCACCTGTGGCACGACGCGACCGACGTCAAGATCGTCAACAACACGGTGACTTCGTCGGTGTTCGGCATCATCGTCGGCGGCGGTGACTTCTACTTCACATCAAGCGGCGCGAACAACGTCCACGTGCACAACAACATCGTGTACGACAACAAGTACGGCATCTCGGAGCAGGGCAAGACCGGTAGCGGCAACACCTACAAGAACAACCTGGTGTTCCAGAACCCAACCTACAACTTCCAGCTGCGTAACGGCCTGACCCACACCAACACGATCAGCTCGAACCCGCTGTTCGCCGGCTACTCGCGTACCGCGGCAACCCCGGACTTCCGCCTGAGCACCAGCTCGCCGGCGATCGGCCGCGGCATCGCCACGTATGCACCGGCGACCGACATCGACGGCCGCGCACGCGGCGCCAGCATCAACGTGGGTGCCTACTAAGCACTGATTGTCGTGATCCGACACAGTGGACCGTGAGTTGGTCCACTGGACCAACTCACCCCGCAGGTCCATGCCTGCGGGTTTTTTTACGTCTGGTAAAAATTATTCGGGCAGGGGCTGGGCCATCTGCGGGTCCTGGGCTCCCGCACGGTTGACGGCGGTGGTCACCTTGTACCACTCGAAGGCGTCGCAGGGCAGGGCGGCGCGCCGCGCGAAGTCGAGCGCTTCCTCGGGCGACAGGTCGGGATTGAGCCACAGCTCGGCGTCGGCCGCGTCCAGCACCACCGGGCGGCGGTCGTGGATGTCGAGCATGCCTTCGTCGGCCGCGTCGGTGACCAGCACGAAGCCGGATTCGGCGCGGTTCTCGGTGAAGGGGCCAAAGTTGGCCAGCGCCAGCAGGAACAGCGGGCGGCCATCCTTGCGGTGGATGTGCCAGGGCTGCTTCTTGCCCTTCTCTCCGGTCCACTCGTACCAGCCCTGGGCCGGCACGATCGCGCGCCCCTTTTTCAGCAGCGGCTTCCAGTAGCGGTTGGTGAGCTTGTCCATGCGCGCATTGACCATGATCGGCACCTTGCCCTCGGCCCAGCGCGCACGGTAGCTCCAGAACACGTCGTCGATGCGGCGCTCGCCGTCCTGCAAATGCATGACGGGACGGTAGCTGCCCGGCGACACGTTCCAGGCGGGCGCGGATTCGCTGTCGTAGACCGCGTCGGCCCACCCGAACACGCTGGCGTAATAGCGAGCCGTCTGGCTCTGGTCAAATCGTCCACACATGATTCCATGGTAGCGCAGGCGTCGAGAAGGCGTGGCACGCTAGCGTGCGGATGAGTTCGCGCGTTTGGCCGGTGCCGGACGGGCGGTGGTATGCTCGCGGTGACATGACCAATAGGAGGGGCAGTATGGCAACTGGCTGGTGGAGCGTCCTGAAAACCGTGCCGTGGAGCGAAGTCATCAACGCGGCGCCGCAGGTGGCGAGCGGGGCGCGCAGGCTGTGGGACACGGTGGCGCGCAAGTCGAACGGCGCAGCCGCCATGGCGCCCGTGCCCGGCATGGAAGAAGAGCCGGTAGAAGATGTATTCGGCACTCTGGTCCTGCGCGTCGACAAGAACGAAACGACCCTGGCGGACCTGCGCACCCAGATGCTGCAGGCCTCCGAGATCATCGCCAACCTGGCCGACCAGAACGCCCAGCTGATCGCCAAGATGGAACTGGCGCGCACCCGCATGCTGTGGCTGGGCGTGGCGACGAGCGTGTCCGGCATCCTGGCGCTGGTAGCGCTGGCGCTCGTCATGGCGCATACCTGAGCAGCATGAAACTCGTCCTGATACTGGCGACCTTGTTCGTCTTCGTCTCGATGCTGCTGAACGCGGCTCGCCGCAAGGGCAAGCTCGACAGCAAGGCTGACCGCGCCGTCGCCGAACTGGCGACCTCGATGCGCATGTTTGTCTATGGCCTGCTGTTTTTCGTCGGACTGGTGTGCCTGGCGGTGGCCTGGCACTCGGTGTACGGATAGCCAGCCGTAAAGCTTGCTTCGCGTGTGTGCGATCACACTGACAAACGCGCGGGATAAACCGGCGCTTGCAGGACGGGAGAGCGAACCCATGTTGGTTACGTTCTCTGGTGGATAGTTCCACCATTCTCCGCGTGTCTCCAACTCAGTGTTGACTGAGTTCTTCACCGCTGCCAACCGTGTTGGCGGCGGTTTTTTTAATCGGAACCGATGTCGTTCCCGGAAAGAACTAGCGCGCCAACGTGTAGCAGGCGTGGCCAATCACTCCGAAAACGAAATAGATCGCCACATAGGCCGACCACATCATGAAGCGGCCTTCCCAATTGCCTTCCTTGCCGAGCTGGGTGTAATAGGCCCAGGCATTGCTGTGCGGGTAGGCGTTTCGCTTTCGGTGCCTGTAATCGATGATCTGGCTCGGAATGCCAAGGAAGACGATGATGAGCAGGGCGAGGATTTTCAGCGTCAGCATGGTCGGCTTTTGGGTTGGATGCTCACAGCGGCCCCCTGAACAGGGTCACGGCGAGAAATCCACGCGATTGTTCTCGGCCGGCCGCATCGATCAGGATGACGGCCTGGAGCGGTGAAACCCCGTCCCCCTGCACCGCAAGCTCCCGTCCGATTTTTCCGCCCCGCCCCTTTCGCGCTTCTTTCATCAGGGTCCGGCTCGCGAGCTCCAGGTCGAAGCTGGAATCAGGCCGGGCGTCGTTCAGCCTGCGCAGCAGCGATACGGCAGTCTCATATGCCAGTGCATCGGAATAAGTCTTGGCAAACAGCGTGGGCGACTCGAACCTCAGTTTTGTCACGACATATTCGCACCCGCCGTGCTCGACCTTGACCTGGGTAAGGGTATCAAGGCGGAATTGCTCTACGGCTTCGTGGTCGGATTCGATCGTGAAACGATGCGATTGAATATCGTCGCGGCTGGCTGGGAAAATCGGCCTGGGTCTGCTTCGAACGCAATCGTCGGCATGTACCGTCGCGCAGAATATTCCTGCGACCAGACCGACACCCAAGACCAGATGCTTCGCCACACGGTGTTCGTCCACATGCGCCTCCCGATCAGTCAGGATTCGAGTATAGCCTTCCCCAACTGAAAAAAATGCTCGGATCATCACATCGCGTTTTTGGCAACATATAATGTTGCGAAGAAATTCAACCGGGGCCGATATGGCAAGGGTATTGCTACTCAAGAACAAGCTGCGCTCCCTGCTCGGACAAATCGATGTCGAGACCGAGAGCGGACGAGCGGCCTACCGTGCGGTGAGCGAATGGCGCTGGGGCAGCAGCCGCTGGCGGTTGTTCCAGGGCGAGCGCGAGCTGGCCACCCTGCAGCGCCCCTGGTTCGCCTGGACGGCCTTCTGGCAAGTCGGCGGCGCTCTGGGCAGCCTCGTCATCGAGCGCAAGCAATGGTCGATGAAGCGTCGCTACACGGTCAAGGGTGGGGAGTACGACGGCACCGTCATTAGCGGCAACCTGTGGGACCGCAGCTTCGTCATCGACGGTCCATCAGGCACCCTGGCACGCGCCAGCAACAGGATAATGTCGCTGCGTGACCAGCATCAGGTCGAGATTCTTGTCGAGCGCGCCGAGCTGCTGTGCGTCGTCGCGATGGTCGTCATCAAGGCCGATCGCAACAGCGAAGCCGCCGCGGCGGCCGATTGAGGGTCCGCGGTGGTGAAAAGAGGAGGTGGTGCGGGCAGCCGGAATCGAACCGGCACGCCTCGCGGCGGCAGATTTTAAGTCTGATGCGTCTACCAATTTCGCCATGCCCGCGCCGGCGCGCATTGTACTACGGGCAGCCCATGTCGTGTTGTTGCTTGAACATCGTGAGCATTGGTCCTTGGGCACGGATGGTGTAGCATGCCGGACGGCGGTTGTTTTGTTCCGCCGCAGCAAGAGGATAAGAATTGAACATCATCATCAATGACGAACTGCGCGCCTTCGTCGACCCGCTGACCGACATCGAATACGCCGCCCTCGAGCGCAGCCTGCTGGCCGAAGGCTGCCGCGATGCGCTGGTGCTGTGGCGCGATACCCTGATCGACGGCCACAACCGCTACGAAATCTGCCAGAAGCACGGCATTCCCTTCCGCACCGTTCACAACAACAATTTCGCCTCGATCGAAGACGTAATGCTGTGGATGATCGACAACCACCTGGCACGCCGCTCCGTCTCGGACTTCCAGCGCGGCCTGCTGGCGCTCAAGAAGAAGGAAATCGTCACCGCCCGCATGGCCGAGCAACTGGCATCGGCGCCGCCCAAGCCGGAAGCCGACGATATGGAGCCGCGTCCGCCGCCACCGTGGAACACCCGCGAAGACGTGGCCAAGGCCGCGCGCGTGTCGGCCAATACCATCAGCCAGATCGAGCGTATCCAGAAGGCGGCCACGCCCGAGTTGCGCGAGGCGGTGCGCACCGGCGCCATCTCGATCAATGCCGCCGCCAACGTGGCCCAGTTGCCGGAAGACCTGCAGAAGGCGGCCGTCGCTGGCGGACGCAAGGAATTGCAGCAGGCCGCGCGCCAGGTGCGCGAGCAGAAGATGGCGACCCGGCCAAAGAAGGAAACGGCGCCATCCGACCCGGCCGACCAACTGGCCGCGGCGCGCGCGGAGATCGCCAGCCTGAAGGACCGCGTCGCGACCCTGCTGACCGAGAACGAAGTGCTCAAGCAGCGCCTGATTCACGCCGGGATCACACAATAAAAGGAGACATCGCATGCCGCAATCGCGTATGACCACCCACCGCATCCTGCTGCCGGCCGTCCTGGCCTGCGCCCTCGGTGCAGCCGTTCCGGCCGTTGCCGCGCCCGGAACGGCGCCTGCCGCCAGCCGTGCGCCCAGCGCCGCGGACCTGGCGCGCTGGAAGAAAACCGCGGCGCGGGTGACCATCATGCGCGACAAGTGGGGCATCCCGCACGTGTTCGGCAAGAGCGACGCCGACGCCGTGTTCGGCCTGCTGTACGCCCAGGCCGAAGACGATTTCAATCGCGTCGAGCTCAACTACATCAACGCGATGGGCCGCCTGGCCGAGGTCGAGGGCGAGAAGCAGCTGATGCGCGACCTGCGCATGAAGATGTATATCCAGCCGGCCGACATGCAGGCCAAGTATGCGGCCAGCCCGGCCTGGCTCAAGCAGCTGATGATCGGCTTCGCCGACGGCCTGAACTACTACCTGCACACTCATCCGGAAGTGAAGCCCAGACTGATCACCCGTTTCGAGCCATGGATGGCGCTCAGCTTCAGCGAGGGCAGCATCGGCGGGGACATCGAATCGATCGACCTGAAGGAGCTGGAGCGTTTCTACGGCAAGCCGCCGCAGCCGACGCCGGCCGCCAAGTTGGCCAGCCTGGACAAGGGCTTCGACGCCGAGCCGCGCGGCTCGAACGGCTTTGCGATCGCGCCCAAGCTGTCGGCGTCCGGCCACGCGCTGCTCCTGATCAATCCGCACACCTCGTTCTACTTCCGTCCGGAAGTGCACATGGCGAGCGAGCAGGGGCTGAACGCCTATGGCGCCGTGACCTGGGGCCAGTTCTTCGTCTACCAGGGCTTCAACGACAAGACCGGCTGGATGCATACCTCGGGCGGCGGCGACGTCATCGACGAATACCTCGAGACCGTGGTCCAGCGCGACGGCAAGTTCTTCTACAAATATGGGAGCGGCGAGCGCCCGATGCAGGCCAGGCAGATCACGCTGCCCTATAGGACGCCGTCCGGCGAAATGGCCAGCAAGACCGTTACCGCCTGGTTCACCCACCACGGCCCGGTGGTGCGCGAGCAGGACGGCAAATGGGTGGCAGTCAAAATGATGGACGAGCCGCTCAAGGCGCTCACCCAGTCGTACACCCGCACCAAGGCGCGCGACTACAACGCCTTCTACAAGGCGATGGAACTGCGCACCAATTCGTCGAACAACACGGTGTACGCCGACGCCCAGGGCAATATCGCCTATTTCCACGGCAACTTCATCCCGAAACGCAACCCGCGTTTCGACTGGAGCAAGCCTGTAGACGGCAGCACGCCCGCCACCGAATGGCAGGGCCTGCACGCGATCAAGGACACCATCACGCTGTTCAACCCGGCCAGCGGCTATATCTCCAACACCAACAACTGGCCGTTCAGCGCCTCGGGCGCCAGCAGCCCGAAACGCCAGGACTGGCCCGACTACATGTGGTCGCTGCCCGAGAACGCGCGCGGCCGCCACGCCGAGCGGGTGCTGAAGGATGCCAGGGGCTTCACCTTGGACAGCCTGATCGCCGCCGCCTACGACAGCCAGCTGACCGCCTTCGAGCCGCTGCTGCCGCAGCTGCTCAAGGACTACGATGCGCTGCCGTCGGGCGATCCGCGCAAGGCGGCCCTGGCTGCCCAGGTTGCCGCGCTGCGCGGCTGGGACCTGCGCTCAGGCGTGGCTTCGGTGCCGACTTCGCTGGCCATCTACTGGGGTCAGGACATGGTCGCCCAGCATGCGCCGCGCGCCCGCGCCGCCAACCTGCCGGTGGTCGACTTCATCACCGCCAGCCTGAACGCGGAAGAACGCCTGGCGTCGCTGCAGCGCGCTTCGGATAAATTGAGCGCGGACTTCGGCAGCTGGCAGACGCCCTGGGGCGAGATCAACCGCTTCCAGCGCATCAGCGGCGACATCGACCAGCAGTACGACGACAGCAAGCCGAGCTGGCCGGTCGGCTTCGCCTCGGCCAACTGGGGCTCGCTGGCCTCATTCGGCATGGTGGCCAAGCAACAGACCAAGCGCATCTACGGCGACCGGGGCAACAGCTTCGTCGCAGTAGTGGAATTCGGCCCGCGCGTGCGCGCCAAGAGTATCCTTGCAGGTGGCAACAGCAACGATCCGGCCTCGAAGCACTTCGCCGACCAGGCCGAGATGTACAGCCGCGGCGAGTTCAAGGACGTGCTGTTCTACAAGGAAGACATCGAGAAGCACCTGGAGCGCAAGTATCACCCTGGAGAGTGACGCGCAGGGTGCACGGCTTTGCCGTGCGCGCATTCGACACAAGGACGCGCAGCCACAACGCCTACCGGAATCGAACGCGGCGGTCGGCAAAGCCGACCATCCGACGATGGGACAAGCAATGCGCATGAGCGAACGCCACAAGATGCTGGCCGGCGAGCCCTACCACGCGGGCGACGCCGAGCTGGTGGCCGAGCAGGCCGCTGCGAGCGCCTGGCTGGCGCGCTACAACGGCGCGCTCGGCCAGCCGGTGGCGGTGTGGCGCACCATCCTGCGCGAGCGCCTGGCGGCGCTGGGGGAGGGCAGTATCGTGCGTCCGCCTTTCCACTGCGACTACGGCTGGAACATCCGCCTCGGCAGCCGGGTCTTCATCAATTTCAATTGCGTGTTCCTGGACGTGGCCGCGATCGCGATCGGCGACGACACCCGCATCGGCCCGGCCGTGCAGGTCTACACGGCCGAGCATCCGCGCGACCCGGCCGTGCGCAGGAGCGGCCTGGAATCGGGCCGTCCGGTCACGATCGGCAACAACGTCTGGATCGGCGGCGGCGCCATCATCCTGCCGGGCGTGACGGTCGGCGACGATGCCGTGGTCGGCGCCGGCAGCGTGGTGACCCGCGACGTGCCGGCGGGCGCCCGCGTGGCCGGCAATCCGGCCCATCCGCACCCGGCCTGAGGCTGGTGTTCGGGCGAGGGCGCTTGTTATAATCAGGCAATTATCAGCTCCAATTCCGCATCAGGGCAGGCCGTGGCAAAACTCTATTTCAGGTATTCGGCGATGAACGCCGGCAAATCGACTTCCCTGCTGCAGGTGGCGCACAACTACGAGGAGCAGGGCCAGAAGGTCAAGCTCTACACGGCGGCGATCGACAACCGCTACGGCGTCGGCCTGATCACCTCGCGCCTCGGCCCGCAGCGCCAGGTCGACCTGTTCGACCGGGAGACCGATTTCCTCGCCAGCGCGCCGGCGGTGGCCTGCATCCTGGTCGACGAAGCGCAGTTCCTCACCACCTTGCAAGTGCAGCAGCTGCACCAGGTGGCCCAGGTGCGCGGGGTTCCCGTGATCTGCTACGGCCTGCGCAGCGATTTCCGCGGCGAACCCTTCCCAGGCTCGGCTTACCTGCTGGCCCTGGCCGACGACATCGAGGAAATCAAGAACATCTGCACCTGCGGCAAGAAGGCGACCATGAACATTCGCGTCGATGCCGAAGGGCGCCGCATCCGCGAAGGCGAGCAGGTCAGCATTGGCGGCAACGAGAGCTATCGCCAGGCCTGCGGCCGCTGCTTCTATTCCGGCCACCACTGACACCATCCCGAAGGGCGGCGCGCATGCTGGATATGCTGCTCTACCTGGTCCCATCGGCCGCGCTCGCGCTGCTGCTGTGGATCGGCTCGGGCGCCCACCCGGGTTTTTTCCTGTTCACCGCTGCCGGCACCCTGTGCCACGAACTGGCCCATTTCTCGGTCGGCCTCCTGACCAATGCCGAGCCGATCGGCCTGAGCGTGATTCCGCGCCGCATCAAGAAACCCGGCAAGGGACACAACTGGGAGCTCGGCTCGGTCACCTTCGCCAACCTGCGCTGGTACAACGCCGCTCCGGCCGCCCTGGCGCCGCTGCTGGTACTGACCGTACCGGTTGCCGTGGCCTGGTGGCGCACCCGGCAGGCCTGGGTGTTCGAACCGCTCGACCTGGCGCTGACCCTGCTGCTGGCGCCACAGTTCCTGTCGTTCTGGCCGTCGCCGGTCGACTGGCGACTGGCGGCGCGCTCGTGGCCGTGGATTCCCGTGCTGTTTGTTGCCGGCATTGCCACGTTTTACGGCGCCGAGCTGCTCGCGCTGGTCAAAGGGTGAATCCCTGGCTTATGCCAGCCTTAATTGTTGGGCGTAAATGCACCAAGCATGGCTCTGCCTCACTCTCGCTTCCTGTAGAATGGCCCACAAAGGGCGTATTGACCGGCCTGTCTGCTTTCCGCCATCGCCGGTCGCGCCAACGCACTGTACTTTCGTTTCGGAGAGACGACGAATGAAGAAGCACCACCTGTTCATGGCCGCAATGGCCTTCGCGATGTCCGCCCATGTGGTGACTGCCCAGCCCGAGAAAGTCGCAGCCGTGGCCCCCGTCAAGGCGGTCGGCGCCGGGGCCGGCTCGAGCGCCGCCAGCCTGACCCTGAAACCGCTCGCCGAGCAGACCCAGGCGGCGTTGTGGGCGTCGCGCGTGCTCGGCCGCTATCACTACAAGGCGGTGCCGCTCGACGATGCGATGTCGGCCAAGATCTTCGATAAATTCCTCGAGGGCCTCGACAGCGAGAAGCTGTATTTCACCCAGGCCGACGTCGATGGGTTCGCACCGCTGCGCACCAAGATGGACGACGCCATCAACAACGAGAACCTGAGCGCGCCCTTCGGTATCTACAACCTGTACCTGCAGCGCTTTAACGAGCGCATGAACTACGCGCGCCAGCTGCTCAAGACCAAGCCCGACTTCACGCTCGACGAATCGATCGAGCTCGACCGCGAGAAATCGCCATGGCCCAAGACCGAGGACGAGGTCCGCGAGCTGTGGCGCAAGCGTGTCAAGCACGACTGGCTGCGCCTGAAACTGGCCGGCAAGGAAGAGAAAGCCATCCGCGACACGCTCGACAAGCGCTACGAGAACTACGTCGCGCGCTACCGCAAGCTGAACAACGAGGACGTGTTCCAGATGTTCATGAATGCGTACGCTACCGCGATCGAGCCGCACACCAATTACCTCGGCCCGCGTTCGGCCGACAACTTCGACATCGCGATGCGCCTGTCGCTGGAAGGCATCGGCGCCGTTCTGCAGACGCGCGACGACTACACCATCATCCGCGAAATCGTGCCGGGCAGCCCGGCCGCGCTGTCGGGCAAGCTGAAAGTGGGCGACCGCATCGTCGGCGTGGCCCAGGGCAACGGTCCGTTCACCGACATCCTGGGCTGGCGTATCGACGACGTGGTCCAGCTGGTGCGCGGCGAAAAGAACACCACCGTGCGCCTCGACGTGATCCCGGGCGACGCCGGTCCGGACGCCAAGCACGTCACCGTGTCGATGGTGCGCAAGAAGATCAGCATGGAAGAGCAGGCCGCCAAGAAATCGATCATCAAGGTCAAGGACGGCGCTTTCGAACGCCGCGTCGGCGTGATCTCGCTGCCGACCTTCTACCTCGACTTCGAGGCGCGCCGCCGCGGCGACAAGGATTACCGCAGCGCCACCCGCGACGTGGCCCGCATCCTGGGCGAGCTCAAGAAAGAGAAGGTCGACAACGTCCTGATCGACCTGCGCAACAATGGCGGCGGTTCGCTGACCGAGGCGATCGAACTGACCGGCCTGTTCATCGACAAGGGCCCGGTGGTGCAGCAGCGCGACGCGCAGGGGCGCATCGAGGTCGAGTCCGACCTGCAGCCCGGCCTGGCATGGGATGGTCCGATGGGCGTCCTGATCAACCGCGGGTCGGCTTCGGCTTCCGAGATCTTCGCCGCCGCGATCCAGGACTACGGCCGTGGCCTCGTGATCGGCGAACCGAGCTTCGGCAAGGGCACCGTCCAGACCCTGATCGACCTGGACCGCTTCTCGCCGGCCGAGAAGGTGCGCTACGGCGAACTCAAGATGACCATCGCCCAGTTCTTCCGCATCAACGGCGGCACCACCCAGCTGCGCGGCGTGACGCCGGACATCAAGCTGCCGGTGCTGTCCGACATGGACAGCTTTGGCGAATCGTCGTACGACAATGCGCTGCCCTGGGTGGCCATCAAGCCGGCCAACTACGCCGCTGCCGGCGACCTCAAGGAACTGATCGCCCCGCTGCAGAAGCGCCACGAAGCCCGCATCGCCAAGGACAAGGAGTTCCAGTTCCTGCAGGAAGACATTGCCGAGGTCATGAAAGTGCGCAAGGAAAACGCGATCTCGCTGAACGAAGCCGTGCGCCGCAAGGAGCGTGACGCCCAGGAAGCCCGCGCCAAGCTGCGCGAAGCCCGCCTGGCCGGCGCCAGCGGCACCAACAGCGACGAGCCGGCCGCCGGCCCGGCCGGCAAGGAAGCGCGCGGCAAGGTGCCGGCGCCGACCAAGCCGGCCAAGGCGGTGACCGCCGTGCGTGGCGCCCCGCGCCAGGACGACGGCCTGCAGTACGACGAGCGCGACCTGGCGGCGGAACTGGCGGCGGAGAAAGCGGCCAAGGACGCCAAGGACATCCTGCTGCAGGAAGCCGCCAACATCCTGGCCGACGAAGTGGGCATGCTGCGTACCGACACGCGCATGGCCTCGCGTGCGATGCCCTACATGGCAACGCCGCGCAGCGGAAACTGATTGCGGCGCCGGCGACGGCGCGTCCCCCCCAGCAATGGCCGGGTTTCGCTTCCAGCGGGACCCGGCCATTTTCTTGGCGCTGTCATCGTTCGATATGGATGAGGGCGGAACTGCCGAGCTGCCCCGTGGTCCAAACCGTGTCTCCACTCTCGGGTATCGACCGTGCGCGCTCCCCAATTCAAGCAATGGTTTGCCAAACTTCCGGCACTGAACGTCCCCCAGCGCATCCAGACGCTGGCCGCGCTGCATCCCGCAGCCGGGCTGGACCGGGTGATCGCCCTTATCGCCGAGTTCGGCGCCTTGGCGCGACGCTGTCCCCGTTGCGCTTGCGACCGGTACCACCGTCACGGCCAGGCCAACGGCTTGCAGCGCTACCGCTGCCGCGCCTGCGGCCGCACTTATAACGACCTGAGCGGCTCGCCCTTGGCACGGCTGCGCTTGCGCGAAAAATGGCTCGATTACCTGGGCGCCGTGCTCGACTCGACGTCCGTGCGCGCGGCGGCAGACCGGGTCGGCGTGCACCGCAATACGGCCTTTCGCTGGCGCCGCCGTTTCCTGCGAGGTCCGCAACAGGACCGTGCCGAGCGCCTGGACGGGATCGTCGAAGCCGACGGCTCGATCGCTACCTGCTACCCAAGCTCAACCGGCAAGTGGTGCTGGTCAGCGATTCGCACGCGGCGTAGCGGAGTTCGCCCGCAAGCATGGGATTGTCCATGAAGCCGTGAACCTGCGTGCCGGCATCCGGGTGCTTCGTGCCAGCGCCAGCGCCATCCGCGTCCGGAACGTCAACGCCTATCACCAGCGCTTGCGCCAGTGGTTGAGCCGCTTTCACGGCGTGGCCTCACGTTTCCTGCCGAATTACCTGGGATGGCGCCGGGCGCTCGATGGCGAGCGCGTCACTTCTGCTGAGCAATTGCTGCGATTGCAATCAGGGCCATCCACAGGGAACGCGGACAGCGCCATTTTCTTGCCCTTGCGTCCTCAGATAGTTTCGATTGGGCCAATTATCCGCGCTGGATATGTTAGCTACCTAACAGTTCCAGTAGGATCATTCCTACTTAAATATCGGATTATTTCCATTATTCATACCCCACGCACGGTTGAGGTCGCTGAAAAATTGCCATTTTTTTAGTTGTGATAGGATAAGCATACGGTTGCAAAAACAACAATTCAAATTCACGTTAGGAGTTATCGCCATGACAATCCGCCGCCTCGTTATCGCTGCGCTGCTCGCCAGCGCGGGTGCCGCCCACGCAGATACGATTCCCGCCCAGGCGTCGTCGCCGAAGTTCGTCTCTGGCTGGACGACCGGCAATGGCACCGACGTGCTCGGTTCCGGCGTCCTGCAAGGGAACCTGAACCTGATCGGCGGTATCGCCTATACCAGCGGTGGCGGCGCGAATGTCAGCCTGACGGACGTGCTCTACGGCAAGGTCGCCGGCACCGTCGGCGAAGAGAACGGCCATACCAAGCTGTTCTTCCAGCGCGGCATCGAAGCGAATTACCTGCTGGCGTCGGGCCACGGCATCCTGGCCGCGACCGTCGGCCCGGGCAAGTCCGTGATCGCTTCCGCCGACGGCGCCATCATCATCGATGGCGTCGAGTACATTGCTCCGACCCCGAGCGCCTCGGATCCGATCTTCGGCGGTTTCCCGGGCTTCCCGGGCGGCTTTGGCGGAGGCGGCGTGTTCGGCGGTGGCGGTTCGCTCGGTAACGGCAAGCCGGCATCGGGACCCGGGACCGGCGGCAGCGGCGGCGGTTCCTCCAACACCGGCGGCGGTTCGTACGGCGGCGGCGGTGGCGGTGGCGGCTCCTCCGGTGGCGGTTTCGGCGGCGGCAGCGGATCGGGTGGCAGCGGCTCCTATGGCGGCGGCTCGGGTGGCAGCGGCTCTTATGGCGGCGGCGCGGGCGGCAGCGGTTCCTTCGGTGGCGGTTCGGGTGGCGGCAGTGGCTCCTTCGGCGGCGGCTCGGGCGGCACCGGCCTGAACGGCGGCACGCAGCCTTCGGCGTCCAC